>Ga0182024_10010271_pt1 | contig 19118 bp, 15 predicted proteins | sample P32metaG_FD_120480 | JGI IMG/M metagenome (GOLD analysis project Ga0182024, IMG submission 120480) | Permafrost microbial communities from Stordalen Mire, Sweden - P3-2 metaG (Illumina Assembly) | ecosystem: Environmental > Terrestrial > Soil > Wetlands > Permafrost | place: Sweden: Stordalen... | reverse complement strand
GCTGATGATCTCGTCCAAGTTCGGCTCTTGCTCCGCCGAACCGCTGGCAGCCGGTGCGGCACCGGGCACAACCGCGGTGTTCGGCGCGCTTGCGTCGGAGCCAGCGCCGAGGTCTGCAGCGCTGACGGCCGCAGTTGGCGCGCAAGCCAACGCCAGTTGCCAAGCCAACGACAGACTGAGGAATATCCTGGCAGATCCTTGGCCGCGATTATTCTTGCGCTCCGCGTTCAATTCACGGCTAGAGCAGCCGTGCATTGCCCGTGTCCAGGCAGGGACAATTCCGGCAAGTCTCGCATGACTTGATGAACCTTGAGACATTGACTGATGAGCTCTCGAACTTGAGCAAGCGGCACCTGGTTCGGTCCATCGCTGAGGGCCACATCCGGGTTGGGATGCACTTCCATGAAGAGCCCGTCGCAGCCGGCGGCGACCGCGGCTTTCGCCAGAGTCGGCACGAACTGCCGTTGCCCGCCCGATACTGTGCCACCGCCGCCCGGCAGTTGCACGCTGTGAGTGGCATCAAAAATCACCGGACAACCGGTTGCTTGCATTATTGGAATAGAACGGAAATCGACCACCAGATTATTGTAACCGAATGTGGTGCCCCGCTCGGTCAAGAAAACATTCTGATTGCCTGAATCCCGCACTTTCTTGACGCTGTTCGTCATGTCGGAGGGGGCGACGAACTGTCCTTTTTTGATGTTCACTGCCTTGCCTGTGCGAGCAGCAGCAACGATCAGATCCGTTTGACGGCAGAGGAACGCCGGAATCTGCAGCACGTCAAGAACACGCGACGCCGGCGCACAATGCTGTTCTTCATGCACGTCGCTCAAAAGCTCGAGACCCAGTTGACGCTTGATGTCGAGCAGCATGTTCAGCCCTTGCACCAGCCCCGGACCTCTAAAGGAATCGATCGACGTGCGATTGGCTTTGTCGTACGACGCCTTGAACACGAGCGCAAAACCCAGCTCTTTAGAGAGGTCTTTCAGGGCGCGCGCCGTGTTGAACACGATCTCCCACGACTCGAGCACACAGGGACCGGCGATAATTAGGAACGGCTTGTCCGGACCGACTTCTATACTGCCTATACGCACCGGAAAATCCTCCTGCAGGCGCCCGCTAAATTGTAAGCCATTATCATTGCCCCAACGTTGAGTCGCCCGTTAGGTCACGCTCATGAATGAAATCATTGAAAAGGGAACAGACGGCATCGTACTCAGCCTCTATATTCAACCCGGCGCTTCCGCCAGCGCGTTTGCCGGAATCTATAATCAGCGCCTGAAAGTGCGCGTCCAGGCCAAGGCGGTGGAGGGTGCAGCAAACAAGTCACTATGCGACTTTCTCTCGAGATTTTTCCAGGTAAGTAAATCATCTGTAATTTTGCTCAAGGGAGCCAAATCACGGGAGAAGCAAGTGTTTATCAGCGGTGACAGCGAAACCCTGGCTCAAGCAGCACAACAATTGCTTTAACGCGGGCCAAGAAACTTAACCAGACGGTAGACCGTATGTCCTGCTCGCTGGCTGACCGGCATTATCAGTCCTGTCTTAATCGCGTCAGAGAGGATGGGACGCAGCGTGCGAATCTTCTTTAACTGCCTGGGCCCGCCCGCCATCTCCGGCAGGGTCATCCCCAGCGGATTGCGCTCCAAAAGCTTGACTATCTTGTTCTCAGGCGGTTTCTCAATCGCCGGCCTGGCTGCCGGCTTTTTGATTTCCGGTTTTTCGTCTGTTTCTGACATCGCTTCATCACTATCGACCGGCAGCTCTCTGTTCCGCCTCCGGCTTGCTCCAACAGGATACCGCGTCCTGAAGAATAGTTACGGTTTGAACAGCAGCAGTCAAAACAAATATTGAATTGCTATATATTCTTGAACTCGGGCAGGAGCCCGGGGAGTTGTCGAGTGAGCGTTGGATCGTTTGTTTTCATGCTTCACAGCCATCTGCCTTTCTATAGAAAGGCTGGTATGTGGCCCTTTGGCGAAGAGAGCGTTTATGAGTGCATGGCGGAGAGCTACATTCCGCTGCTCAACGCAATTGGTGACCTCTGGGATGAAGGCATTCCAGCAAAGTTGACGATCGGCATTACGCCGATCCTTGCCGATCAATTGGCGGACGCGCACCTCAATAAAGGTTTCGACAAGTTTCTCCAAGATCGCATTGACGCCGCCCAGCAAGACGAAGCGCGTTATTCTCCGCGCGGCGAACATGATCCGGACAAGCTGCATCTGGCTCGCTTTTATTTGAATTGGTTTACAGGCATTCGTCGTGACTATCACGAACGCTGGAACAGAGACATCATCGGAGGCTTCCGCAAATATCAGGACCTCGGCGCCATCGAAATTACGACCTCGGCGGCCACACACTGTTTCTCGCCATTGCTGGAAACAGATTCTTCGCTATACGGTCAGTTCAAGACCGGGGTGGAAACACACAAACGTCATTTCGGTCGCGCACCCAAGGGATTCTGGCTGCCGGAGTGCGCCTACCGTCCCGGCGCAGGCGATCGTCCACCGCTGGAAAAATGGCTGCACGATCTGGGGCTGGAGTATTTCTTCACTGAGTCTTTCGTCATCCAGGGCGGTCAGACCGCTGAGCTGCGGCGGGTTTTCGGACCTTACGGCACAATCGAATATATTCCGACGCCATCGCGTCCAGAGACGGGATTGGACTGTTTCGAAGCCTACTGGCTAAAAGAATATCCTGTTGCGGTTATGGGCCGGCACGAACAAGCGGGCTATCAGGTATGGTCGGCGGACAATGGTTATCCGGGCGACGGCAATTACCGAGAATTCCACAAAAAGGACGATCGCTCCGGGCTGCATTATTGGAAGCTGACTTCCAAGACGACCGACCTGGGCGCCAAGCAGCTATACAATCCTGAAACGGCGATGATCCGCATGCGCGAAAACTCCGACCACTATGTCGGACAAGTGCAGCAGATTCTCACAGATCACTTTAAGGCGACCGGACAGCCTGGTCTGGTGTTGGTGAGCTTCGACACTGAGTTGTTTGGTCACTGGTGGTTTGAAGGCATCGGCTGGATCAAAGAAGTGATCCGCAAGCTGCGTACCTACACCGCAATAACGATGCGCACCGCCAGCGAACATTTGAAAGAGTTTCCGCCGCAAAAAACAATCGAGATTCCCGAATCATCGTGGGGATCAGGTGGACACTGGCAGGTTTGGCTCAATAACGAAACCGAATGGATGTGGCCGATCATTCATGAATGCGAACACACCATGGAAGATTTGGCGCAGCAACCGCATAAGAATGGGCTGATCGAACGCGCTGTTAAACAAGCTGCTCGTGAGCTGGTCTTGCTCGAATCAAGCGATTGGCCGTTCCTGGTCACGACCGGGCAGGCGAAACAATATGCGATCGAGCGCTTCAACGCTCACGTCGATCGTTTCCGTGAGCTGGTCGGCATGGTTCGCTCCGGTAAAGTCGATGAAGCAAAATTAGCGGCGATCGAAGACATCGACAACTGCTTCCCCGACATCTCAGCGGCCAACTTCAAGGTACCGACAGAGCAACCCAGCACCTCGCTCTCCAGAAGTTAGTTGAGTCTTTGTCAGCGCTCCGTCGGCCGATGCGACCCCGCTGCGCTTGCTCAGGGCAGGCTTTCGTCCCTTCGGCTGGGCAGCTTGCTGCAGCGGGCGAGCAGGTTGCTGCACAGCCCCTCCTCGGATAAGCCACCCTCGGGCGCTTCCTCCGCGCCGGCGCCCGTGCACGGATCGTCTGCTAGCCTGCATACCTCCATTCGTGCCTATGACCTAGCAACACATCTGTTGCTTTTTCTATGTCGCAACTCAAATTTCGATAAAACCGGAAAACCTTACAACACCATGGTTTCCAGGAAATTCGGCACCGGCGGTCTTAACTGCTGACAAGCAACATATGTGTTTCCTTCTCATAGGGGACTTCGGCAATACCATGCGCCTAGCAATTCATAGTTTGTGCCATACGTCGGTTCGCTGCGACCGGCCCATTAGAGTCCGCTGCGCTTCGCTCAGGGCAAGCTTCCTCGCCGCTCTTGCTGCGCTCATTACTTTGTTTTCTGCGCAATTTTGGCCGGCGCCAGGCGGCTGGCGGCGATGGTTTGCCCTTCAGCGACAACTTTCTTGCTGGCGATCTGATCGACTCGTTGGCGCAGTCCAGTGAGGGTGTGGGGCAGTTCGTTCTTGACGCCTTCACGCACGATCCATTTCGGCAGAGGAATGCCCGGGTCAACGAACATTGAATAAAGTACTTCGGTGCGCGCACCCTCTTTCTGGGGACGCAAAATCCAGCAGCCGCGAAAGTCGCGCAGGCAGCCGCCGATCCGCTTGAACTCGACCATGTTGACCGGGTCGTATTTGGACTCGACGGTATACGAAATTGTGGGAAACATAAAACACACGTAGATGCTGCACTGTAAAACTGAGATGTTTGGCTCGTCTTGAAGGACATCGCATTTTTTCATCCGCGGACAGATCTTGCCTGCGAATTCGAATGGATTGACCAGGATCGGCCAAACGACTGCTGGTGGCTGATCGATCAAGATTTTGCCGACGACGAATTTTGTCTCGCCATCTTCGACAAGATCGACAACCACCTCGCCATTTTCCAGGCGTGTTTGAGTCTCTTGATCATCAACGCTGGCAAGCAAAGAGCCGGCCGAATACGGATCGGCTGTCACAGCGGAGTCAGCTATTGCCGCCACATTTGGTTGGTTGGACAGCAAAAGCACAAGAGCGAGAAACAGTGCCGCGACAATGCGGCTGCAAGGGCACACGACTGGAAGCCCTCATAGCGAGAGGATAATTGAACTGATGCGATCAGCGCCTTCCAGGCATTTACAACAGCCGGTTACGCTAGAATTAATCATACTTCACAACCGCCGTTATGTCCAGGGCTTCCCAGTGTACAAGCCAGTTTCACCAAAATGTGCCCGGCATGATCTTTTACACATACGCATCGAATGTAGTGGCAATGCGGGCTGGAAGCCGGCGCTGCCAGGAAATTACAGACGTTCTCAATGGCGCAGGTGAACATCATTGGCGCCATGCGCACATGTCGCGCGTCGTACATTAGTCGACACGAATGCAGTTGCCCCGATTGATATTTCTTCAAGTGGAACGCAAATTCACTTACCGTACGTTCGGCTGGTGTAACTTTGCAGAGGACAGGAAGAGGGCGCCATGACTAGAACCAAGGTAATTGCCACAATCGGACCGGCTTGCAGAGATCCGGCCATGCTGGAAAAGCTGATTCGAGCAGGCATGGATGTAGCCAGAATCAACTGTTCTCACGCCGATCATGACTCTATTGCATCGATCACCGTCGACATCCGTGAAATCAGCCAGCGCCTGGACAAATCAGTCGGCGTGCTGCTGGATCTTTCCGGACCCAAGCTGCGCACCGGGTTGCTCAAAGGCGGCAAGGCCGTGGACCTGGTGCAAGGCAAGAAATTTACGCTGACCAATCGCAAGATCGAAGGCGACGCGGAAGTTGTCGGCTGCAACTATGGACTTTTGTCGCAGGAAGTGAAAACCGGCGACACAATCCTGCTCGACGACGGCATCATCGAGCTGAAAGTGCTGCGCACCACTGAATCAGATGTCGAATGCGAAATCATGAATGGTGGCACACTGAAAGATCATCAGGGCATAAATCTTCCCGGTGTTCGGCTCTCCATCCCCGCTTTGACCGAGAAGGACAAAGCTGATTTGGCCTTCGGGTTGAAGTACGACGTCGATTTCGTTGCTTTGTCATTTGTGCGCGATCCGCAAGACCTCTTGCATCTGCGCGACTTCATCGGCGAGCACTGGCCACCGGTCTTGCTGGTAGCAAAACTGGAGAAGCCGGAAGCGCTCGATCACCTGGAAGAGATCTTGGATGTCACCGATTGCGTCATGATTGCGCGCGGCGATATGGGCGTCGAGCTGCCACCAGAGAAGGTGCCGCCAGCCCAAAAGTTAATTTGCCGGCGAGCCAATGCCAAAGGCAAACCGGTGATCACGGCTACGCAAATGCTCGACTCGATGATCGTCAATCCGCGTCCAACACGCGCGGAAGCATCAGACGTCGCCAACGCCATCTTCGACGGCACCGATGCGATCATGCTGTCGGAAGAGACAGCGATGGGCGCGTATCCTCTGGAATCGGTGCGCATGATGATCCGTATTGCCACCGCCGCTGAAGCCAGCATCGACTTCTCTTCATTGCATCAGCACGAGATGCCCACTTCAGCACACGCGATTGCGCACGCAGCCTGCAACATGGCCGTCGACATGAAGGCACGCGTCATCGCTGCTTTCACGAAAACCGGTTCTACAGCGAGGTTGATCTCTCAGTTCAGACCACCCAATCCGATTATCGCTTTAACGCAACACGTTCACGTCTACCGGCAACTCTCCCTTGTCTGGGGAACAACGCCACTGATGCTGACGGAAGTGAGCGATTCCGAATCAACACTGGCGCTGGTGGAAGAGACGCTGTTGAAGCGCAACCTAGTCGCTCCCAAAGACAGCGTCGTCATCACCGGCGGTTTGCCGATCGCCGCACGCGGCCCAGCAAACTTCGTCAAGCTTTCCACGATCTCACCTCGAGTTCCAGCCAGTTATTGGGAGCTGAAAGGCATCTAGTCCGACATTGTTCGTGCCGATCGATGGACATAACGTCCGCAGACGAGAAACGGGAGCTTGCACTGGCTCTTACTGATCGTTCTATAATGGCTGTCTATCAAAATAGTTCGGCGACGGTTCTGTATGGCAAAGGTACTGGTAATAGAAGACGACGCCGCCGTGTCCGAGGCCCTCACCGACTGGCTGCAGTCGGAAGGACATCGGGCGGAAGCGGTCTATGACGGGCTTGAAGGGCTGGAGATGCTCAAGTACGGAGGGTTTGATCTGGCGATTGTCGACCGGCAGCTGCCGACCCTTGAAGGCACCGAGATCTGCGCTCGTTTCAGGCAATCGGGTGGGCGCACCCCGATTTTGATGTTGACGCAAAAATCGGCAGCGATCGAAAAGGCCCAGGGTCTTGATGCCGGCGCCGACGATTATCTGCCAAAACCGTTTGACGCGATAGAACTGGCAGCGCGTGTGCGAGCTTTGCTTCGCCGCTCATCGGCATTGTTCGAAAAGTCGACGGCGACCGGCAAGATATCGCTTAACCACGGAGCCTGCACCGTCACCATTGAAGGTCGGGAAATCAAATTGTTGAAACGAGAATTCGAGCTGCTGGAATTTCTGCTGCGGCATGCCGGCACATATTTTTCCGTTGAGAACTTGATCAAACACGTCTGGGATTCCTCAGCAGAGGTTAGCAACGAAGCGCTGAGAACTTGCATGAGCAGATTGAGACACAAGGTCGACGAACCAGGAAAACCATCGCTGATCGACACCGCCAAAGGCTGGGGATATAAGATCTCAGACTATTATTTGAAATAGACGCGCCCGGATTGTCATGAAACTCAAACAAATTGGCATAATTCTCCTTGGCTTGCCTCTTGTTTGCCAGTTGGCGCTCGGTGGCGTGCTGATCTTTGACCTGAATCAATTAGATGCAGCAGCCAAGCGCGAAGCGAACGCTAAAGGGGTGATAGCCTGCTGCGAATCAGTTCGCGGAGCGATAGCAAAATTTACGATGCTGTTGGGGGCGCAACGATTTGAAAGCACCGAAGACACGGCAGTAAGACTGAAGCAGCTTTCATCGCTAATTGAAGAGCGAATCAACACGCTGCAGACTCAGGTAAAGGGCGACGGCAAATCAGAAGAAGATGTGCGAATTTACCACGACTCGCTCAACAAATTGATTGGGTTTTTCGCTGACGCCAGCGTGCAGTTTTCCGGCGGTAAATTCGGCACTCACGTATCCAGATTTATCAACGAAGGAGAATATCTAGAAGAGCTGACGCTGGCATATGGAGAAACGTTGGCGCACGAGAGGGATTTGATCAATCGCTATTCGCCTGTGGTCGATGAATTTCAACCCAAGGCGATTCAAGACCGGGAAGCAGCGCTGAGACTGGTGATCTTAGGCGTACTTCTGAATGCGATTCTAGTAATTGTTCTGGCGATTATTTTTGGTCGGGTGACTCTATCGCGCCTGAATAAATTGATGAAAAACATCGGCAAGTTCTCCAAAGGAGATATCACCCTTGATCCGATCAGTGGAAGCAACGACGAAATCTCAGAGTTAGACCGAGAGTTTCGCCTCATGGCGGAAGCCAGACGAGAAGCCGAGCAGCTCAGGAGATCATTGTATGCAATGGTCAGTCATGACCTGCGCTCGCCGCTCACTTCAATCAGCTTGACACTATCGATGGTGCTGGAGATGGAACGGCAATCGCTGAATGCGCCAACAATAAAAAAGATGGAAAGGCTGAATCATGAAATGTCGAGGCTGGTAAAATTGGCTGACTCGTTCCTCGACCTCGAGCAGGCCGAGAGCGGAACTCTGGAATTACGCAAGAATGAAACCAATGCCAACGACCTGCTCTCGAACGCTGTTAATGCCGTTAAAGGACTGTCTGACGCGAAACACATTGAAATTGTCTGCACCGCGGATGCCGCTCAAATTGTGATGTGCGATCCCGGCAGGATTGTTCAAATACTGGTCAACTTGCTATCCAATTCACTTAGATACGCGCCCCGTGACACTGTGATTAACGTGTCTGCTTGCGCCCGCGACCGTGTCGCTCGCTTTGAAATTTTCGACAAAGGACCAGGAATTGCTGAAGCAGAGCGTGCAAAACTGTTTACTCGATTTGCCCACATTGCCGAGCCGGGCAAGCCAGAGGGAACAGGAAGCGGGCTGGGGCTCTACATCTGCAAACTGCTGATTGAAGCTCATGGAGGGCAAATTGGAGTGGACTGCCCCGCAGAAGGTGGAAGCTGCTTCTGGTTTGAAGTCCCACAGTAGAAGAAACATCGCCGTCGCACTGCGCGAAATGAAAACGGTCATTGGGATTTCTGATTATTTTTCGCTTCCTGGAGCAGCGTTTTTTCCGTACCGTCCCAGGCCTGCAGCAGGTGCGGATCGACGACGAGAAGACGTTGCGATTTCACTAGTTCAGCTAGTCTGGTAAATTGTTTGCGCACACCTGCTTCGTCACCACGCTTGGCATATTCCGCCGCCACGTGCGTGCATGCGTTCGAGTACGGACCGAGGTCCATCGTTACTTTGAGAGTGTCGTCGGGGATTCGCAGCGCATCGAAGACAGTACTAGCGGCCTCAAGCTTGCCTCGCCTAGCGAGAATCATGTAATACATGGTCTGGGCCTGAATGAGAATGGGGAAGTCTATTGGATGCTTAGCCCTTAGTCCTTCCGTCGCCGACCGGGCAGCATCTTCGGCTTCTTGATCGTAGGTTTCATTATCCAAATGCCAAAACATTATTCCTAGATGAGCAATGATTACGCGCCGTTTTTCATCGGCAGTCAGATTGTCGGCCAAGGAATTTGCGGTGTTGATGAGATTGCGATCGGCCGCCATTCGAACTCTTACCTGGTCTGCCCCCATAAGTGCTGAACACATATCCATCAGTTTATGTTTGTCCAGGCAAACCTCAGGAAAGATCGACAGCAGCACCAGGCGCTGATCGGCACTGTGCTTGCCATCAGTCGCTGCTACAAAAACGGTGGCACACGTCTCTTGCAACCAAGACTGGTATTTCTCTGCCGCAATCTTGATCGGACTTCTGGTCAGCTGCAGTCTGAACAAACGCACAATCGGCAACAGTTCCTTCCAGTACTCGCCGGCAATCAGATCAACTTGCAAAACGTGCAGCTCGTCTAAACAAGCTGGACTGGATCCAGCAAAGTGATTGCCGAGAATGCGCACGACCGCTTGCTGGGACTTAACAGCAAGATTTACGTTCCTCTGGGCCAATGCAATTGCATGCACCCGATGCCAATAACGAGCCTCCAAGAGACTGCCTTTGTATTTGAAGATCTCTGTACTGCCGATGTGATTGATCAAAGTCAGTGCATCTTTCAATTGATGCGAGCTGACCAGGTCCTGCACGATATCTAATTCCAAATCGATAATTACTTGAGGATCAGCGCGCTCGCGTCTTGCAGCTTCAAGGGCCAGTCGATATTCTGATAAAGATCCGTCGTAATCGTCCTTCCGGCAGAGGACGAAACCCTTGCTTGAATGTATTCGCCATTCTTGCCAGTGCAGCGCCGCCGCCGTGGGCGCCGGGCACAGCGCGCAGATGAAGGATGCTGCGATCAGAGATTTTGCAAAGAAGCTCACCTGCTAATTATAGTGGCGAGAATCTAAAAGATTCTATGTGCGGAAAAAAGATGGCCTGCTGATCGGATGTTTCACGTCCGGGCTAGCGGTAGAGTATTTTGCAAACACGTGCGCAATAAATTGGACAGGCAACTGGAAGTAAGTTTGCGGTGTAACTTGTGCGTAACGATCGCTTGATACAAATGAGCTGTGGCAAGGCACTACTGCTGCGGCGTCCGAAACCCCCACTGTTCCAGCAACGATGCAGCTGCGGCGAGTTGCTGTGAACGGTCGGGCGAATGCAGCTTTGCCCCTAACAAACGTTACTAAGGAGGCGACAATGACCAACTTTGAAATCATCCCTGGTGCCAAAGAAGCGGAAAGTATTAACTGGACGGCAAGCGTGGCGTGCGAGACGTATGCACCACGAACTACAAATGGTACCAATAGTCGATCTACTGACGGTGAAAAAGAGCAACCTGTTGCGCCAGCCGGCCAGCCGTCCGACCGTATCAAAGGTCAGCAAGAACAGCCGAAAACGGATCTGGAAAAGGCATTCGATCTCTTGAATCAAATATGGGACCGCCAGGGGTTACCAAAGAATGAGATTTCAGAGGGTGAAGTGGCCGCACGAAAGCAGGTCGATGCAGCGGCAGATTTGGTCAAAGCCGGCAAGTTCGAAGACCTGCTCAAAATAGCAAATGACCTGAGGAAAGTGGGCGAGAATGGAGAAGGACTGGGCCATTTCCAGAAGATGCTCTCGGAAAAATTGAATGCTCAGATCACATTCGGCAAAGACTCGGTCACGATTGGAGAGACCTCCAAGCCAGGGGACGTGCAGTCTAAGAGCATCACACTCAAATTTGAGAAGGACAGCAATGGCAAAGTTACACCGCAAGCAACTGAGTCAACCACCGGCGGACTGACAAATCCCAAGGATGTTCCATTGACGACAGCGCAGGACAGAATTAAGGACATCCTTGCAGGGAAGCGACTTAAGTAAGATCCAGACCTTTGGGCCAAAAAATGGATGTCGTCGTCCCGCAGGGATTACGTCATCCGTTTGCTTTTGGCATTCATGGCAACGGTGTTGAATAGTTATGGCGTACGCACACAATTCAATCGAGGGAAACTCTACAAGTCGTTGCGATGGCGCCAATACCTCTATGGATCGCAGACGTGTCGAATGTGATGATGTTATTCAAAAGATAAGCGTGAATAACAGCGACGCAATCTCTTATCTTCCCACCCTGTCTTTGAGTAAATCGGAAGCTGTGCACGGTGTTTCGAAGTTCGATTTGCCCAGCCCAGAGTTCGATGTGCCACATGCGCTGGTAAGACTATTATGCTCGTCGAATAGCACCGAGCGAACTATCGCAGAGCGATTGATTGATATTCACAAACTTGACGACGATATAGATCCGCACAAAGCAGAAGACATAGCGGCGGTATTGAAATTAGTCGAAAAAGGACAGCCACCATTTGACAAGGAAACACTGGCTTGCACACTTACTAAAATTCAAAATGCGGCGCAACGTCATGCACTTCTAGAGATGATCAACGATGGTGCCAATCCCGGAGCACTAAACCAAATCGCCAAATTGCTTAAGAGCAACGTTGAAGCTGACGGTCTTGCTGTTGAGAATTTGATGTTTTTAAAAATGTCAGACAGTAAAGTCGCAGACAGCATCATCTCCAGGCTCAATCATCCGGACCAACAAGAGTTTGCAACGCGATTGCTTCATCTTTCATTCGGGCTGGGTAAAGACGAACTCTCTGCAATGGTGACCTTGATGAAAACGGGAGAACCATCGTCCGTCGGCAAAATTAGTCACTTGTTGCAGAGCGACAACGAAGATGACTTGGCCGCCGGTGCTCGGCTGCTGCGACTTAAATCGAGCAGTCCTGAGCTTTTCGACGTTTCGATCAAAATGCTTGAGAGCGACGCGCGCACAACATTAGGCGTGCTTGCCAGATTTGGGGAACCCGATCAGATCAAATCATTGTTTGAGTTGGCACAAGATAAAAACAATAAATCTGCAGTCGATATCTTGCTTTCCTGCCCGCTCGCAAGCGCTCGGGAATTGCTGGATTTGCGCAAAAGCCATCTTGCCGAGGACGTTACAACAGCTAATAGATTGCTGAAGCTTATGAACGGTGACCTAAACTCTGCCCATGATGCACTGATCCTGTTAGAACGAACGGACAGAGACAGTCGGGAAATACTGCTCTCAAGACTGGAGCATCCTTCGACTAAAGAAGCTATGAGGGCATTGTTTGAAGAGCTTTCAACCGGGTCTAGAGCCGAGCGTCTGGAAGCACAGGCAATGGTTGATTACTTGGGTCGTACAGCGACCGGTGAGAATGCAACCAAGATGCTGAAACTGCTGGCAGGAGATAGCACCAGTCGAAACCATGCCAGAATCGCTTTCAACCAGGCCGGAGCGGCGGAGAAAATGGGGGCACTGCTGGTACTGTTTAATTCTACGGTGCCATTAGATCAAGCAAGAGCAGCCGTGATAGCAAAACTATTTGATCCAAAGTCCAGTCGGGCCGAGATGGGAGCCGCCGCGATTTTTTCGGTAAACACCGATCACCCCCTCGTGCACAAGCTGTTAGATAGACTAATCAAAACGCCTGAGGATTCGGAGCGTCTTTGCAAAATAATTACTGCGCTCCAACCGCCCGAGCTGATCCTGGATTATCTATTAGTTGTCGAAGACACGACCCGACCCCAGTTTGCGAAATACCTGACCGATACTCTGAGCGGCGACAATCAGCCGGCGATCAGCCGGGCAACGGAGCTCTTAACCGTGCCCAGAACCGTACCCGACTCCACCCTCAAAAATGATCGCGCCGTCAAAGAAGCGTTCGAAAATCCAGCATGCAAAAAATTAGTGGCAGCGATTTTAGATGGTGCGCAATCTGTTGGGATGTGTCAGCAGCTCACCATGTTGGGTCAGGCGTCGCCGGCCGTCAGGGATAGGCTTGTCTCACTTTACGAGAAGGAACCGGCTCTTGCAAAAGATCTGCTACTCAAGTTTGAAAAAGGTGAAGAGATCGCCAAGTTTATGGATATCTATGCGGACCCTGCTTATGCAGGCTCGATCCCGGTTCTGCAAAAGCTTGCCCGCGAAGGAGGTGCTCAAAGACTGATGGAGCTGCTTTGCACGAGGACCAATCAGGAGTACTTGAAGCCTCCAGCGGAGGAGATTCTCACCGTTTTGAGAAATCGTCAGCCCAAACGCGAAGACGTCATTGCCCCATGGACGTTAGGCAGTGACCAGGAACTCGCGCCGATTTTCAAACTGCTAAACATGCCTGTGCCGGTAACGTCTCTTCCTGTTTTGAAACGATTGATGGACACTGATGGACCTGCCGCCAGTCAGCTATTACAACTGGCTCGCAACAAAAACGGTGGAGCAGAAGCGGTAGACAAATTTCTCCGGCTGTTTGATTCAGGCAAGTATGAAGAAAAGGCGCGCGTATTGTTGCCTTACTTGGACAGCAGTAAAACCAGAGACTCCGCGCTCGATCTAATTCAACTAAGTTCCCACTCTATTGATCTGGGTATCCTGGCTGAATCTGCCAACACGCCCGAACGGCTAATAGCGCTGGCAAAATTGCTGCGCATGCAAACATCGCGCGACGATCAGTTCACCGACGAAGTCAGGCGGGGGGCCGCGACCGTCACAGCGTATTTGCAGTCGCCTCAGGGCGGGGAGCAAGCAAAGCAGATAGTCGATTGGTTGGCGAAGCCCGAGACTGAGCCTCTGGCTCAAAATATGCTGAAAGTCCTGACCCCCAAGGTGATGCAATTGATCACGCCCTTGCCTGGAGCCTCCGCGCCAGAAAAAGCATTGGCTGCCACCATGATCGATCTGATCAAAGAACCTGGGGGCGCGGGGGTGACAGCAGTGTCCAACCTCGGACAACTGGACGAGAAGTCGATCAAACTGGTCTCGGCGATGCTGGCAACAGCTGACGGCAAGCAACGAGCACTAACAATTCTAAACAGTGCACTGAGACCCTTTGCTGTCGAAAATATGTTCGCTCTACTATCCAATCCGAGATATGCAGAGGTCGGTGGAGTGTTGGCCGAATTGCTGGCGAAACGCAGCTTGCACGCACCTGTCAGTCGGTTATTAACCGATCGATTGTTAGGCGGCACTCCCGAAACCAGTGCGCTGCTCGTATTGCTCAGCGACCCAAAGACGAGAGACTTTGGCAAGGAAGTGTTGCAGCTGGGACAGTCTGCAACGGCGCTATACGAGATCGATCGCTTGGTCAAAGGGACGCCAGAGGATCGCGATAAATTGGCTAAGATCGTTGCTCTGTGCAAACGATCCGAAATCACTTATTCGTCCGCTTCAGACCTGTTAGAACTCGCTTCGCTCGATTCGACCAAACTGATAAAGTTGCTCGAAAGTCCAGCCCACGCCGCACTGGCAAAGTCAATTATAACCACACTGGGTGACCCTGATTTACGAACGTTTGCGGTCCGCGCAGCAGGCCAACTCCGCATTGAAGATCCGGAAAACATCGCACACGTTGGCGGACTCTTAGCTCGGTGGCAATCAAATGAGAATGAAAGGGAATTTTTGAAACTGTTGATTTCACTTCCACCCAAGGATGCGATTTTCCTTGAGCGACGAATGAAAGAAACTAATTATTCGACAGCCGCTGAATTGATCAGCGATATGTTCGCCTCCGATGTAGACGGATTCGATCACTTTAGATTGGTTCATCGCTTGCTTGATTTAGAGACGATGGGCGATTCGGGCCGTGCCAGAGCCGATGAAATCTGGCGTTTGCTCAACGATCGCAGCACCCAGGCGGCAGCATTGAGATTATGGCGCAAGTCCAAATGAGCGCATGCGATCGCATGATCCGCAATCGATTTGAAACTCGAGCGATCCGGTATTGAGCCTAACTGTTGAAATAAACGCCAACTGCGCCGGTAACACGGCGGATCACACGCACCGCATCGTGTTCAAGTTCTTGTCCGAAGTCGAGCTCCTCGGCAGCGCGCTTTTTCAGCAGCGCGATCAACTCGGCACGTTCGTCGTCGGTAAGTTGAATGCGTTTGTGGTGATTGTCCGCGGCCAACTTCATCAGCTCGGTAGTCGAAAGGTCTTGTTTTACTACGAAAGTCATGACGGGCAAATCCTTTGAGCGCTCCTCCGCGCAATTACCGCTTCTTCACTACGACCGCCGGCTCCCGCCGCTCTTGCTTCGCTGACATTCTTGATCATAAATGCGGGGACGCCAAAGCACAATCCGGTCAGTTCATTCTACCTGGGAGTTTTCCCCAATCCGGGGGAAACTTGCGGATGCTCGCCGGTGCTTTCGGCGGCGGGTTGGTCAGGGCCAATAATGCTTTCTTTGGTCGTTGCTCCGGTCTGAACGAAATAGCCGCAAACCGGATCGTTCTTCAGCATGTACTGCTGGCGGGTCACTTTCATGCCCAGCAGATCTTCCATCAATCGCGGCTCCAGCACGCAAAGCTGTCGATATTGATTGGCCAGATCGTGGACGGCGCAATGCCTTTGATAAATGACGAAGTTGCCATCCGGAAGGGACTCCCACTCAGTCATGTAGCCGAATTCCGTGAAAATCTTCGAGACTTCCTCGACGCGCTCGCGCGGCTTCTTATTTTCCACTCGCGACCGCAATCGCTTTGCCAGCCGATCGTTTCTCCGACTGAGCAGCTCCATCACGCCTTTGTGGCCGCTCTGCTCGTAGACGAGGTCAAGCAGATCGATGGCCAGATTCTGAAAGCCTGATGGAAACAACGTTTCCGCCTTATCAGTCAACTTGTACCTGTAGGTCGGGCGGCCTCGCGATTGGCGCACAATACGGAACTCAATCAAGCCGTCACCTTGCAAACTGGTCAAATGGCGCCTGACCGCCATCGAGGTGATGCCGAGAATCTTGCAAAGTTCGCTCACGGTGACTTCGCCGCCGCGCTTGATGTGCAGCAGCAAGGCTTCTTGTGTGCTTTCCGGGTTTTCGCTCAGTGGCGTTAGCAAATTACTGGTTCCGTTTGAGTTCGATGGTCTGGCGCCGCTTGAATTGGAATTGTTGCGAATGTTTCAGCTACCGTAGTTTAAATGTATTCCTAAGATATCACCGGCGCGGCATTGCTTGACGTCTACAAATTCATCCTTAAGGCTGTAGGATAGTTATTCGATTTTTGATACTATTTTATCTATAAAGTCCACCAGTCCGATCTTTGTAAACTTTAAGGTGGGCTTCCCAAGCGAAGGCAGGCAAAAAAGCTAGGATGGCCTTCCAATTCGATATACAAAAAACTGGAAATCAAGTAATGACAGGCAAGCAAGCACTTTTATCGGTCCGCGATCTCCACGTCAGCGTTGAGGACAAAGAGATCCTCAAGGGCGTGGACCTGACCATCAATCCGGGTGAAGCGCACGTAATCATGGGGCGCAACGGCTCGGGCAAGTCGACGCTCTCGTACACCCTGATGGGTCATCCGCGCTACAAGGTGACAAAGGGTCAGATACTCTTCAAAGGACAAGATCTGCTGGAGATGTCGCCGGATCAACGGGCTAAAGCCGGGCTGGCGCTGGCTTTCCAATATCCCGTGGCGATTCCTGGGGTTTCCGTATCTAACTTTGTGCGCGCAACCGTCAATGCCGTCCGCGGCAAGGACGTTCCAATCAAAGAGTTTCGCCTTGAACTCAAGGAAGAAATGAAAAAACTGGGCGTCGATAACCAATTTCTCTCTCGCTACGTCAATGAAGGCTTCTCAGGCGGCGAAAAGAAACGGTTGGAGATTCTGCAATTGTCCATGCTCAAGCCGGTGCTGGCTGTGCTGGATGAGACTGACTCCGGACTCGATATCGACGCACTGAAAACGGTGGCAGAGGGCATAAATGCGCTTTCGGAAAATAAGACGGCGCTGCTCTTGATCACGCACTATCAACGCATTCTCAACTATGTGCAACCCCAGTTTGTGCACGTCTTCCAAGACGGGCGCATCGTCAAATCAGGCGGACCCGAGCTCTCGAAAGAGCTAGAAGAGCGCGGTTATGACTGGGTATCGCAAGAGCTCGCACCTTCAGGCGTTGCATAATGCCGAAGGAGGAGGAAACTATGGCAGCTGAACTTTCAAATCTCAACGACATTGGCTCCGATTACAGCCAATACGGGTTCCACGACGTTGAGAACTACGTGTTCAAGTCGGGCAAAGGTCTGACTCGAGATCTGGTGATCAAGATCTCGAAGATGAAAAACGAGCCTGAGTGGATGCTCAAGTTCAGATTGCGGGCGCTCGACATATTCTTGAAGAAGCCGATGCCGAGATGGGCTAACTCTGAGCTGCTCGACGCGATTGATTTCGAGAACATTCACTATTACATTCGCCCGTCGGAAAAGAGCGAGAACAACTGGGACGACGTGCCTGAAGGGATCAAGCAAACGTTTGACCGGCTGGGCATCCCGGAAGCCGAACGCAAGTTTCTTGCCGGCGTCACCGCTCAGTATGAATCGGAAGTGGTTTATCACTCGATTCGCGAAGATTTGGAAAAAGAAGGCGTGATCTTCCTGGACATGGACTCCGGATTGCGTCTGCATGAAGAGATCGTGCGCGAGCATTTCGCTACCGTCATTCCGGCTGCCGACAATAAGTTCTCAGCCCTGAACTCGGCAGTATGGTCAGGTGGCAGTTTCATCTGGGTGCCACCGGGCGTGAAGATCGATATTCCGCTGCAAGCCTATTTCCGCATCAACGCTCAGAACATGGGCCAGTTCGAACGCACGTTGATCATCGCCGAGCCAGGCAGCTTCGTTCACTACATCGAAGGTTGCACGGCGCCGACGTATTCCAGCGACTCACTGCACTCTGCAGTCGTCGAGCTGATCGCCAAGCCAGGCGCCCACATCCGCTACACGACCATCCAAAACTGGTCGAAGAACGTATACAACCTCGTCACCAAGCGCGCAGTTGCGCATGAAGACGCCAAGGTCGAATGGGTGGACGGCAATCTTGGTTCCAAGTTAACGATGAAGTATCCGTCGATCTATCTCCTGGGCAAACGCGCCCACGGAGAAGTGCTGTCGATCGCCTTCGCCGGTGAAGGACAGCACCAGGACGCAGGCGCCAAAATGGTGCACGCAGCGCCTGACACGACCTCGATCATCGTCTCTAAATCGATTTGCAAGAATGGCGGGCGTACATCGTATCGTGGACTGATTAAGGTCTATCCGGATGCAACAGGCGTCAAGTCGAGCGTAAAATGCGACGCTCTTTTGATGGATGAAAATTCGCGCTCGGACACATATCCGACGATGGAAATCGACGAGAAAGATGTGACGATCGAGCACGAAGCCACCGTATCAAAAGTCGGCGAAGAGCAGTTGTTTTACTTGATGAGCCGTGGGCTAACTCAGGACGAAGCGACAGCAATGATTGTGAACGGCTTCTTTGAGCCATTCACCAAGGAGTTGCCGCTGGAATATGCTGTCGAGTTGAACCGTCTGATTCAGCTCGAAATGACAGGCTCGGTCGGCTAAGCATGTATCGCCATAACCTGCCGAGCCGGGCGAATGCGTGGCTCAATGCAGACTGTGAAACCATATGTGGTGGCAAAGGTGAAAGAGCAAGAGAAGGAAAGCAAAGGCAAAATGTCTGAGTCAACAACCGCCAATACAATTGCGCGCGAACGAGTGGACAATCTGGCCACGCGAAACAGTGAGCCGGCGTGGCTGAAAGAGCTGAGGCTGAGCGCGTGGGAGCAGTACTTGCAGACGCCGATGCCGGCACCGCGAGGTGAAGAATGGCGCAAAGTCGATGTCGAGTCGGTCAACTTGAATGCGTTGAAAGCGATCGATCCATCGGCGGCGGTGGCGGAGAAGAAACCGGCAACGTTG
>Ga0182024_10010270_pt1 | contig 19120 bp, 19 predicted proteins | sample P32metaG_FD_120480 | JGI IMG/M metagenome (GOLD analysis project Ga0182024, IMG submission 120480) | Permafrost microbial communities from Stordalen Mire, Sweden - P3-2 metaG (Illumina Assembly) | ecosystem: Environmental > Terrestrial > Soil > Wetlands > Permafrost | place: Sweden: Stordalen... | reverse complement strand
GGTGGCTGGCCGCTAAGGCGGCTCGCTGGACCACCTGGCGAATTCCAGCCAGTTACCCGCTGAGCACCCCGGTCGGGAAGTCGTCCCACCCGACGAGGTACGGGGCCTCGGTGCCTTTCCAGCAACAACTCGATCGAGGGGCGTCCGCGAGGGCGCCCCTCGATCATTTCCCGGGGCCCGCGCCCGGCCTTGCTCGCCGTGGGCCGCCGCCCCGGACCCTGCGACACCCGGGCCCGGTGCCGGCGCACCCCTCCAGCAGCCCCGATACTCGACTCCCGGTGGGGTGGGGGCTACGATCTTTCGAGCGTTCGGTGGATCACGCAGGCCGTGCGTCGTTGTCGGTTGACGTTCGTGTCTCCCGCAAGTGTTCGTGCGTGGAGAAGCGAGGTACGGCAATGGCCGAGGGCACGGTGAAGTGGTTCAACGCAACGAAGGGGTACGGGTTCGTCACGCCTGACGACGGTTCGCCCGACGTCTTCGTCCACTTCTCGGCAATCGATGGCACCGGCTACCGCGAGCTCATCGAAGGTGAGCGCGTGGAGTTCGAGCAGACCCAGGGCCAGAAGGGCCCGCAAGCCACCAAGGTCCGCAAGCTCTAGGGACGCCTAAGCCAACGCGGGGCAGCCTTCGGCTGCCCCGCGTTGTCGCGTCCGGGGCCACGTGCCCCGTCGTCCGCGGCCAGGGACGCTTCGGGCCCGGTTCCGTTCCCTGTCGCTTCGGTCTCCTACACGGGGCTCCTACGCCGGGGCCTGCCCCTTGGAACGCCCTGCCCGCGAGGCGGGGCCCCGAGCGCCAGCAAGTAGGTTCGGGGCGTGGTTTCGCCTTCCAACGGACAAGTGCCGGAGGGCATCGACCCCTCCGACATCCCCGCCCACGTGGCGTGCGTCATGGACGGCAACGGTCGTTGGGCGAGCCAGCGCGGCCTGCCCCGCACCGAAGGTCACGCCGCGGGCGAGGAGGCGCTCCTCGACACCGTCAACGGAGCCCTCGACCTCGGGATCAGGTGGCTCACGATGTTCGCCTTCTCGACCGAGAACTGGCGCCGCCCCCGCGACGAGGTGCGATACCTGATGGGGTTCAACGAGTCGCTCCTCGTGCGCCGGCGCGACGAGCTGCACGACAAGGGCGTCCAGATCCTCTTCGCGGGGCGCAGGGACTGGCGCGTCCCGCGCCGGGTCCTACGGCGCATGGACGAGTCCGTCGCACTCACCGAGGGCAACCGGCGCATGACGCTCACCATGGCTTTCAACTACGGGGGCCGGGCCGAGATCGTGGATGCGGTGCGCGCCCTCGTGGCCGAGGGTGTGGCGGCCGGGAAGATCGACGAGCGGGCCATCCGGTCGCACATGTACTACCCCGACCAGCCCGACCCCGACCTCGTCATCCGCACGTCGGGCGAGTACCGCATCTCCAACTTCTTGTTGTGGCAGATCGCCTATTCCGAGCTGGTGTTCACCGACGTGTTGTGGCCCGACTTCCGCCGTGAACAGCTCTTCGACGCCGTGGCCCAGTATCAGCGCCGCGAACGTCGCTTCGGCCGGGTCAAGACGTGAGGGTGGCGGCGGTCATCCTCGGCCTCGCCCTCTTCGGCGGGTTGATCGTGATGGCGGTGGCGGGTGTGACGGCCGCCACCGCCGTGCTCGTCACGGCGGGAGCGGTGGTGGCCATGATCGGGCTCGGCAACGCCGTGGGCGGCCGCCACACCCCGAACCGTTCTCCGTATCCGTCTGGGACCGACGGGGTCGACGAGTCCGAGGACGCCGGGCATTGAGCCTCTATCGCGACGAGGGCGTCGTCCTGCGCACGATCCGCCTCGGCGAGGCCGACCGCATCGTCACGATGATCACCAAGGGCCATGGCAAGGTGCGCGCCGTGGCCAAGGGGGTCCGGCGCACCAAGTCGAAGTTCGGGGCCCGCCTCGAGCCGCTCAGTCACGTCACGATGTTGTGCTGGCAGGGGCGGGAGCTCGACATCGTGAACCAGGCCGAGGTCACCGACACCTTCCGGGCCGTGCGCGAGGACCTGGGCCGCGTGGCCAAGGCGTACACGGTGCTCGAGGTCACGGACCAGCTCTCCCAGGAGCGTCACGCCAACGCCCGCCTCTACGACATGGTGGTGGGGGCCCTGCGCGCCCTCGACGCCCACGACGCCCCGCTCCTCGTGCCCGCCTTCTGCCTGAAGGTCCTGGCCCTCGAAGGATCGTCCCCGGTGGTCGACCAGTGCGTGTCGTGCGGGGAGCGCGACGGGCTCGTGGCCTTCGACATCATCGAGGGCGGTGTGCTGTGCCGGTCGTGCCGGCGCGGTCGGTCCATCTCGCCCGAGGCACTGGAATTGGTACGCCGCATTCTCGGTGGTGGCCTCGCCTCGGCGCTGACCGAGCCCGACGGCCCGCTCGCGGGTGAGGTCACCGACCTCGCGACCGAGGCCATGGAGTCGCATCTCGACCGGCGCCTGCGCAGCCTGCGCTCGAGCCCGACGGCGTAGATGTCCCCGACGGCAGAGATGTCCCCGACGGGGGAGATGTCCCCGACGGCGGAGATGTCCCCCACGGCGCAGATCGCACAGCCGTTCGGCATCTACGTGCACGTGCCGTTCTGCGCGTCGCGATGCGACTACTGCGCCTTCGCCACGTGGACCGATCGCGACGAGCTCATGGTCGCCTATGCGCACGCGTGCACGGCGGAGATACGCCGCGCCACCCGCGACGAGGGGCTGGCCCCGGCCACGAGCGTGTACGTCGGTGGGGGCACGCCGTCGCGGCTTCCCCCCGACATGCTGGCCGAGATCCTCGGGGCGCTGAGCATCGACGGCGACGCCGAGGTCACCGCCGAGTGCAATCCCGAGGACGCGAGCGCGGCGCGCTTCGCGCGCTGGCGTGACGCCGGGGTGACCCGGGTGTCCTTCGGCGTGCAGTCCATGGTCCCCCACGTGCTCGAGAGCCTGGGCCGGCGCCACGGCACGACACAGGTGGCACGGGCCGTCGAGCTCGCCCGCGACGCCGGCTTCGCGTCGGTGAACGTGGACCTCATCCTGGGTGCGGTCACCGAGACCGACGCCGATGTGCAGGCCACGCTCGACGCCGTCCTCGGGCTCGAGCCCCGTCCCACCCACGTGAGCGCGTACGCCCTGACCGTCGAGCCGGGCACGCCGCTCGCCCGGGACCGCGCCCGCCATCCCGACGACGACGTGACGGCGCGGCGCTACGCGTTGGTCGACGCGGCGCTGGCGGCGGCGGGGTACCGCTGGTACGAGGTGTCGAATTGGGCCGTTCCCGGCCACGAGTGCCGGCACAACAACCTGTACTGGGCCCAGGGCGACTACCGGGGGTTCGGGTGCGCGGCGCACTCGCACCGGGGCCGGCGCCGGTGGTGGAACATCCGCACGCCCGAGCGCTACATCGAGGCCGTGCGCGCCGGGCGGCCCGCCACCGCGGCCGACGAGGTCCTCACCGACGAGCAGCAGGCATTCGAGGGCCTCGCCCTAGCGCTGCGCACGTCGGTGGGAGTGCCCGCATCGGTGGTGCCCGACGACCCCGATCTCGACGGGCTGGTGCAGCGCCGCGGCGACCGGGCCGTGCTCACGGTGCGGGGGCGGTTGCTCGCCAACGAGGTGACGGTGCGCCTACGCGTGCCCGAGGCGCTCGGGGCGCCCGCGCCTGCCCGGTAGCCTCGTCCTATGACCGAGCAGACCGGGGACGACGCCGCGCCCGAGGTTCAGCACTACCCCGAGCTGGTGGAACGGATCGTCAACCTGTCCAAGCGGCGGGGCTTCATCTTCCCCTCGGCGGAGATCTACGGAGGGTTCCGGTCCACCTACGACTACGGACCGCTCGGCGTCCTCATGCTGCGAAATGTCAAGGACGCGTGGTGGCGAACCATGGTCCAGCTGCGCGACGACGTGGTCGGCATCGACGCCGCCATCCTCTCGTCCCCGAAGATCTGGGAGGCCTCGGGCCACCTCGACAACTTCACCGACCCCCTCGTCGACTGCCGCAACTGTCACGAGCGTTGGCGCGCCGACAAGATCGACGGCACCTGCCCCAACTGCGGGTCGACCGACCTCACCGAGCCGCGCGCCTTCAACCTCATGTTCAAGACGTTCGCGGGGCCGGTGGAGGAGGACGCCACGGTCGCCTACCTGCGCCCCGAAACGGCGCAGGGGATGTTCGTGAACTTCCTGAACGTGCTCACCACCACGCGCAAGAAGCCCCCCTTCGGCATCGCCCAGGTGGGCAAGTCGTTCCGCAACGAGATCACCCCGCAGAACTTCGTGTTCCGTACCCGCGAGTTCGAGCAGATGGAGATGGAGTACTTCGTCCCCCCTGACGAGGCCGACAAGTGGTTCCACTACTGGCTCGACGAGCGCATGCGCTGGTATCTCGACCTCGGTATCCCCGAGAGCAAGTTGCGCCTGCGCCATCACGACCCCGACGAGCTCTCGCACTACTCGACCGCCACCGCGGACGTGGAGTTCCTCTTCCCGTGGGGCTGGGACGAGCTCGAGGGCATCGCCAACCGGACCGACTTCGACCTGAAGGCCCACGCCGCGCATTCGGGCGAGAAGCTCGAGTACTTCGAGCAGTCGACCGGCGAGCGCTACGTGCCCTACGTCATCGAGCCCGCCGCCGGCGCCACGCGCACCATGATGGCCTTCCTTCTCTCGGCCTACGACGAGGACGAGGTCGGCGGGGAGAGCCGCACGGTGCTCCACCTCGACCCCCGGCTGGCGCCGTACCAGGCGGCAGTGCTGCCCTTGTCGAAGAAAGACGAGCTCATGCCTCTGGCGCGCCAGGTGCTGGGGCTCCTCCAGCCCGTGGCGGTGTGCGACTTCGACACCACCCAGTCCATCGGACGTCGCTACCGGCGCCAGGACGAGGTGGGAACGCCGTACTGCGTGACGGTCGACTTCGACTCTCTGGAGGACGGCGCGGTCACCGTGCGCGACCGTGACACGACCGAGCAGGTGAGGGTGCCGATCGACCGCGTCGCCGAGGAGATCGCCGGGCGTCTGCGCCGCTGAGCGTCCCCGCACGGCCGGTAGTGTCGTGGGGTCCTCGAATCGCCACACGTGCCCCTCGCGGCACGGCCAGGAGCCCCCATGCCGTTCGTCTACGACTTCGACCATTCCCATCGTCGGCCGCCCATGGAGCTGAAGGACCTCCTCGGCGGCAAGGGGGCCAACCTGGCGGAGATGACGTCGGTCCTGCGCCTCCCGGTGCCCCACGGCTTCACCATCAGCACCGACGCGTGTCGGGCCTACATGGACGGCGGATGGCCCGAAGGCCTGTCGGCTGAGGTCAAGCGGGCGCGTACCCGGCTCGAGAAGAAGATGGGCAAGCACCTCGGGGACCCCGTCGACCCGCTGCTCGTGAGCGTCCGGTCGGGCGCGAAATTCTCCATGCCGGGGATGATGGACACGGTCCTCAACCTCGGGCTCAACGACGAGTCGGTGCAAGGCCTCACCAAGCAGACCGACGACGAACGCTTCGCCTATGACTCGTACCGCCGGTTCGTGGCCATGTACGGGCGCATCGTGCTCGGCATCCCCGGGGAGCCTTTCGACACGCTGCTCGACGAGGCCAAGGAGCGCTCGGGCGCCTCGTCGGACGCCGATGTCCCGGTGTCGCAGCTCCACGTGCTCGTCTTTGCCTACAAGCAGGTCATCCGGGATCACACCGGCGCGGACTTCCCCCAGAATCCCGACGCCCAGCTGCGCGGGGCGATCGAAGCGGTGTTCGGCTCGTGGAACGGGCCACGCGCCATCGCCTATCGCGACCACGAGGGAATCTCCCACGACCTCGGGACGGCGGTGAACGTCCAAGCCATGGTGTTCGGCAACCGCGACGAGCAGTCGGGCACCGGCGTGGGGTTCACCCGTGACCCGGCCACGGGTGCCAAGGGGGAGTACGGCGACTTCCTCGTCAACGCCCAGGGCGAGGATGTCGTTGCCGGGATCCGCAACACCGAGCCCCTCTCGGCGTTGAAGGACAAGTTCCCCAAGATCCATGCCGAGCTCCTGGCCATCTTCGTGCGGCTCGAGCGCCACTACCGCGACATGTGCGACACCGAGTTCACCATCGAGCAGGGCAAGCTCTGGATGTTGCAGACCCGCGTGGGCAAGCGCACGGGCCGGGCCGCGCTGCGCATGGCGGTGGAGATGACCACCGACCCCGGTATCCGTCTGACGCGGGCCGAGGCGGTGGAGCGGGTCACGGCCGAGCACCTTGAGCAGGTCCTGCATCCCCAGTTCGCGGGCACGGGCCAGGCCGTGCTCACCAAGGGCCTGGGCGCGTCGCCGGGCGCGGCGGTGGGACGGGTCTATCTCACCGCCGACGATGCCGCCGCGGCGGCGGAGCGGGGTGAGCGGGTCATCTTGGTGCGCAGCGAGACGTCTCCCGAGGACGTCCACGGCATGCTCGCCGCCGAGGGGATCCTCACGGCCCGGGGCGGACTCGTGTCGCACGCGGCGGTCGTGGCCCGGGGCTGGGGCAAGCCCGCCGTGGTGGGAGCGGAGAAGGTCCGCATCACCGGCCGGTCGTTCAGCGTCGGGGCCACCGTCGTCAACGAGGGGGACTGGATCTCCATCGACGGGACGGCGGGCGAGGTCGTGCTCGGTCAGGTCGAGCTGGCCGAAGCCAAGGCGTCGGAGGAGTTCGAGACACTGCTCGGCTGGGCCGACGTCATCCGCAAGGGACATCTCAAGGTGCGTGCCAACGCCGACAACGGTCCTGACGCCGCCAACGGGCGGCGCATGGGGGCCGAAGGCATCGGCTTGTGTCGTACCGAGCACATGTTCATCGCCGAGGACCGCCTGCCCATCGTGCGCCGGATGATCCTGGCCGAGGACACCGCGGCCGAAGACGCCGCGCTCGAAGAGCTCCGGGTGGCGCAGCGCGCCGACTTCATCGAGATCCTCGAGGCGATGGACGGGCTGCCCGTGACGGTGCGCCTGCTCGACCCGCCCCTGCACGAATTCCTCCCTGACACCGGTGAGCTCGCCATCAAAGAGGCGACCGTCGGGCTCGACCCCGAGGAGCAGGCGCTGTTCGAGGCGGCCAAGCAGTGGCACGAGTACAACCCCATGCTGGGCACGAGAGGGGTGCGCCTGGGTGTCATCAAACCGGGGCTCTATTCGATGCAGGTTCGGGCGCTGATGGAGGCGGCTGTCCAGAGGGTGGCCGACGGCGGCAAGCCGGTCATCGAGATCATGATCCCGCTCACGGTGACGCGCGAGGAGCTCGCACTGGCGAGGGGATGGGTCGAGGAGGCCGTCACCGAGACCCTGGCGTCGGTGGGTCGTTCGACGCGGCGTCGACTCGAGGTCCTGATCGGCACGATGATCGAGACGCCGCGCGCCGCACTGCGCGCCGATGAGATCGCGGAGGTGGCCGACTTCTTCTCGTTCGGGACGAACGACCTCACGCAGATGACATTCGGTTTCAGCCGCGATGACGTCGAGGGGCGGATGATGTCCGCGTACCTGGAGAAGGGCCTGCTCAAGCACAACCCCTTCGAGACCGTGGACGCCGACGGTGTCGGCGAGCTCGTGCGGCTCGGGGTGACGCGGGGTCGGGCGACTCGGCCCTCGCTCAAGATCGGCGTGTGCGGCGAGCACGGCGGTGATCCCGAGTCCATCACCGTCTTCGCCGAGGCGGGCTGTGACTACGTGAGCTGCTCGCCCTTCCGGGTTCCCATCGCACGGCTTTCGGCCGCCCAGGTGGCGCTGGCCAGCGCGACCAGGCGCGCCGCGGCGTCCAAGAAGCGCGCGCCGACGCGCAAGCCGGCCAAGCGCGCGCCGGCGTCGAAGAAGCGAGCCCCGGCCCGGAAGACGGTCGCTCGCAAGGCTGGCGCCCGGAAGACCGTTGCGCGGAAGACGGTCGCTCGCAAGGCTGGCGCCCGGAAGGGCGCTGCCCGCAAGGCGTCGGCGACCAAGAAGCGCGCCCCGGCCCGGAAGGTGTCGGCGACCAAGAAGCGCGCCCCGGCCCGGAAGGTGTCGGCGACCAAGAAGCGCGCCCCGGCCCGGACGACTGTCGCTCGCAAGGCGGGCGCCCGGAAGGCCCCCGTGTCGAAGAAGCGCGCACCGAGCCGGGCCGCCAAGCGCCCCGCCACCACGAGGCGCGGCTCGTCCTCGAGGTCGGCGACGCGATCGAGGGCCAGGTAGCGGACCCGGTCGCGCGTCTGGTTCACGCCGACACTCCGGCGCGGTACCGTCCGAGCGTGGCCATCCCTGACGAGGACGTCGTCCGTGTGCGCTCCGCCACGGACATCGTGGCACTCATCAGCGAACACGCCGCGCTCAAGAAGCAGGGCACGCGCTGGGTGGGGCTGTGTCCGTTCCATCAGGAGAAGACGCCGTCGTTCAGCGTCAACGCCGAGATGGGCGTGTTCCACTGCTTCGGGTGCCAGCAGTCGGGCGACGCCATCACCTTCGTGCGCGAGATCGAGCACGTCGACTTCGTCGAGGCTGTGCGGCGTCTCGCCGAACGCAGCGGGGTCACCATCACCGAGGATCCCTCCGCCACCGCCGACCGCCAGCGACGGGCCCCGCTGCACGAGGCCATGGTGAAGGCGGTGGACTTCTATCACGAGCGGCTCCTTTCGTCCCCCGACGCCGGGCCGGCGCGCGATTACCTGCGGTCGCGGGGCTACGACGGGGAGACGGTACGGGCCTTCCGTCTGGGATGGGCACCCGACGACTGGGATGTGCTGGCGAAGCACCTCAAGGCGTCTCCGAAGGTGCTCACCGACTCCGGTCTTGGCTTCGTCAACCGACGAGGGCGTCCACAAGATGCTTTCCGGGCGCGCGTCGTCTTCCCGATCTTCGACACGTCGGGAAAACCCATCGCCCTGGGAGGTCGCATCCTGCCCGTCGCCGTCGGTGACGACACAGCCGGCTCGGTCCCGGTCGGTCCCAAGTACAAGAACTCGCAGGACGGTCCGATCTACTCCAAGCGCCGGACGCTGTACGGCCTCAACTGGGCCAAGCACGATGTCATCGAGAACGGCGAGGTCATCGTGTGCGAGGGGTACACCGATGTCATCGCCTTCTTCCAGGCCGGGATGCCGCGTGCGGTGGCGACGTGCGGCACCGCACTCGGTGAGGACCACTTCCGCCTGCTCCGCAATTTCGCCCGACGTGTCGTCCTCGCCTACGACGCCGACGCCGCCGGCCAGGAGGGCGCCGGTCGTGTCTATGAGTGGGAGCGTCATCACGAGGTCGACGTGGCGGTGGCCGCCCTGCCGTCCGGTGCCGACCCTGCTGACCTGGCCCGGGACAACCCCGACGCCCTGCGCGCCGCCATTGCCGACGCGCAGCCGTTCCTCGCCTTCCGGGTGGACCGCGTCCTGAAGTCGGCCGACCTTCGTTCGGCCGAAGGGCGGGCCAAAGCGGCCGAGGCGGCGATAGCGGTGATCGCCGAGCACCCCAACGAGCTCGTCCGTGACCAGTACCTGATGACCGTGGCCGACCGTTGCCGCCTCGAGCCCGATGCCCTGCGGGCACTGGCAGGGCGCCAGGCGCAGCGAGCCCGGACCGCACCCGGCGAGACCAACGGCTCGGAACCCGGACGATCCGTGGTCCAGCATTCCGGGCGCAATGCCGACGGGCGTCCGACCGGGCCGGGTCGGGGCCGGGGGCCTGCGGCCGACATCTCCCGACCCGGACTCGAGGCGCTGCGCCTGGCCGTGCACCGGCCCGAGCGTGTGGCGGACAGGTTGGAAGCGGTCCTGTTCCCCGACGAGCTGCAGCGTGCCGCCTTCGAGGCCCTCACCGGGTCCGAGGACCTCCACCAGGCGGTCGAGGCCGCTGAGGAGCACGACCCCCGGGTGGCGACCCTTCTCAGGCGTCTGGCGGTTGAGGAACCGGCCACGGATGCCGATGACGTGGTGGTGACTCTCGTGCGCAACGCCTCGCGACGGGCCCTCGCCGTCGCCGAGGCCCAGACACGTCTGTCTCCCAACACCGTGGGCGAGATCGCGCCGGTGATCGCACGCGTACGCCATGACCTCGATGAACTCGACGACGGCGATCGTTGCCTCGCGGCCGCGGACCGGTTGCTAGCCTGGCTCATCGGAAGGGACGACACGAATGAGTGAGGTTCACCAACCGGCCGGATCCGTCCGTCCACCTCCCGAAGGTGTGGCGGTCGAAGGGTTCGAGACGTTGCTCTCCGTCGGTCGTCGGCGCGGCTACCTCACCCAGGACGATCTGATCCTGGTGCTCCAAGCGGTGGAGCTCACACACGACGTCATCGAAGACGTGGTGTTGCGCGTGCGCGAGGAGGGCATCGAATACGTCGAGCAGACGCGCAACGGCGCGGCACCGGTCGTGCTCGAAGAAGCGGTGGCCGAAGCGGTCGCGGAAGTGGTGGCGGAAGAAGTCGTCGAAGCGCTTCCGACCAACCTCGCTGTCGTGAAACCCGTCGCGGAGCCGGTCGAAGGAGACGACACGGGTGACGAAGGCGACGGTCCGCTGCAGCGGCTGAAACGACGCGCCTTCAAGCGCGAGCCCGTCGACGAGGTCATGGACCGCCAGACACCGCGGCCCGGTCGTGGTCGTATCGCCTCGTATTCGTCGCCCGACCATGGGGGCGGCACTGCGGCGGACCCCGTCCACACCTATCTGAAGGAGATCGGCAAGGTCCCGCTGCTCACCGGCGAGCTCGAGGTCGAGCTGGCCAAGCGGATCGAGGCCGGGAACGCCGCCGCCGAGGAGGCCGCGCTCCACGAGGTGGCCGGCACCCGCAAGCTCCCCTCCGAAGAGCGCACCCGGCTCCGCATGCAGGTCCGGAGAGGCCAACAGGCCAAAGAGGCGCTCATCGAGGCCAACCTCCGGCTCGTGGTGTCGATCGCCAAGCGGTACCGGAACCGGGGCCTCGCCTTCCTCGACCTGATCCAGGAGGGGAACCTCGGGCTCATGCGGGCGGTCGAGAAGTTCGACTACACCAAGGGCTTCAAATTCTCGACGTATGCGACGTGGTGGATCCGCCAAGCCATCACCCGCGCCCTGGCCGACCAAGGTCGCACCATTCGCATCCCCGTCCACATGGTCGAGACCATCAACAAGGTCGTGCGCGTGCAGCGCCAGTTGCTCCAAGAGCTCGGTCGCGAGCCAACGGTGGAGGAGATCGCCAGTCGCGTGGAGTTCCCCATCGAACGCGTGCGCGAGATACAGCGCATCAACCAGGACACGGTTTCGCTCGAGCAACCCATGGGAGACGAAGAGGACTTCAGTCTGTCGGACCTCATCGAGGATCAGGGTGCGGAGGTTCCCGACGACGCCGCCACGCGGTCGATGTTGCACGAGGCCGTGCGCGACGCGTTGGCCACGTTGCCCAAGCGCGAACGCGAGGTCATGGAGCTGCGCTTCGGCTTGGAGGACGGCCGGGTGCGCACACTCGAAGAGGTCGGCAAGGCGTTCGGTGTCACGCGTGAGCGGATCCGCCAGATCGAGGCGAAGACGCTCGCCAAGCTCCGCCACCCCAACGCGGCGCAGCCACTGCGAGATTTTCTCGACGAGGTGTGAGAAACCCCGCTGCTAACGTGGTCCGACCGGCGCCTGGGTGCTTGGTCCACACTGTGTGGTCCCGACGGTATGGCGTCATTCCGGGGTAGCTCAATTGGCAGAGCAAGCGGCTGTTAACCGCTAGGTTGAGAGTTCGAGTCTCTCCCCCGGAGCCAGGATGCGCAGCGCGGCTCCGGTCGCCGGCGCACCGCTTCGACGGGCGCTCCCAGCTACGCTGATCGCTCCGACCCGGCCGCAACGGCGTCAGGCGGAGGACAGGTAAGGGGCCGTAGCTCAGTGGTCAGAGCAGGGGACTCATAATCCCTGGGTCGGAGGTTCGATCCCTCCCGGCCCCACGCTGATCGTGTCATTTCCGGAGCCGACCGAGGTGACGGGGCCGGAGAAGGATCGACACCAACGGGAGGGTCATGAACATCGAGGAGTTCTACGAGGCCGACGAGCGCCGACGACGTTCCGAGGAGATCGAGCTCGGCTCGGAGTGGTTGGATCGCGATGGCGTCCGGCACGAGGTGTCATGGATCGCTGACACCGGCGAGCTCTACGTCATGCGCGAACCGGCGCCGCGTATCGCCGAGGACCTCTTCGGCGATGAGTTCTCGGGGTCATTGCCTCTCGACGCGGTCACGGTGGCGATGGTGGGATGGATCCCCACTCGCGACCGTTTGGAGGAGGTGCTCGCCGGGTGGCAGGACGCCATGACGGGAGCCGAGAGCCTGTCGTGGTTGGCGGCACGCTTGCGCGACGAGGCGGTGCCCAAGGCACCCCCGGCGAGCTGAACGAGCGTCGAGCAGTGCAGAGCCAGCCGCGGGCGTTGCCGTTCGTTCTTGTCGGGGCGTTCGCTGCCCTTTCTGTCGGCGCCATCGTGTTGTCCCTGTCGAGCGCGCCGCCCCTGGCCCGGGAGGAGCTCCAGAGCGCGGCTCGGACGACCATGTCCGCATCGGGATTCGTCCTCAGAGACACCAACTCGGTCTCCACCGTCTCGTCGTCGGGGCAGCCGGCCGTGAGCCAGCCCAGCGAATCAGTGGCGTTCCTCGTCGTGTACGAGGCACCCGACGCCGTGCAGGAGACGGAGGTGGACCAGAACGGGGCGAACGCCGAAGTGATCGCCCTCGGTGACCGGGCCTTTCGCAGGTCCGGTTCGACGTGGACCGAGGTGGCGTCGGGTCGGGGGCTGGGTGCCCGGTCAGTGGCGACGATCCTGTCCCCGCTGCAAGGGGCGGTCGGTGCCACCGATGTCACGCGTCACGGCGATCGCTACAGCTTCGTGCCCGCCGATCTGCACAAGCTCCTGACCACGGTCCTCGGCGCACCCCCGTCCGAAGTGTCGTCACCGCGCCTGAGTGCGGTGGTGCGCGACGGAGTGCTCACGGCGGAAACGATCACGGCCCGGGTCGGCCACCAGCACCTCGAAGTGGACCTCGTCTTCTCCTCTATCGGCTCCGCGCCCCATGTCGTGGCCCCTCGATCCTTCGTCGGTGCGGGGGGCGCCTCGAGCGCCCCGACGACCCCCTGAACCGCTCCGGAAGCCCCGGCCCAGGGGGTGGGCTTCCCGAGGAGACCGGGCTGTCGGACCCCGGAGCGGATGGATAGCATCAGGGAAACAGGTTTCACTTTTGAGGAGGGGAACGTGAAGGCCTACGACCGACTGTTCATCGGTGGTGAATGGGTGAGCCCTTCGGGCACCGGCACCATCGACGTGATCAACCCGACGACCGAAGAGGTCGTCGGTCGTGTCCCGGACGCCACCGAAGCCGACGTCGACAAGGCCGTGGCCCTGGCGCGTGACGCGTTCGACAACGGACCGTGGCCCCGAATGACCCCGGTCGAGCGGGCCGAGATCCTCACCAAGGTCTCTCAGGCCATCCAGGCCGATATGCAGGCCTTCGCCGAGCTCATCACCACCGAGATGGGATCACCGGTGGCGTGGGCGACGATGGCGCAGGTCTTCGCACCCACCATGATCCTCGACTACTACGTCGGGCTCGCCTCGACCTTCCAGTTCGACGAGGTGCGTCAAGGGCTCATGGGCGAAGTGCTCGTGGCCAAGGAGCCCGTCGGCGTGGTCGGAGCGATCAGCCCGTGGAACGTGCCGCTGTTCATCGCCGCGGCCAAACTGGGTCCCGCACTCGTGGCCGGATGCACCGTGGTCTTCAAGCCCGCCCCCGAGACCCCCCTCGACGCCTTCCGTCTGGCCGAGGTGTTCGAGCAGGTGGGCCTGCCCAAGGGCGTGTTGAGCGTGCTGCCGGCCGGTCGCGAGGTCGGTGAGCACCTCGTGCGACACCCCGGGATCAACAAAGTCTCGTTCACCGGGTCGACCGTTGCCGGCAAGAAGATCGGCGGCATCTGTGGCGAGCAGCTCAAGCGCTTCAGCCTCGAGCTCGGCGGGAAGTCAGCTGCGGTCCTTCTCGACGACGTCAACCTCGCCGAGGCCATCCCGATGCTCCTGCCCAACGCCATCATGAACAACGGTGAGGCGTGCATCGCGCAGACGCGGATCCTCGCCCCTCGGGACCGGTACCAGGAAGTCGTCGACGCCATCGTCGAGTCGGTGGCGGCCATGAACGTCGGCGACCCGCTCGACCCCACCGTCGAGGTGGGCCCGCTCGTGGCCGAGCGCCAGCGCGACCGGGTGGAGGGCTATATCAAGCTCGGACAGGAAGAAGGAGCCAAGGTCGCTTTGGGCGGAGGCCGTCCGGCCGGCATGGACAAGGGCTGGTTCGTCGAGCCCACCGTCTTCGTGAACGTCGACAACTCCATGCGTATCGCCCAGGAGGAGATCTTCGGCCCCGTGCTCGCCGTCATCCCTTACGACGGCGGGGACGCCGAGGCCGTGTCCATTGCCAACGACTCGAACTACGGACTGTGCGGTTCGGTCTACACGAACGACCCCGAGCGTGGGCTCAAGGTGGCCCGCGCCGTGCGGACCGGGACGTACATGCTCAACACCGCCATCCCGATCGACTTCTCCACGCCGTTCGGTGGTTACAAGGAGTCGGGCATGGGACGCGAGTTCGGCCCCGACGGGCTCGAGCTGTTCCTCGAGAAGAAGTCCATCAACCTGCCGCAGGGCTTCAGCCCTTCGGTCTGAGCTACGCGCCCGAGGCGGCCCGTCCGCCTGGTGTGATCGACTTCGTGGTGCCGGGGCCTTCGGGCCCCGGTTCCGCGTCGGCGGGGGAGCCCGGCACGGGTCGTCGCCCGAAGGGACTCGCCGAGGGTCTCAGAGCCCGGTCGGAGGTGGGCGTGTGGCGGGAGTCCTGGCCGTGGGCGGCGGTGTGGGCGGAACGCCGTCGCCGGTCTGCGCGGCCGCGCATTGCGCGCCCAAGGCGTGGACCAACAGCGACTCGGGCAGGTGATCGCTCTCGGCGAGCGTGGCCATGAGGGCCTGGTACTGGCCGGCTTCACCCGCCGCGGTGGAGGCGAGGGGCAGAGCGTCGCGTAGCTGGTTCACCGCCTGGTCCTGCTGGGCCGTCGCCACCGATGGGCTGGCGGCGTGCAGCGAGGCCTTGTACAAGGTGAGGGACTGTTCGACGTGGCGACAGGCCTGCCGGGCCAGGTCCGTGCCGTCGTGCCCGGCGCACCCGCTGAGGCCGCACGCCACCACCGCCACCGTGCACATCGCCAACGAGGCTCGCCCGACGCGGAGCCGTCCGGGCCCGTCCCTGCGGTGGGCTCCCCACCGCGTGGAACGGCCACACGTCATCCGTCGAGCCACCCCGGGGCGGCGTCGAGGAGATACCGGCTGACCGCCAGGCAGCGGTCGAATACCTCGCACAGCAGCTCCTCGCCCCCGAGGACTCGGGCCAGGGACACGGGGTAGCGGGCCACGATCGACAGGCGGCGCTCGGGGGCGTCGGTGGCCGAGGCGAAGGAGTCAATGGCCGACACCTCGAGCGGGAGGTCGATGCCACCCACCCCGGCCAGGTCGATGGCCAGCCGCAGGAGGTCGGGCCCGTGGGGGAGCGGGGGGAGCCCCCACGTGAAGGTCAACGGGAAGTGGTACTCGTCGGGAGGCTCGGCGTCCTCGGGGAGGTCGACGACCGCGTCCTCGAACGACAACAGGGTTCTCGGGTCCACCTCGAGGGCCAGGTGCAGATCGAGGGGCCCACCGCATCCCTCTTCGGGGTGGAGGTCGACCTCCCAGGTCTGGCGCAACGAGTACGTCTCGACGAAATGGCGTTCGTCGTGCACGTGGAAGCCGTGATGGTCCGAATGGTCCTTCAGGTCCGCCACATAGCCCGCAACGTCGATGACGGCCACGGGGACGAGGCTACCGGGTCGGCCGCAGCGCTCCGTCGAGTCGGTAGGGTCCCGTTCATGGACGACGACGCGCTGCTGGCGCTGTGCCACCGGGCGGTCGACGCCGTTCCCGTCGCCCTGGCGCCGGTCGAGGACTGGCGGCCGCGCGGGGAGCGACCCGGGCAGTACGCGATCGACCTGACCGCGGACAGGGCCGTTCTCGAGGTGCTCGACGAGGCCGGGATCGGGGTGGTCTCCGAAGAGAGCGGCGTGCACCGCCCGGGCTCGGCGCTGGTGGCGGTGGTCGACCCTGTCGACGGCTCCACCAACGCTTCTCGGGGCATCCCATGGTACGCCTCGAGCATCTGCGTCCTCGACGCCGACGGGCCCCGTGTGTCGGTCGTGGCGAACCTCGCCAACGGGGTGCGGTACCACGCCGTCCGGGGCGGCGGCGCGTGGCGGGGGACGACGCGTGTCGTCCCCTCGGGCTGTGAGTCGCTCCGAGAGGCCGTCGTGGGGATCACCGGCATGCCGAGCCGCCATCTGGGGTGGGCGCAATTCCGGGCCTTCGGCGCGGCCGCGCTGGAGCTCTGCGCGGTGGCGGACGGGACGCTCGACGCCTTCGTGGTAGGGACGCACGCCTCGCTGGCTCCCTGGGACTACCTCGGCGCCATGCTCGTCTGCCTGGAAGCCGGCGCCGTCATCGACGAGCTCCAGGGACGCGACCTCGTGACCCGGGACCACGAGGTGCGCCGAGCGGTCGTGGCCGCGGCTACGACAACGTTGCTCGGCCAGCTGCGCGACGCCGCCTCGTCGGGGCTCCCCTCAGCTCCCGGTCGCCCGGGATCGCCGGGCCGGCGCGACACCGGTCCGGCGTGATGGCGAGCCGTCGACGGGTGCGCCGCCAGACGACGCCGCGCCCGGTCCGGTCGCCGCACCACCGCGCCGACGGGCAACCCAAGACGCGCTTCGGGTCCGAGCAGGACGCCAATCGCGCCGCGTTCAGCTATCGCCTCGACCATGGCGCGGAGCTCGCCGCGTACCAGTGCGACATCTGCGGCGGGTGGCATCTGGGCAACAGGCCCGAGGGGTGAGCCCGTCGGCTACGTCGCCTCCGGTGCCCGCGCCACGAGGGCCCACACCCGATGGGGGACCGCCAGCGGCTGGTCCGGGAAATCCCGTTCCAGGAGGACCCCGAGCTCGCCGTCGAAGGCGGCCACGGCGTCGGGTGGCAGGGACGCCGCCACACCCGCACTGGCGCGGATCCGACCGCGCCACGCCTCGTGGCTGTAGGGGACGTTCACGTCGAAGGAGAACGTCTCGAGCCCGGTGAAGCCCGCCGAGGCGACATCGAGGGTCCACAGCGGGTACATGCCCAGCCCCCCGGAAAGAGGCCACTCGGGATTGTGCTCGAGGATGAGCGCTTCGGTGGCGGCGACGACGTTCCCGGGCATGGGGAGCCAGTCGAAGTAGCAGATGACCAATGCCCCGCCGCCGGCCAGCACCCGCATGCACTCGGCGGCGGCCACGGGACGATCGAACCAGTGCCAACACTGACCGGCGGTCACGACGTCGAAGGAGCCGTCCGGTGCGTCGATGTCCTCGGCCCGGCCTACCCGGTAGTCGACCTGGACCCCTTCGTCCTTCGCCATTCTGCGAGCCTCGACGAGCATCGGCTCGGACGGGTCGACGCCGACCACCGAGGCCCCACGCCGAGCGAAGCCGCGCGCCAGTGTCCCGGTGCCGGTGCCCAGGTCGAGCAGTCGTTGACCCGAGCGGCCGATGCCCATCGCCGCCAAGCGGTCGAAGAGCCCCTTGGGGAACCCGGCGCGGTACGTGGCATAGTCCTGCGCCGTCGTGCCGAAGTCGACCCCCACGTCCCGAGTCTCGCGTGGATCGACCCCGGTGCCGCGCCGTTGCTTGGTGTCGTCGCGAGGTCGGGTACCCGGATGTCGGCGTACGAGGTGGACGCCATCATGATGGACCATCATCTGCAACGAGAAGGGCACGGGGAAGGAACTGACATGACAGAGCCAAAGGCGACGCGTCCGCACATGCCCGGCTACGGCATTGCCGGCCCACTCGAAGGGCGCGGGCTGCTGCGCTGGACGTGGGCCGAAGAACGCCTCGTCCAATCACATGACTACTGGTTGGCCACGGTACAGCCCACCGGCGCTCCGCACGTCATGCCGGTCTGGGGAGTGTGGGGAGAAGGCGCCGCGTGGTTCAGCTCGAGCCCGCAGTCGCGCAAGACCAGGAACATTGCGTCCGACCCGCGCGCCGTGATCACGACCGACAATCCTCTACAACCCGTGGTCGTCGAAGGAGTGGTGGAGCCGGTCGTGGGTGTCGAGGCGATCGATCGGTTCACCGCTCAGGTCAACGCCAAATACCGAACCGACATCGCGGTGGAGTTCTTCGCCGACAACGCCTGCTTCCGACTCGAGCCGCGCCGGGTCTTCAGCCTCGACGAAGCCGATTTCACCGGCTCTCCCACCCGTTGGGTTTTCGGAGAGGAACCGTGACCATCGCGCCCCGCGGCGCCAACGGATCAGTACGTCTTGGCGATGATCACGTGACAGGGTGAGCGATGCGCCACGCTGTTGGGGATCGAGCCGATTAGACGGCGGGCGCCTTTCATCCCCTTGGAGCCGACGACGATGAGATCGGCACCTACCGACTCCGCCACACTGATCAACACGTCTGCCGGAGGCCCCGGGACGGCATGGGTATGAACGGTGACCTGTCCGGTGTCCTTGACCACTTCGGCCAGCATCTCCTCGCTGGCGCTCTTCAATTCGGCAGCCGTGAGGGTGGTGTCGGGAACCGCAACGGCTCCGACATGGGCCACGGTGATCGAAGTCACGGCGTCTCTGTAAGCCGAGACCACGTGGAGCGTGGCCCCACTCTCCTGGGCGAGGTCCAGTGCCAGGGCCACCGCTCCTGCGGCCGAATCGGACCCGTCGGTGCCGACGACGATCTGGGAAAACATCGACCACTCCTCTCGAGTCCACTCGACGCGAGCCATCATGGCACCCGACGGCAAGGCGATGCAGGGTCGCCGGCGGCAATGGCATCGCCCTCGAGATTCGGAGCCCGTCACGGCTCTCGAGGAGGTGTGCCGGCCGGCGGGTTGGACAGGATCTCGGACGAGTCAGGGGCGGGCGTGATGAGTTTTCATCATGTACAGCGATGCTCGGGCCGAGGTCGACGAGGAGCCCCGGGTAGATTGGCGGCACGGGCGCTTAGCTCAGCTGGTTAGAGCAGCTGGCTTACAACCAGCAGGTCGGGGGTTCGAGTCCCTCAGCGCCCACCATAAAAGCCCAGGTCAGCAGCTCGCGATCGGAGGCGCTTGTCTGGG
>Ga0182024_10010269_pt1 | contig 19120 bp, 12 predicted proteins | sample P32metaG_FD_120480 | JGI IMG/M metagenome (GOLD analysis project Ga0182024, IMG submission 120480) | Permafrost microbial communities from Stordalen Mire, Sweden - P3-2 metaG (Illumina Assembly) | ecosystem: Environmental > Terrestrial > Soil > Wetlands > Permafrost | place: Sweden: Stordalen... | reverse complement strand
CGGGGGGCCGACCACCACCGTCACCACATCGACCCAACTCGTCACCTCGGTCAACCAGTGCAACGGCATCGTCACCGGCGGGGGCAGCAACGTGATTTGCAACATCACGGTCACCAACAACGTCCCCGTCGCGACCTCGCCAGCGGGCGTCACGGTCGACCAGTGCATCGGATCTGGTGGATCCGGTGGCACTGAGGCGTGTGTCCCGCTCGGCAGCACAACCAACGCCACGGTCACCCAGTGCAACGGTTCAGCTACCGGCGGGGGGAACTACGGCGGCTTGCCGCAGGTGGGCTGCACAGTCACGGGTGCCACGACGGCGCTGCCCATGAGCATCACCCAGTGCAATGGCACTGCCACCGGCGGCGGCAGCTCGGTGACCTGCGGCAGCACGGTGACCAACAACTTCGTAACCACCCCAACCACCACCACACCGCCGGTGGTCACGCCAACCACGAGCTCTGCTGCGGCGGCGGCAGCCGCCGCGGCAGCCGCGGCAGCCGCGGCAGCCGCGGCAGCCGCGACGACCACGACTACGGCGACTCTGGGCGTCATCCCCCGGGGGGCTCCGGAGACCGGCGAAGGTGGAGCGTCTCACTCCGATGATCCCGCGTGGATCGCTCTCGGCGCTCTGACCTTGATGGGGGCCGGGATGTCGGTGATCCTGGCCGTTCGTCGGCGCCGCCTGCTGGCTGGGCGAGGTGAGCCGGGCAGGAATGGATGAACCCGTCGACTCGTCGGCGGGCGGGCGTCGCTGGTGGGTACTGGCCGTCGTCCTCGTGCTTGTGGCATCGGGATGTCTGTGGGTGGGCCTCCGGGGGCACCAGGTTGCCCTGACCCTCCCGCCTCGGTCGGCGCGTCCCGTTCTTCCGCCGTCGGTCGGCAGCAGGGCCCGCTCCGTAGCGGCACCCACTGCCCCCGCCGCGGGGCTGACTCGCTCGGCGCCGGTGGCGCTGAAGATCCCGGCCATCGGCGTCGCCGTGTTCGTGTCCCAACTCGGGCTCAACCCGGATGGGACCGTCCAGGTACCCACCGACGTCCAGGAGCCGGGGTGGTACCGGTTGGGCCCGGCGCCTGGTCAGATGGGTTCGGCGGTGATCCTGGGACACGTGGACTCCTACCGGGGACCGGCCGTCTTCTTCCAACTCCGCTCATTGGTGGCGGGTGACCGGGTCGAGGTGAGCCTGGCCGACGGCGCGGTCGCCAAGTTCGTGGTCACCTCGGTGGCGATGTATCCGAAGGATCAATTTCCGGCCCAACAGGTCTACGGATCACACGGGTACAGCGGTCTCCAACTGGTCACCTGCGGAGGGACCTTCGACCCCCAGACCGGCCACTACCTGTCGAATATCGTCGCCTACACCTCGCTCGTGGCGACGACGCCGGCGACGACCAACGCGGGGCTCAAATCGTGAGGTCGGTCATCAACGCTCGGCCCTCTGAGGGGCGCAGAGAGGACCAGACACCGTTCATGCACATCGGGCCGCCGGGGGGCGCATGCCGAGATCGGCGCCGCCCGGGTGATGACCCCGGCGGCGCGTGAAGACTCGCCCCGGGCTGGGTCAGTCCGACAACGATCCGATCGCCATCTCCACGGTATCGGCGATCCTCCCGATGACCGCCGGGTCGATGGTGTCCTGAGCGGGCTGCGGCTCCGAGAGGGCACGGAGGTCGGACAGGGCTGCCTGGAGGAGTGCGATGGCCTGTTCGGTTCCCATGACTGAGGCTATGTCCGCCCGCCATGCCCGGCAAGCGGGTCCGGTGGCCCCGCAGCGTCTCTCTGGCGCCGGCCTCCGGTGCCACCCCGCCGCCCGGTACTCCCGTTGCTGAGCCGGACGGTCGCTTCCGTCGTCGAGCCGCTGGATCGGCCCTGAGATCACCGCTCCATCGAGAGCCCGGTCCAATCAAGCCACCTGACGGCAACCGAGTGGAAACCCCATTCGCTCCCGATCAGTGAGAGGGTGGCTTGATTGGAAGGAACGAAGCCATGGCTCAAAGTGGCACACGGAAGCCTTCGGATACCGTGATGGTGGACGATTTCGGGGTATGGACCCGTCCCAGGAAGCTGAATCCCCACGTACTCGCGTACCTGATCGGCCCGGCGGCCCTGGTGATCATCCTCACCCTGCGGCGGTTCGGACTCGTGGCCCAGGAATCGGTATGGCTGTGGCTCGCCGTCTTCGTGACGATCCCCGGCGTGAGCCTCGCCATCGACCATCTCTATCGGGTCAATCCGACCGGGGGGCGCATGAATCTCCGGGTGGCCTGGAACGTCGCCGCGGTGACCACCGTCATCTACCTGTCCGGATGGGGTCCAGTCTTAGTGGGAGCTTTTGCCTTTGTGGCACTCGAGAACATTTCAAACAACGGATCCCGCACCTGGCGCATGACCGCGTTCTGGAGCCTGGTCGGTGTCGCCGCTGGACAATTGGCGATCTGGCAACACTGGGCCCCGTCATTCCTATCGGTCCCCGACGCCGAAGCGCTGGGGTTGATGGGGCTGTTCGTCCTCCTCTTCGTGATCCGGATGGCAGGGGCGACGATGGGACGGATGGAGGAAGCTGAAGATCGATTCCGTTCCCTGGTTCAGAATTCCTCCGATACCACGCTCGTCATCGGCCAGGGCATGGTGGTCAACTACGCAAGCCCGGCGACCGTTGCACTGTTGGGACTACAGCCCGAAGATGTAGAGGGACGCCGCGCCAACGAGTTTGTTCATCCCGACGACCGAGAACGCGTCGAGTTGCAATTCGCGGCTCGCCTTCAGTCGAAGGCCGTCACCGAGCCTGTTCAGTTCCGGATGACCCACGCTGACGACGCGTGGCGACATGTCGAGGCCGTCGTAAGTGATCTCCGCGACCGCCCGTCGGTCGCTGGCTACGTGGCCAATGTCCGCGATATCTCCGAACGCAAAGAGGCTGAAGACCTCCTCGCGCACCAGGCGTTGCACGACCCCCTCACCGGATTGCCGAACCGGACCCTCATCCTCGACCGGGCCGACCAGATGTTGGTCCGAGCCAGGCGAGACTTTCGTCCCACCGCCGCACTATTCGTCGATCTCGACAACTTCAAAGACATCAATGACACGTTGGGCCACGAGGCCGGAGACCTGGTTCTTCAAGGCGTTGCCAACCGCTTCGTTGCCGTACTGCGCGCCGGGGACACGGTCGGGAGGCTGGGCGGGGATGAGTTTGTGGTACTGGCCGAGGGTACGTCATTGACTGCGGGTCCCGAGATGGTGGCCGAGCGGCTTCTGAGCATCCTGCGCGAGCCATTTGTGATCGAAGGGTACGAAGGTACCTCGCTCACATTGTCGGCCAGCATCGGGATTGCCGCCGGTGATCGAGACTCGGCCGAGGACCTGCTACGCGACGCCGATATCGCTCTCTATCGGGCGAAGGCGCTCGGAAAGAGCCGCTTTACGTCGTTCGAACCGGAAATGCAGTCCGCAGTGCTCGCTCGTCTTGAGCTCCGGATGGACCTGCACTCCGCTCTCGCGCATGACGAGTTCTTCTTGGTCTACCAGCCCGTCGTTGATCTGGAGAGCCAGGCCGTTTGTGGAGTGGAGGCTCTCTTGCGGTGGGATCATCCAACCCGAGGGATCATCCTTCCCGACGAGTTCGTCCCATTGCTTGAAGAAACCGGCTTGATTGTTGATGTCGGACGTTGGGCTCTCAATCAGGCGTGCCAGCAGGTCGCCGGCTGGCACCGCCGGGGATATCACCTCAGCATGTCGGTCAACGTCTCCATGCGACAGCTCGAGACCGATGCCCTCCTCGAGCACATCCGAGAGGCACTGGCGGACAGCCACCTCGAGCCCGGCCACCTCGTCATCGAGGTCACCGAGACCACAATCATGCGGGATGCTGACGCGACAGTGCGTCGCCTTCGTGGACTCAAGGAACTCGGGGTTCTCATCGCCATCGATGATTTTGGCACCGGCTTCTCCTCTCTCGCCTATTTGCAGCAATTCCCGGTCGACGCGCTGAAGATCGACCAGTCATTCATCGCTGCGATGACCGATACCCCCGAGTCCTCCGCGCTCATTCACACCTTGGTCGAGCTCGGCCGGGCCCTCGGGCTGGAGACCGTCGCCGAGGGAATAGAGGACCCCTCGCAACTGGAGAAGCTACGGACCGAGCAATGCAATCGCGGCCAAGGGTTCCTGTTCTCACATCCTGTTTCGCCGGACGCCATCGAGGCGCTTCTCTCTGACTCGTCCAGCAGAGGCGCAACACCTACGGCATCCGCCGCCCGTCGGCCGTCCGATAGCCCGATTCGCTCCATAGAGCCCGAAGGGTCGATCTCGTCCTAGACGGCGACACCCAGGCCCGGTGTCGTGGTGGCTGAAGAACCGGTGGGCCGCCCGCCGGGCGGGCCACGGCGGTGGAGGAGCTGGTGATGGCTCGGTCACGCCGGTGGTTGCCGCCGAGGGCCATGCGGGTGGACCGAGCGCATCGGCCGGGAGGATCAATCACCCTCGCCGTTCTCGAAGAGCGATCGTGGCTCGGAGGCCTTCCTAGTTCGATCATCACCCGCGGTCACGTAGCGGTTTAGCGCGTCGAGGGTCGCCTTGGCCGCGGACTCAAGGTCGCCGCCTGACCGTGCAATGCCTATCTTGTCCCCGTCTCTGGCGAGGGATCGGAAGGTGACGATCACTGACCACCCAATTGCCGTATCGACCTTGGTCACTGTCATGACGTAAAAGGGGATCACAAACCCGAGGTCACGCAACGCTGCCATGGTTGCCTCGGCTCCGCCGATCAAGGGCCCGCTGCCCGCCCGGCCGATACCGACCCCACCGGCGTAGCCAAGGTGGACCTCGCTAACGCCGTCGCGCTCGTTGAGATCGGCCTGTACCAGGGCAACTCTCGCGCTGCTCCCTTCGCGCCCCGAGGCCAAACTGCTCGCCCGCTCCACCACGACTGCAGCATCTGGGTAGTAGAGGCTGGCAATCTGCAGGGCACCTTCTCGGACCGCCTCGGGATGCTCGCCGCGGACCAGGAGCGTGACCCCGTTGACCTCACCACTATCGCCACGGTTGATTCCCACGTTCAAAACACCGGGAAGGGATCGCAGCTCGAGCTCGAAATCCTCCTCGATGGCCGGCATCATCGGAGAGCGTTGTCCTTCTTTTCGTAAAGGCGGGTGTCTGCGATACGGCACAACTCCTCTATGTCGGTGGAGTCGTTGGGCGAGGTGGCGGTACCGAATGTGAATTCCAGATCAGTGACCGAAACGAGAAGTACGCGTAGTCGCTCGGTGAATGCCAAGACTTCGATGCCTCCCGCGTTCCATAGGATGACCGCGAAACTATCGGCGCCGATTCGGGCGGCGATGTCACCACTTCGAATTGAACGTCGGACTGCGCGGCCGAAATGGCGCAGCAGATCGTCGCTGACAACGTGCTCTCCTCGGTTGTTCACGCCCTTCATCGCTTGCAAATCGACGAGCACCAGCGCGAACGGCCAGCCGTAACGTGAACTCTGTGCTGCCGCGGAGTGCAACGCGGCTTCGAAATGTCGCCGGTTAGCCACGTTCGTGAGCGGATCCCGGTCTGCGCCGTGGCGGGCGAGGTGCAAAGTGAGCGAAAGCTGACACAGGTTAACGACGACGTTCCGGATAAGGTCGGGAACGTCGTCCGGCTCGCAGAGGACGTAGGGAGCGGTCCCCGGTCTCGTCAGCGCGGCCCTGCTCACGCTCCTTTGGCCCAGGCGGAACGCCTGTGTGCCGAGGGATTCGTCCGCGAGCACGACCACTGCGTCCGAGAGCCGGTACCGGCGGGCCAGCAGATCGAGCATCGAGTAGATGAGACCGATGCCCACCTGGTTCGACGACAGCTGGTCCAGCATTGTCAGGAACAGCCAGGGCTCATACAGCTGCCCAGAGAGTTCAGCTTCCTCCACGGCAGTCTCGTCGGCCAATGTCAGAAGCGACTGTCCGGAAGGGCGAGACTCGCTATTCCGGCAGACCGGAGCACCGACGGGGGGACGGCCCCGGCTTTCAGAACTGGGATGAGGTCCTCCGCCGACATTGGTACCGACATCAGGTACCCCTGGCCACGATGGCAGTCAAGTTCGAGAAGCTTGTCGACGATTGCGGTGGATTCGATGCCCTCAGCGACCACTTCCATATTCAGTGCATGACCGAGCCGGATGATCGCTTCGACGATCGCCCTATCACTCGGATCGGTCGTGATGCCCTGCACGAAGCTCACGTCGAGTTTGAGAATATTCGCCGGCAGGCGCTTCAGTTCGGTCATCGATGCGTAGCCGGTACCAAAATCGTCAATTGCGACTTCTACGCCGAGTCTCTGAAATTCGTGCAGGATCCGCACCGTATTTTCGGGCTCCTGCAGGACCGCATGTTCGGTCATCTCTATGCAGACGCGATTTCCAGGGACGTTGTGAATGCGCAAGCATTCTTCGACGAATTCGACGAAGCCGCCTATAACGTACTGCGCTGGTGAGGTGTTCACCCGGACGATGAGCGGGAGGTCCGGGTAGTCCCGCCGCCAGGATTCAAGTTGTCGGCAGGCCTCTTCGAAGACCCAACGCCCCATGTCGACCACGAGACCGGTCTCTTCTGCCACAGCGATGAAGTCAGCCGCCGGGAGAAGGCCACGGGTCGGGTGCTCCCAGCGGACAAGGGCCTCTACAGCAAGCAGGCGCCCCGTGCGCAGGTTGACCTCGGGCTGGTAGTGAAGACGCAAGCCGTCGCCATCGATAGCCTCCCGCAGGGTCAATTCGGTCCTGGAGCGTTCACCGACAGACCTCTGAAGCGCCTCATCGAACACCACCGCTTGGCTTCGGCCCTGCTTTTTGGCGGCGTACAGGGCGACGTCCGCCCTCCCGAGTAGCTCCATTCCATTCCTGACCCCGGGCTCTGACAGGACGATCCCGACGCTTGCCGTGTGGCTGACTTGATGACCAGGAAAGTCGATCGGCCTGCCGACTACGTCGAGGATCCGATAAGCGGATGCAAGAACCTCCATCTCGCTGCTCGCCCCGGCGACCAGGACCACGAACTCGTCGCCCCCGAGTCGAGCTGCGAAGTCGATGGATCTGATGCTTATGCGGAGCCGATCGGCGATGGTGGTCAGCACCCTGTCGCCGCTGGCATGGCCCAGGAAATCATTCATCACCTTGAAGCGATCCAGGTCGAAGAAGAGGATCGCAGTCTGTTGGAGGGAATCAAGTCGAGTGTCCAGCTCTCGGAGGAGAGCTCGCCGGTTGGGCAGCCCGGTCAGGTCATCATGGAAGGCGATGTACTCGGTCCGCTCCTCCGCGTCGATCCGCGCTTGCAGTTGCACGAGCATGGAGGCAACCGCCTGAAGCGCGCCGACTTCTCCCGGAGTCCACGCGTGAGGTTCGAAATGGATGAAGCCCAGCACGCCCCAGGTCGTGTCCGCAAGGAGTAGCGGCACCCCTGCGCCCCAGACCGAGCGCACGCCGGAAGCCTCCTCGATACGATTCCTGTAGTCATCGGGCGCCTCCGACCCTGCGGGCAGGTACGGTTCCCGAAGGTCCTTGGTCGCCGCGAAGATCGGGTCTGCGTCAAATGGGACTTCTCCGAGCGGGTCGGTACCGGTGAATTCCCGGACCGGCCATTCCGCCTCGAGGACGCTGAGGCCCCGCCTGTGGTCATTGCGCCGCAGGATTGCAACGTCCGCACCGAGGAACTCGGCGACCTCGCGAGTTGTCCAGTTCAGTACTTCCTGACGCGTCTGTGACGACCCCGACATGAGCCGTTCCGCCACCTTGCTCACGAACACGTCTAAACGTCGCTGATGAAGCAGCGCTGTCTCACGGGTGGCCAGTGTCGCCGCGTGGCTCAACAGACCGCCGAACGCATTGACGAGGGCACGCTCCCGGCGGGACCATGCTCGTCCCTGGCGCGCGACGACCAAGGCCCCTATGACGGCTCCTTCCTCTACCGCGATGGCTTCCGCAAGGACTCCCCACGTGACACCCGAGATCGGGCACGAGAACGGGACAACCGCGGTGCGACCGGCCAGTTGACTCCGGACACGCTCGCAGATCTCCGAGAGCGCGTTCTCCGACCCCGGTGCCCCCCATGATTCCAAGTCGAAACCGGGAATGCTCTCGTCCGATTCGGCCACTATCGCGACGATCTCCGTCCCGGGGATGACCTGTATGAGGGTCTCAACGACCACGCGGGTCTGTAGGCCGGGCGCCTTGGGAGATGCGTGAGGTAGATCTGTCACGAGAGACCCATCTTCTTCGAATGGGGATCGAAGTCCGCCGCTGTCCATTGCTTAAATATCTAGCTTAGAAGTATCCTAGACGGTTGCCCGGATGTAAATCCCCTATTTCCCAGGAGCCAGGCGCCCCAGAGTCGCTTCCTGGCTCAGGGGGTTTCAGCGTCGCGGCTAAGGAGATGGGCAAGTGGCAGCCGTGCGCTGCGGACGCCGGGTGGGGGCGCGTGGGTGACGCGGAGCAGCAGGGCAACCCGTTCTTCGTCGCCCAAATCCCAAAGTTTATTGAAACGCTGCGAGAGGTCGAAGATCGCGTCGAGATGACGTTCACCCCCGAGCTGCAAGACGTCCACGTCATTGACGGCGTAGAGGAACACTGGCGACACCGGCTGAACAGCGAGCCCATTCAGCTCAGCGGTGAGCCAGAAACGCTCCACCGCGGCTCCGGCCCGGACGTACGAGGTCGGGTCCGTTCTCGGCACCGTGACCACCGCCAGAGCCGAGCTCGATCCGAGTGTGGCGCGCGTGCGCGCGCCCAAGCCCGAGCCGGCCCGCCAATCGGCCAGGTGACCCATGACGTCGGGACGCCGCAACAGTTCGAGAGCGGCAAGCTCAAACTGGGAGAGCTCGAGGGTGCGCACGTCGAGTCCCTCTTCCAGGGCATCCCGCCCGGGCCAGCGCAACTCTCCGACCATGTCGCTGTGCAGCGTCGGAATGAGGAACCGGAGCCGATCGGACTCGGCGAGTAACTCGGCAACACTGTTGATCTGATCGCGCTCGGAGAGAACGCGCAGGTTCGCCTCTTCTCGTTCGACACAGCGGGTAAGCAGCTGAAAGATCCGGTCGTCAACGGGAGACGGGTCTCCCATCTGACGGTTGGCGACCCGTTTTCGCAGAAGGGACTCGAGAGGGGCGATCTCGTGGTCCGTGGATGATCCGATATGCAACGTGGCGACGTGATGAGAAGGGGCTCCTTCCGGGAACAGCCGCACCGGCCCGAGCACTTTTAGTGACGCGGCCGCAACGCGGGCGTTGAAGATGGCTGCTCCGATTGCGACATAGCTGCCACGGTGTCGCACGTCCATGGTTGCGGTGCGTTCGGGAACGAGGTACACGCGGATCTCGTTGGCGTTGACCTCGAAACGCCAGGGTTGACTATTCCCCCCCGAAGGAGCCCGCCGAGCGGCGTCAACAATGACTTCAACCGGGTCGGCACCCACGGGAAGTGGACGGTCCGGCATTTCCGCCCGGGGGTCGTCCTCGACCTCGGTGTCCACTTTAACGGGAAGGATGTCGGAAAGCGCCTCTTCCATGTCGAAGCGGATCCGACCGGACGGCAGGTCCCCGGCCAACCCGATCCGGCGCACCGCGGCGGCGGCCGTGGCCGCCCCGAGGGTGACTTCGCTGCCGAGCTGTGGCCATCCGGTGATGGAGCTCCCGACCTCTAGCAGCGAGGCCGCTCCGCGGGAGGACCCCTCGCTTGCACCCAATATACGCAGCACGTAGGGCGCCTTCTCGGGCAACGACAAGTCGGAAAGATCGGAGGAGTGCACGCCCGCCAGCAATCCATGAAAGATAGGGCGATCCGGCTCGAGGTCGAACCGTTCGACATCGAGAACCCCCCGGTCGCTCGTCTCCATGAGCACGGGAATTCGGCGTTCACGCGCAGCCTCACGCACGAGAAGCTTCACGTCGAGCGAGTCACACTCCTCGATGACCAGATCGAGTCCGTCGAGGAAGCTGCCCAGATTGTCGGGTTGGATGCCTTCGGGGACAGTGACGACCCGCAGATAGGGATCGATCTCGCCGATCCGACGAGCCGCCACTACTGCCTTGTTTACGCCGAGATCGAGGACGCTGGCGGGAACACGGTTGAGATTGGACAGCTCGAGAGTGTCGAAGTCGGCGAGACGAAGCTCTCCGGCCAAGCCCTCCATGGCGAGAACGTGGGCGATTGTGTGCCCAGCGCTGAGCCCCACCACACCGATGCGAAGTGTGCGCTGCCGGGCCTGCTCGGCGCGTGTCAGCTTGTTCCGGTTGCGATCGAGTCGGAGCGTGGAGAATGCGCGCGGCGCCAAAAGTCGTACCACCGCCCTTCGCCACGGGTAGTGGATCCATCGGTACCCTTCCTCCATCAGGGCAGGTGGTGGTGGTGGAATGATCTCGGAGAGCTGTTCGCGTTGCTCGGCTAAGCGATCGATCACCTGCAAGGAGGTGTCCTCTCGCAGCACCCGAAACACCTCGCGCTGGTCTCTCGCTCTCACGTCCAAGACCAGCGGTCGCCATGAGCGGGTCCGTGTCGAGGCGGGTGGGACGGGCCCGGCGCCCAGGAGGGCGGGATTGCGGGTCAACTGCTCAGCCTCAATACGCAGAGCTTGCTGGTTCGCCGGCGTACTCAGCTCCTGAATGCGAGCCCGGCGCCACTCGACGGGGACAGTCCGGTACCGTTCGTCGGGGTAAGGGACCGAAGCAGTGCCTATCACCCGACCGCCGGTCTCCATGCCCAGCGGCACCAGCATGTCGGATACGGCAGCGATCGCGTATTCCGCGCCCAGCCACTTCATGGCGTGAATGGCCGCGCGGGAGAGGGCTTGCAGGAGCCGGTGACCGGTGGCGGCCTCTCCTTTGGACCATGCGCCTTTGATCTCAAGGGCGCCAAGGCGTACCTCGTTATCGATGGTGCGGGCGATCTGGTCGATCTCACTCGAGGCCCCCATCTCCTCCAACAAGAACGCCTGATGAGTCGCCTCCAACGGGCCGTGACAACGTATGCCGGCCACCGCGAGTCCATCGACGTCGAAACCTAAGAAGAACAGCGATACGCCCTGACCTTCCTCGAGGTCTCGTCGGCGCAGCGTGCCCTCAAAGCCGAAGTTGCGGTAGCGCCCTTCTGCTTCGTTCAGGTAGAGCTTCCAGAGGTCCGGCCGCTCGAATGGGTGGTGGCCTTCGAAGCGCACACCCGACGCCCCGTCGATGAAGCTCGCGCCATAGCAGTATCGACGACTATTCATGTTCCCCACTCACGGACCTTACGCCCATGATCACGAACTGGCGGCAGAATCGCGATTCCGCAGGGCACTCACAATTCCTATCACCCGGGAGTGGCTGGGGTGGATGTGAACTCCGGGGAGCGGAATCACTCGGACCGCGCCGCGCCGGGCGGACTGTGGACCTCGGACGGTCGCCGTGGTGTCCTCGCCAGCGGCGGAAGCTTGCCCGTTGCCCCAGCATCAGCTCTCTGACCATCTCTGCAGCGGCTGGTCAGAACCGCTGCGGATAAACGCGAGCACGGTGCCGCAAAGCCGGCGGCGATGGCGCCGGACGGGTTGCCCCGGGGTCCCGCTCCTCCGGTTATTGCACTCTTAGCGAAGATAGTGCCAGAGGCGGACGCTGGAACCCTCGGGTGGCCAGTGGTTGTCCGTTGCCATTTGACTATTTCAAGTCGTCGCTTAGCGTCTCTGTTGGGGCGTCTCTGTCGGGCCGATGAGCGCAAGGGAGTGAGCGATGGACGAGCCAGGCACCACTCAGCAGCTGAGATCTGGCCTCGTGCTTCTCGGGCTGTGCCTGGCCGCATACGTCATCAACCTTGACATCACGATCGTGAACGTGGCGCTGCCGACCCTCGTGCGGGAGACGAGAGCCACCACGACGGACCTGCAGTGGGTGGTCGACGCGTACAGCCTGGTCTTCGCAGCATTGGTACTGGTGATGGGCAGCCTGAGTGACCGGTTCGGTCGGAAGGGCACCCTCTTGGCCGGCCTCGGTGTCTTCGCCGTGGCCAGCCTTGCCGGCTCTCTCTGCTCAACGGTAAACCAGCTCATTGCCGCCCGGGCCGTGATGGGCGTCGGGGCGGCCATGATCTTCCCCTCGACGCTTTCGCTGATCTCGAACATCTTCGTCGAGCGCGGGCAGCGAGCGAGGGCAATAGGACTGTGGGGGGCGACGGCCGGCGTGGGCATCGCCACCGGCCCGATCATCGGGGGATGGCTCCTCGAACACTTCTGGTGGGGGAGCATCTTCGTCTTCCTGGTCCCGGTAGCCATCGTGGTGGGAGCGCTCGTCGCTTTCGTCGTTCCTCCCTCTCGAGATCCACGGAGGCGGCCCATCGACTGGCGGGGATTCGTGTTGTCTTCGGCCGGAATGGGTCTGCTCGTCTTCGGGGTGATCGAGGCGCCCGATTGGGGTTGGAGCTCGACTTCCACGCTCCTGGCGATTGCTGGGGGAGCGGTGCTTCTTGCCGCCTTCATCCTGGTCGAACGCCGAACCGAAGAACCGATGCTCGATGTCGAACTCTTCAAGAACCCCCGATTTACTGCGGCGAGCGGTTCGGTGACCATCGCCTTTTTCGCTCTCTCCGGGTTCATCTTTCTGACGACCCAGTACTTCCAGTTCGTGAAAGCCTTCACCCCCTTCGGTGCTGGTGTCCGCCTCCTGCCGGTCGCTGCTTCAGTTGCCATCGGATCAGTGGGGGGGACCAAACTCGCCGTGAGGGTCGGCAACAAGGTCATAGTTGCCTGTGGCCTGTTGCTCTTCTGCGCAGGTCTCCTGTGGGTCTCGACCGCGTCGGCGAACACATCGTACGGAATCATTGCGTTGCAGATGGTGCTGATCGGTGGCGGCATGGGCTTGACCAGCGCCCCAGCGACCGAAGCCGTCATGGGGGCTGTTCCAAAGGAGAAGGCCGGGGTGGGATCTGCAGTGAACGACGCCACCCGGCTTTTCGGCGCCACCCTCGGCGTGGCCGTCATCGGAAGCGTCGCCGCATCGCTCTACGTCAGTCGCCTTGGGTCCACGATCCCTCCAGGCCTGCCCACACGTGCGACGGCAGCGGCTAAGGGATCGGTTGGGGGTGCCATCGTCGCCTCTCATGTACTCGATCGGCTGGGCTTCGTTCGGCCCGCCGTGCACCTCCGGGACGCGGCGATTGGTGCCTTCATGCACTCCCTCGCTGGTGGTTGCCAGGTGGCCGGAGGTGTCGCCTTCGCGGGCGCCATCCTGGCGGCGACCCTGCTGCCGGCGCGACCTCGAAGGACCGTCGACCCCGAGTCTGACGCGCTCAACTCCCCCGAACGCTCACTGATCGAGGTCGAAACCCCAACGTAGGCCTTGCCCTCGCCACGAAAGGCCGTTCGACCGACCTTCGGTGCACCGAGCCTCGGATCCTCTCTGGTCCACGTCCCGTTTCGGACACGCGGACCGGACACCACGAACGCGGCGTGGGCCACACAAGCAAGGTCGGGCGTCCGAGCCGCCATTTCGCCCATAGTCGAGCGGTGTCATCGTGGCGTCGTCTCGATCGTCGTTGCCCGCTACATGAATGAGCACCTGGACTCAAGGACCGCTGGCAGTGCTGGAGTGGTCTCGTTCTCTGTCGGTGCGGTCGATCTGGCGCTCTTTGGCTTTCTCCAGAACACCGGAGGGCCACTCCCCTCGCCAGCTTCGGACAAAGGAGCTTCTCGGGGGCACGTCACCAATTGCCGATCGGATCCGGCCTTCGATCTTGCGTTCGTGCTCCTACACGGCTCTCGCCCGGGCCTTGCCGCCCGCTCGAGGGGCAACGATCGAGCGGTCGAGGAGCTCTGACCGTTGCTCTGCTGCGATCACACGTGCGGCCTTCAACTTCGGTGACCAACTTCGCCAGCGCCTTTGCCTACCGCAGTCTCAGTCCCGATAGAGTTGAAGCCCAGCCGGGGGTATAGCTCAGTCGGTTAGAGCGCAGCACTGATAAAGCGATATGGGCCGTTTTTCGGGACGACGATTGACGGCGATACTACGTCTGAGCTGCAACGATGCAGACAGGGGTCCGTCGGAGACGACGGCAGAAGGCGCGAGTTGTAGTCCAAGTTGTAGTCCAAGATCCGACGGATCCATCGGGGCGCCGCCTCCTTGCACCAGTGCAACTTCGACGCCCCTGCCGGGCCCATTGCCCACGAGTGACCGTGATGACCGATCAGGCCCGATTGGCGCCGTCGATCGGTCCGACGCCGACAGTTGCCGCCAGTGACCGTGCGTCACCACAGGCGCCGGCCGCAGGCTACGGCGTCGAAATCGGAGGGCTGGATAGCTGTCGGTGCCGGTCTGTCCAGTACGCCGGCAGGGAGACGCACTTCCACCCCCTCTAATGGAGAAGCGGGCACAGGGGCCCCGGTCTTCGGGAACCCTGCCGATGCTGGTTCGGCAGGCTGACTGCCTCAGCTGGCGGCCCGGACCCGGATGTCGACATGGAGTCCTGCCTGGGTCAGCATGTTGACCAGGGTGTCGATGCTGAACAGGTCGATCTTTCCCCTCATGAGATCAGAGATCCGGGGCTGGGTGACACCGAAGAGCTTTGCTGCTTCGCTCTGGGTGACCTCAGCATCGGTGATGTGAGTGACGAGCTCCTGCATGAGTGCCGACCGGATCTTCATGTTCTCGGCCGCACCCGGAGTGTCTTCGATGGCGTCCCAGACGCTGTCATATCGCTTGGCTGTCACGGCTTCCCCTTCGTCGCGTTGAGCTTGATCATCTGCTTGTAGCGCTCCTTGCCCAGCTCGATGTCTGCCTGGGCAGTCCGTTGGCTCTTCTTCTGGAAGCAGTGCAGGACATAGACCGTGTCACCGAGCGTGGCCACGTAGAAGACCCGGTACGCACCGCTGGCGTCACGGACCCTGATCTCTCGACAGCGCGGACCGATCGTCGTCATTGGCTTCCAGTCAGGGGGTTCTTTCCCTGATTGGACCAGGTAAAGCTGGAAACCGGCCCGCTGGCGGGCGACTTCGGGGAAGGCCCGCAAGTCGTCGACAGAGCTCCCCAAGAAGGTGATGCTCTTCACCATCGAAGCGTATACAATATCTTGTATAACCGTCAAGTGTGGGAGTAGCTGACCTCAGGGCAGAGTCACTGTAGATGCTTGCAAGTGTTGCCTCGCCCCGAACACCGGGCTGGGGTCACGCCTAAGCCACCTACAGCCTGGCATTAGGGGATACCTTGGAATCTTGATGCGGACAGCGCCAGAGTCGCACCACCGCTTCAGCGGGCGGCTGGCCGTAGTAAATCGCTACTACGACCCGGCGACCGGACAGTTCCTGTCGGTTGATCCGCTCGTTGATCAGACCGGTCAGCCGTACGGATATGCGGGTGAGGATCCGGCAAATGCGAGTGACCCGCAGGGACTTGCTTGGTATGACGTATTCAACCCGTGGAGCAGCAACAACCCAATTCGCACCGGGGCAGAGAGCGATCCAAACGGTCTCGGAACCCAACTCGTCCAGAATGTCGATCCGGCCTATATGGCTGTCAATGGCTACATGAGCGAGGCGGCGGCCGCCCAGAATGGGGCAGGATTTTGGACTGAGGCCAAGTATGGCGCCGAGGGTGTTCTTGGGGTTGCGGGAACACTGTTCCTAGCTGTGGGTGGGGGAGAAGCGGCCGGATTTGTGGAGAACCCTGATGCCGAGTGGGCGATCTGTGGCCGAGGGTTCCATCTGCATTGGGATGATGTTCCACATGGCAGCATGGGGTCGCATCTGCAAATAGATACTTGGTTGAATGGTGTAAAGGGAAGCGGGTTGACAAAGCGTTGGCCGTGGCCTCCATGGCAATAGCACAGGAGATTCTGCCTTGACCGAGCGCTCCTTGGTCGGGACATCAGATTTGGACGCATTGGCTGTGATCAACGAATATCTGCATGATGCGAAGTATTCGCTAGACGACGTCGCGTACGATGAGACGAAACGATCAGTGTCGATCCCATTTCATTGGGATCCGAACTTGCGGGGAAAATCAGTCTTCAGGCGCCGCCGGCAAAATGCTTCAGACTATATTTGGCGTGATCGTATCTTTCGCGACTTGACAGTATTCAACGTCGATGGGATCGAACTGGATGATCCTGCTGGTCTCATTGAACATTCTTACTCTCGGTTGTCATACGACGATGGAACACTAACTTTGTTGTCGAACTTTCCCGGCAGAATTCAGATGATGGTGTCAAAGGTCGAAGTCAAGTTAGTGGAGCGAGACCTCGAATGACTACCCCTTCCGACCGAGCACACGAACACGACACGCCTACCACCTGACAGGATCTCGCCCGGGTCGTAGTAGCCGCCTACTAATGACCCGCAACTGATCTGTCGCCTCGCAGGACCACGGTGCATCAGAGGTATCCCAGAATGCGCGTCCCCGAATGTCGCACGGGGGTGCCCCGGTCCACCGGCTCGGGGATGGTGCTCGACCGCGTCATACGGACGGGTGCAAGCTGTCCGCAAGCACTCAGCGACGAGGGTTAAACGGCGCGGCGATGTCGCTTGCGATGAAAGTGTGGTTTTGACCCGGCCGTCCGAATCACCAACATCACCGCTCAAAGCCTGGCCCATCTCGCCGAAATTGCCGCGCCCGCTCTACTGCCGATACGTCCAGGTCGCGCTCTGGCGAGCGAGAAGGCGAGCGGCCCTCGGTGCCGGTGACCTCCATGGTCCCGGTAATCGTCTGGCGGCTGGTGAGGTCGCCGTCGAGCCGGGAGAACTCGCCCTCGATGCCGGCCAGGTGCCCGGTCAGTTTGGGGCGCTCGGCGATCCACCGTCGGCGGCGATCGTGATACTCGGTGAGGGAAGCGAAACGGTCCTCTGCCTCTTCCACCCGCTGGATGAGCTCTGGCTCGATCGAAGCGGCCAGCTCTTGGAACCGGGCGTCGTAGCCGCGCTGGTTCTCGCCCAGGATGGTGGCTTGCTTCGCGTATTCCCGGCGGTCCTTGCGAGGGAGGTCCCGCCGCTTGGCGTTCTGTTCAGCCAGGGCGAGGGCGAACCCCGTGTTGCGCCGATCCTCGGCCATCTGGCCGACCTCGGTCCCTTGGAAACGGCCACGTCCCTCGCGCAGGTTCTCGAGATCCTGTCTCGCCACGGCGCGAGTTGTGTGCGCCTCGTGGAGCTCTTGGGTGACGTCGGCCGGGATGAGCCCGGCCACGACCCTGCGGTCGAGGTCGAGGGCGGCCCGGCGCAGGGCCAGGTCGGAGACCGACTCTCTTCTTCCGCCTCGGACCGGGATGCCCTGGTCGATGGCCCAGTGCCAGCGGCGCTCCTGGCTCCAGTCGCGCACCAGATCGTCGTTGGCCTGCTCCAGGTCGTCGGCCACCACCACGGTGCCGTTGAACTCCCGTCCCCGGCTCATGGCCACATAGGCCAGCTCCCGGCCTCCTCCGTCACTGAAGGTGTAGGCCGCCTCGCAGGTCGCCCCTTGGGCCCGGTGCACAGTGGTGGCGTAGCCGTGGGCCAGGCGGTCGGCCCCGGTCAGCTCGGCGGCGAAGTGCTGGCGGCGTCCGTCGTCCATGGTGGCCACCAGCCAGCCGGCCCCGGGTTCGACGGCGCTCACCACCCCGCGCTCGGAGGTGACCACCGAGCCGTCCGGGGAGGCGGCCAGGGTGACGATGCGGTCGCCGGCCCGGTAGCGGGCGCCACCGGGTGCGGTCAGCTCGGGGCCGCTCAGGCGCCCGGCCGCCTGGATGTGGACCCTGGCCAGGCGGTTGAGCTCGGCCACGTTGGCCCGGCGGTAGGCGAGCAACATGGCGTCGGCGTCTTGGCCCAGCACCTTCTCCGCCCAGGACTCGACCATGGTCGCCAGGGCCTCGTGGCGGGTGGGGGCGATGGCGATGCGCTGGCGGCTCTCGTAGAAAGAGACGGCCGCCGCTATGTGCCCGGCCCGCAGGTTCCCCAGGGCCACCCGCTCACGGGCGTCGTACTGGCGGACGTTCTTGTCGAGCACGGTCACATGGGCCCCGTGGCGCTCGGTCAGGGCCCGGTGGGCCCCGCCGGGGTCGATGGCCCCCAGCTGACGGTCGTCGCCCACCATCACCACCTTGGCCCCCCCCGCCCCCGCGGCCTCGAGGACGGCGGCCACGTCCTCATCGTCGGCCATGGACGCCTCGTCGATGACCACGACGTGGCGAGGGGTGAGGGAGATCTGGCCGTGGTCCATTCTCCAACGGAGCGACGCCACGGTGCGGGTCGTCATCCGGGCCTCTCGGCCAAGGGTGCGGGCCGCCTGGCCCGAGACAGCGGTGCCCACCACCTCGTAGCCGGCGTCCCCGAAGGCCTGGGCGATCGTGGCCATCACGGTGGTTTTGCCGGCCCCAGCGACGCCGGTGACCAACTCGACCCCGTGGCCCGAGGTGCAGATGGCGACGGCCCCCTGGCGCTGGGCGACAGTCAGGGTGGCCCCCAGGGCCTCTTCGGTGGAAGCAATCGCCCGACCGCAGGCGGCCGGAGTGACCGCCGGGGCGTCGGTGCGTCCCACCTGGGCGGTCACCCGGCGCTCGATCACCTGTTCGGCGGCGATCACCGAGGCGGTGGCGTAGGCCCGCTCGGAGGCGTGCTCGGTGCGGATCAGCGCGATGGCGTCGGGATGGTTGAGCACCCGGGCGACCACCTTGCCCAGCTCACCGGGGTTGCGGCCGTAGAGGGAGGGGACGACGGCCACGATGACGTCTCGGGGCGAGAAGACCTTGCGCTTGGAGAGGGCCCCCTCGGGCCCGAGGACGGCGCTCGCGATCTGGTCCAGCTCGGTCTGGCTCAACCTCGGGCGGGGGCGGTCCCGGGCCAGGGCCGCGCCGTTGACGGCGTCCAGGATCTCGCCGGGGGGAAGCCCGATAGCTTCGAGCTCGGCCCGCCATTTGGGCAACAGCTCGTCGACGCCGGTGTGGCGCTTGTACTTGCGGGTGTCCCGGGCGGCGATGGCCCGGGCCTGGTAGGTGGCGTAGCCCTTGGCGTCGACCGCCTCGTCGATCTCGGCCCCGCGCTTGGAATGGACGGCCATGGCCGCCTCGGGGATCCCGGCGATCTTCCAGTGGCCGAGCTTCCCGGTGGGCCCGGGGTCGGCCTCGATGGCGTAACCCAGCTCGGTGGCCGCCCAGGCGGCCTCCAGGCGCCCGATCAT
>Ga0182024_10010268_pt1 | contig 19121 bp, 20 predicted proteins | sample P32metaG_FD_120480 | JGI IMG/M metagenome (GOLD analysis project Ga0182024, IMG submission 120480) | Permafrost microbial communities from Stordalen Mire, Sweden - P3-2 metaG (Illumina Assembly) | ecosystem: Environmental > Terrestrial > Soil > Wetlands > Permafrost | place: Sweden: Stordalen... | reverse complement strand
GGTCGGGTCGCATACGCAGCGCGTTCTTCAGCAGATCGCGCATCGTGATCTCGCCACTGCCCTCGAGGTTGGGCGGGCGGGTTTCGAGGCGCACGACATGCGGCTGCTGCAGCTGCAATTCGGCCGCGTCCTCGATCGTCACCGTGCGCTCGGCCGGGTCGATCATGCGCGACATCGCGTTCAAGAGGGTGGTCTTGCCCGAACCGGTGCCGCCGGAGATCAGGATGTTGAGGCGGCAGCGCGCGGCGATCTTCAACACCGTCGCCATCGGCGCCGAGATGCTGCCGGTCTGCGCCATGATGTCGAGCGTGATCGTCTTCTTGGAGAATTTGCGGATCGAGATCGACGGTCCGTCGAGCGCCAGGGGAGGAATGATGATGTTGACGCGGCTGCCGTCATCGAGCCGGGCGTCGACCAGGGGCCTGGCTTCGTCGATGCGGCGGCCGACCCGCGAGACGATCTTGGACGCCACGTTCATCACGTGCTGGTCGTCGCGGAAACGCACGTCGGCCAGTTCGAGCTTGCCCTTGCGCTCGATGTAAACCTGGCGCGGGCCGTTGACCATGATATCGGTGATCGACTCGTCGGACATCAGCGGCTCGAGCGGGCCGAGGCCGAGCATGTCGGCGATCAGCGACTCGACGAGTTCGCGTTGCTCGGCGAAATTGAGCTGGATCTTGGTCTCGGCCAGCAGCTCCTTGACCCAGCCGGTCAGCTGGGCCTCGAACGCCGGGCGCGGCATTTCGGCCGCGGCCGCGACGTCCATATGCTCAAGGACGAGCGGCTGGATTTGCGCCTTGGCGGATTCGACAAGCGCGCGGTGCGGGCTGCGGCGGTTGCCGGCCGCGTCCGGATCCGGGACGCCGGGGTTCAGCAACTCCTGCAGGATCGCGGTGACAAGGTCGCGGCGGGCGAGCGGATCGGCATTGACCGCATTGCGGACGAAATAGGCCTGAACGGCGGCGTCGACCAGCTTTGCCAGCTCGCCGCGGCTCAGCAGGCTGCGCCGCTCGGGGCGAATTTCGCTCCCGAGCCGGGCGACGAGCTGCTCTCGCGCGGCGGTGAGCTTGTCGTCGATCGAACTGGCGTTCTCGGGGGCGATCGGTTTCAGCGCCGGCCGCTCGGTGAAAATCGCGCGCGGCCGTTCGGGCGCCGGCTCCGGCATCGCCGGGGCGACCGTCGGTTTGGCTTCGACCAGCGATGGCACGAAGGCCGCACCCTGCGGCTCGCCTATCGCCGGGCTTGGTTCCGGGCTCAGCCCGACGACCGGGCGATCGGCGACCGGCCGGATCATTGGAAGCGGCGGTCCCGCCTCGCTCGGCGGCGTATCGGCCGGCATGGCGTCGGCAGTCGGAAGCCCGACATGCACGACCTCGGCCGGCGCGGTGGGCGCCAGTGCTGAGGAAGAGGCGGGTTCGACCATGGCCGTGTCCGACGGCGCGGCGTCATCCGGCACGGGAGCCGGGCCAATGCCCCGGCGCCGCGTCAAATCGGCGATGCGTCCGTCGAGAACGGGCTCGGTCGCGGTCTTGCGGAACAATCCTACCATGGCAGCTTCATCGCAAATCGGTGCTTCTTGGTTTCTGTGGCACCGGCGAGGTTAGTCACGAGCTGGTTAATTTCCCGTGCATAGACACTGCGTGGCGCCGCCAATGGCACGGCTTGGCCGGCATTCGCCGCCGCGCCCGCCGCCTTGGTGTCGTAAGAGAGGGAGCCGTCGAAGGGTTTGCCGACGGCCTTCTCGAATTCGCTCTTGCCGACCGTGGTGCGATCGCCATGCGCGCCGCTCTCGATCAGGAGCAGGCGGGACTGCGGCGCGTGCTCGCGCAGCAGCGTTTGCACCCGGATCGTATCGCGCAGGCCGGCGAGGCTACGCTCGCACAGCACGATGGTGCGGCTGGCGGCGGCGAGGACGACGCGCTGCAGCGGCGTGACGAAGCGCGGCAGGTCGATCACGACCCACTGGAATTTGCGCCGCAGCTCGTACAGCAGCACGTCGATCGCGCCGGTATCGACCATCGACGGCTCCGCGACCGCCGCCTCGGCGGCGAGGATGCGCAGGTGGTCGGTTACTTTGATCATCGCGCGCTCGATGAAGAGGCTGTCGATCCGCGACGGCTGCTCCAGCGCTTCGCACAACCCGCTCCCCGGATCGGTGTCGAGCTTCAAGGCGACTGTGCCGAAATGCAGGTCGAGATCGACCAGCGCGGTCCGCTCCTTGCGCTGATCGGCCAGGACCCAGGCGGTGGACACCGCGGCGGTGGTATTGCCGACGCCGCCGCGGCTGCCGAGAAAGACGATGACCTGGCCGAGTCCGCCGGGAGCGCCGCCGCCGGACCGCTTTTCGAACAGGCTGACAAGCTGCTCGCGCGCGGGCGGCTTGACCAGATAGTCGGTCGCGCCGGCCGCGATCATGTCGCGATAGAGCCCGACATCGTTGATCGTGCCCAGCACCAGCAGCTTGAGGTCGGCGCCGCCGACCGCGCGCGCCGCGCTCAGCTCGGAAATCGGTGCGGGCGATTCGCTCAGGTCGATCACGAGGACGCGCGGATGCAGCCCTTCGTGAATGCGTCGCAACGCCCCATCGAGCGTCGCCTCGAAGGTAAGCTCGTCGTCGAGCTGCAACTCGCGGATGACGCCTTGGATGCGATCGAGCGTTGCTTGGTCGTGAACGATGGCGACCACGCCAGCCCTTTCGGACTTGCGCGCGGACGCGGGGACCTGCCGTTCGGCAGCTGCGGCCATTAGGGACTCCCACCTGCGGTTGGTGTTGATGAAGTTGCTGTGGCGACCGGCAGCGCGGTGTTGGCTGTCGGCAATACGACCTTGTCGTTCATGTACCGGTTGACCGCGGCCGCTGCCGGCTGGCCGGCGGTGCCGTTCATCGGCCGCCCGCTCGCCAGGTCGCTTGGGTTAGCTACCATCAAGCCGAGATTCGACTCGGTGGAGCAGCCGAAATTGCTGCTTGGCGCGTTAGCGAAATCGCTGGACGGGCGCTTGCTCCAGTTGGGGCAGGGAGGCAGCGTGACCAGAGTCCGGGTGACCTCGATCAGCGCGTGGTTGGGTGCGACCTCCGCCAGCTGCCCCGGCTCGACGACGACGCCGTAGTGCAGGAGCACGGCGGAAATCGACCCGACTCGCTGTTCCGCCAGCGCGGGGGTGCCGGCGGCGCCGATGACGACACGGTCTCTCGGTCCGATCGCCCCGATCGCGGCGAGGTGGCGCAACTGTGCCACCTCGGCCGGCGAGAGCTGGGCCGAACCCGCTGCGAAACGCACCTTGACCTGGGTTGTCGCGCTGTCCAGCGTCAGGTGGTTGGACGCTTCGGCATCGGTGTAGCCGTTCACCGGGGCGCAGGCGCCGAGCAGCAGCACTGTCGACAGCGCCATAGCGATATGAGTGCGGTTGATTGTCATCGCCCGTCTCCTCAATCGAGCCTGAAGCCGACCGGGCCGATGAGCCCGATGCCGTTTGGCGGAAGCGGTCCGCGCGCCGGCGCCGGCAGCGTCTGACGGTAGGTATCGCTGGTCGCGAGTCGCTGCGCGTCATGCGGCAGGATGAAGCCGTCGGTCGGCGCCGCGAGAACCGTTTGGCTGGGCTTGACCAGATAGGGCGTGACGATGATGACGAGTTCGGTCTCGTTGTGCTGGAACAGCTGCGAGCGGAACAGCTGGCCGAGGATCGGCACATCGCCGAGCCAGGGAATTTTCGAGATGTCCTGCTCGGTCGAGTTCTGCAGCAGCCCGGCCAGCGCAAAGCTTTCGCCGCTGGCAAGCTCGACCGTGGTCTCCGCCCGCCGCACCGTCAGCGCCGGGATCGTCACGGTGGACGTCGCGGTGATCGGCACCGACACGGCGCCCGTGCTCGTCAGCTGGCTGACCTCGGGGCGAACCTTGAGGCTCAGATGCGTGGCATCGATGATCGTCGGCGTGAAGTCGAGCTCGACGCCAAAGGTCTTGAAGTCGACCGTGATCGTCGGCGCGCCCGTGGTGCCCGTCGAGGCGGCCACCGGCACCGGGAACTCGCCGCCGGCGAGGAAGCTGGCGGTCTGACCGGAGGTCGCGGTGAGGTTGGGCTCCGCCAGCGTCGTGATCAGGTTTTCCTGCGCCAGGGCGTCGAGGACAAGCTGAATGCGGGCGCCGGTTCCGGGAACGGGAATGCCATATTGGATCAGGTTGGTGTTGGAGATCGTCTGGTTGGTGAAGCTGTTATTGGTCGTCAGGAAATTGGTGATCTTGCCGCAAGGGACGCCCGGGTTCGAGCCGCAGCCTGCAGCCGGAGTGCCCCAGTTGAAGCCCAGCGCCTTCAGCGCGGTGCGGTTGACCTCGGCGATCCTGACCCGCAGGTTGACCTGATTCGGCGTATCGACGGCGAGCTGGTTGACCACCTGCGAATTCTTGACGTCGCCGGAAATGGCGGCGGCCAGCTGGCGCGCCCTCTCGGCGTGGCCGGCGGTCGTCACATCGCCGCTCAGCACCAGCGAATTTTCGACCGATTTGACGTTGATATTTTCTCCCGGCATCAGCGCGTGCAGCGACTCGCGTACCCGCGAAATGTCGTGTTCGACGCGAATCGGCGCGTGCAGCAGCACGTTGTCCTCGGCGTCGACCGCGTAGACCACGGTCTCGCCGGGCTGCTTGGCGTTCACATAAATCAGCGACGGCGACTTGACCTGCACGTCGGCGATGTCGGGGTTGGCGATGAACACCGTCGATGCCGGCTTGTTGAGCCGGATCAGCGTGCCCTTGCCCGCCTCGATCACGATCGCCGGGCCCGCAGCCGGAACTTGGCTGACGGATGCTGGGATATTTCGTGCCGGCGGTGTTGCGGCCGGTGCCGGTGCCGGCACTGCTGCCGGTGGCATCGGCGGCGGTGTCGTCGTCTCTTCGGCCCTCGCCGTCGAGACGCTAAGCAGTGCTAGCGTCGCGATCAGCGCCCCCACAAATCGTGACATCACTACCCCCCAGTTTTAGGTTGAGTTACCGTCGCTGCGCTTGAGCTTTGTCCCCCACGCAGGATTGTAATCTCACCCGTGTCTGTGTCGCCTTTTGGTTTAAGGGGGTTGCGCAGCAAGGGACTGATATCGCTGTCCACTGTGTAGGTTTCGGACAGGGGGGTATTGGGTGACGCGAACGGCGAATCGCTGATCTCGTGCTTGAGTTCGCCCGGGCCGGGGACGAGGCTGCGCAGGCTGAGCGACAGCTTGCCCATCTCGCTGGCCAGCGCGATGATTTCACTTTCCTTCGGGGTCACTTCGAGGGTCGCGGTCTTGAGGTTGGCGTTGGCTTCGCCAGGCTTGAGGTCGAGCTTTTGGTCGATCGCAATCACGCGAATGTCGCGCAGCACGGTCTCGGAGACCTTGTGCTCGAGCAGCGGGCCGGACTGGGTCTGACCGGGGCGGGGAATTTCCTGGACCGTGTAGGTCACGATCAGGTCGACCTGGTCGCCTGGGAAGACGAACCCCGAAATGCCGGACGTAACCGACACCGGCACCGACACGGCGCGCCTGCCGGCGCGCAGCGCTGCGGCGAGGAAGCCGCGATTGCCCGGCGCGACGATCTTTGCCTCGGTGACCGGCTCGCCGGCCGAAATCGGGAAGCGCGCGACCCAGCCGGAGAACGATTCCGGGGATTTGGTCCCGATCAGGATGTAGTTCTTGTCGATTCCGCCTTCCGGCCACGGCTCCCAGGCCAGATCTTCGGGCTTTATCAATTGCCCGCGCTGGATGCCCGCGCGGGCGATCAGCACGGATTTGCCTGGCGTCGGCATGGCGACCGGCGACGCCTCGGCCGGCGCCGAGCGCTGCGAGGCCAGCCAGACTCGGGCCATCATTGTGGTACCCCCGGCCAGGACCAGGGCGACGAGGAGCAGGATCAGGGTGCGGGCGCGCATGGCATTCTCACCGGAAATGGGGCAGCAGGATGACGATCATCGCCGCGGCGGCGATGGCGATACCGTAGGGAACGGGAGTGTTGAGCCGGTGCCCCGGCGGTTCGTCCGCCGGCCCCAGCTTGGCCCGGGCCAGGCTTGCGATATGCGCGCCCGGCGGCACCAGCAGGAACAGCGCCAAGACGCCGCCGAGCACACCGGTCAGCACCAGCAGCGAGACCACCTGGGCCGGTCCGGCCCACAGCGCCGCTGCAGTCAGGAGCTTGACGTCGCCGCCGCCGAGAAAACCGCGCGAGAAGCAAATCGCGCCGGCGACGAAGATGAGCAGCGCGCAGCCGACGGCGCTCAGTGCGCCGGCCAGTGTCACTACGGGCAATATATAAAGCGGCCACAACACGCACAGCGCGAGGGGCAGCACGTTCGGGATCATCAGACGGCGGAGATCCTCGAACGCGGCGGCCATCATCAGGCCGGCGAACCCGGTCAGCGCGACGTATTGCAGGTGAAGCGCCATTGCGGGCTCCAACGTTTCGGTCGGGGCATGCTCGCTAATAATGGTTAACGAACCCATAACTCCGATTCGCCCGATCTCGCTGTCTACCTCTGCGCGAGACGCCGTATGGGAGCTGCCTCCCTGTAACGCTTTGTTAAATGCGGCTCGATAGCCTTGCCCACCGCCGCATCGTCTCGGATGCGCCGTTGGGAGGTAGGTCCTTGAGCCTGTTCGGTCCGGTCAAGCGATGGCTCGATGCGCTCGGTGAGCGCGGTGTCGCATCGATCGAATTCGCGATCGTCGGCACCGCCTTCATGATGATGCTGCTGGCCTCGTTCGAATTCGGCTACATGCTCTTCGTGCAGTCGGCGCTCGACAATGCCGCGCGCGATGCCGCGCGGCTGGTGCGCACCGGCCAGGCGCAGCAGAGCGGCAACCCGACCAATACGTTCTCAACTCTGCTGTGCAACGATGTCAGCTCCATCATCGGTTGCGGCAGCCTTGTCTACCAGGCCCAGGTGTTCAACGACTGGAGCTCGGCGCAGACTGCCGTCAACACGCCGCCCACGCGCGATTCGAGCGGCAATATGGTCACCTCCGGCTTCAGCCCTGGAACCCAGGGCCAGATCATGGTCGTCACCGTCGCCTACAACTACCCCTTCGTCACGGGGTGGATCGGCGGATTGGTCGGCGGCAGCTCGCAGTCGGCCCTCCTGACGTCGACCGTCGTCTTTCAGAACGAGCCCTACTGATGTTGACAGCTGAAATCGTTGGCGCGCCGCCGAGCGGCGTATCCAAGCGCGGCAAGCGCGGCACCTTCGGCCGGCTCGCTGCGATGCTACGCGACAGCTGCGCGACCGTGTCGATCGAATTCGCCTTTGCGCTGCCGATCCTGTGCGCGATGACGTTCGGCCTCTACGAGGTGACGCAGGGCGTCATCACCTATATGAAGGTGGTCGACGTCGCCAATACGGTGTCGGACCTGATCGGCCAGATCTCGATCGCTCAGGGCGGCGTCGGCAACCAGGACTTCGACAATTACTACATCGCCGCGCAGCTGGTCATGTCTCCCAGCACCGGCAGCAATCTCGGCTTCGCGATCGCCAGCGTCTATTACGATGCCACCGGGGCGAACCCCAAAGTCGCCTGGCAGGTCGAGCGCGGCGGCGCCGCCGTCATGGTCAACGCCATCAGCTTCGTCAATGGGCTCGGCACGGCGAACGGCAGCACTATCGTCGTGCAGGCGACCTATACTTATCAGTCGCTGCTCAACTACTTCATCACCAGCCCGATCGTGATTACCTCGCAGGTCGCCGGCCAGCCGCGCAACCTGCTGCCACCGGCTTACCCCCAAGGAATTCCGTGTCCGCCGGCGAGCGGGCTGGAAACCTGTAATTGAGCGGTGAACGCCCGATCCAACCTTCGGTGAAGCCTTAAGCTTTTTTAAAGAGCTAACCTTTTCAATGGTCGGCTCGAATTGGCAAGTATCCAGTGGCCGGTGAATATGCTGTTCAGTCCCCCCTCACGTCGCTCCGGCCATGTCGGCCGCCTGCGCTGCTGCCTTGCGCTCCTGGCGCGCGAAACCCAGGCCAACGTCGTCGTCCTGATGGCGGTGGCGATGCTGGCGCTCGGCACCGCCACCGGTGTCGGCGTCGATTTCGCGCGCGGCCTCAACTTCAAGTCGCAGCTGCAGGGCGCGGCGGATTCCGCTGCTATTGCCGGCGCTAGCGTCTACCTCAATTCCGGATACGCCGCTCAGGCGACGGCATTGGCAAACGACTATTTCACCAAGGCCACCGCCGGACTTCCAATCAATAACGGGGTCAGCTCGACCATCCAGTTGAGCGGGGCGGCGCCGTGGACGGTGACGGTCAACGCCAGCGCGTCGATCAACTCCAGCTTCAACGGGCTGTTCGAGAATCAGATTCCGGTTTCGGTGACTGCGATGGCGCACGGGCCGACCAACCCGAATATCGACTTCTACCTGCTGCTCGACAGCTCGCCGTCGATGGCGATCGCGGCGACGCAGGCCGGCATCAACACGATGGTCGCCAATACCTCGTCGCAGGGTGGATGCGCCTTTGGCTGCCATCAGTCCGATCCCAGCGCCGACAGCCTCGGCAATCCCGGCGGCGAGGACAATTACCAGCTGGCGCGCAACCTGGGCGTGGTGCTGCGGATCGACAATCTCGTCCTCGCGACGCAGAATCTGATGACCACCGCGATATCGACCATGGCGTCGAGCAGCGCCGTCTATCGCGTTGCGATCTACACCTTCGACATCAACTTCAACACGATCCAGACGCTGACCTCGAACTTCACGACCGCTCAAACCTCGGCCGGCAACATCGCCATGCTCGAGGTGTACAAGAACAACTGGCTCACCTCGAGCAACAACAACAGCGACGCGGACACCAACTACGACACCGCGATGACCAATATCATCTCGACGATGCCGCTGCCGGGAAACGGCACCACCGCGCACGGCGACACGCCCCAGGAAGTGCTGTTCTTCGTCACCGATGGCGTCGAAGACGAAATGGTCAGCGGCAGCCGCCAGCAGTCATTGATGAGCACGTCCTACTGCAACACGATCAAGAACAAGGGCATCCGCATCGCAGTGCTGTACACGACTTATTATCCGCTGACGACCAACTCCTGGTACAACACCTACATCTCCGGCTTCCAGTCGCAGATCGGGCCGCAGCTGCAGAGCTGTGCCTCGCCGGGCCTGTTCTTCCAGGTCGATACCGGCGGTGATATCTCGGCGGCGATGTCGGCGCTGTTCAAGAGCGCGGTCCAGTCGGCCTACATCTCGCAGTAGGCATATCGGCGCGGGCGGCTACCGCCCGCTCCACCACCCTAAGAGTTGAAGCCGCTCTGGCGGCTACGGCAAGCGCGGCGGGCCTGAGCCCGTCGCGCCTGCCGTGTTTGGCTCGACTGCAGATCGGCCTTGGTTCCGGCGCGAAGCCGGCTCGGGCAAGAGCATGATCCGTTGAGTTCGGAACCCGCTTTGTCACTCGTGCGGACGCCAGCGCCAGGTGTCATCGGTCCGGCGCTCGTCCCCGGATCGAGGGGCATGCTTTGGGTCCTCAGCGTTCCCGTGAATGACGCTTCAGGAGGAGCGGGCGAAGCGGCTTTGCGCCGCGGGGCGGAAGAGCGAAGCGTAATCCGCCGCGCGCGCTGGCGATGCGCGCAAACAAAAACGCCCGGTGGCAATTGCCACCGGGCGCTTTTGGAACTGACGCCGTGGGCTTAGAGCTTGCCGGCGATGGTGTTGAAGGTGCTGCTGAGGTTCGTGCCGACGGTGCCCATCACGGTCACGGCGGCGACGGCAATCAACGCAGCGATGAGACCATACTCGATCGCGGTTGCACCGTCTTCGTTCCTCAGGAGCTTCTTGATGGTCGCAAACATTTAAAGTCCTCCTAGGGGGCTGACGAGCGGAGAATGCCCCCAAAGACTTTCAAAACCGTTAAGCGATTCCCAGGCTCGGGCAAATGTTCGCGACTGTACAAAACCGGCGGTTTCGCCTGGGTCCGGCTGCCCGTTCAGGTTTGGCCGGAAGCGATCACCTCCTCGTCCGTGGGGAAGCGGCCGGTCTGTTTCTTGGAGTATTTCAGCTGGCCATCGACCGTGATCTCGAATACGCCGCCGACACCGGGCACCAGCTCGACCTCGGCACCGTACTTCTCTTCCAACAATGCCCTCGCACGGAGGGCGCGCGGCTCATAGTTTCAGGGCTTGCACCAGTCGATGCGAACTTTCATGGCCAATCTCCCGCAAACATGCGCGACGCCAGCATAACACGGCGCGGGGATTGAGGGTTGCCTTCGCGCCGCGTTGGCGCGACCGTGCCGGCTGGTGCCCAAGGCGGCATGGATATGCCGCCGCACTCGATTGAGGGAATCGACATGGCCGCGGACGCGGGCGAACGCTGGCAGGATCAGCTCTACGACCTGCTGCGCCACAACAATGTGACGCAATTCTCCTATGTACCCGATGCGGGCCATCGCATCCTCATCGATCGTTCGCTGGCTGATCCCGGCGTGCATTCGGTGCCGCTGACCACAGAGGAGGAAGGCGTCGCGCTGCTCGCCGGCGCCGATCTCGGTGGCGGGCGCGGTGTGCTCCTGATGCAGTCGAGCGGCGCCGGCAACTGCGTCAACATGCTCTCGCTCGCCAAGGGCGGCCGCTTCCCGATGCTGATGCTGGTTTCGATGCGCGGTGATTTCGGCGAAGGAAACCCATGGCAGTTCCCGATGGGCCAGGCGGTCGAGCCGGTCCTGCAGGCGATGGGGGTCATCGTCCTGCGCGCCGAGACGCCGGACGAGGTGATCCCGACGGTCGAGGCGGCGCTGACCATGGTGTTCCAGAGCGGTAACGCGGTTGCGGTCCTGCTGACCCAGAAGCTGCTCGGCGCGAAAGCGTTTTAGGGAGACGAGCGATGGCCATGCGCTTCCCGAAGGGAGTCGATGTCGCGGCGGCGACCGCCGCCGGTTTCGTGCTCGACCGTTGCGAGGCGGTGCCGGCACTGATCGGCAACGCCTCGGATTTCCTCATTGTCACCGGGCTCGCCGGCACCGCGCGCGACATCGCCGCGCTCACCCATGACAGGGCGCAGATCTACACGATGGCCGGCGCCATGGGCGGCGCGGTGTCGATCGGGCTCGGCCTGGCGCTGGCGCGGCCGGACAAGCGCGTGCTGGTCGCGACCGGCGACGGCGAGCTCTTGATGAATGTCGGCGCCCTGGCGACGGTGGCGATCATGAACCCGGCCAATTTCTCGATCCTCTGCGTCGACAACGGCCATTACGGCGAGACCGGCTGGCAGCAGAGCCATACCAGCCTCGGCGTCGATCTCGAGAAGATCGCGATCGGTTCGGGCATCCAGCGCACCGGCACGGTTGCCGCCGAAGCCGAGCTTGCCGAGGGCGCGCGCCTCTTGCGCGAGGGCAACGGCAGTGCCTTTGTCGTGCTGCGCGTCGCGCCGGCGGAGCCGCCTGTCTACAAACGCAACTTCGACCCCGCCGCCTGCCGCAACCGCTTCCGCTCGGCGCTTCTCGGCGCCTGAGCGGTCAGGAGGTCACCCGCGGCACCGCGCGCCCCAATACTGGCAGCCGGTTGGCCACCAGCACCACGGCGAAGGTGATCGCTAGCAGCGTGATCCCCAGCACCGCGATCGCCCCGAGATCGCCGCTTTCGTTGAGGTCGTAGATGATCACCGACACGACCTTGGTGTTGGCGGTGGTCAGCATGATCGTCGCCGACAATTCGCGGATGACGCCGATGAACACGAAACACCACGTCGCGATGACGCTGGTGCCCAGGAGCGGCGCGGTGATCTCCCACAGCGAGCGCAGCCGGCTGGCGCCGAAGATGCGGCTGGCTTCCTCGAGTTCGGGATGCAGCGCGCGGAACGCCGCCCGCAACTGCTGGTAGCCGGCCGGTAGCTCGATCGTCAGGAACGCGAGCAGCAGGATCCACAGCGTGCCGTAGAGCACTACCGGCGGGCGGGAGTAGGCGAGGAACAGCCCCACCCCTAGCACGACGCCGGGGATCGCCACCGGCGCGGTGGCAAGAAAGCCGAGCAGGCGGTGCTCCGCCACCATCTCCCGCGTCGCCGCATAGCTGACGACGAGCGCCAGCCCGGTGCCCGCCGTCGCCGCGCCGATGCCGAGCAGCACGGTGTTCCACAGCGCCAGGCGCGTCTGCGAGAAATCGACAAAGACGAAGCGCAGGTTCCGCAGGCTCAGCGTCGCGAAGCTCAGCGGATCGGACGGCGTCTTGACCAGCGCCGCCTTGATCAGCGCCGCGTACGGCAGGAAGATCGGCAGCGACAACAGCGCCAGCGCGAACACGAGCGCCGGCCAGCGCCAGGCGCCGAGCCGCGCCGGGCGGGGCGCGCTCGATCGTCCGCCGATCGCGGTATAGCCGCGCCGCCCGAGCAGCGTCTGCTGGCCGCGCAGCAGGAGGATCGTCAGCAGCAGCAGCGGCATCGACGCCGCGGCGGCGAGATGCGGGTACTGCGGATACTGGAACAGGCTCCAGATCTTCGTGGTGATGACGTGGAACCCCGCCGGCAGGGCCAGGATCGCCGGCGTCCCGAACTGCGTCAGCGCCTGGACGAAGGCCAGCAGCCCGCCCGCCAAGAGCGCTGGCAGCACCATCGGCAGGGTCACGCGGCACAAGGTCCTGACGCGGCTAGCGCCGAGGATCGCCGAGGCGTCCTCGAGCTCGCCTGGGATATTGTCGAGCGCGTTGGCGATCAGCACGAAGACCAGCGGAAACGCGTAGCAGGCGATGCAGAAGACGATGCCGCCGGCGCTGTAGATGTTGAAGACGTGCTCGTATTCCCCCAGTCCGAAAAGATTGCGGCACCATTGGTTGAGTATCCCGCTATTGGGCGCGGCGAGCAGCTCCCAGGCGATCGCGCCGAGAAACGGCGGGGTCACGAATGAGGCGGTGATGAGGGTGCGGATCGTGCGGCGCAGCGGCATGTCGGTGCGGGCGACGAGCCAGGCCAAGGGCAGCGCCGCCGCGCACGAGCCGAGGGCAACCCCCAGCGCGATGCCGAAGGCGGTGAGATAGGGCAGCGCGAAGCTGCGGTCGGTCGCAAGCCGGACAAAATTGCCGAGGGTCGGGTAGCCGGCATCGTCGGTCAGGCTGTACCAGACCAGCCAGCCCAGCGGCAGCAGGATCAGCACGCACAGGAACAGCCCGATCGGAGCCAGGACAAGGCTCATCGCGTCGAAGCGCCATACGATGCCTTCGCGCCGGGCGTGAACCGCTATGGCCACAAATCTTCCTAACGCCCCGTCATTCTGCGGCGGCTACAACCCGAAATACTCGGCATAGCGCTTCTTGATCTCGTCGACCTGTTTCTCCTGCGCGGCGGGGTCGGCCTTCATGATCTTGATGTCGGCCAGCGGCTTCGCGCCCTCCGGCACCGGCGCATCCGGGTGGAACGAACGCAGCCGCGCCAGCTGCACGAGCAAGGTCTGGCCGTCTTTCGAGAACAGGTACAGATCGAAGAGCCGCGCCGCGTTGGGGTGCGGCGCGTCGACGATCACCCCGGCGCCGCCGGGGATCGACGGCGTGCCTTCGGCAGGATAGACGAGCGCCAGCGGCGCGCCCTGCGAAATCATCTGCAGCGGCACGTATTCGCCGCCATCGGCCGCGACCGGCCGCTCGCCCTGGGCCACCTTCTTCGGCGGGTCGGCGGCCGATTGCACCTGCATGACGTGCTGCTGGCCCAGCTTCTTCAGATAGTCCCATCCGAGGTCGCGGCTGATCTCGAAGGTCACGGTCATGATCGTGCCGCTATAGCCGGGATGCGCCTTGACCATCTTGCTGTCCCATTTCGGGTCGAGCAGGTCGGCGAAGCTCTTCGGCGCGTCCTCGGGCTTGACCAGCTTGGTGTTGTAGAGGAGCGGCGACAGGGTGAAGCGCTCGGTCGCGTAGCAGCCGTCGGGGTCGCGCTGGTCGGGCGGCCATTTCGCCACATCGGCGGGCAGGAACGGCGCCAGCCAGCCCTGGCGCTTCCAGACGACGAGCGCCGTCATGTCCGACGCCTCGACGATGTCGGCAGTATGGATGTTGGCGCCGCGCTCCTGCGCCAGACGCTGGAAGATGCGCTCGGCGCCGGTGCGTTCGACCTGCACCTTGATGCCGGGATAGGCCTTCTCGAAGGCCTCGCCGATCTTCTCGGCCGTCTGCAATTCGATCGAGGTGTAGAAGACGACGAGGCCCTCCTTGGTCGCGGCGGCGACCAGCTCGGGGGTGATCGTGCTCGGCGCCGGCGGATCGGCGAGCGCCGGGGCGGCAAGAGCGAGCGAGACCGCTGCGAAGACGAAAGATCGTAGGCCGAACATCTGCATTCCTCACCCGAGCTTGGTTATCTGGCCAGCGCGCGGCAGCGCTCCGGCGGAAAGTTGAGCCGCACCCTGTCGCCGACCGGGAAGTCGTCGGCGAGCGGCGCGACGACGCGCACCGATTGGCCGTCGTCGAGCGCGATCGAATAGTCGCGGTGGTCGCCGAGATAGGTCTGGCGCTCGACCCGGCCTTCGGCCGCGCCGGGCTGGCGTTCGGCCGCGGCGCCGTTCAGCGCGCTAACTCCGATCTCGTGCGGCCGCACCGACACCGCAGCCGACCCAGATTCCGCGAACTCGCCCTCGCCGCAGCGCAGCACCACCGCGCCGCAGTCGGCGAGGTCGCTGCCGATCTTTGTACCGCGCAGGATGTTGGTGCCGCCGATAAAGCGCGCGACGAATTCCGATCGAGGCCGCTGGTAGATGTCCTCGGGCGAGCCGATCTGCTCGGCCCTGCCCTGGTTCATCACCATGATCGTGTCGGCCGTCGTCATCGCCTCGCCCTGGTCGTGGGTGACGTAGACCGTGGTGTATTTGAATTCGTCGTGCAGGCGGCGGATTTCGAACCGCATTTCCTCGCGCAGGTTGGCGTCGAGGTTCGACAGCGGCTCGTCGAGCAGCAAGGTTTCGGGCTCGACGACGAGCGCGCGGGCCAGCGCCGCGCGCTGCTGTTGCCCGCCCGACAATTCGTGCGGATAGCGCGCCGCCAGCGGGCCGAGCCGCGCGACCTCTAGGATGCTGGCGACGCGGTGCTGCAGCTCCGCCCACCCGACCCGGCGGACCTTCAGCCCGTAGGCGACGTTCTGCGCGATCGTCATGTGCGGCCACAGCGCGTAGCTCTGGAAGATCATCGACATGTTGCGCCGCTCGGGCGCCAAGCTGCGGCCGGGCTGCGACACGATCCGCGCGCCGACCCGGATCGTCCCGGCATCGAGGTCGGCGAACCCGGCGATGAGGCGCAACGTCGTCGTCTTGCCGCAGCCCGAGGGGCCGAGCAGGCAGACCAGCGAGCCATGCGCGATCGTCGCGCTGAGGTCGTCGACCGCGGCGACGTTGCTGTAACGCTTGGTCAGCGATGAAAGTTCGACGTCGGCCATCTTCCTCCCAGGGGCGGAGTGTAGTCGCCGCTGGTGGCAGCGCAATCGTCGTGGACAGCATGACGGCGAGCCGCGATGCTCCGCCACATCGATTTCAGGGAGGCTTTCCATGCCGGATGGCGGTTTCGATCCCGTTCGCCTCGCGCCCGCGGCGGAGCGCGTCGACTACACCGTGAAGAAGGGCGACGTGTCGCTGGCCGTCTACCGCAAGCGTGCGGCGGGGCAGGGGCAGCGGCCGGTGCTGTTCCTCGTGCACGGCTCGTCGAACTCGGCGCTGTCGTCGTTCGACCTCTCGGCGCCGGGCGGCGAATATTCGACGATGAACGTCTTTGCCGCGCTCGACTACGACGTGTGGACGATGGACCATGAGAATTACGGCCGCTCGTCGCGCACCGAGGGCAATTCCGATATCGAGAGCGGCGTCGGCGACCTTATCGCCGTCAGCGAGCTCGTCGTCCGCGAGACCGGCCAGTCCAGGATGCACATGCTCGGCGAGTCGTCGGGCGCGCTGCGCGCCGCCGCCTTCGCGATGGAGCGGCCGGAGCGCGTCGACCGCCTGATCCTCAACGCCTTCACCTATACCGGCCGCAACTCGCCGACTCTCGCGAAGCGCGCCGAGCAACTCCCCTATTTCCGCGCCCACAACCGCCGGCTGCGCGACCGCGACATGATCCGCAGCATCTTCACCCGCGACCACCCCGGCACCAGCGACCTGCGCGTCGCCGACGCGCTCGCCGACACCGAGCTCGAATTCGGCGACCAGGTGCCGACCGGCACCTATCTCGACATGTGCGCCAACCTGCCGGTAGTCGATCCGCTGCGGGTACAGTCGCCCGTGCTGATGATCCGCGGCGAGCACGACGGCATCGCCAGCGAGGAAGACCTCCTGGATTTCTACCGGCGCCTGCCCAACCCCGACCGCCAGTTCGCGGTGCTGCCCGGCGCCGCGCACGCCCTGGTTTTCGGGCACAACCGCCACCAATTCTGGCACGTCGCCCACGCCTTCCTGTCGATGCCGGAAAGGCGCGACGGGCACTGAAATTCGTCCGCTTCCCGGCGAAAGCCGGGACCCACCTTTCGGTGGCCCATGCGGCGGACAAGTGGATACGGGCTTGCGCCGGTAAGGGGGCACGGAGGCTGGGTCTACCCCAACGCCGCTCTTACGAATTCCGGGTCGAAAATCCGGTCAGCCATCACCTGGCAGCACTTGATGAGGCGGTGCTCGTCGGGCCCGTAATCGGGGTGGGCGTTGTGCAGCGTGCCGATGTCGTCCCAAGCAGCACGTCGCCTTCGCTCCAGCGGTGGACGTGCCGGTACTTCTCCTGGAGCTGGTGGTCGAACAGGAACTCCAGAATCTCGTCGCTCTCGCGCTCGGGCAGTTCGTTGGTGCGGATCGCATAGCCGGGGTTGGCGTAGAGCACGCGTCGCCCCGGTGATCGGGTGGGTGAGGAAAATCGGGTGCGACACCGGCGGCTTCTTGGCGCGCTGCTCCGCGGTAAGCGGCTTGCGCCAGGTGCCCGGCCGCTTCAGCATCATGTCCCAGAATTTGTTGAAGTCGTGCAGCACGGTCATCCCGTCGAGCCGCGTCTTCAGCTCCTCCGGCAGCCCGTCATAGGCGGCGTGCATGTTGGCGAATTCGGTGCCGCCGAGCGGCTGCCCGTCGCGGTGGGCACCTTCAGCGCGTAGAGCACATTGGCGAAGGCGATCGTCTCGCTATACGACATGTCGGTGTGCCAATCCTGCCCGGCGTCGCGCGCGCCGATCGGCCGGCTGCGTTCGTCCACTTGCGCGAACGCGGCACGGTCGAGTTCGCGGTTGAGATCGATGCCCTCGACCGTCGCGCCCAGCGTCTCGCCGGTCGGGATGACGTTCACCGCCGCTCCCCGACAAACCCGCTCTGCAGCCCGGCGGCGAGCGCCAGCGCGGAGTCGCTGAGCGGGCCCTTCTCGATCGAGCGCGCGGCGTATTCGAACTGCTCGGGCGTGGCGATACCGATCAGCACCGTCGAGACCGCCTCATTGGCGATCACGTAGCGCAGCGACGCCTCGACGAGGCTTTCGGCGTGGCCTTCGCTGACCAGCGGCATCATCCGCCGGGCGCGCTCGAGATCGACCTTGTAGCTGCTGCCGGAACCGATCGGGTCAGGCGGCGGCGAGGCGTTGGCATGGCGCTCCTCGCTGCCGCTGAGCGCGCCGCCGGCGAGCACCCGGATGTTGATGACCCCCATGTCGGCCGCCTTGGTGTGGGCGAGCAGATTGCCGTAATCCTGCGCCGGAAAGCCGGCCGGCAGCGTGCGGCCCGGGCTCGGGTTGAGCAGGTTGTAGCTGACCTGCGCGGTCGCGAACGCTCCGGCATCGACCACCCGGTGCAGCGCCGCCGTCTCGCCGACCGCGGTGATGCCGAAAAACCCGAGCTTGCCCTGCTCGCGCAACCGGTCGAACGCCGGCACGACCTCCTCCAGCACGTCGCTTGCCGAGAAATTTCCGCCGTCGGTCTCGTCGACGACCGCGTTGTGGAACTGGAAGAGATCGACCCGCTCCATCTGCAGCCTGGTCAGGCTCTGCTCCAGCGCCGTCCCGATCGCCGCGCCGATCTTGGCGCGCTCGGTCGGGGGCAGGCGCACTTTGGTGCCGACATAAATCTCCGGCTTCAAACTCTTGATGACCCGGCCGAGATTGGTCTCCGACCGCCCGTTGCCGTATTGCGCCGCCGTGTCGAAATAGTTGATGCCCATCTCCAGCGCCCGGGCGACCGCGCGCTCCTGGTCGGCCGGATCGCCATTGGTCATCAGCCCGCCGACCGCGCCGCAGCCGAAACCCAAGAGCGACACCTCGAAGCCGGTCTTGCCGAGCCTGCGCTTTTCCACCCTCACCTCCGGCGTTATATCCGGGCGATCATCGCCCGCACCGCCAGCAAGTCAATCCGCCGATTCGCGACGCTGCCGTGCCGGGAAACATCGCAAGCGTCGCGCGTTGGCGGATTGATGCAGCGAAATCGCCGGGGGCTGCGGCGCGTCGCCGGTCGCGGTAAAATCCAGAAACGCCCTGAAGGAGGACACGACTATGCATCCTCTGTTTCGCGGCACCAGTGTCATCCCGGTTCTGACCATCGAGCGCGAGGCGCACGCGGTGCCGCTGGCCCGCGCGCTCTGCGAGGGCGGGCTTCGCGTCATCGAGGTCACCTTTCGCACCGAGGCCGCCCCCGCCTCGATCCGGGCGATCACGCGCGAGTTGCCGCAAATCGTCGTCGGCGCCGGCACGTTGCTGCGCGCCGGGGATGTCGCCGCCGCGGTCGATGCCGGCGCCAAATTCCTCGTTAGCCCCGGCACGACCCCCGAGTTGGCCGCTGCGGCGCTGGCGACCGAATTGCCCTATCTGCCCGGCGTCGCCACCCCGTCCGAGATCATGGCGGCGCGGGCGCTCGGCATCTGCGTGATGAAACTGTTCCCTGCCGAGGCATTGGGCGGGGTCTCGCTGTTGCGCGCCTTGGCGCCGGTCTTCCCCGGCATCGCCTTCTGTCCCACCGGCGGGATCGACGAGCGCTCGGCCGAGCACTACCTGGCCCTGCCCAACGTGCCGATGGTCGGCGGCTCGTGGATGGCGCCGCGCGATGCCGTCGCCGCCGGCGACTGGCTGCGCATCCGCCGCCTCGCCGAACGCGCCGCCGCGATCGGAACGGTGCAGGCGGCTTAGCTACTGGCCGCAAAGCGACCGTTAATAACCACCGAGACGGTGAGGCAGTGAGATTGCCGTCGCTCGATATCTCACCGCC
>Ga0182024_10010265_pt1 | contig 19122 bp, 17 predicted proteins | sample P32metaG_FD_120480 | JGI IMG/M metagenome (GOLD analysis project Ga0182024, IMG submission 120480) | Permafrost microbial communities from Stordalen Mire, Sweden - P3-2 metaG (Illumina Assembly) | ecosystem: Environmental > Terrestrial > Soil > Wetlands > Permafrost | place: Sweden: Stordalen... | reverse complement strand
TCCCACCCTGCCGCTGTCAATCACTTTAAAAGACACTTGCATGACACTTGCACGCGCTGTCCGCTGGCGGAAGAGCGTTGCCGGAGCGAGCCGCCAGCCTTACGGGAAGTGGCGCCCGGCCATGGGGCGTCGTGCCATTTTACGAAATAAGCCCCTCTTGGCCACTTTCGCCTTTCCGCTGAGGCGGTTCATGACTATGCTTCGTTCGATTGTCATTTGAGACATGGATTGCGCGCACATAAGAAATTTTAGCATCATCGCCCATATCGATCATGGGAAGACGACGCTTTCGGACCGGCTGCTGCATCGCACCGGCACCGTGGCCACCCGCGAAATGGAGGAGCAATTGCTCGATTCCATGGATTTGGAAAAGGAACGGCTAAGGGGTCAAACCATGCTTTTGCACGACAAGTGAAACGAATAGAGCAAAAGCATGGTTTGACCCCTTGACCCCCTTGACCGGTTTGGCTTGGGCGAAATCGAAGAGGTTAAGGGGTAAATGGGTTGAGGGTTGTCACGAACGGGAAATGGCTCACATCACGCGTCACCACAGTTAGAGACCAGGCACGGGCGGTGGCCGCGATGGCGGAGTCGCGGGTGGTACGGCCCGTCCAAAACTTCTTGCCTCGGTCGGCAATCACCTCGGCGGCGTACTCGCCCCAAGCTTCTGACTCCGCAGGGCCGAAAGGCAGAATGACATCGCGATAGTCTTCCCGGAGGAAGCTAATGTAACGCAGCAATTCGGAGCGGCGCTTACCAAAGGGAAGCCGGTGGACGCCGTAATGTAACTCACCAAAAGTGATCTCCGATAAGGCGCAGTCATCTTTGTTTTCTTCCAGCCAAGTCTCGGCCTCCAGATTGGGCCGTGGCTTCCACAAATCAGAAACGACGTTGGTATCGAGCAGCCAGATCATTCGTCCAGGTAAGGGGGCAACGCCAAACCCTTCAGACGTTTGAAGTGTTCGACCAGAGACAGACGCCGTCGTGGCCTTTTGCCCAGGCGAGCACGCAAGGCCGGTATGCCCAGCTTGAGGGACTGGCGAATCACGTCGGCCTGGCTGAGTTCGGTCTCGGCAGCCGTGGCGGCAAGGTCTTGGGCGAGGGCCGGGGAACCTGGCACGGGAATGGTATTAGAGCGTTTCACAGAGAAAACATAATGGATTCGGCTGGCATTGCAAACGGATAAACATTTTTTAATTGTCACCGCTCATCGCAATAAGGTTTCCCCGCCTTACATGCCAGGGTTCCAAAAGCTGACTTGGCGAAATAGGCCCCGATTTGGCCACTTTCGCCTTTCCGCTGAGGGGGTTCATGTCTATGCTTCATTCGATTGTCATTTGAGACATGGACTGCGCGCACATAAGAAATTTTAGCATCATCGCCCATATCGATCATGGGAAGACCACGCTTTCGGACCGGTTGCTGCATCGCACCGGCACCGTGGCCACCCGGGAAATGGAGGAGCAATTGCTCGATTCCATGGACTTGGAAAAGGAACGGGGCATCACCATCAAGGCCCATCCGGTGACGATGAGTTACACGGCTAAAAACGGCGAGGTTTACGAGTTGAACCTGATCGATACGCCCGGCCATGTCGATTTCACCTACGAGGTTTCGCGCAGCTTGAGCGCGTGCGAAGGGGCTTTGTTGATTATTGACGCCGCCCAGGGTGTCGAGGCCCAAACCGTGGCCAACGTTCATCTGGCCACCAAACAGAACCTGACCGTCATTCCTGTCATAAATAAAATCGATCTGCCTCACGCCGATATCGCGCTGACCAAAACGCAGATGGAAGACATTCTCGCCATCCCGGCTGACACGGCCATCCTGGCCAGCGCCAAGGAAGGCATTGGCATCGAGGATATTTTGGAGGCCATTGTCCACCGGATTCCGCCCCCGAAACCGACGGGAGCCCCAACGCTCCAGGCGCTGGGCTTCGATTCTTATTTTGACACTTATAAAGGCGTCGTCACACATGTGCGCGTTTTCAACGGCGAACTGCGCGCCGGCATGCATGTTCAGTTGCTCCATTCCGGCAAAGCGGTTGAAATAAAGGAAGTCGGCAGCTTCAATCCGAAGCCCTACATCCGCGAAAAACTGGAAACGGGCGAAACGGGGTACATGACGGCGAACATCAAAAGTCCCAAAGACGTCAAAATGGGGGACACGATCACGGACGCCAAAAACCCGTCGCCGGTGTTGCCGGGGTTCAAGGAAATTCACCCGATGGTCTTTAGCGGCCTTTATCCAATCAACACGGCGGATTACGAGCATCTCAAAGCCAACTTGGGCAAGCTGCAATTGAACGATTCCGCATTTGTCTTCCAGCCGGAAAGTTCCGTCGCGTTGGGGTTTGGTTTTCGTTGCGGATTCCTTGGCTTGTTGCACCTGGAAATCGTCCAGGAACGGCTGCGCCGCGAATACAACATGGACATCATCGCCACTTACCCGAGCGTGGTTTATAATGTTGTGATGACGGATGGCACGCTCAAAACAATCGACAACCCAGCCTTCCTGCCCGAGCCGAATTACATTGAAAGAATCGAGGAGCCGATGGTGTTCGCCTTCGTCATCAGCCCCAACGAATACATCGGCGACATGATGTCGTTGCTGGCCGAAAAGCGCGGGGTGATCGACCACACCGAAACGCTGGACACGCGCCGGGTCATCCTGACCAGCACGCTGCCCCTGGGAGAAATTCTAATTGACTTTCATGACCGCATCAAAAGCATCACACGCGGGTTTGGCTCGATGGATTACGAACACGCGGGCTACCAGCAGTCCGACATGGTCAAGCTGGACATGCTGGTCAATAACGAATCGGTGGACGCCTTTTCGTGCATTGTCCATCGTTCCAAGGCGGAGGGCAGGGGGCGAACGCTGGCCGCGAAGTTGAAGGAAGTCATTCCGCGCCAGCAATACCAGGTGGCCATCCAGGCCGCCATTGGCGGGAAAGTGATCGCCCGCGAAACCGTCAGCGCCATGCGCAAAGACGTCACCGCCAAATGTTACGGCGGCGACATCAGCCGCAAACGCAAATTGCTCGAGAAACAAAAGGAAGGAAAAAAGCGCATGAAGTCCTTTGGTTCAGTCAACATTCCACAGGAAGCGTTCATCGAAGTGCTGAAGGCCTGAACAAATTATGAAATTACGATGGTTCATCTCCGGCACGGTCCGGCAAGCCACTGACATGGTCAAGCATGTCCAAAAACTGCTCAACGCCCAGCGCGACCTGTTGTCGGCACAGGCGTTGGCGGCGGTCGACAATGCTGTGCGTGAAACAGAGGCCGCCATCGACGCCGGCGATGATAAGGCGCTGGGCAAACAAATGACCAAATTGGAGGAAGCGGCTGGCAAATGGATCAAGCCCTATCCGCACGCCGAATGGCGCGAGAACATCGAAGTTTTCCTGGTCGCCATCGTCGTTGCCATGGCCATTCGAACATTTTTTCTCCAACCGTTCAAAATTCCCACTGGCTCAATGGAGCCGACCTTGTTCGGCATTGAAACCCAGGACCTGCGCGGGCGACCCGATTTCAAAATGCCGGGCTCGCCGGAACGGTTTTGGGATGTGATTTATTTCGGGGAGATCTTTCACCAAATCATTGCGCCCGAGGACGGCGAGCTTTATCAGGTCGGTCCGTTGCAGCATGTATTTGGCTTCATCAACAAACAAACCATTTGGGTTAAGTACCACGGGCAGGATGCGTCGGTCGCCCTGACTATTTGGTGCGGGCCGGACGGCCGGTTGGATCGTTCCACGCATCTTATGACCGGCTTGGATGGCGGGCTTGTCAGGTCTGAGTTCAGCAAAGGCGAACCGATTGTCCAGTTCAAAGAAACCACCGGCGACCATCTTTTCGTTGATCGTATCACGTATAATTTTCGGCGGCCGCGGCGGGGGGATATTGTTGTTTTCAAAACAGAAGGCATTGAGAAACTCCCGGACCAGGACCAATTCTATATCAAACGACTCGTCGGTCTGCCGGGTGAATCTGTTTCCATCGGCGAGGACCAACATGCGCGGATCAACGGGCAACGCCTCGACGCCTCGACGCCGCATTTCGAAAACCTGTATGGCTTTAATCCGAATGCGCCGCAACGCGAGGGCAACACCGGCCAGTACAACGGCCACATTCTCCAACTTAGACCCGACAGCCTTCTGCGATCTCCGGGCGACACCATCGAAGTGCGTCCGCGGCATTTCGTGGTTTTCGGCGATAATACAGTGAATAGCTTGGATTCACGCTACTGGGGAGATTTCCCCGAGGAAAATGTGATCGGCAAGGCCTTCTTTGTTTATTGGCCCATTTCCAGCCGTTTCGGATGGGGCCAGCGTTGACGGACTGTCAGCGTTGGATTCTGGCCGAGCCGCCGTGCATGACGTGCATGACCTCGTCCAAAGTAACTTGCGACGTGTCGCCCCGAGTCGTTTGCAGGAGCGCCCCATGGGCGGCGCCGAAATTGACCACCTGTTCCGCAGTCATCCCCTTGCTGAAACCGTAGGCGATCCCGCTGGAAAAACCGTCGCCGCCTCCGACACGGTCCTCAATCTCCAAATCCCTAAACTGGCGCGCTTCATGGAACTTGCCGTCGTGCCACAGGATGCCGCCCCAATTGTTGACCAGACCGCTCTTGACCTCGCGCAACGTGGTGCAGACGGCTTGAATATTCGGGTAGGCCTTGACCACGCGCTCCACCATGCGTTTGTAAGCCTCGACCGGCAATTCACGCAGATCGGCGGTCGTGCCTTCCACTTCGAAACCGAGCACTTTTTGAAAATCCTCCTCGTTGCCGATCAGCACCTGGACATGCGGAATAATATCTTTGGTGACAGCGATGGCCTTTTCACTGCTCCAAAGCTTGCTGCGGAAATTCAAGTCGTAGCTCGTGACCGTTCCGGCGGAGCGCGCCGCTTGCAAGGCTGCCTTCACCACCGCCGCGCTGTTGTCGGAGAGCGACGCCAGAATGCCGCCGGTATGCAGCCAGACTGCTCCGTCGTCCTTGAAAATTTTTGTCCAATCCAACTCCGCGGGTTTCATTTGGCTGATCGACGACCAACCCCGGTCGTACATCGTCACACTGGCCCGCACGCCTGTGCCGACCTCGGTGAAGTTCAGGCCGACCCGTCCCTTGCGCCCCACGCCATCGAACTTTTCCAGCAGAACGTTTGACACATCCATGCCGACAGCGCGGGCGTGATTGAGAATGATGCGCGCCACCGGATTATCGGGCAGCTTGCTGATGAACCCGCTGCGCAAACCAAGCCGGGCGCAGGCGTAGGCGACGTTGAATTCCCCACCGCCGACATCGACTTCGAGAACTTTGGCGAACTCGATTCGTCCATGGCCTGGAGGAGCCAGACGGACCATGCATTCGCCCAGGGCGAGGATGTCAAAGCGGCATTTTGCGGCGTCGCGTAATTTCAGAGGCATAAATTATTTTATGGGCGGAATTCTAGGTGGCGCTGAAATTTTGGCAAGCGCGGTTGCAATTTGGAATTTGCGTGCTCGCGCCCTTGTCCGCAACATGCTAATCATATTGGGACAATATGCCGGTTGAGTTTAAAGATTATTACAAGGTGTTGGGCGTGGAGCGCACGGCCAGCGGCGACGATATCCGCAAGGCCTTTCGCAAGCTGGCCCGGATCTACCATCCCGATGTGGCCAAGGACAAAAAGCGCGCTGAGGAAAAATTCAAGGAAATCAACGAAGCGTACGAAGTGCTGGGTGACGCCGAAAAACGCAAGAAGTACGACGAACTCGGCGCGGATTGGAAGTCCGGCGGCCCGCGGCCCGGCCCCGGCGGGCAAGCTTACCGGACGCATACTTGGCGCACCGGCGATCCCGGCGCGGAAGGCTTTGAGTTTGGCGGCACGGGCTTCAGCGATTTTTTCGAACAATTTTTTGGCGGGGGAGGCAAGTTCAATGGCGGCCGTGGCCGCGGCGGTTTTGCGGAACCGGAAACAGAAAAAGGGCAGGATGTTGAAGCAGTCCTCATGGTGACGCTTGAAGAAGCGATGAAGGGGGCAATTCGTCCCATTACACTGCGGCGCGGGACGGTGTGCCCGGAATGCCACGGCACGGGCGCGAAAGGCCGGCAGGTTTGTCCCACTTGCGGCGGCAACGGCCAGGTGCCCGTGACGGAGAATTACAAGGTGAAGATTCCGCCGGGCGTCCGGGACGGACAGCGTCTGCGCCTGACGGGCCAGGGCGAACCCGGCGCGGGAGGCGGACCGCGTGGCGATTTATATTTGCGGGTTCGAATGGCCAGTCATCCCGACTTTCGCGTTGAGGGCGGCGACCTCTATTACGATTTAGATCTTGCGCCATGGGAAGCGGCGTTAGGGGCGAAAGTATCAGTGCCATTGCTGAGCGGATCGCTTAGCATCAAGATTCCGCCCGGCACACAAAATGGCCAGCGTTTGCGCTTGAAAGATCGGGGCTTGCCTGGACCCGGCGATAAATCCGGCGATTTATACGTGGTGGCCCGCATTCAAATGCCCAAAGAGATTAGCGAACATGAAAAGGCGTTGTGGGAGCAGTTGGCCAAAGAATCCCATTTCAATCCCCGGTCCTGATGCTTTTTCCGCTTGAACTGTCGGGGAACGGGCTTAATTTCCAGTAGTGGCGCAACCGCAAAAAAGGAAGAGGAAGGCAATCGTGCTCGGAGTTGGTCTTGATTCCGATGGACACAAGCGTTTGACGACCGGCCCCAATTTCGCCCTGGTCGGCGGCACCCAGGAAACCCACGACGCCATGACCGAAAAGGCCATCAAAATCAACGAGAAGGTGGCGGCGACCGGCAAAAATCTGGAGGAAATCAGCCGCGATGAATTCGATGACATCGCGCAATCTGTCGGCTTGCATCGCCGCAACGAAAAGAAAAACGAAAACGAGTGACATAACTTGAACACTCGCATCGCTCTCAGTCCACAAGCCAAGGCCACCGTGCCGCCGCACGTCGCCATCATCATGGATGGCAACGGCCGCTGGGCCAAGCAACGCCACTTGCCGCGGGTGGCGGGACACCGCACCGGCATCGAATCCGTCCGGGCAATAGTCCGGGCGGCGGCCGAAGTGGGTATCAAGTATTTGACTCTCTATGTTTTTTCAGTCGAGAACTGGAGCCGGCCCAAGGAGGAAGTGGACACGCTCATGCTTTACCTGGCGCGGTTCCTCAAAAATGAAATCGGCGAATTGAACAAGAACAATGTCCGCCTCGCTGTCATCGGCCAGATTTATCGCCTGCCGGAATTTGTGCAGGAACAGTTGAAAAAGACCAAGGCCGCCCTGGCCAGGAACAACGGCCTGACCATGATTCTGGCCTTGAGTTACGGGGGCCGGACGGAACTGGTCGAAGCGATGCGCAGCATCGGCCAGAAAATCAAGGATGGCGAATTGGAGCCCGCCGAAATCAACGAGGCCTTGATTTCGGAAAATCTTTACACCCGGCATTATCCCGACCCCGACCTTCTCATCCGCACCAGCGGCGAAATGCGGATCAGCAATTTTCTGCTCTGGCAGATTTCCTACGCCGAACTGGTCGTCACCTCCACGCTCTGGCCGGATTTTCGCCGGGCCCAGTTCTTTGAGGCCCTTGAAGAGTACACCCGCCGCCATCGCCGCTTTGGCCTGGTTTAAGAATGGGGCTGGACACTTTTTGGCCGGACGCTAATTTCTTTTCCCAATGTCCGAACCAGGCAATTCTTCAGTTGCGCCACTGTCCAAGGGAGCTGTTTTCCTGCGGCGTTTGCTCAGTTTCACCATTCTCTGGGGAATTGTGCTCGGCTCTTTGTTTTCGGGAAATAAGACCGTGTCGGATTATGTGTTTCTGATCATCATGGTGTTTCTGGCCACAACGGGTTTGCAGGAATTCTACGGCATGGTCGCAAAACTGGGACACGCCTGCTACGCGAAGGCGGGCATTTTCGGCGGGGTGCTGTTGCTGGTCGCCACGTTCTGTTACATCTCCGGCCAATTTGGGACCGCCGCCCAGCCGTCGCGGGTCAATGATTTTGAGACGAGCTTTTTCATTTTGTTCGTTTTGGGATTGTGCATCCGGCAATTTGTCTCGCACCACACCACCACGGGAATTGTCGCCATTTCCACCACACTCTTCGGTCTCATGTACGTGCCATGGCTGTTGAATTTCATTCAGAAAATCAATTTCTTCGGTCGCGGTGTGGATGGGCATTACTACGTCCTCTACTTTGTGGTCGTCACCAAGTTGAGCGATTGCGGCGCCTACGCGGTCGGATCGCTCATCGGCAAACACAAGATGATCCCGCGCATCAGTCCGGGCAAAACATGGGAGGGCTTTTTTGGGGCGATTGTCGTCTCGACTGCCGCCAGCGTGATTTTTGCCGGACTAGCTGGAGCGCATCTTTATGGCATGACGCAAATACATGCTGTTATTTTGGGTGTGGTTTTAAGCATTTCGGCGGTGGTGGGTGATTTGATTGAATCGCTTTTCAAACGCGAGGCAGGCTTGAAGGATTCGGGGTGCCTGTTCCCCGGCATTGGCGGAATTCTCGACTTGCTGGACAGTTTGCTGTTCAATGCGCCACTGATGTATTTGTATTTGCGCCATATCCTGACGCCATGACCCGGCATCGTATGAGAAATGTTGTTCTGCTTGGCTCGACAGGTTCCATCGGTACCAGCACCGTAATGGTGGCGGAGGATTTGCCGGATCAACTCCGGTTGCTCGGCCTGGCTGCCGGCAACAACACCGAACTTCTTCTCAAACAAACGCTGCGACATCGCCCCGAGGCCATCTCCATTTGCGATCCTGCCAAAGCGCAGGAACTCCAAGCCGCGCTGGGCGTTTCGACCAAAGTTTATTCCGGCGAAGAAGGGCTTATAAAACTGGCCACGCTGCCGGGGGCGGACATTGTTTTAATTGCCATTGTCGGCACGGCGGGGTTGCAACCGGCGTTGGCGGCCATCCGCGCCGGCAAGGACATCGCCGTTGCTTCCAAGGAAATCCTCGTCATGGCTGGCGAGATTGTGATGCGCGAAGCGCAAAAAAACGGCGTCCGCGTCCTGGCCGTGGACAGCGAGCACTCCGCCATTTTCCAATGCCTCGATGGCCGGTCTCCGGACGCGGTGCGCGCCCTCTGGCTGACCGCTTCGGGCGGTCCTTTTCGGACCATGCCGAAAGAAGAGTTTGCCGCCATCACTGTCGAGCGCGCCCTCAAGCATCCGTCCTGGGTGATGGGCCGAAAAATTACAATTGACTCCGCCACGCTTTTCAACAAGGGCCTGGAAATGATCGAAGCCCGCTGGCTTTTCAACATCGGCATGGACCGGGTCAAGGTAGTGATCCATCCGCAGAGCGTGGTGCATTCGATGGTGGAATTTGTCGATGGCTCCATGCTGGCGCAACTGTCCACGCCGGACATGTGTTTGCCCATTCAATATGCGCTGACCTATCCCGTCCGCGTCCGCAGCGACCGTGTGCAAACCAATCTGGCCAAACTCGGCCAACTGACCTTCGAGGAACCCGATGCCGTGCGATTCCCCGCGCTTGAGTTGGCGCGAAGGGCAGGGGAGGCTGGCGGCACATTGCCCGCCGTGCTCAACGCCGCCAACGAATCCGCCGTCAGCGCCTTTCTCGACCGGCAGATCACTTTTCCGCAGATCAGCGACATCGTCGCCCGGGTCATGGACCATCACAAAGTCGTCGCTCACCCCGACCTGAAGCAGATCCTAGCCGCGGATGCTTGGGCGCGCCAGGAGGCAGTGGGGTGAAGCAGTCGGTTCAATAGATTCGGCAGGCTTGCCATCAGGCCAAAGCTGGAGCATATTATGGGTGATGAAGCTGCGATTGGATCTGCTGGAACACCTAACCAGCGAGGACATCCTAAAGGAGGTCCTGGCGAACAATCACCGCTACAAGCCCGAGCCCAATTTCTCAAAAACCGGAGTTGGGAGCTTGTCATCCGCCTCAACCAAGGAGCGTGCGCAAGAGGAAGCGCGCAGCACGGCTTTAATCCGGAAACTCAAGAAGAGGTTGCAAAAGAGTGGGAACAAAAGCGGCTGAGCATTCTATCGCTCGCTGAGACACTTGATTTTCTTCGGTACTGTCATCGCCGCGCCCCATTTCTATTCTTTAACGGCAACACTTTCGCCGATGTCAGTCGACAGCTTGCTGCAGCATTGTTCGCTGACCTGCCGACCGGTCGGCGCCGCGAGGTCATGTCCGCTGTCGCCCACTACATCGCGGGCGTGCTCGACCGTGAGAATATGGTCGAAATCGTTGAATCCATCTGCGGATCCACCGATTTAAAGCCCGGCGACCGCGTCAAGACCCTGCTCGGTTCGACGCATGGTGTCATTCTGCGGCTGTTGCCGGACGGGCGCATTGTCTGGAGGCCCGAGGGCAGAAAGTCCGAGTTGCTGGCGTTGCCCGAGAGCTTATTGCGCGACAGCAGTATGGGAAAGTGAGTGCCAATCAGCGGCTTCGACTTCACACTTGGTTAAACAGTGAACACGCCGACGGTCTGCTCAAAAGCCGTTGGCAATAGTCCTTGATGGAAATTGGCAAATCCGCTTTCATTATCTCCCATGAACGCAAAGAATAAGGCAGACAGCCTCGTGGGTCGATCTATGTTCGTTAGGCGGCTGGCGCAAGAAACAAGCGACCATTTCGATGGGATCATGGCGAAGGTTTCTGCGATATATCCGGGTAGCAGTCCTAGTAAGATTTCGAAGCTCGTGGAAGACGCTCGCAAGTTCGGGGCGAAGCCGTGGAATCAGAAGGTCAAAAGAGAAGGCAAAATGGCATTCGTGACCAAACTACTGGTTGGCGGCGGACTCACAAAGTCGCAGATCGTCGAAATGTATCGGCAAAAATATAAAGACGTTAGCGAAAAGACCGCCAAGGCCACCGTGATGTGGACGGCAACCAAGCTCGGTAATAAATCGAAGCACGTTAAAGAGCCTCGCGCAAACGCGACCGGGAAGAACACCGAGTCAGTCGGAACGACAGATGCCTCGCCGTTGGCGGCGTGGCTCACCAAAGCCCGAATTGCTAAAGGGTTATCAGTGCCTGATTTGGCGCAGCATTCCGGCCTGACGCCTCCTGCGATCTACCGCATTGAATCTGGCGTTACGCGAAATCTCCGAGAGGCCACCCAAAAGAAACTGGAGGTCGCACTTGGCAGCAAATTGCCCGCTGATGCAGCACAAGAAGTTCGCCAAGAAGCCCAAATTGTCGGACTCGGCGCATTCGAGGACTTTGATCCACACCTTGACCAAGAGCGCCCAACCGGCCCAGGAATTTACGTACTCTACGACATCAGCGAGAGGCCGATTTACGTGGGTGAAGGCTCGAACGTCCGCAAGCGGATCGCCGACCACGAGGAGAAATTCTGGTTTAAGCGCCCAATCGTTGAGTCAGCCTCGTGGATCCGCATTGACGATGCAACCCTCAGGCAGCAAATCGAGGCTCTACTAATCAAGTTCCTCAAATCGAACGCCATCATCAACAAGCAACACGTCGAAAGAACGGCCTAAATAATGGCGTAATGGGTGGAGAGGCAGGAATTCAGCACTCCCTGCAAGCCCAACGTCCGGTTATTTCCGCATACCCTCGCTTATTTCCGGGTAAGCGGGGAAGTGGAGGTGAATGAGCGGGAATGGTGCAGGATGCAGCCATAACATAGGTAACATGATGTTGATTTCAGTTTATAGGCTGGCCGAGGCGCAAGCGAAAGTGCCGCCCTGGCCGGAAGGGCTCGGTCGGCGATTGAAGAAGATTGCCAAACTCCGAAATCGCTGTGAATAATGTGTGCAAAGGTTCCAATAAGTTTTAACTGATGTTGCGCGCCATTCGAAGTCTGCTAATTCCACCATGATCGATTCGACCATTCCCGAAGGCAGCGCCATCGGCCCCGAGCCGAAGAGGTCCCGGCGCAAGACCTCCGCCACAGCGGGCACGCCTAAAATCGATCGCCTTCCGCCTCATTCCATCGAGGCGGAGCAGGGCGTCCTCGGTTGCGTCCTGCTCTCGCCGCACGATTGCATGGGGGAATGCATCGAGAAGCTCAAGCCCGGCCACCTCATTTTTTACGATCTCAAACACCAGACCCTCTTTCAAATCCTGACGGAGATGTACGACGCAAAGGAGGCCATCGACCTTATCACCTTGCAGCAGCGTCTCAAAAACATCCAGCAGCTCGAAAATGTCGGAGGACTGGCTTACTTGTCGTCGCTGCCCGACGCCGTCCCATCCGCGGCCAATCTCGAATATTATCTCGACATCGTCCTGGAGAAATATTTGCTGCGCAAAATGATCCAAACCTGCACCGGCATTGTCGGGCGCGTGTTCGATTACGAAGGGCAGGTGGACGCTTTGCTGGATGAAGTCGAACGCGACATTTTGAAGATCAGCGAGGAGCGGGTCACCGGCACCAGTTCGACTATCAAGGAACTGGTCAACAAAGCCATTTCAAAAATCGAGGAGTATCACACCAACCAGGGAATGCTCACCGGCATTTCGACCGGCTTCACCGACTTCGATAAAATGACGACTGGTTTGCATGAAGGTGAAATGGTTGTGATTGCGGCGCGCCCATCCGTCGGCAAGACCTCCCTGGCCATGAACATCGCCGAACACGTCAGCCTGGAGTTGAAGGTGCCGGTGGGGGTGTTCAGCCTGGAAATGACGGCGGACCAACTGGTCCTGCGCATGTTGTGCTCCCGTTCCCGGGTCAACTTGCGCAATATTCGCGATGGTTTCCTGGCGGAGCGGGATTTTCCCAAGCTGACCGGGGCCGCCGGCAAGCTGGCGGGCGCTCCACTTTTTATTGACGATAGCTCTGGACTGTCTATTTTACAACTTCGAGCCAAAGCGCGCCGGATGTGGCAACAGTATGGAATCAAGTTATTTGTCATTGACTACTTGCAACTACTGAATTCTACTTCGCGGCGCGCGGAGAACCGGCAACAGGAGATTGCCGAGATTTCGGGCGGCCTCAAGTCCCTGGCCAAGGAACTGAGTGTGCCGATTATTGTCCTGAGCCAGCTTAATCGTGAGCTGGAAAAACGCGGCCCGGGCGAGCGTCCGCGCTTGTCGGATTTGCGCGAGTCCGGGGCCATCGAGCAGGACGCCGATTTGGTTGGTTTGTTGTATCGTGAAACAAAAAATAAAGACGGAGACGACGAGATGAATGAAGCGGAGTCAGACGCCATTCCTGTGAAACTTTTTATTGCCAAGCAACGCAACGGCCCCACCGGGGACGTTGATTTGACTTTCTTGAAGAGTTACACACGCTTTGAGAGCGCGGCCAAGGTCAGCCCGGAAGATGTGGACAGCTAAATGATGAGAACCTTCCTTCGTCTTGCGCTGCTCCTGGCGGCTGTCCTGCTGGCGGGGCTTCCAGCCGTCCAAGGCCAGGCTTTTGCCCCCAAGGTTCATAAAATCTATATTCGCCATATCGGGCCGCCCGCCGTCAGTGATGAGTTTATCCGCGCCAATATTCGCACCAAAGAGGGCGAACCGTTCGCCCGCCCCAGTGTGGATGAAGACATCAAGAATCTCTACGCCACCGGCTATTTCTTTAAGATCCAAGTCGGACAAGAAAGGACGCCCGACGGAGTGGATTTGACGTATGCCGTGCAAAGCAAGCCGATCCTGACCGAGTTCAAAATCGTCGGGAACAAAAAGATGAGCACAAAAAAGCTCATGAAGAAGATCACCTCAAAGATCGGCCAGCCCCTGGACCGACTGAAGCTTTTTGAGGACGCCCAAGCGATGCAGACGGCTTACGAGAAGGCCGGTTATCAAAAAACGACCGTGACCGTTGAGCCGCCGGTCATCGACGAACTGGCCGGACGCGGCTCGGTCACTTTTCTGATTCACGAAACGCCCAAGGTCAAAATCAAGGACGTCATATTTGTCAATGCCCACGCTTTTACGCAGAAGCAATTGCGCAAAGCCATCAAGACGCGCCGCCGCTGGTGGCTTTCGTGGTTGACCGGGTCCGGTGTTTTGAAAGAGGACCAGTTCGAGGACGACAAAGACAACCTGATCGAATATTACCAGAACGACGGTTACATCGATTTTAACATCCAGGACATCAAGTTCGATTACATTACTCCCAGCAAGATGATCATTCGTTTCATTGTCTCGGAAGGCCGTCAATATAAAGTCGGCACACTCGATATCCGGGGGAATCAGCTTTTCACGACCAATGACCTTATCAAAGGCGTCATGGTGGGCAAGACGCGCATGAAACTGGATTTGACCCCGGGCAAAATCTTCAAGCCGGCGGCGTTTACAAAAGATACGGAGAACCTGCGGGATTTGTATGGCAGCCGCGGCTATTTGGACACCGAGCAAGGCGGCGCGACTGTCATCAACGCGATGCGCACTCCCAACCCGACCACAGGCACCATTGACATCGCCTACGACATTCATGAAGGCGAGAAATGTTACATTGAAAAAATCATCATCAAAGGAAACTCCAAGACCAAAGACCGCGTTCTGCGCCGCGAACTGGCCGTGTATCCGGGCGAAGTCTATGACGAGGTTCGCGTCAAGATCAGCAAATCGCGCTTGGAGCAACTGAATTATTTTGAAAAAGTTGACACAGAGGCGCAAGACACCGATGTGCCGAATCGCAAGGACCTGGTGGTGGGCGTCGAGGAGAAAAGCACGGGCAATTTCACCATCGGGGCTGGCTTCAATTCAGATCAGGGGCTGGTCGGGTTCATCGAGTTGAAACAGGGCGACTTCGATTTGTTCAATGCGCCCACTTTCACCGGGGCTGGACAAAAATTCCAGATCTCAGCCTCCATCGGCACGGAATTGCAGGATTACGAGATAAACTTTACCGAACCGTGGTTTCTGGGCAAGCGGCTCATCTTCAACGTGGATCTGTTTGACAAGGATATTTACTACGCCAGCGTGAATAGCATGTATGACGAGTTTTTTGCCGGCGGCACCGTCAGCCTGACGAAGGCCCTCGGCGGTTTTGTGGGTTTGGATCCGCAAGTCCTGACCGGCACGGTCAGTTATACCCTGGAAGAGGCGCATGTCGCCATTGAGCCAGGTTTCTATACCAACGCCTTCGAGGGCACGCCGCAGAATATTTCCACCAATATTTATGATACCCGTGGCAATTATTTCGTTGCGCAGGAAGGCCTGTCGCTTGCTTACGATACCCGCAATAATTTGACTTTGCCCAATCACGGACAGCGCACCGAGCTTTCCGCCGATGTTGCGACTGAGCCCGGCGACACGGATTTTTACAAGCTGGGACTCAAGTCCAGTTGGTATTTTAAAGGTTTCGGCAACGGCCATGTGTTGGAAATCGGCGGGGAAACGGGCGTGGTGTCTGCCTATGGCGACAGCACGCAGGTGCCGATTTTTGAACGCTACTTTTTGGGCGGCCTCTATAATTTGCGCGGCTATAAATTCCACACCGTTGGCCCGCAGGACAATTTCGGCGAGCCCTTGGGTGGCGATACTTACTTCTACGGCGCGGCCGAATACAGTATTCCCATCATCAAAATGATTCGCCTGGCCTGGTTCTACGACATGGGCAACGTCTTTACCGATCCGTACAGTTTTAATCCCGGCCCCGGCCGCGGGTTGATCACCGACGACGTCGGTATCGGCTTGCGCATTTCTTTGCCAATCGGCGGGGGCGTGCCACTGCGGCTGGACTATGGCATCCCGATCCAGCATGATTCGAACGTCGGAAGCTCGGGCCGTGTCCAAATTGGCGTCGGTTACACGCACGACTTTTAATTGCTTATGAAAAATATACTTCAAACGATGATGGCCGCGGCGTTCGTTCTTGGCCTGTGTTCAATCGGTTTCCCGGCGAATGCCGCCGATCTAAAAATTGCCACAGTCGATCTGCAAAAAGTCTTCGAAAAATATTACAAAACCGTCCGGTCCACCACCGCCCTCAAGCAGGAGGCTGCGGATATGCAAAAGGAGCGCCAGGATATGATTGACGCCGCAAAAAAACAGGACAGCGAATTGCAAAAACTAATGGAGAAGGCCGATGACCAGGCTGTTTCCGACCAAGAACGTGCCAAAAGCAAAAAAGCGGCGGCTGAGAAATTAACCGAAGTCCAAACCGCCGAACAGTACATCAAGAAATACGACAATATCAGCGGCGCCAAGCTCCGCGAAAAGGAACGCCAGCGCCGCGACGAGATCGTCAAAGAAATCCGCACCGTTCTGGAAGCGGACGCCAAAGCCGGCGGTTATACACTGGTGCTGGATGTCTCCGGCGAGAGCGCCAACATGGCGCCGGTTGTTCTTTATTCCAACGGCGCGAACGACTTGACAGACAATTTGATCAAAGAGCTCAACGCCGGCGCCCCTTCCGCTCCCGCGGAGGCAACTGGGGCAAAGTAACGCCAGGCACAACGGTTTGGACGGGTTCGATGAGCGCGCGCCTAACTCCCGACTCGTTTTTTCAGCCGTTCCAGCGCGCGTTGCGCTGGCGGATTGTCCGGCTGGCCTTTGAGCGCCTCTGTCAATTGGATGATTGCCTCTTGATCTCGTCCCAACTTTTCCAAATCGAGCCCCAACAAATAATGGGCATCAGGATCTGGCCGGAGTCGCACCGCCTCCTGATATTGCGCGACCGCTTCCGCAATGCGGCCTTCCGCGTCCAGCGCCTGTCCCAGATTCTTGCGGGCATCAACGTAACCCGGGTTGAGTTCAACCGCCTTTTCGAACAATGCCATTGATTCGTCTATGTGTCCGCTTCCCAGAATCGCACCAAGATCATTGTAAGCATTGGCGTCATTCGGTTTGAGTCGGATGGCCTGCTTGAACTCCTCCTTCGCCTCGTTTGGGTGTCCCGCTTGGCTGAGGACGGCTCCCAAGTTCACATGCGCCTCCTCAAACTTGGGATGCATCCGCAAAGCCTCCCGATACAACGCGATCGCTTCATCTGTCCTGTGTTGCGACGAATAAAAATCGGCCAGGGCTTTCCGTGCCACGTAACTGTTGTCCGTCACCGCAACGGCATGGCTGAACACGGTTCCGCTGTCCTTCCAAAAGCTGATTTGATGACGGGTCAGCGCAATGCAGCCCAGAATTACCGCCGTTGCGACTGAACCTAGGACAAGAGTTTTGCCCGGAAGGCTCCGCGCCAAATCGCATGCGCCCCATGTCAAAATAATAATCAGTCCCAGGCCTGGCACATAGGAATAACGGTCCGCCAGCGATTGCGAGCCGACCTGGACTATGCCGATCACCGGCACCAGCGTTCCGACATACCACAACCATCCCGTCACGCAATACGGTCGCGAACGCCTTCCGACAAACACGGCCGCAGAGATGGCCACAAACAGAAACAGTGCGCCGACGACATTGGCCAGAGACCAACTCACCGGATGCGGATAGAGAATGGCCAGGTTCACGGGATAAAGGAATTTTCCCAAATATCGAGTGTAGGCCATTATCACCGTCTCGATCCGATGACCCAATGGCAGATACTCAATGACCGCGCCCTGGCTTTTTTGGGCTAGAAATGTAATCATGCTGCCGGCTGTTGCCAGAAGAAAGAACGGCGCCTTTTCCCATGCCAGCCGCCCCGCGTTGTCCGGCGTCATTCGACGCAGTGGCCAGTAATCGAGCAGCAGCAATGCGAATGGCAGTGTCACCACCATCGGTTTGCTCATCAATCCTAGGGCAGTGCACAGCAGGGCCAGCCAGTAATTGACAGTGGCGTGCGCCGGGCGGGGCGTTTTATTGCTGGTATAGCCAAGGTAAGACCACATCGCCAGCAACCAGAACATCGCGCTCAGCACGTCCTTTCGTTCCGCAATCCATGCCACCGATTCAACACGCAATGGATGCAATCCGAAGAGCAGGGCCACAAAGAGGCTTCGCCACAAAACCCCAGTCATCCCTCTTATCACCACGAATACCAAAACCGCGTTGGCGGCGTGAATCAACACGCTGGTCAAATGGTGATCCCATGGTTTCATACCGTAGAGTTGACAGTCCAGCATGTGCGACAGCCACGTCAACGGATGCCAGTTGGCTGCGTCCGTGTTGGTGAACGCCCACATGACTTTTTGCCAGATCAAACCGCCCTGCACGTGTGCATTGTCTGTGACATAATCGTTATCGTCGTAATTAATAAAATCATCGCCGGTGATTGGGTAAAACACCCCGAAAACCAGCAGGAACAAAAGAATGCAGATGGAAATCAAGCGCCGCTCGGACGCGTGCGCCTCGGAATCATGGTCTCTGTTATAAGATTCGCGTTTCACTTAAGTGCGTTACTCCTCGTCCCGATAAGGTTTCCCCGCCTTGTACAACACCAGGCGCTGCCGCGCCATGTCCGCCATGCTGATGTCATGGTCCGAAAGCGACCGGGTACGGATTTCCTCGGTGGTTTTGATCGCGTCATCGAACCGGCCGGCTTCCGCATAGGCAGCGGCCAATGTGTCCAGGTCGGCGACATTCTGCCATAGAGTGATCTCGCAAGCGCGCGTGGCCAGACGCACCGCCTCGCCGCCGTTGCGCAGTTCGTCCTTGGGGCAAGTGGCGTAAATCCAGGCCAAATCATTCAAACTTTTCGGATTCTCCGGCGCCAGCCGTATCGCTTCCTTGTCACTGGCAATCGCATCGTCCATGCGGTGTTGCAGTGCATAGGCCCTGGCCAGGTTATAGAAGGGCGACGCGACTCCTGGATTAAGCCGGATGGATTCCTGCAAATGTTTCACGGCTTCATCAAGGTTTCCATTCACGCCCATTGCAATTCCCAGATTTTCATTGGCCAGCCAATTGCCAGAGGTGACTTTCAGGGCATGTTCATAAAGAGCCGTGTTATCGTGCCAATATTTGACTTGCAAACAAGTTGCGGCCAGACAACAGCCCAAGGCCAGCGTGGCGGCCGACGCCAGCACCCACCGCCTGCTCGGCCACGTCAGGGCCAGGTCGGCCAATCCCCAACTAATCATGACCGCCAGACCAACATAGGGAATATAAGTATAACGATCCGCGATGGACTGCATTCCCACTTGCACCAAGCCAATCACTGGCATCAGGGTGCCCATAAACCAAAACCATCCTACCGCCAGATAGCGGCGTTTCATCATTCCTCGAATCACGGCCCAGGTAACAGCCGCAAGC
>Ga0182024_10010264_pt1 | contig 19122 bp, 17 predicted proteins | sample P32metaG_FD_120480 | JGI IMG/M metagenome (GOLD analysis project Ga0182024, IMG submission 120480) | Permafrost microbial communities from Stordalen Mire, Sweden - P3-2 metaG (Illumina Assembly) | ecosystem: Environmental > Terrestrial > Soil > Wetlands > Permafrost | place: Sweden: Stordalen... | reverse complement strand
CTCGGCAATGGCCATGCCGACCCCGTTGGTAAGGCCTTGTCCCAATGGACCAGTGGTCGCCTCCACTCCTGGAGTCTTGCCGTATTCCGGATGCCCAGGCGTGCGGCTGCCCCACTGACGAAACCGCTTGAGTTCCTCCATTGGCAGGTCGAACCCTGTTACGTGAAGCAACGCATACAACAGCGCACACCCGCGTCCGGCTGATAAAACGAATCGATCCCGATCCGGCCAGTCGGGATCGCGCGGGTTGAACTTGAGCGATCGATCCCAGAGGGCGAACGCCATGGCTGCCGACCCCATGGGCAAACCGGGATGGCCCGAGTTGGCCTTCTGCACCATGTCGACCGCCAGAAAGCGAAGCGTGTTGATGCACAGCTCATCCAATGCAGGCGAAGCGACTGTTGTTGCGAATGTTGCAGAGGATGCCATGGCGCAGTTTGCCTTTCACTTGTTCATATGGGTTGAACATCGCGCGGAGATTTGAAACTCACGGTTGCGTCAAAAGTCACGCACCGCTACATCTTGAGGCCTATATCACTGCACTCCGGGTGCTTGCATTGGCAGGTAAGTTCGGGTGTCTTCTTCGCATCGGCACAGGTATCGCTGCAGTGGTTCTTTCCGGGCGCAGCCGTACAGTTGCAAGCTGTGTGTTCGCATTTCTTTGCCGTGGTCATGAAAGCTCCTTTTAAGTTCGCGTACCTTCACCCGTCTGAAGGCTCTGTTGTTTGGAGAATTTACTCGTCCATCTGAAGAGTGCGGAGACTCCTCTTTGCAGCGATTTTTTGCATGCACTAACACGTTTAGAATTTCATGAGCAGCCGCGTCAATCTGTTCACTTCTGGCCATCGCTGTATGACAATGAGCATAATCAAGCCTATGCCGGTTCCATCCGGAGCGCGCAGACGCGACCGATTGACCATATGCGAACTGACCCTCATTCTCGACCTTCCGATCCGAGAATGGGAGAGCAGAACTGACCAGAACTTGATGGGAATACGGTTCATCCTGACCAAAGGAGGGATCAGCAATGACGAAACAATTTGAGAATCCAGAAGTGACAAAGCTCGAAGACGAGACGGGCTCGGATGCAACAGCAAAGAAGCGGATTCAGCGCGTTGCCGAAAAGGCGGCGGAGAAGGGTTCGCACACAGAGCAGAGTTACGACCAGGGATCGAACGATCTTTTCAAAGTAAAATGACGTCGCGATCTTCGGTCCCCGGCAACACCACTCACCCCATCAACGTTCCTCCGGCCCAGCCTTCTGTGGCCGTCGAATATTACTGCGTATTTGCGCGCGACCGAAAGGCGCTTCAAGAGAAGTGACGGTCGGGCGGCTTGCTCTTCACCGACTGGCACCTGAAAACCAGCCGGAATGGCTAATTTGGGTGTCGTCTTGCCTGCATAGCAGCAATACCCCGGGTCAACAGAGCAAGAACAGGAGAACAATCTCAATTGGAATCGAAACCAGATAAGCCCCAGCCCAAGGATGATAAGGATGCTCTGAAGACGCTCGCCATGCCTGAGCTGATGAAAAAGCTGGGATCGTCGGCAGATGGACTTACCCAGGCCGAGGCGCAAAAGCGTCAGGCACAGTACGGGCCTAACGAGATTGTAGAAAAGAAGACTAACCAATACCTCAAGTTCCTATCGTATTTCTGGGGTCCAATTCCGTGGATGATTGAAGCCGCGGTCATTTTGTCGGGAGTAGTCCGTCACTGGCTCGATTTCTTTGTAATTCTTGTGTTGCTTTTGTCCAACGCTCTGGTTGGATTTTGGGAAGAGCATCAGGCGGGAGACGCGATTGCCGCATTGAAGGCTCGGTTGGCAATCAAGGCGAAGGTGAAGCGTGACGGCAAGTGGGAGGATCCAAAAGCAAGCGATCTGGTGCCTGGCGACGTAGTTCGCCTCAGACTTGGCGATATTGTGCCGGCAGATGCGCGTCTTCTTGATGGCGACTCGATCGAGGTAGATCAGTCGGCTTTGACCGGGGAGTCATTGCCCGTTACGGCCAAGCCTGGCGGCCAAGTCTATTCCGGGTCGATCATCCGCCAGGGTGAAATAGACGCCATGGTCTATGCGACCGGTACGAACACCTACTTTGGCAAGACGGCGCAAATGGTGCAGTCCGCACACACAGTCAGTCACTTCCAGAAGGCTGTGATGAAGATCGGCGACTACCTGATCATCCTGGCCGTCGCGCTGGTCGCGTTGATTCTTGTCTTTGCTCTCTTCCGAGGCGACAAAGTCCTCACCACGCTCGAATTCTGTCTGGTGCTGCTGGTTGCGGCGATCCCCGTCGCCATGCCCACCGTGCTGTCTGTGACGATGGCCGTAGGCGCGCGATTGCTGGCAAAGAAGGAAGCGATCGTAACGCGCTTGTCGGCGATCGAGGAGCTGGCCGGCGTAGATGTGCTTTGCTCTGACAAGACCGGCACACTCACACAGAACAAACTGACCTTGGGCGATCCCTTCACGGTGGACGGCATTGCTCCCGACAAGGTGATTCTCTGGGCGGCGCTCGCCTCCCGCGCGGAAGACAAGGACACCATCGACCTTGCCGTCATCGGAGGCGTGAAAGACGACAAGGAACTGAAGAGCTGCCAGGTGCTGCACTTCATGCCGTTCGATCCCGTGCATAAGCGCACGGAAGCTACCGTGAAAGGAGCGGACGGGAAGCAATTCTTTGTGGCCAAGGGCGCCCCTCAGGTGATTCTCAAGATGGCAACCAACGTCGGCGAGGTCAAGCCCGCCGTCGAGAAAGCTATTCTGGATTTCGCCGGAAAAGGCTTCCGCTCGCTGGGTGTTGCCAGGGCCGACGAGGAAGGCAAGTGGAAGTTTGTCGGCATGTTGCCGCTTTTCGATCCGCCCCGTGAGCAGGCCAAAGCAACCATCGCCAGCGCCGTCCAGATGGGCGTGAAGATCAAGATGGTTACGGGCGATCAAATTGCCATCGCACGGGAGACATCGAAACAACTGGGACTGGGCACGAACATCCTGGATGCCAGCTCACTGGGCGACCTCAAGAAGGATGCAACCCCGGAGCAAGCCAAGGCCATTGAAGACGCGGATGGCTTCGCGCAGGTTTTCCCCGAACACAAATTTCACATTATTGACGTGCTGCAGAAGCATGGCCATATCGTCGGCATGACCGGCGACGGAGTCAATGATGCGCCGGCATTGAAGAAAGCCGACTGCGGCATTGCTGTTTCCGGCGCGACAGATGCAGCCCGCGCGGCAGCGTCTATTGTGCTTCTTGCGTCTGGCCTTTCGGTCATCATCGACGCGATCAAGGAGAGCCGCCGCATCTTCCAGCGGATGAACAGCTATGCCATTTATCGCATCGCGGAGACGCTGCGGGTGCTGTTCTTCATGACGCTGGCGATCCTGGTGTTTAACTTCTATCCAGTCACCGCGGTGATGATCGTCATGATCGCGTTGCTCAACGACGGAGCCATTCTTTCCATCGCGTATGACAACGTTCACTACAGGAATAAGCCGGAAGCATGGAACATGCGACTGGTGCTTAGCATTTCCACTGTGCTTGGCGTCATCGGCGTTGTGGCTGCGTTCGGCCTTTTCTACCTTGCCGAGCGCGTCTTTCATATGGATCGCCTGCAAGCGCAGACACTGATGTACCTGAAGCTTTCCGTTGCGGGGCATCTGACCATCTTTCTCACGCGAACCCGCGGTCCATTCTGGTCCATCCGTCCCGCGAAGACTCTCTGGATAGCGGTGCTTGGCACGCAGATCATTGCAACGCTGATCGCAGTTTACGGGCTCTTCATGGCGCCCCTGGGATGGAAGTGGGCAGGGTTCGTGTGGGGCTACGCAATCATCTGGGCCCTGATCAACGATCGTATCAAGCTCCTCGCTTATAAGATTTTCGATCCCGTCAAGGCGAAAGCCAAGCCTGAGGCCAAATCCGAGGCCCAGACTCAAGCTAAAACTGAGGAGCCTAAACCTGATCCCGTGACCAAGGCGGACGCGAAGCCTGAGATCAAATCCGAGCCGACATTGGAAGCCAAGTCCGCGGCAAAGCCTGTGGCCAAAGTCGAAGCTAAGTCTGAAGCCAATGCACCATTAGAATTGAGGCCACAGATCGCTCAGCGGGCCTACGAACTTTATGAACATCGAGCGCCCAACAGTGGAACAGCTGTTCAGGACTGGCAAAGTGCAGAGCAGGAAATTCGGAAAGATGGAGCCATCGGCCTGCCGGCAACAGAGGCTAAGACGGACAAGCCTAACCCTGAAGTCAAAACTGAGCCGAAGTCCGAGGCCAAGACTGAGCCGAAGCCCGAAGTCACGGCTGAGCCTAAGCCCGAAGCCAAAGACAAGCCGCAGCCTGATGTGTCGCCACAACTGGTCAAGCGAGTCCACGAAGCCTATGAGGAGCTAGGCCGTAAGGACGTGCAATCCGTTCAGGATTGGGAGAAAGCGCATCCGGAACTTGAGGAGCAAGAATCCCACAAATGAGCACGAGCAAACAACGAGGCGGGCATGACTGACAAATTGGATATAAAAATCAGCTCCAAGGATTTCCGCGTGACGCCGGGCAAGAAAGTCGACCTCAGCCAATGGCCAACAGTTGTCAAGCCCTTCACAAAGTCGAAGAAAGAATATGAGCAACTGTTGCAGCAGCACATTGAGAAGTTGAGATCTCTGCAAAACCTTCACTACGCATCGCACAAGTATGCGCTGCTTCTGGTTTTTCAGGGCATGGATGGCGCCGGAAAAGATGGCGCTATCCGTCATGTCATGTCGGGCGTTAATCCTGAAGGCTGCGAAGTGTTCAGCTTCAAGCAGCCCAGCGCCGAAGAGCTCGACCATGATTTTCTCTGGCGCACGACTTGCCGCCTTCCCGAGCGGGGCCGGATTGGCATTTTCAACCGTTCTTATTACGAGGAGGTGCTGGTGGTTCGGGTGCACCCGGAGATTCTTCGCGCCCAGGGACTGCCTGAGGAGTTGCGCGACGAGAAGAATATCTGGAAGCAAAGATATGACTCCATTGCGGATATGGAGAAGCACCTTCATCGCAATGGAACGCAGATCGTCAAGATATTTTTGCACCTCTCGAAAGACGAGCAACGAAAGCGATTTCTTGCGCGCATCGATGAAACCGACAAGAACTGGAAGTTCAGCACCTCCGACATTCACGAGAGGAAATACTGGAAGCACTACATGGAGGCCTACGAAGACTGCTTTCATGCGACCAGCACCCACCATGCGCCGTGGTTCGTTGTCCCTGCTGACGATAAGGAAAACGCACGGCTGATCGTTTCGCAAATCGTTCTGGATGCCCTGGGAGAACTCAAGATGGCGTATCCCAGAACCACCGCAAGGCGGCGTCTCGAACTACTCGCCATCAAAAAGATGTTGGCGAAATGACGCCTTAGTTTTATTGTCGGCAGGCCCGTGAAAGCCGCTGTCTGCCCACCCCACCGCGCGGTTAGCAGCTACTGAGAAATCGAAAGGAATTGTCAAAATGGCTACCACCGAACTCCCTATCAAGGTTGAGAAGGATGATACGCCTCAAACCTTCAGCAAGAATTTCGATCAGTATGGAAATTCATCCGGCTTCATTTTCGATGTAACTTTGTCGACCACGATTGCGGCCGACGGCCGAAACGAAGAGAGAGCTCCAAAGCTCGATGGACCGCTCTCGCGTGAGATGCTGGACAAGATGAATCGCTACTGGCGCGCAGCGAATTATTTGTGCATTGGCCAGATTTATCTCTTTGAAAATCCCCTCCTTCGCGAGCCGCTCAAGGCATCGCAGATCAAGCCGCGGTTGCTTGGCCATTGGGGGACTTCGCCCGGGCAGAACCTCATTTACATTCACCTCAATCGGCTCATCAATGAGCACGATGCGGACATCATTTACATCTCGGGGCCGGGACACGGAGGCCCTTCGTTGAATGCCTGTTCTTATCTCGAGGGTTCTTACACCGAGGTTCACCCGGAGATCACGCACGATGAAGACGGCTTGCGGCTCATGTTCCGCAAGTTCTCGACGCCGGGCGGCGTGCCCAGCCACTGCGGGCCGCACGTCCCGAATTCCATGCACGAGGGAGGGGAGCTTGGTTACTCTCTGGTTCACGCATTCGGTGCGGCATTCGATAATCCAGACCTGATTGTCGCCTGCATCGTTGGCGACGGCGAATCTGAAACCTGTCCACTGGAAGGAAGCTGGAAGTCGGTCAACTTCGTCAATCCGGTGCGCGACGGCGCCGTGTTGCCGATCCTTCATCTGAATGGATACAAAATCTCCGGCCCCACTGCCCAGGCACGCACCAGCGACGCGGATTTGAAGGCTCTCTATGTGGGGCGGGGATACAAGCCTTACTTTGTCGAAGGCGACGAACCGGAGGTCGTGCATCAACTGCTGGCTCAAGCGCTCGACGATTGCTATGCCGAGATTCGCGGCATTCAACGGGAGGCACGCAAGAACGGCTTCAAGGTGCAGCCCGTCTGGCCCATGATCATTCTGCGCACGCCCAAAGGATGGACTTGCCCCAAGGAAGTGGACGGAATCCCCATCGAAGGCACATTCCGCGCGCACCAGGTTCCGCTTGCATCGGTCCGTGACAATCCCGAACATCTCAAGATCCTTGAAGCCTGGATGAAGAGTTACAAAGCGGAAGAACTGTTCGACAAAAGCGGCAAGTTCATTGACGAACTCGCCGCTATTTCTCCTGTGGGCAACCGCCGCATGGGCGGCAATCCTCATGTGAATGGAGGACGGGAGTTGATCACCCTCGCGCTGCCCGATTTCACCGACTACGCGCTCGAGATCCCCGGGCCCGGTCAGGTTCTGGCCGAAGCTCCGCGTAAGCTGGGCGATTTCTTCCGCGACATTTTCAGGATGAATCCAAAAAACTTTCGCATGTTCTGCCCCGACGAATCGAACTCCAATCGTCTGAACTCTATCTTTGAAGCTACCAAGCGTTGCTCGATGGCCGAAATTGTCTCGATCGACGATGAACTCGGCCCGGATGGCCGCGTGATGGAAGTGCTGAGCGAACATCTCTGCCAGGGATGGCTTGAAGGCTACCTGCTTACGGGGCGTCACGGGATGTGGTCTTCTTACGAGGCCTTTGCGCAGGTAGTCGACTCAATGACTACGCAACATGCCAAGTGGCTTGAGCAATGCCGCGAATTTCCATGGCGCAGGCCGCTCGCGTCTCTCAATGTTCTGCTCACAAGTCACGCATGGCGCAACGACCACAACGGTTTCAGCCACCAGGCAACCGGGTATGTAGACAATGCCTTGGCGCGCAGGAGCGAAGTGATCCGCGTGTATTATCCACCGGACTCCAACTGCCTGTTGAGTGTTTTCGACCATTGCCTGCGCAGCCGCAATTACGTGAATGTCGTCACCTGCGGCAAGCAGCCGCAGCTGCAATGGCTGAACATGGACGAGGCTCTTGAGCATTGCTCGCGCGGTGCGTCATCGTGGAAATTTGCCACTAACGATGAAGGGAGCGAGCCGGATGTTGTGCTGGCCTGTGCCGGCGACGTGCCAACCATTGAAATCTGCGCGGCCTCATGGCTGCTGCAAAAACACGTGCCGGGTATCAAGGTGCGCGTCGTCAACGTTGTGGACCTGATGACTCTGATGTTTCCTGACAAGCATTCGCACGGCATGGACGAAATGTCATTCAACGCACTGTTCACTGAGAAGGCTCCGGTGGTCTTCGCCTTCCACAACAATCGCTGGCTCATTCACACCCTGGTTCATGGGCGCGCCAACGAGGGCCGCTTCCATGTGCACGGCTATATGGACCATGGAACCACCACTACACCCTTCGACATGGTCGTGCTGAATGAGATGAGCCGCTTCCACCTTGCCCTGGACGCGTTGAAGCATATCCCCCGCCTTCGTTTGCAAGCTGAGAACGCGAAAAGATTCTTCAACCAGGAATTGATCAGGCACCACGACTATATCCGTGAGCATCTGGAGGATATGCCGGAGATTCGGAATTGGCAGTGGACGAAGGACTTCAGCGATGCCACTGCTCCTGCACCGCTGGCCAAGGGGCATCCCGGGAAAGCTTTGTTCACCGACAGTTAAGCGGTTCCGGAAGAAATCGAAATGAGGCAGGCTGTTCTCGATGTTGAGCGCATTATGCCATTGCGTTCGCTGAGTCGGCGGCTGCATCCGGGGGCAGCTCGGCCGGAACGTCGAGACGTGCCGCGCCGATCCGGTTGTCGGCCATCCCATAGTAGACGTCAAAGCGGTCGGGGGCGTCTAAATCGTCACGCCGATCGATGCCGGTAGGGAACACGACATGGGCGACAGTCCCGTGGCATTCTTCCGGCATTTCTGGTGTTAACACCGGCTCGGCTGACCGATAGCGGATCAATTGTGGATGCTCCCGCGAGAGCACCATCACTCCGGCCGAATAGCAAAGATGGTGTTCAGAGGCGTTCGGCTGCGGTTTCTCGCTGACGCCGTGATAGAGAATGAGCCAGCCGTGGCGAGTCACAATCGGAGGCGTGCCTGCCCCGATCTTGAGCCTCTCCCAGGGCGATACTGGAGTCGCCAACCGATGATGGGAGGTAAACCTGCCAAGGCGATTGGGGTCACGACCCATCAAGGCCATTGGGCAATAGGAAATCCAGATGCTTTCCCGATCGAGATCCACCTCGCGGGATGTCGGACAACAGGCAGTTTCCTCCGGTCGAGTGCCGGGGAAGAGCGGGCGATGAAGCATCGCCAGTTCCGGATGCCCGGATGGATTTGGAATTGCGACGGGGAAGAGGTTGGCATCTTTGTCGTCCACGTTTCCCAAATCAATCCCGTGCCAATGGGAGTAGGTTGCGAGACCGAGACGCTCCCAGTGAAAGAGATTCTTCGATATGGCCATGGCTATGCGCGGACCCTGTGCCGAGAATGCAGTGTAAGACATGATGTAGCGCTGAAGCGGTTCCACATAAGTGACGCGGGGATCCTCACAGCCGCCGCCGCCGTTGGGCCGGCGCTCATAATCGGCTTCCGGCTCGAGCGCGATGCCGAGCCTCTCGACGCCTGTCGGATCGCCGGCCTCGTTGAATTTCACTCGCGCTATGCCTATGCGCGAATAATTCCCCTTCGCGACCAGCCGAGGGAACAAGTAGAGCTGACCGTCGGGTCCGCGAGCCGCAGCCGGATTCAGGACGCCTTCCACTTCATTGGGATTGCCTGGCTCCGGCTCCATCATGATCCCCAGGCGTTGCAACTTGAATCCACTCATCGAATCTCCTCGCGAGCACACGCTCACTTATCGCCTAAACAAGCGATGATCGTCTTGATAACCAGGTTGGTATCGTCCGGTCCTTTAACAGGAATTGAGACCACCCCTGCCTGTTCGGCCGGATAATCGTTCCCGCCTGGGAACAAGGCATCGCCGATGTAGACCATCTCTTTCAAAGAAAGGTGAAGAGTGTCCTTCAGCTTTCCTATCCCGTAGGCTTTGTCGATGCCAGGCTTGGTCACGTCGATCGAGGTTGCGCCGCCCATGCTGACGGAGAACTCCGGGACAAGAGTTTTCAAGATCGCTGTGATCTTCTTCCGTTTGGCGAAATCGGGATCCCATTTCTCCTTTTCCGCCAAAGGAGCTTGCTGACCCAATGCAGAAAATGTGACCTGGCTTCCCCGGTCCTCAATTACTTTTCCCCAAACCTTCCTGGCGTGAAAGCCCGATTCACCCGCAGCTTCGTTCAGAGAGTCGATGATCTTCTTTTTTTGGTCCGCTGTCAGATCTTCTGAATAAAGCTCCGTCCACTTCCCTTTGTATTGGAAGAATTTTGTCCCACAAGTTGGAAGCAGGGACAGATTCGCGAGGAGTGTGCCTTGAGGAAGATCGGTGAGAAGCTGCATTTCAAACTGGGTCCACGCGCCCCCGGATATTACCGCTACTTTGATGATGCCTAAGAGGTCATGCAGTAATGCCGCCGTCTGGGGAGCCAGGGACGACTTACTGGGCGCCAGAGTTCCGTCCAGATCGAACACAATGAGTTTCTTCATTGATCCCCACCCCAGATAGTTCGCGAAGTCAGAGTGACATACCGCACTTTGCACCATCGTATTGTCGTCAATTCCTTAGGATCCATGGATTGCAATCTCCAGCAGAGTTACTTCCTGGCTGGGTCGGAAAGTACACACTCCGGCCTCTGCAGGCAAGAGCCACACGTCTCCTTTGCCTACTGCATAAGGGGTGTTGCCGTGCTCAACCTGTCCTGAGCCCGCAATGCAAACCACCACACGTGGCTCTGCCGCGGCGCCAACTGGGAAGGGCGCTTGACCGAGCAATCGCCACAGCCGGAATGGCTCGCAATCAAAGATCCTCTCGCGCTCAACAGGCGTGGTGGTCTCTACGCGAGGCGCGACCAGGCCAAACGCGCTTCCTTCAAAATCTATGCAGGCAAATGCCTGATCGACCTGAAGCGGCCGTGGTTTTCCAGTCTTCGCGTCGACGTGACCCCAGTCGTAAAGGCGGAATGTGACGTCGCTGTTTTGCTGGACCTCAAAGACAACAATATCGCCGCCCAAAGTGTGAACCGTTCCCGCAGGGATGAATATGGCATCTCCCGGCTTGGGGACAATAGCAGCCAGATGATCCACGATGGTTCCATTTTCGAGGGAACGCCGTAGACCGTCGGCAGTCGTGTCCGGCTTTAAGCCCGCATATATTTGGCTTTCCCTCTCTGCCTCAATCACGACCCAGGCTTCGGTCTTCCCCGTATCGCCTGCTGGAATCAGGACTGGGTAGGCATCGCTGGGGTGTACCTGTACGGAAAGCATTTCGCGCGCGTCAAGAAACTTTAGGAGCAGCGGAAAGCGATGGAAGCGCGGACCCAGTTTACCCATCAGTTGCGTTCGATACTGTTCCATCAAACGACCGATAGTCTGGCCCTTCAGTGGTCCATTGGCAACCTGACTTTGATGATCGTCGCGGTCGCTGAGTACCCACGCTTCGCCAATAGGACCGTCACCGGGAAGCGGCGCGGAGAGCAGGCCAGACAAGCGCCTGCCACCCCACAACCGATACTGATAGATCGGCTCGAAACGCAAGGGATATAAAGGCATTTGACTCACGGTTCGTCACCCGGCTTCCATTCGATGAGGTCTTGCAATCATTGCAACTACTATTATCACCAGCATCCTGGCTGGGAAGTTCCGATCGCTGAGGCAGTTGGAAGTGTTGATTCAATTCGCCGCACTTGCAGGCATCCCCGCTTGCCGATGGCCCCGTGGAACCCATGCCAGGTCGCCGATGAGAACGTAAATGGAAATCGCCGCAAACATCAAGACTGCACCTATCCAAAGCGCCAGTCACGATGCATACGCTTCCGGTAAGGGCCCGGTTCCGGTTCACCGGCGTCGCCACTATTTCCTTCCCGGTTGTTGTGCCTGTTTCCCGTCATTTCTTCTCCATCGCGGCAGAGTAATCGCCCTGGCGCGAAGCCCGATTGCAACGCGCGGTGATGCAAAGCCTGCTGTGCGGCCGCTACGTTGGCTTCCTGGCCCTTCCAAATCTCCAAGGCAGGTTGCTGGATGGCGCGAGAAAACGAGAAGGCGACTGCCCAGGGAAACCGCGATTTGAATCTCAATTTCACATCCTGGCGTGGAAGGACCAGACACGCGGCTCGAATCGTCAAGGCGCCTTCTCTGCTTTGGTACTTGCGGCCGACGCTGCGGAGGCGCGTTCTTCCCCGTCATTTTCCCAGTTGATCTGCAATTCTTCGGTCCGGTCAAGAACCGCATCGCCGCGGGCCGCTCCAAAATAGTCCCAGGCCCATTCGACAAAGGCCTCGATCTTCGCGCGGGTGGAAGACAACAGAGCAGCATGTACTCCGAGCCAGGCCGCGAAGGCGATTGCGCCGTGGAGTTCGTGGCGATGCTCGCCGACTTCGGCCACCGCCGAGTTACGTCCAATCATCGCCATGATGCCTTTATCAAAATACTGGAATGAGTCTCTAGGTTTTCCCGCAATGTCCAACAAGATATTCTTCGCGCAACACTTGCCAGACTGTTCCGCCACAGAGGCAAGTTGGGGCAGCGGTTTACCATCCTTGCCTGTGATATTGGCGAAGTCCCCGAGGGCATAAACGCCCTTTAGACCAGGCACCGTGAGGTCTGCTTGAGCATCAATGCGACCTCCATGCCCCGTCTTGATCCCCAGGTTGCTTGATAAGGACACCGCCTTGAGCCCTCCTGCCCAGATGACAGTGTGCGTCGGGATCCTGGTGCCGTCTGAGAACACCACGTGCCCAGCCCCGACCTCCTTCACCTTTGTACCCAGGCGAAGTTGCACTCCTCGTTCTTCAAGCATTTTGGCGGCATATGCTTGAGCCGAAGGGGAAAAGGTGCTAAGAACTGCATTGCCGGCATCCACCAGGAGGATCTGCGCACCGTCCACACCAAGATCTTTGTACGCCTTGTCGCGGTTCCTGCTCTTCAGCGATGATTGCAGCATGTCCCCAAACGCACCTGCCATCTCCGTGCCCGTAGGGCCAGCCCCTACGATGACGAAGTTCAGCGCTCCCTTTTGAAGGAGCGAGGGGTCGCGATCCGCAGATTCGAGCATGGCGAGGATGCGTGAGCGTAGCAATTCGGCATCGTGCAGTGAGTACAGTGGGTAGCTGTAATTGTCAGCTCCGGGTGTACCGAAAAAGTTTGCCTGCGACCCGGCGGCCAGCACCAGAAAGTCGCCTTGGTATTGCTGCCCCTGAACTGTTTCCACCTTATGTGCGTTGAGATCTATAGAGACGACCTCTGCCATTTTCACATCTAAATTGGGGTGGCCTAAAAGCGTGCCGCGCAAATTGAAGGCCACATTGTTGGGAGCGAGGATTGCTGTGGCGACCTGGTAGAGCAGCGGCTGGAACTGCTGATAGTTATTCTTGTCGAGCAACGTGATCCGAACATTCGGGTTTGCAGCGAGCTTGCGGGCACAGTTCAGCCCGGCGAAACCACCCCCCACAATCACGACGTGTTTTGCGCTGTTCAGATTGTGATCGATTGACTTGGTCACAGCAGTTGGACCTCACAAGCGCTAGTAACTGCATTAGTAACCCTCAACGAGGGGATCAAGTTCATCAAAGATTGACATTGACTGCACAGTCGGGATCACGGTTTGTGCGCCAAAGCGAATCAAAGCGGTCACGCATCAACGGCAGGTGCGAAATCAAGGCGAGCGGGCAAAACAAGGAGAAGAGGCTGCTCCCTCACCTCCTAAGCGTGCTGACAAATCATGAGCCAGCTGATTGGGACACCGCCCCCACGGACGACAAGGGAACGGCACGAGAAGTTGAAATCCGCGTTGGATACTCCATGCTCCGCTGTCGCGAAAGTGTGTGCTCCGGTTGAGTCATGGATTCTACAGTCTTAATCAAGAGTGCCGGATCAGAGCCTTTCGCAATGAAGGCGTCGGCGACAACCCCAGGGGGCACACAAGTGCCTGAAAATGCGCCACTCATTGCGATCACATGGATTGCCGGAAGCTCCCTACGGACCACGGGGAGAAATTCAAAGCCAGACATGCCTGGCATGTTGAGATCGGAGAGGAGGATTTCGGGAATCTCCCGCCGGATCTCCGACAGTGCAGAGCGTCCGTCCGTGGCAGATCGAACGCAATATCCGAGTTCGGAAAAGAGCTGTGACAAAGACGTTCGAATGGAGACTTCATCGTCAACAATCAGTAGTTTCACTCTGGCATCGTGCATTGTTACCTTTCCGTGAAAACGAAACAAAGGGCTCGACCAAGTATTCCAGTGCACAAATCAAGATACCGTTCAATTGTGCTCATGCACTAAGCCTGCTGGTCGACCGCTCTGGAAGAGCATCCGAGGCGGGAGGAATTCGGGGGGCTTGGGAGTCGTGCTCAGGCAATTGGTCGAGCAAGAATACGTTTAGGAGCGATTTATGCACCTGGATGCGGCCGTTGTAACTGATAAATCCAAGCTTGCGAAAACGATTCATGAAAAAGCTGATGCGAGACCGTGTAGTGCCGACCATCTTTGCCAAAGTTTCTTGCGTGACGTGAGGAATAAAGGTCGCCGGTTCCTCCGGCTGCCCAAATTCGGCCATCAGCAAGAGAATCCTCGCCAGTCGTTTTTCGCTGGAGTTGAAAAGCCGATCGACAAGATCTGCTTGGGTCCTCATACTTCGTGCCATCAGGAACTTTAGAAAGAAATCGGCGAACGCAGGTTAGTCGTGCATCACCCGGATCTTCTCCTCGCGCGAGATCTTGAGCGCCATGCAGGAGTTCACTGCAGTGGCTGTTGCCATGCGCAGTCTTGGCGCAGCCGCGAGCGCGCCCTCTCCAGCGAAGTCGCCAGCGAAGAGGAACCCGATGTCGCCGGACGACTCAAGCCCGCAGAGTCTCCGGCGTTCGCCTAACTACCTCTTCCGTTTTCTCGGCTGCTTCTACACAGTATTCTTGAGCCCTCGAGCTCAGTTCCCCCGCAGCCTCGTGATCGCCCCTGTGGTGCGCGGCGGCGACGGCTGTGTGGGCGTGGGCGGCGTGGATGTGAAGGTCCGCTGCATAGTCATGGTCGTTTTGGGGCATGATGTCCTCCATATTCCTGCGAACGCTTTGGCTCATGCATTTGGAGTCTCCCACCTGACAATTGGCAGTGCTGAGCAATCGGACACAGCCCATGCGGCTTCCTGTTTCGTGTCCAGGATGTCAGGACCGACAGACGTCAATTAGAAATTCTCGGAAAACTCGCTGACGCGAGATGTCCTACCGAATCTGTAACGGCAAGGTCCGCTCCCCACTGACAATAACTCCAAGAACAGTATCTGGGTGGCGCTGCTGACTTTTGGTGAGGGCTGGCACCATAATCATCACGCACATCCACAGGCAGCCCGTAATGGCTTGACCAGGTACGAACTCGACGTCAGCTGGTATAGAATTTCCGCACTCCGGATGCTCGGCCTTGCATGGGACGTGAGGGTGCGGAGGCTCAACCCCGATGAAGCCAGAACAACAGAAGTTCCGCGGAGGCTTGCCATCTGAAACAAAGAAGGACTTGTCAGTATGGACTATGCGTGGAACTCACGGCCATCTTTGGCAGTCTGGCGGGGAACAGGCTCGACATCTCAGTAGCCAGCAAACTCATCAGTTCGAATGTCGTTCTCTTCGACCCCGGCACTCACAAGCGCCGTGCGCATGACCGTCACCATGGTGGGCGGCCCGGCAATGTAGTAGATGGGTCCTTGCAGGTTGGCCAAATGCCTGCACAACATCTCCTTGTCTATCAGAGCCGTCTCGCCCTTCCATTCTTTTTTGGATTTCGACATTTCTGTCATGGTGCAGATCAAGCGGAAATTGGGATTTGTCGTCTCCAAAGCCATCAGAGTGTCCAGGAAAGCAGCGTCTTCGGGTCGCCGATTGGAGTAGAACAGGTACAACTTTTGCGACAACCTGTCCCGGTCAGCCTGTTGCACCATGCTAAGAAAGGGTGTGATTCCGATTCCGCCTGCAAGGAATATGGCTGGCTTTGCCAGGTTCTTGTGCAGGGTGAAGGAGCCTGCGGCTGGGCTTATCTTCACTTTTGTGGTTAACGTCCCTTCCTTCAGTGAGCGCTTGAAAGCAGTATTGCGCATGCGTGTGGTGAAAACTAACTCGTTTGCAAAGGGAGGGCTCGCGATGGAAAATGTGCGGGTGTTTCCCTCGGCGTCAGTCTCCAGTGGGTCGATAAGTGTCACATCGGCGGACTGGCCCGCTGTGAACCTGAATGCGGACGGTTTCTCGAAGTGGAAGGCCATTGTGCCTTCCGCAACTTCTTCTCGACTTATCAGCGTGGCCGCTTGATCCGCCAACAGAACCTCGTCGGTAGCGTTGCCCATTTTTCCTTAATCCTCCGGTATACGTCTGGCGGCCGGGGCAGCTTCCAATCGGTCAAACGGCAAAGGCCCGATCGGGATACCGTGTGCAGTCACTCCGCAAGGGACGCGACCGCCAGTGTAGAACCAATCCTAAACACACCGCGTCCTCAGAGTTGGTCAAAATCGCACCTCCATTCTCCACGGCGGGCGGGTTTGACGAAGGGCACTACGTATAGCGCGAAATGACCAATCTCAGGATGATGGCTCCGTGCAGGAGGCTCGCTGCGCACGCCCAGATGAGCAATTCCGACCTGTGCCTCGCAAAAAACCCCATCCTGTCGGAAAACGGCCTGACCCGAGACGACCTTATGTGCTAGGCTTCCTCGCATGCGATTGATAGTGATTCTCATTGTTCTCTTGCTACTGTTCGGTGGCGGCGGCTACTACATGGGCCCCGGAGTCGGCTACTACGGCGGGGGCGGCGTTAGCCTTATCCTGCTAATCGTGATTCTCTTTCTATTTTTTGGAAGAGGTCGTAGCAGGCTTTAACGGGAACTTTCTGTTGGTGGTCTCTGACCTAGTGGCGATTGCTGACCAGCACACTGGCCTGGCGATGAGTGGACAAGAGTGTTTGGAGTTCTACGTTGAGCGGTATTGCGTAAAGAGCTAAGTGACTTTTCGCCGCCTAGCCGCATTCGATTTCTTAATGACTTTGCGAATCCACCAGGCCAGGACGGAAATTGCGAGCCATGCCAGCCCTGCGATGGTAAGGATCGCGGGACTGGAGTGACTGGGCAAGAAGCGCCAAACTAGCAGTGCGAATGCAATCAGGCCCAGAGTCCCCATCGCCGCCCCGATTGCATCGATGCCTGCGGCAACTCTGCCTCTTGAAGTGCCCTTGAGACCAACTCGCCGCTTTTTCTCCCGCTGCTGCTTCTCGATCAAGGTCGCTCCAGCGGGAGAGATCGCTGGAAATGCGAGGAAGAGTCCGGCGACACCCGGACCATACCGCCTGGCTATCAATCCCGTAAGCACTGTTACGATGCCGCCGAAGACGAAGCGCACAGCGTAGTCCCTCAAGCGCAAGTGCTGGATTGAGGAAACATCAAGTCCGATTCTCATAGCTTCGTCCTATCGCACCCAGACAAACCACAGCCCGAAGGCAGTGGCCAGCCATACCAGCATGAGTCCCGAAGTCGCAACCAAGGCCGGCGGTTTATAGCGGATCATTACTTTGCTTACGATCAATGCATAGACGAAGAACGCGATCGCTCCGGCGATCATGGAGCGAGCCTCAATTGCAGCGTAGTCCCTTCCCTTCGTTGCAACTGTCAATCCGAGAGTAGCGAGCGCAATCGACGGTGCAGCGCCAAACAAGCCCGCAAAACTCTTCGGACGAACTGCATCTCCTGCTAACGCAAAAGCCGACACGAGCGTGCCGCCAATCAGAAAGCGGAAAATGAGTTCAACCATGCGTCTGTGCTCTCAGGACTTCCTATTGTGTTTCCAATCCTTTTCGACGGCGCGCGCCATTCGCGCGGCCGCATCGCGCAGCCAATTCGATTTCCGTTTTTTCAGGTCGTTTAGAATCCTGATCGCCTGACCTTTCGTGCCCAGATGGACGTTTGCCGCTTCAGAACCCATCGCATGCAGAAGCATGGGTACATCTCGATGCTTAGGCAAGCATTGAATATCGATAGGGTTTGAGTCCGGAGAAAGGCGCCGGATCAGCCATGATCCTTCGATCACTTGAAACGGGTCAGGAGAGCGTATTGCAGAGCTAATCGCTTCCTCGTAATGCGACTGTCGATGCCCAATCTCGTCATTCAACCAGGAGCAGGCAGACGGCAGCATCGACTTTGCTTCTCGGGCAATAAAGCCACCGTTCCATCTGGCGATTGCTACGAACCGTTTCTGTCCAAGACTCCCCATCCCGGCCTGACGTCGTACGACTTTGTAGTCCATCTTCGGGTCAGGCAAAGTCTTCTCCAGTGCATGCTTCAGGTCGTTGACAAGCGGGTGCCTGACAGTTGGCAAACGGTTCAGCTTCCCCCAAAAGTCTGTAGGCGGCTTGAAGCTGTCCGCTCCCAGTTTGTCCAGCGTTTGTTCTCTTTCGGCGAGGACGATCGCGCATCCACCCTCGCGCAGCGATTGCAGATATCCGTCCAGGATGGCATCGCAACCCTCCTTGAACCTGATGGACAGGCTCTCGGCATCGATCACGATCTTCAGACTTGCCGCCAAACGGACGAGGTCGTTGGTGTAAGCCAGGGGGTAAGATTCATCGAAATCGTCGACACCCCAACAGAGGCGCCCCTCGGCATCCCGCCAGGTTCCAAAGCTATTGACATGCAGATCCCCGACCGCGAGAACCTTCGGTGCGTTAAACAATTCGGCACAGATAGCCGGCCAGAGTTGAGCCCACCTGTAGAAGGTGCCCCTCAAGAACAGAAACGGGCTCTCTTTCATTTGCTCGTGTTTCGATCGTAGATCGGACGAGACGACCGCGGCAACTGCTCCGAGAGGGGCGGCGTCACGCCAGGTACCCTGCGGGGATTAGAGAGCATTTCGAAGCGGCGGGTCACTTAGGTGGGTGGGTTCAGACTGAGCTTGGTTCCTGTCAGGGAGGTCCAATGTGATCAGACAACCGTCTCGGCCACTCCTAGGATCATGTGTAGGGAAGAAGTGGGACAGTCGTTACAAGGGCGGGTCCGCTTCCCCTTGCGAGTGAGGTTACAACATGTCAACAATATTGATTGTTCTTGTGGTGCTTTTTCTGCTCGGTGGCGGGGGCTGGGGATATTCGCGATGGCGCCGCTAACGCGACTGCCGGATACCGCCGAACTTGATACGGTAGCTAACTGATTTGTTCATCGTTCAAAGACAGACCACCTCATGAAAAAGAAAAGCCGGATCGAGATTGAAAGGAAGATTGTCTCCCGCGTGAAAAGGGAGATGGATCAGCCGCGACTGACTGAGTCGGTCCGCAGCGGTTTCAGCGCCCAAACCGCACCGACCGAGGAGAGGCCCGCTGCCCGTTCTGCGCGAGCGTGAATCCTGGCCCTCTACCTGCCATCACTCTCAACTCCAATTTCAATTCTGCTTATGGTTAGCCGCGTCTCGCCGGCTTCGATCGAGTTCGCGCAGTGGCCGAAGCAGGAGTTCTCCCAGGGTGCCGCCCGGTGAATTCTTCGTGTAGGACCACATCGAGGAGCGACTTGTGAACCTTGATACGCCCGTTATATTCGATAAAGCCGAGCTTGCGAAAACGGTTCATAAAAAAGCTGACGCGCGAGCGGGTAGTG
>Ga0182024_10010262_pt1 | contig 19124 bp, 13 predicted proteins | sample P32metaG_FD_120480 | JGI IMG/M metagenome (GOLD analysis project Ga0182024, IMG submission 120480) | Permafrost microbial communities from Stordalen Mire, Sweden - P3-2 metaG (Illumina Assembly) | ecosystem: Environmental > Terrestrial > Soil > Wetlands > Permafrost | place: Sweden: Stordalen... | reverse complement strand
GACGGATCGACGACATCGCGGGCCGAATCTACAACATCGGCGGCGGCATGGCCAACAGCCTATCGCTCGTCGAATTGCTTTCGCATTTGGGAAACCTGATCGGAGCGGAATTGACCGTGCAATCAAAGCCTTGGCGGGCATCGGATCAAAAAGTGTTCATCGCCGATTGCCGCCGGGCGGAACACGATTTCGGCTGGCGCCCACGGACCGATTTTCATCAGGGCCTCGCGGAGATGCTGGATTGGATTCGCGAAATCGAGGGGCACCGTCATCATTCGGCCGCCTAGCCCATGCCGCCAAAGGTCAGCATTCTTATTCCAGTTTACAACCGTCCGGAGCAGATCGTCCGGGCGGTGCGCAGCGCGCTCGCGCAATCGCATGAGAATCTCGAAGTGGTCGTAAGCGACAATGCCAGCATCGACGACACTTGGGCCGTCGTCCAACGGTTGGCGACCGAGGATGCCCGGGTGCGGGCCTATCGAAACGAGACGAACCTCGGTCCGACACGAAATTGGATCGCTGGCCTGATCCATTGCACGGGCGACTATGTCAAAGTTCTCTGGTCGGACGATTGGATCGAACCGACGTTCCTTGAAGAGCTGCTGCGGCCGATGCACGACCAGCCAGAGGTCGCGCTAGCGTTCAGCGCGGCAATCGTTCACCTGGCGGATCGAGACATGCCAGTCCATTTCTTTGGCCAGCAGCAATGGTTCACCACGGCCGAATATCTGCGGCGGTCGCTCACGGGAAACCTGATGCCGGTGTCGCCCGCCTGCGCGCTGATTCGCCGCGATGCCGCCCGATTTCGACTTCCGATCGGCGACAATCCTCGGTTGAATCAGATCGCCGAGCAATTCGGCGCCGGGCCCGACCTGCTGATGCTGCTGGAAGCCGCAGCCGCATCGAGCCGAATTGCCTATATCCCCAAGTTTCTCACGCACTTTTGCGCGGGGCGCACGAGCATCACCTGCGCCTATCCGAAGGAAGTGCAGGAAGGCTATCGGCTGACGCGCGAATGCTTCGCGGCCGAAAACGCCGATCATCCGGCGATGCGATCGATAAAGGCCCGTCTGACCGTCCGTCGGTGGCAACAGACGGTCAAACGGGCTCTAAGCGGTTCGAACTGACGCCGTGTGCCACGGGCCGACTTCTCGCTGGTCAGTGGCACATTCGGCTTAGTGCTTCTCGGAAACCGTTGTAGCGATTGGCATCCGAGCGGCACTGACGCCTTGTGCGACGAATCCTTGGACGGCCGAAACGCTCTGACTGCCGGTGAGTTGCCGGCGGGACCATCCCTTGTCGGTCTTCACGAACATTACCAATTGCGGAATCGAGCCTCCTTCCATCAGGCTTCGGGCGATCGTGCTATCGCGATCGACATTGACCATGGCGAAGGCGACGTTATTCAAGCCGCCCTGCTGTTGAACTTGGGGGAGAACGCTCGTCTTCATCGATTGGCAGCCAGGGCACCAATCGGCCCCGACCAGCACGACCAGCGGCCGACTGGAGTCGCTGATCGCCGTGTTATAGGCCTGTTCGTAGGTTTGATCGCCGGTAGTCAGCGCCGAAATGTTCAAAAGCAACGCCAGTGCAAGGGTCGACATCGTAAAACCTCCATTGAGATAAATGTTCCATCAAAATTCCTGCCGCGGACCTCTTCGTTCCGCAGTATCCAAAAATGCATGCGCGCGTGAGTGGCAGTGAGGAACCCGATCTGGGAACTGCGCAGAAGAGCTTGGCAGCAAGCCCGCCATCCTGTGCGAGAGGATTCCGTTCCGTGCGAATTCTCCAAATTACCAAGGCTCACGTAACGCGAGAAAGCGTGAGTCTACCTGCGTAAACTGTGGAGACAAGGGGGGGATGGGTAAAATTTTCCTACAAGTTAATCCTTGACGGCACGTTTGGGTGTATATCATCGAGCCGTGCGGGCCGCCGCAAATTCGCAATGAATGATCTTCCGCCGATGGAATGGAACGGTGAATGCCTTGGGTTTTCAGCAATCGTTCGCATAAACGCATGTGGATGATTCTTAGTCCGATGCGGCAAAGGCGCGCCTCGAAGTTCGATCGGCCGCCGCGAAAGAAAAGTTGACGGTCGCTAGCAGTTCGATTGGGCGCGGGCGGCGAAAGCCGATATACTGCCCGTGGTAGCACTGAGGCCGAATGCCGGGTGCCATGCCCACGGCTCTGCGTGGGCATGGCACTCAAGTCTAGTTTCTTGCCTTTTGGATCGATGCACGCGAAATGAAGCTTCGGGTCGGCCTGATCGGACTGGGTGAGGCTTGGGAGACCCGACATCGGCCGGCGCTTCGGTCGTTGGCGGATCGCTTCGAGGTTCGGGCAATTTGCGACCAGGTGGCGCGCCGGGCCGAGCAAGCGGCTCAGGAGTTTGGCGCCGCCGCCGTTGACGGATTCCGTGCGTTATCGACCCGCGAAGACATCGACGCCCTCTTGATGCTCTCCGAGCCCTGGTACGGCTCGCTCCCGATTCTGGCGGCCTGCGACGCGGGCAAAGCGCTTTATTGTGCCGTGACGCCGAATTTGGATCCCGAGGAAGCTCTGACGCTGAAAAACCGCGTGCAGGAATCGGGAATCGCCTTCATGGCGGAATTCCCAAGGCGGCAAGCGGCGGCCACATTGCGGCTCAAGGAATTGATCGTCACACGGCTGGGTCAGCCGCGATTGCTATTCTGTCATCGCCGGGTGCCGGTCAAAGAAGGGCCACCGGCGCGGGTTTGGTCAAAAACCAAAGCGCCGGAGATTCGCGATTTGGTCGAACTGGTCGATTGGTGCCGGTATGTCGTCGGGCGCGATCCGACGTCGGTTTTCGGCTTGGCACACAATGCCTCGCCCGACGCCAATGCCGAAGATTACAACATGATGAGTCTCGATTTTTCGGGGCCCCGGCCGGCGGGCACCGACGTGGCGGCGCAGATTAGTTGCGGCACGTACATGCCCGTGCAATGGGAAGAAGCAGTTTCGTTTCGCCCGCCGCCGGCGTTGCAAGTGGCTTGCGAACATGGCATCGCGTTCATCGATTTGCCGTCGACACTGATCTGGTTCGATCGCGCCGGGCGGCATCAGGAATCGCTCGACAGCGAACGGCCGGTTGGCGAGCAACTGCTGTCGCAGTTCTATCGCTCCGTGACCAGCCTGGTGCGCAATCCATCCGGATTGGAAGACGCGTATCGGGCGCTATCGATCGTGCTGGCGGCGCGGACGAGCCATCGCGAAGGGCGACGGGTGCCGATTAGTTTCTAACCACCGAGTCACAGAGAACACCGAGACGACAAAACCGAGTTGAAGGACCATGTGTTCCGCCGTCTGCGTCTCGTCGGTTCAGATCCTTCCGCTTTTCTCTGCGTCCTCTGTGACTCTGTGGTTAGTCGTTTTCAAGCCAACGCGCGAGTAAGCTACGGCGCGGTATCAGCGGCCGGGGCACTGCTTCCTTCTCTGCCCGCAAACCTCACTTTAGGCAGGGCTTTTTGGAGTTCCGCGACCTTGGCGTCGCTGATCTTCGTGAAGCTAAGGTCCAAATCGACGAGCGACGTTAGCGTCTTGAGATCGTCGACCGAGGCGTCGGTCACGGCGGTCTGCTTGAGGCTCAAGGATTCGAGTTTCTTCAGCCCGAGCAGCGACTTGATCCCCTGGTCGGTAACACCGGTGGCTTCGAGATCGAGCTTCGTGAGATTCTTGAGGTCTTTCAAATAGGCCACGCCGGCGTCGGTTACGCGAGTGTTCCAGAGATTGAGCGACTCCAGAGACGTGAGCGATTGAACGGATTCCATCCCGACGTCTTCGAGCGGGGTTTCCGACATATCGAGGATTTTCAGGCCGGCCATCTTTTTCAGATGGACCAATCCCGGGCCCGTCAGGGCGATGTTGCGCAGTTCGAGATGCTTCATGTGGACGAGTCCGTCCAAATCGGCGAGCCCTTCGTCGGTCACGTTGGTCCGCATCAGATCGAGGTCCTCGAGCGCTTTCATGTTCTTGACGATTTTCATCGACGCGTCGCTGGCGGTCGTGTCTTCCAAGGCCAGGCTCTTCATTTTGGTCATGTTCGCGAATGCCGCGATGCCTTCGTCCGTGACCGACGGATTGCGCAGCTTGAGGCGCTCCATCTTCGTTAGGCCTTTGAGAGCCTCGACGCCGTCGTCGCCGATTCGAGTGCAGCCGCGCAAGTCCAGCAATTTGAGTTGCTTGAGTGGCTTGAGGTGTTTGACGCCCTCGCTGGAAATAGCCGTGTAGAGCAGGAGCAATTGTTCAAGATGGGGCAGTTTGGCCAGGTGGACCATCCCATCGTCGGTCAACGCGGCGCAGCGGCGCAGGCTGAGAATTCGCAGACCGGGGAGCAAATTGAGTTGGGCCAAGCCGGCGTCGGTGATGGCGGTGTTTTCCAGGCTCAAATCGTCGAGTGCCGAAAGCGGAGCGAGTTGCTCGAACACCGCGTCGCCGACGCCCGAGTCGGCCAACACCAGGCGGTGCAGATGCGGCAGCCCTTGCAAATGGGCAAGATCGGCGTCGGTGACGGGAACTTTGCTCAGGTCGACCGCGATGGCATCGCCTTCGGTTCCGCGTTCGATCTTGCCGCCGAGTTTCTTGATCGCGGCGAGATCGGCGGGCCGATCGGCCGCGCGAAGTTCGGCATCGCACCCAATGGCAAGCCCCAACGCGGTCAATCCAATGAGCAAGCACTTCATAGCAGTGAAACTCCCCTGGCAGGATGTTGTTAAACAGGGCGAGCGCCGGCCAAGTTGCCGGCCGGCGCTCGCCGTCTGAATCGAAATTGGCTGTGGTGGTGCCACGGCCAAATTTATTATGTGTTCAACGTATAACCCTCGCGATACGTCGGACGGATCATCGCGTCCAAGTCGGGTAGATTGGTGGCTTTCAAAGCCTTCGAATCCCATTCCACCTTTGTGCCGGCCCAAACCGCCAAATTGCCAAGCAGAATCGTCTTGGTCAGTCGGCTGGCGTAGTGGGGGAAGTTCGACATGGCCTGCTCACCACCCTTGATCGCACGAACCCATTCCTCGAAGTGACCCGGCGAATGCGGGAATGCGACCTGAGGATCGGTGGCGCCGCCGAGGAGCTGGTGACCGTTTTCGCAGTAATCGCCCGGGCAGTAATACTTCCCCTTGTCGCCGACGATGAGGCAGCCGCTGTCGGAGATTGACTTCTTCCCCGACGCAATTGCCGCGTCTTCGGAGAAATACTCCTTGCCCGGCCGCTTCTTGCCGTCGTACCAGGTGAGGCTCAAGGCCGGTCGGCCTTCATAAGCCGGGAACTCGAACTTGATCACCGACCAGTTCGGGTACATTTCCTTGTTGTTTCCCGAGGTTTCGGCTTCAACCGAGATCGGATCGAACAAGTCGAGCGCCATGAACGGCATGTTCACCGTGTGGCAAGCCATGTCGCCGAGCGCGCCGGTGCCGAAGTCCCAGAAACCGCGCCACGAGAACGGATGATAACCGTCGCCATACGGGCGCATCTTGGCCGGGCCGATCCATTCGTCCCAATGCAGATTCTTGGGCGGTTCCTTCGCAGCCGGACGGCCATTGCCTTGCGCCCAGATCGGGCGATTGGTCCAGACATGGACTTCCTTCACGGTGCCGCACGCTCCGGCGCGAATCTTGGCGGCCGTGTCGCGCAATTTAGCGTCGGCCGTGCCTTGATTGCCCATTTGCGTGGCCAGCTTGTTTTCCGCGGCCACTTTGCCGACAAGATCGGCTTCGTAGATGTAGTGCGTCATCGGCTTCTGACAGAAGCAATGCTTGCCGGCCCGCATGTAGAGGAGCGAAGCGGCGGCATGGTTGTGGTCGGGAATGCTGACGGTCACGGCATCGATGCTCTTGCCCATTTCGTCGAGCATCTTGCGGAAGTCGTTGTATTTCTTGACTCCCTTGATACCGGCGGCTTTCTTGTTGAGCGTGTTGTCGTCGACGTCGGTGATGGCGACGATGTCGCCGAGGCGATGGGCGTCGCTGCTGTCGCTATCGCCCTTTCCGCCGACGCCGATGCAAGCGAATTGAACTCGCTCGTTGGCTGACTTGGAATCGGCGAGGGCGCTTCCGGCGACCCAAAAACCGACACCGGCCGCGGCCGTTGTCTGGACGAACTCACGACGCGATACTTTCTTGCGCTGCATGGAACGGATCTCCTGGCTGGGTGGGCGATAGATTCGGTGGGCTGGCCCCGCTAAGCCTACGATTCTAACCCAAGCGAAATGGAGTTGCACGTACCGGCGGAAAGATTTTTTTGGAGAGGGGCGGGCGAGGATGGGTGGGAATTGCACGCGCGCTCCCCGCAAGCGAGCCTCACCACGCCGTTTGATAGCGAAGCTCGCTTGCGGTTTCGCGCGTCCTAACGGATTGCGGCCGCCTTACTGGGCCGCGGAGCGTGTCCCGTGGCTCGACATCCCCACCGGTGTTCCGACCGGCATGGGCCGGGCGGCGATGCCGAAGCCGAGTCGATAGAGATCATCGTTGATCCGCCGATAATCGGGGAAACTCTCGGGATAAACCCAGATCGTCACCGTGGTTTGCTGCCGGTCCAACGTGTTCAGACGGCGGTGGAATTCCGAGTCGGGCCGCAGTGCGTCGTCGGTGGTCTCGCCGATCTGGCCCGGCGCGGGCAGAAAACGCGATTCCTTCAGCGAGATGGCATATTGGCCCCGATCCGGGCCCGGTTCCATCGTCATCGTGAATTCCATGGTGAAGCCGCCGAAGGGACCGACGATGTGAACATGGTCGGTCAATTCGCTGGGCGAACCGCTGTCGGCGTGAATCTCGGTCTTGGCCCGTTCGACCAATTCTTCCATCGGCAGATACGCGATTCGATGATCGCAAAGGCGGAAATGGATTTCCTTGCCGAACACGGTGCGGCTGATCGGCGTCATGTAGTGTTTCAATTCGGCCACGGGGGGCGGTGCATTTTTGGCCCGTTGCAGTTCGTTTTGGCTGGCTTGCAGTTCGCTTTCCAAACCGGCGGCTTGTCGCTTCAGGTCGAATTCCTCGCGAGCGGCCCCTTCGAGTTTCGAGCGGCGGTCGTCGATTTGATGCTCGGCCGCGGCAATCAAAGTGGCCACCTTTTCTCGCTCGGCGGCTCGTTGGGCCAGCTCACCGCCGACGTCGGCGATTTGTTTGGCCACCTGCCGGACATCGCGCTCGACGCCGTCGGCCGTCGCTTTCAGATTGGCTAATTCTTTCGCGGCAGCGGCTTTCGAGTCGTCCGCTGCTTTCGTCGAGTCGGCCGTCGTTGTTTCGGACGCAGCCGATGCCGCCTGGCTGGCTCGCCAGGCCGGTTTTACTCGGACGCCGACAATCAGCACCAACACGATTAGAATGCCAACGAGGTTCGTCACCACGTCGACGAACGAATCCTGTCCGCCGGCTTCAATCGGTTCGGGAGGTTGGCGACGCATGGCGGTTAGGGTGAGCGGGTAGGGTGAGGGGATAGGAGGACGCGAGCTGCGGTGCGGAACGTCGAAATGGGCTATCGGTATTGGGTTGCGGGTGCAGTGGTTGGTTGTTTGCGGGCAATTTCTAGGCCGCTATCGGCCAGGAGGGCTTGCAATTCGGCGTAACGGCCTTCACCGCTTTGCCCGAGCTCCAATTCCAAGCGTGGCCGCCAATACATTTGCCGGCCCGCGATGCCCCAGCCCTTCGTGTAATCCCAAACGGCCGCCACGAGTTTGTCGACCGAATCGGCCGTTCGCGAGCCGAAGGGGATCACTCGCGGACGCGGGTTGCCGAAATCAGGCTTGAGCGTCAGGCTATCGCCGCGGCATTCGATATGGATCGTTCTTGAAACGGGGGTCGAAAGCTTGGCGTTCGACGGGAGGCTCCAATTGTGGCCGCGCTTTTCGGCAAGGCTGTCATGCGACTTCGGAGCATTGTCGTCCGGCGGCTTCGGCTTGTCGGAATAGGAAGGCGCCGGTTGGCTGGGAACGTATTCGCCGGGATGCGGCTCCGTGGGGCCGGACTGCAGCGGATAGGGCGTGGCATTCGTGTTGTACAAATCGGAAATCGTGTGTTGCTGCTGTGGATTGATGTTCGGCGTCAGCATCGACAGGGGGCTCGGTGTGCCCGCGTCGCCGCCGGAGCCATCGGGCGCGCCGGACGCTGCGCCGGCGATACCGCCTTGGCCGAGCGTTGCGCTGCTGGTCGGCGAGCCCGGCGGCGGCATGGAACTCGGGTCGCCGGACGCTGCGCCCCCGGAAGCCGCCGAGCCGCTTTGGCCGGCCGACGAATTGCCGCCGGGTACGCCGCTGCTTCCGCTGAGACCGTTCGACGTGTTGGTGCCGCTTGCTCCGGCGACTGCGCCATAACCGGTGTTTTGGGCGCCGCTGGGATACGAACCCGCTAGCGAATTGCCGCCCGGCACTCCGCTGCCGCCGCTGGGCGAACCATTCGTTGGAACGCCATTTCCATAGCCGGTTGCACCATTTCCGCCGCCAGAACCCGCGGGGAATCCGGAACCTGTTCCCGTACCGATCCCGCTCGTTCCAATACCGGGATTTCCGGTGCCGTAACCGGCCGGTCCTCCGGCGACTCCGTTTGATCCAACGCCGGCGACACCGGTTCCATATCCAGAACCGCTCGGTCCACCGCTGCCGGACAAGCCGAGATAGCCGTTGCCCTGTCCGCCGGTGCCGGTTCCGGCGACAGCGCCAGGAATTCCGCCGGGCACGCCGCCGGTTCCGTAGCCCGTTCCATTGCCGGAACCATTCGTCGCGCCGCTGCCGGGCAAACCGTTGTAACCATTGCCCGGCACAAAAACCGGTCCGACGGGACCATTTCCGACTCCACTTCCTAAACCATTGCCGGGACCGTAGCCGGTGCCGGTTCCAGTTCCGCCAGCCAAACCGCCAAGTGCGCCGCTCGGCCCGTAACCCGATCCGCTCGGAGCGCCGCTGCCGGGCAAGCCGATGTAACCGTTGCCGGGCACGTACGGCGCTGCATTGCCAGGTGCGCCGGCCATCGCGCTGCCGTTCGTGCCAGTGCCACCGCCGATTCCGGGTCCGCCGATTCCCGGTGGGGCGTTGCCGGTTCCGGGCGGCCCGTTGCCATTGCCTGCGCCGCTTCCGCTAAATCCATTGCCGGTTCCATTGGCGCCGAATCGGCTGGCCGAGTTGCCGAATCCGGAACTGCCGCTGCCGCCGCCGGTTGACGCGCCGTCGGCGTCGGCGAGCGACGCTTCTCCTTCGCGGACGATGCCGCCGCCGTTGCGAGAAGCGCGATACACCGGTCGCGCGCGAGGCTGCTCTTCTTCCTTGGCCGTGTCCGTTGTTGCAAACCAGGCGTATCGCGAGCGGGCGTCGGCCAACGCCGCTTGTTCGACCTGTGCCAATTGCGGATTGGGAGGCTGGAAGGCGAGCTTTTGGTCGGCCTCGATCAATTCGTATCCGAATTCCGACGCCCAAGACGACATCGCCGATCGAGCCATGTAAAAGGCTTCGATTCCATCGGATCGGACAATCAACAGCGGATACGGCTCACGGCCCGGAACTGGTGCGGCGCCGCCGGCCAGATAATCGCGCGCGGCGCGGATCGTCGACGCCAGCGGATTGCCCGGGCCTTTGGGGCCTTGAAAATCGTGTTCGGTGAGCTCGATTCCTTCCGGCTGCAAGACGATCGCGTCGCTGCGGCATTCGATGTAGATCGGTTGCCGACGGGTGCCGTTGGGGCCGTCGTAAGGAACGATCGCATAAGCTGGCGGTTGATTGCGCGCTTCATCGATGGCTTTGCCAAGCCGGTCGTGTGTCGCGCTCAAATCCGCTTGCAGCCGATCGACAAATGTCGCGATCGTCTGCTTGTCGTGATCCTTCGACTTATCGGCTTGCTCGATGTCGCCGGCAGCTTTCGTGATTTGTTGCCATTGGTCGCGGAGCTTTCGCATTCCGTCTTCGACCGTGGTCAGCCGCATCCGCTCATCGCGCAAATCGCCGATCGTCTTCTCTCTCGATATTTCAAGTTGCGAAAGGCGCCAATTGAGCATTTCACGCGCCGATTGAAGTTCATTGGCCGCCGCCGATGCAGCGCCCCCTTTGCCGCTGGCAATTGTCGTGGCGGAGCCTTTGCCCCCTTCCTCGAACACGGCGCCGGGTGGTGGTTCGGAATCGTCGATTGCGGCCGCGCCCGGCCGATTGATGATCACCAGCAACAGCATCATCACGCCCATCGTGCAGATCAGCACTGCAAGAAAGGGAAATAGCGAAACACCCGGATTGTGCGCTGCGCTGGCACGTGTCATGCGAATCCGTTCAGGCGATTCAAGGGGTCAGGCACATTTTTCGGCGTAAACCGTTGATTGCCATTCCTACCGCCGCGGGCCGAAAAATGAGCCAGACCCCTGGTACGCGGAAGATTAACTGTCATGCGGCTTTATCCGTTCGACGGACTTTGCTCGTCGCGGCCGCGACCGCCTGAGCGGCCGTCGGCGCCGCTGCCGTGGAAGGCGCCGACGCCAGCAGATTGACCGTTCGCTGATCGCCGGCGGCTTGGCCCAATCGAGCACTGAGAAGTTGAACCGCGGCAGCCAACGCCACCAGCGTTTCATCGAAACTTCGGGCTGTTGAAAGCGCGGTCAGATTGCGATTGAGCGTTTGCTCCAGTCCGGCAATCTGGCCCGTGGCCTCGACGACTTTCAACAACAACTCCGATTGCTTCGCCATTTCGGCATGTTGCCGAGTCGTGGCCTCGGCCGATTGCAGGAGCGCTTGTTGTACGCCGGACCATTGGCGATGGCTTTGCTCGGTCAGTTGGCGTTCGGTTGCGGCGACCGTGGTGGCGTGTGTTTTCAGAGTATGTTCGAGGGCGCCGGCCAGCGCGGTTTCGAGTTGCTTTCCGCCGCTGGTCGCCAATTGACGATGGCGCTCTTCGGCGACGTCGATCGTGCCGCGCCAAATTTCCGCCTGCCGCGCAACCAGCCGTTCGGTGGCATGGACGACGGTTTCCACCATGCGGCGCATTGGGCCAAGTTGCGGATCGTCGCTATCCACGTCGTTATGAAAGCGGCCGACCAATTCGGCGTTCACTCGAGCGTCGACCTCCGCCAGCAATCCCTGCTCGGTTCGATCGACGAAGTATTGCCCGAACATCAACATCATTGACATGGCCAATGCGAGGCCCGTCGTGTCGAACGCCACTTGCAAGCCACTGAGCACCATCGGCAGCGAGGCGTCGAAATGCTTGATATCCAAATTGGCGAACACCGACGTGATACCGATGACCGTTCCCAACAATCCCAAAATCGGAATCGCCCAAATGATCACGCGCACGAACGCATAGCCATGCTGAGCGCGCATGTGATCGATGTCGGAAAGGTATTTGATTTCGTCGTTGAGTTCCTCGGGCTTTCCGGTGCGATGTACGTGTTCGAGCGCTTCGCGCAAGCGGCGGACGAGGAAGCCTTTTTGCAAATGTCGCGGCGCATCGGCCAACAGCGGCAACAGATCGGCGGCGTCTTCGGCCGGCTGTCCGCCCTGCGGGACCGGTCCCAAAAGCGTTTGATCCGGCATCCGCCGCTGGCTGCCGATCTCGACCGCTTTGACGATCAACGCCGCGGCGCCGATGAAAAAGAAAGCCGTGACGATGTATTCGACGGAATGCCCCGCCGTGAAACGGAGCAGCATCGGATGGTTCAAGATGCCGGCATAGATGCCACCGTAATACAGGGCAGTCACCATCCCGCCCCACAGCAGCGGCGAGCGGAGCAACATGCCGATCCAATTATTGAGCTTGCTCATGGCGCGAATCCCTTCCCAAGTAGACCGCCACTCCGTGGCGGGTTGGGCCGCCACGGGAGTGGCGGCCTCCATTTCCAAAAAACCGAAGGGTTACTCTTTTCAGCCACTGCGGTCAATCGAGAAGCAGCCGACCTGGATTTCCGTATCTACCCATCCGACGCATTTCACCGCGAATCACACTAACCCGAAGCGTTAGCGAGGGCGGCGGCGCCGCACGTTTCGCCCTCGCTAACGCTTCGGGTTTGTGTGGGCAGATCCCTGCGACTGCTTTCACCTGCTTTGATCGACGCGAACCGGCGGCGTTGTGAACTGAAAATCCGGAACGGCTCGCCTAGTCGGAGAATCGGACGCAACCGGCAAAGATTGCCAAAGTGATCCGGCAGAAGCCGCCGATACCTTAGTCGTCGGCATGAGGATTGCCGATGCCGCGAACCACCAACTGCGATGCGTCGGCAAGGAATCGGCATGAGAACCCCTTGCTAGCGCTTCGGGCTCACGTTGCGAGCTCGGTGCTGGCGCACAATATATTCCCGGGGGGGACATCAGTCCGGCGCTGGCCCGTTACGGGTCGCCCGGACTGTTTTTGTTTCTAGACCGCCCGGAGCGCCAGCCCGCATTTTTCATTGGAGCCGTGGGCGCTGGCAGTGATTGATAACCCGGAGGAATGGCGGGAAACCGTTGTCGGGGCGACAAAAGCAACGGCTCGCCTTTGCACCCGCGAACCACCACATGGAAATGGGGACAGCCCGACAGTCCCATTCTTCTTCGCGCATTCGCGAAAACAATGCACAGTCGCCGAAGAATCTCGGATCGGCTCCAAACTTCACGGCTTCTTATCAAGTAGATCGGCATGAACTCGAGCGACCTGCCACATGAAATGGTCGATTCGATGTCGCTCGGCGTCGCGCAAATGAGAGATGGCAAGCTCCTTCTTGCCGGTCATGTCGTAATACAGGCCGACATAGCAAGCGATCCCACGTTGCCAGTGGCCGGGGCCAGAATCCGGCGCGAGGCTGATTTGCCGATCGTAGTCGGCCAATGCGTCTTTGAACCGCGCTAGGAAGAAATGTTCATCGCCGCGGCGGGCGTACGCGGCAGCGTCCTGGGGCGCCAATTTGATCGCCGCGTCCAAATCGGCCAAAGCTTCAGCGTGTCGGTCGAGTCGGCTCTCGATCATCGCCCGATGCTGATAGCCTTCGGCCGACGGTTGGGCTTTGATCAACGCGGTGGCTACGGCCAACGCACGGTCGTCGACCGAATTAGCGGATTGTCGCGTCGCGTCACCCGACGGGCTGGCCGGTTCGTCGGCCAGGGCCATACAAGCGATGAATGCGAATTCCCCTTGAAGAATAAAACAGACGCAGGCTATCAACCGAAACCGGCCACGCGACGCTGAAAGAGGATCGGTCATTTCGATGGATGGGGAAAGAGCGCGATAGAGCAAACTATCCTCACTTCTTCGGCGTCGGCTGAGAAGCGCGCCCGCTGAGATCGACGAATTCGACGACGTAACGGATCGAGAGCGGCTTTCCGGCCGATGTGCTGACGCCTTTGATTTCAACACCGTACCGGCGACCGGGGGCCAAGTCGAGCGATTTCGGCCTGAAAATAATCGCCGGGCCACCCCCGTAACCGCCCGTCTCGACGCTCTTGAAGTTAAGCTCCAAAGGGGCGCCGGGATGGTTCGCGTCGTCCAGCGGGCGAATCGTAATATCGACATCCGAACCCGGTGCTTTGAGCCGTTGCGGATTCAAGATCACCGACCAGGCGGCGTTTGCCGAAAAATATTCGATCGGCATATAGCCACGAGCCGGGTAGGCGACGATTTCCCACTCGCTCGAATTCGCGCGGCGGCTGTCCATGCTCCACATCGCCGAGAAATGCTCGTACTTGCCGAAACCGGTCGTTTGCATGGCCGGATTCAAGCACCAGCGGCGATGCCCCAGGCGGTCGATATTGCCTGCGTCGGAATCATCCATGTAGGCGTCGACCGAAGCGGCGATCGGCGGAGAGTTGCTGGCTTGAAAAATGTTGGAATGGCTGGTGCCGTTGTAGCCGTCCTTGTATTCCTGCTCGGGCACTCCCGGATTGGCGGGCGTATGGTCCAGCTTGCCGACGGACTTGAGCAGCTTCGCGCCGGCTTCGGCGTAAAACATCTGGTCGGCGTCGAGCGTCACGTTCGCCGGCAGGCCGCAAAGGAAACGATAGGCGTTCAACCGGCGAACCGCGGAAACGGCCTCGACGTTGGCGGCCGGATCGGCAGTTTTCGACTTATCACCGGCGTTCGCACTCGACGGGGCATTGTTGCCACCCGCCGCCGCGAGATCGATCGGCGCCGGGACAGCTTTGCTCACGGATTCAAGTCCGCGGCGGAGATCGTCGAGCGTGCGGGGATAGCTCGGCACGCCTTCGATTGCAAGCACGGCGCCTTCCTCCGGATGCACCGTGATGAAATCGACGAGATATTGCAACGGATAGGCCGCCCCGCCGTTCGCCTTCAGTCCCCAGATCTCGACCCAATAGTGCCGCCCGGCGGCGACTTCAACACCGGCCGGCTTGAACACCAGCGCCGTCGGCAGCCCTTCCGGCGACGTGACGACGCGGCGCTCGAGGATCTTCAGCGGCTTGCCGGGATGAGCCTGATCGTCGAGCGGACGAACGTACACATCGAACGACTTGGAGGGCAGGTTAAGGTGAGCGGGATTGATGAACGCCGTCCATGATTGATCGGCGGAAAAATACTCGATCGGCATGAAGCCACGGCACGGATAGAGGGCCGCCTGCCAATCGGCCGTCGTCTTGCGACGATCGTCGTGGCTCCAAAGAGCGATGGCGTTGCCGGAATGGCCCAGTCCGATCGTGCGCATCGCCGGGTTGAGACACCAGCGGCGATCGTAGAGCCCATCGCTCGCCGCGTCCGTCGAGCCGTGAAGGAATGCATCCATTGCGTCGGACATTCGTCCCCGCCCGGTGAAGACCGAGCAATGCTCGATGGCCTTGCGAGCGGCGTCATACTGAGCGGCGGGCCAGCCGGGATTGGCCGGCACTTCAGGCGACTTGCCGGATGATTTTCCGGCGGCGGCCAGCAACATGGCGGCCGATTCGGCAGCGGCGTTCTGTTCGGCGTCGAACCCGACGTCGGGCGGCAGTTCCATGATGTAGCGATAGGAATTGAGCCGCCGCAAGGCTAGAAGCCGCTCGTTGTCGGCCGTCGAATCAACCGTGTTGGCCGAAGATGAGCGGCCGGCGGAGCGAGTCGACGTTTCGCCGCGGGCGATCGCTTGCAGCGCGTACCAAATCTCGTCTTGCGAACGCTGGTAGACCGGTAGGCCGTCCATCTTTATCGCCTGGCCATCGACCCAAGTCACCTGGAAGACGGGAAGCTCGGATTCGTAAAAGATTTCCGGGCCTTCGAGCAATCCCTCTCGGTAGTTTGCTTCGCGCACGACTTCGCCGACCTTGTTGTACTCCGTCAACTTGCCTTGCAGGCGGCCGAGGTGATAGGCGGACGTTTCGTGAGTCTTGCCATTGTCGAAGAATGTCGTGTATTTGCCGGCGAGCAGGTCTCCCTTGTAGAAGGCTTTGACCTTGGTCGTGCCATTTTCATACAGTTCCGTGAACGGTCCCTCTCGCAAGCCATTCTTGACGTTGTAGGTAACGCGGGTTTGGCCGGCCGGATATTTTTCTTCGACCTCCTTGCCGAGCGCCAAATGGGCGGCCGTCGACGCGGTGAAAAGCAACGAAGCAAGCAACAAAAGACATCGGTAACCGAACCCGCATCGCGAACCCCATGGACGGCAATACAACGGCATCACAATGTGCAACCGAGAAACCCCGGTTCCCCCTGATTCGGCTTGATGTTCCAGAGATGGGTTAATGGGGCAATTGTAACAACTTGTCACTGTGCCGCCCACATCCTTCAGTGGCGTTAGAACCCCTCACAAAACCGCCGGGGACTGTCCCCATTTTGCGCTCTTCCGCGGAGCAAAACGGGGACTGTCCCCTTCTGCCAAGCGGTTTTGTGAGGGGTTCTTAGAAAGCGGCTTGGATCCGGGGATCGATCCATCGATACAAAATGTCGACGACCAGGTTGGCAAAAACGACCAGCATCGCGCTGAACAAGACGGTGCCCATGATGATTGGCACATCGAGATTGAAGACGCTTTGCACCGCCAGTGTGCCGATGCCCGGAAGGGCGAAGACATTTTCCACGAAAAGAACTCCGCCCAGCAATCCGGCCACGTCCATTCCCAGGATCGTCACTACGGGAATCATCGCGTTGCGAAGCGCATGCTTGAAGTGTACCGCCTGCTCCGATACGCCCTTGGCTCGGGCAGTGCGGATGTAGTCGCTCTCCAACACTTCGCACATGTTGGTGTGGATGAGCCGGGCGTAATACCCGATGAACAAAATCGCGAGCACCATTCCAGGAAGCAACAAATGCCCGAAGCCGCGAAATAGCGCGACGGGAAACCAGCCGAGTTTGTATGCCAGCCAGTATTGCATCATGCGTGCCAGCCAGAAGGCCGGCAGCGAGAGCGACACGGTGGCGATAATCAGCGTGCCACGATCGAACCACGAGCCGCGAAACCTGGCCGTCAACACACCCAGCGGAACGGCAATGACCATCCACATCACCACTGCAATCGCAGACAGAGCGGCCGTTGTCGGCAGCCGCGTGAGGATCGCTTGCGTCACCGGCTGTTCCGTGACATACGACTGTCCCAAGTCGCCGTGAGCCAATTGGGCCAGGTAATGCCCAAGGCGGACGATCAGCGGGTCGTCGAAATGATAGGTTTCGCGAATTTGCGCGATGACTTCCGGGCTCGCTTTGGGGCCCGCGATCAAATGTGCGGCATCGCCCGGAACAACGTTGACCAACAGGAACGTCAAGACGGCTGTCGCCAGCAGCGTCATGAACGACCAGAAAATTCGCATGAGAAGTCGTCTGATCATCGGTCGATCCACGCATTCTCCAGCCGCGACGGCCAGATAGCGCGTGGTTTGACTCCCTTAAGCCACGGTTGATGAAGTTCGTCGGAATCGACCTGGATGAGAAATAAATACGGGGCGTCGTCGAAGACCTGCTCCTCAATGCGCTGGTAAATCCGCAATCGTTTGGAGGGGTCGAATTCGGCGGAGCCCATGTGGAAAAGCCGATTCACCTTGTCGCTGGAATAAAAAGCCGTGTTGTTGCAACCGTCGTCGGTGATTCGCTCGCCGTTGACCAGCACATTCAGCGTATCCTCGGGATCGCTGAAGTTGGGAGACCAATCCCAGACTTCCATGGAAACGGTTTTGCGTTTTTGGCCGATATAAAGCGCCTGGCCTTGAATCTTCTTGAACTCCACTTTAACGCCAACCGCCGCCAGGTCGCGCTGCACGACCAGGGCGGCCTTCATGAAGAGCTCGCTGTCGGCAGCGACGACCAACTCGGTCTCGAAGCCCTTGGCATATCCGGCCTCGGCCAGAAGTTCCCGTGCCTTGTCGGGATCATACGGATAAGGAGCCATCTTTTCGTTGTAAGACTTGTTGACCGGCGTCAGCAGCCCATGGGCAACTGATCCGCGATTGAGCATTGTCTTAAGGATGCGCTGCTTATCGACGGCATGATTCATGGCCCGCCGCACGCGCGCGTCGTTGAAGGGGGGCAGCTCGCAGTTCAGTGAGATGTAAATCACATCGCCGCCCACGAGAGGGTACATGCAATTTCGCAGCGTCGGACTTCGCTTGAGACGCAAGTAGTCGGCCGAGGAGACCATCGGCACGTAATCCAGTTCTCCCCGCTCGAACATCATGATTTCCGTGGCGGCATCCGGTCCGATCGCGATGTCGACATGATCGAGATGGGGCTCACCCGTCCGAAAATAGTTCGGATTGCGATCCAGTCGGATGCTCCGGCCGGGCGACCATTCGGCCAGCACGAATGGACCGCAGCCAACCGGATGCGCGGCGAATGCGCCGCCGAGGCGTTCGACTTCTTCCCGCGGCACGACGAACGACACGGGCGTCGCCAAAACATCGGAAAAAATTGCGTCGGGCCTTTCCAGATGAATTTGCAAGGTGTGGCGATCGATCGCCCGCAGTCCCGCAACCGTCTTGGGCTCAATCGTTCGCGGGGCCCTGGGCGAAGCCGCGCCCGCAAGCTGCTCCTTCTCCCTGGCCTCCTTGAAGGCGGTGGCGCCGGTGATATTGATGTAATAGTTCGAATAGCTTGAGTTGTTCCGCGGGTCGAGATGACGCTCGATGGAGTAGACCCAGTCGTCTGCCACGACCTCCCGCCCATTCGAGAAACGCACGCCACGCCGCAGCGGAAATGTGTACGTCAAGCGATCGGCCGATATTTGCGGCAGGGTTTCGGCCAGCATGGGGATGAGGTTTTCGTTCTGGTCGAAGTCGAGCAGAGAACGATAAACCATGTAGCCGACAATCCCTTCGAACGCGCTATAGATGGCTGTCGGATCCAGTGAATGGATGTCGGACGACGTGTCCAATCGCAGCACGCCGCCGCGCTTGGGAGCCTGCGGCTGGGCACCTTCTGGCGCGCCGGCGCCTAGTGCGATCCGTGCGCAGAGAAGAAGAGCGATCGAGAATCTCGCGAGTTTGGGAATCATTGGCGTCGCGTCTCCATCGCGTCCTGCAATCCCTGCCCCAGCAGGTTAAGCGCCAGGACGGTCACCAGGATTGCAATTCCCGGCACGATCACGATATGCGGGGCGGTGACGAAGTAGGGTTGTCCATCGGCGATCATGCTGCCCCACGTCGCCGCCGGCTCCGGCACGCCGATGCCTAAATAGCCCAAGCCCGCCTCCAGCAAGATCGTATTGGCAGTGTTCATCGCGGCCAGCACGATAATCGTGGGCAGGATATTGGGTAAGACGTGGCGCCAGATCAGTCGCGTATTCGACGCTCCCAGTGCCCTGGCGGCCTCCACGAACGGGCGCTCCTTCACTTCCAGCACTTGCCCACGAACCACTCGCACCATGCCAGGCCAGGAGACGAAGCCGATGATCAAAAACAGACTGACCATTCCCCTTTCCAGGCGAACATCCAGGAAATGCCAGGGAAGCGCCGCCGGATGAAGGTGAATGATTCTGCCATCCATGACGGCGGCAAACGCAATCGCCAACAGAATAGCGGGAAGCGACAGGTTCATATCCGTGAATCGCAGGAGTCCGTTCTCCAGCAGGCCGCCGTAGAACCCCGCGAGCAAGCCAATCACGACGCCGATGAGCGTGGCGACAAGCATCGCCGCGATTCCGACGGTGAGCGAAACCCGTGCGCCGTAAATGACCCGGGCGAGTATGTCTCGCCCCATTTGGTCGGCTCCAAGCGGAAAGGCACGCGATGGTCCGGCCGGCATTCCGTCTTCATCG
>Ga0182024_10010261_pt1 | contig 19125 bp, 11 predicted proteins | sample P32metaG_FD_120480 | JGI IMG/M metagenome (GOLD analysis project Ga0182024, IMG submission 120480) | Permafrost microbial communities from Stordalen Mire, Sweden - P3-2 metaG (Illumina Assembly) | ecosystem: Environmental > Terrestrial > Soil > Wetlands > Permafrost | place: Sweden: Stordalen... | reverse complement strand
TCTGTTCAGGAAGATAGGATCGAAATGTCTTTGCCATGATTCGAAAAACTCGCACACCTTGCGGTTCTTTTTCAAGCACAATCAGCAGGACGGAGAGGAATACTCGGACAGACTCCTAGGGTTGAGGTGATGGAATCGTAACGGAAACCTGGGCTGAAGCCGCGCTCTCAACCCCCCCGAATTAACTGCTGTTACCGTATAGTAATATGTTTGACCCGCTTGGACGGTGGGATCCGTGTACGAGACGAGCGTAACGTCCGAAGAGTTCAGTTGCGTGTACGGGCTGCCTGAAACTGCAGAGCGGTAGACATTGTAGCCGGCCACATTGGATGCGCTGGCGATCCAGGTCAGCACCACATGGTGTGAAACCGTCTGAGTCCCCGAACCCAAAACCGAAATGATCGCAGGGGAATTCGACGCGTTGCTTGCCACTGTAATGCTGCCAGTCAAGCTTCCGGCTGCCAAGGGCGAGAAGGTCACATTGAGGGTCGCGCTTTGTCCGGGCGCAAGAATCATGCCCGCGGAGACCCCACTGCCGGCAAACCTCGCGCTGGAACTGGCAACGCTTGAAATCGTGACGTTGGAATTCCCGGCATTGGTCAGCGAAACGGCCAGGGTTCCGCTGGCTCCGACCGAGACACTTCCGAAACTCAAGCTGGGAGCGCCGCTATCGAGCAGCGAATTTGCGGCAATACCCGTTCCAGTGACAGCTACGCTGGTCGGTGAATTCGCGGAATCGCTGACGATGGACACGGCGCCTGAAACAGCGGCCGCGGATTTCGGCGAGAATACGATGTTGAGTGTCGATTGGCTTCCGGCGCCGATCACCAGGGGAAAGGACAATCCTGTAATCGTGAACCCGCTGGCAGACGTGTTCGCCTGCGTTACGGTCAGATTTGATCCGCCGGTATTGGATACGGTGACCGATTGCGAAACCGTGCCATCCACGGCCACGGATCCAAAACTGATCGACGGTGGAGAAATGGATATCGCGGCGGTCGCTGGGGCGCTCTGACTTTTTTGGCTGGACGCGGCAGGAGCGACCGTGACGCCGACGCAGCCCGAAATCGAGAGCATGCAGGAAAGAATGAGCGCCAAAGTCAAGACCGTCACGCGAAGCTTTTTGCCTCGCGCGCAAAGATTGGTGAGTTCTAGGCCGCTGCGCCGATTCCAATAGAGTACGGTATCCATCGGAATAAATTTTGGGTTGTCGAGGGAATTGGGGACTACTGGCCCAAGGGGCAATCATCGGACAGTGTTCCGCACCTGACCCAATCGGGCGCCAGGAAGAACGACATTTGCGGATCGTGATTCCTCGGATGCCGAAAATCCGCCGGGTTCTTGCGGCTGTCTGTCCCGTCCCCGGCATCAGGGGGTCGGGATCGTCGCGGAGACCTGAGTCGAAAATGCGCTTTCGACGCCGGTGGAATCAACCGAAGTCACCACATAGTAGTAGGTCAGGGCCGCCTGCACCGTGGAGTCCGTATAGGACGTCGTGGTGATGAGCGAGGAATTCAGCTTCGCAAAGGGCCCACCCGAAATCGTCGAGCGGTACACGTTGTATCCGGACACCGCGGAAGTGCTGGCCGTCCAGGTCAGCGTGACGGAATGAGAAACCGGCTGAACTCCCGTACCGGATAGAGTAATTGCCGATGGTGAGTTGGTAGCGTTGCTGGCCACGGACACGCTTCCAGGCAGGCTTCCCGTCGACGCCGGAGTGAATGTCACGTTCAGGGTTGCAGGTTGCCCCGCCGTCAGAATCTGTCCTGTGGAAATGCCGCTGGCTGTGTATCCAGCTCCCGAGAGGCTGACTCCCGAGATGGTAATGCTTGAATTTCCACCGTTCGTGAATGTGACACTCATGATGCTGCTGCTTCCGAGGTTTACGCTTCCAAAGCTCAGGGTGGACTGATTGGCGTTGAGCAACTGGGTACCGGCCGTCACGGTGAGAGTTGCCACGTTGCTGGTTATGTTTCCGGCGCTGTTTGAGACGGTGACGGCGAACTGCGTGCTGTTATCCGAACTGGTGGTGGCAGGTGTCGTGTAAGACGCGGCAGTCGCGCCGGTGATCGCAATTCCGTTTTTAGTCCATTGATATGTCAGGGTTGCTGTTCCTGTTGCGGTTACCGAGAAAGTAGCAGTCTGTCCCGCGGTGACCGACGTGCTTGCCGGCTGCGACGTAATACTGGGACTCACGTTCACGGTCAATGTAGCCGCGCTGCTGGTTACGTTGCCGGCATTCCCCATGACAGTAACGGTGAACGATGCGCCGTTATCTCCAGCCACGGTTGCCGGAGTCGTGTACGACGCGGAAGTCGCGCCGCTGATCGAGGTTCCATTCTTCTTCCACTGATAGGCAAAAGTTCCAGTCCCGGTCGCGGTAACTGTGAACGTCGCGGTTTGTCCGGCCGTCACGGTCTGGCTCAGTGGCTGCGTCGTGATTGATGGCGGCACGTTCACGGTCAGTGTAGCGGCGTTGCTGGTTACACTGCTGATGCTATTGGTGACGGTGACAGCGAACGAGGAGCCAGTATCTCCGGCAACGGTCGGCGGAGTCGTATACGAAAACGCTGTCGCGCCGCTGATGGCTGTGCCGTTCTTGGACCACTGATAGGTCAAGGTCGCCGTGCCGGTTGCTGCCATGGAGAAAGTCGCGGTCTGTCCGGCGTTGACCGTTTGATTGGACGGCTGCGTCGTGATGGACGGTGGCGCGTTCACCGTGAGGATCGCTGCATTGCTGGTCACACTAGTCACCGTATCGGTGACGCTGACGGTGAACGATGCGCCGTTATCTCCGGCGACGGCAGCGGGGGTGGTGTAGGAGGCCGTTGTCGCGCCGCTGATGGTTGTGCCGTTCTTCTTCCACTGATAGGACAGCGTTTCCGATCCGGTCGCGGCGACTGTGAATGTCGCGGTCTGCCCCGCAGTTACGGTCTGGCTAACGGGCTGCGTCGTGATGGAGGGGGGCACGTTCACGGTCAACGTAGCGGCATTGCTGGTGACGTTGCTGATGCTGTTGGTGACGGTGACGGTGAACGAGGAGCCAGAGTCTCCAGCGACGGTCGCGAGAGTCGTGTAGGAAGCTGCAGTAGCGCCGCTGATGGCTGTGCCGTTCTTGGCCCACTGATAGGTCAGGGTTGCCGTGCCGGTGGCCGTCATAGAGAAAGTAGCGGTTTGTCCGGCGGTCACCGTTTGGCTGGCTGGCTGCGTCGTGATCGAAGGAGCTACGGGAGCTACCGTAACAGTCAGAGTCGCCGCGTTGCTCGTCATGCTTCCCACGCTGCTTGTGACGGTGACGGTGAATGTGGAGCCGCTATCTCCGGTCACAGTCGCAGGAGTCGTGTAGGAGGGTGTAGTCGCGCCGCTGATGACCGTTCCATTTTTCTTCCACTGATAGGAAAGTGTTCCGGAGCCCGTGGCGGCAACGGCGAAAGTCGCGGTTTGTCCCGCGGTGACGCTCTCGCTTGCAGGTTGCGAAGTGATTGCCGGCGGCACATTTACGGTCAGCGTGGCGGCGTTGCTGGTCACGCTGCTGACGCTATTAGTGATCGTGACTGTAAGCGAGGAGCCGCTATCTCCAACGATGGTCGCGGGAGTCGTGTAGGAGGCCGCTGTCGCGCCGCTGATTGCGGTGCCGTTCTTGGCCCATTGATACGTGAGTGTTGCAGTGCCCGTCGCGGCTACCGAGAACATTGCCGTCTGGCCTGCCGTAACGGTCTGGCTCACGGGCTGGGTAGTGATCGAAGGCGGCGCGTTCACGGCCAGGAGGGCGGCGTTGCTGGTCACGGTGCCTGCGTTTCCAGTAACCGTGACGGTGAAGGAAGCGCCGTTGTCCGATGCCACCGCAGCGGGAGTCATGTAGGACGCCGAAGTGGCGCCGTAGATGACCGTCCCATTCTTCGCCCACTGATAGGTCAGCGTTCCAGTGCCTGCTGCCGTCACGGAGAAGGCCGCAGTTTGCCCGACCGTAACCGTCCGGCTGACGGGCTGCGTCGTGATCGAAGGCGGCACGTTTACAGTCAGCGTGGCGGCGTTGCTGGTGATATTGCCCAGGGTATTGGTGATCGTCATGGCGAACGTAGAGCCGCTGTCCGACGACTGTGTTGCGGGTGTCGTGTAAGACGATGAGGTCGCGCCGCTGATTGCGGTTCCATTCTTCTTCCATTGATACGAAAGGGGTGCTGTTCCATTGGCCGTCACGGAGAAAGTCGCGGTCTGCCCGGCGATTACGGTCTGGCTCGCGGGCTGCGCCGTGATCGAGGGAGCGATGGGAGTCGCAGTGACCGTAAGCGTCGCGACGTTACTGTTCACGCTCCCGGAAGTATCGGTGACGGCAACTGCAAAAGAAGAGCCGCTATCCGACGAGGTCGTGGCCGGGGTCGTGTAAGACGATCCGGTCGCGCCGCTGATCGCCGTGCCGTTCTTTTTCCACAGATACGTAAGAGTCCCAGAGCCCGTCGCGGCCACCATAAAGGTGGCCGTTTGCCCCGCGGTAACCGTCTGGCTCGCTGGCTGGGTGGTAATCGAAAGGGCCGTCATACCCGTTCCGGAGAGGGAAACGGAAAGTGGCGAATTCGTCGCATCGCTGGCGACAGACATGGTTCCATTTACAAGGCCAGGGCCTTGTGGGGCGAACTGGACCTGGAAGGCATGCTTCTGCCCGGCCGCGATCGAAATCGAAGATATTCCTCCCACAACGCTAAAACCCGCGCCCGTAATCGTCGCCTGTGAAATCGTCACAGCCGCTGTCCCGGTATTTGTCAGGGTCAGGGTCTGGGAGCTGCTGGAGACCGTTGTTACGCTGCCGAAAGCCAGGCTGGTCGCGCTTACCGCGAGAGATCCGGAAGAGGCGGTGGTTGAATTCGTTTTAGCCGCCGGGGTTCCTGCGCCCGTCAGGCCGACGCAACCTATTACCGACAAGGCGGTTAGGAGAACGATACCAAGGAGAAATTTTGCAGGTGCTGTATTCCGGGTCCGGGCAGTCTTGGCGTGAGAGAGAGAGATTATAGGGGAATTCATGACGGATACAGTCTAGAAATTGAATCCGCATGCTCTCTACTGGTCGCGGGAATGATTGAAGGACAGGTAGTGTTACTGTACGTGCGGACATTGGGCCATGTTCAACAAGCCATCCGTATACAGGGATTGTTTCGCCTGGAGTGCGGGAAATCCGAAGACGGCTGAAAGGTTATTTGGACGAGGCGGTGGCCATTCCCCACCGGTCGCGAAGGGAAGAATCGAGCCTCCGGAACAGGAGGGCATCCACGATGTATCCGAGGAGAGCGATCAAAACCATTACGGCGACGACCAGGTTGATGTCTTCGTTGTCCCGGCCGGCCATGAGAAGTTGGCCCAGCCCGAGCGAAATGTAAATCATTTCACCAGTGATCAAAGACCGCCACGCAAACGCCCATCCCTGCCGAAGGCCATCCAGCAGGTAGGGCATGCTTGCGGGCAACAAGACGTGCCAGAACAATTGCGGGCCTTTCGCGCCCAGGTTTCGTCCGGCCATGGTCAGAATACGAGGCACGTTATCAAATCCGGCCTTGGTCGCCTGTGTGACGGCGAGCAGGGAACCGGTGATCGTCACGAAAATAATGGCGGTTTCACTCAGGCCAAACCAAAGCAAAGCGATCGGCACCCAGCAACTGCTCGGAAGGCTCTGCAGTCCGAGGATGACCCGGCCCAGCGTATCTTCGAGGAATTTGTTCGATGCGAGAAGCATTCCCAGAAGGATTCCCAAAACAACGGAGATCACATACCCGATGACTACCCTCCGCATGCTCACCATGATGGCAATCAAAATGGAGTGGTCCTTGAAGCCATCCCAAAGAGATTCCGTGACTCCCTGCGGAGTAGGAAATAAGTAAGGGGGCCAAATCTTCAGGAAGGCGAGGGTTTCCCAGATCAACAGGACTCCCGCAATAAAAATCAGCTGGTTATAGCTTTTCTTCACGGGAGTACTCCGCATTAAAGGATCGGTCGATTTCCTCGCGCAATTGCCCGAGAATTTCTTTCGACAGGTAGGCCACGTCGGAATCCTCGACGTGCCGGGGGCGTCCGAGAGTGACCTGAAACTGGCTCTTGATTCTTCCCGGCCGGAAACTCATCAGGAGAACGCGATCGCCCAGGCGAACCGCTTCCCGGACGTTGTGCGTGACGAACACGATGGTCGGAGAAGTTTCCTTCCAGAGGCGTTCCAGTTCATCGTGGAGCATGTCCCGCGTTTGCGCGTCGAGCGCGGCGAACGGTTCGTCCATCAACAGGATCTTCGGACGCAGCGCGAGCGACCGCGCCAAGGCGACTCGCTGTTTCATGCCGCCCGACAGTTGATGGATGTAATGATCCTCAAAATGTGAAAGGTGAACCATTCGCAGAAATGTTCGGGCGCGATCATTTCTTTCCTGCTTCGATACCCCCGCCATCTTCAGCCCGAATTCCACGTTTTGCCGCACCGTCAACCAGGGGAAAAGCCCCAGTTCCTGGAAGAGCAGGATTCTGTCCGTGCCCGGCCCCTTCACGGGACTCCCGTCCACCGTGATTTCTCCCGTGGTGGGACGGTCCAGGCCCGCCAGCAAGTGCAGGAGAGTTGATTTTCCGCATCCGGAAGGCCCGACGATGCAGACAAATTCACCCTGCTCGATTTCGAGATCAATGTTTTGCAGCGCCGGGGTGAAGGAGCCGCGCGAATTGGCGTAGCTGCGGAAAACTCCGCTCAGGACGATGCTCTCTTTTGGCTGGATTGCAGGGGCGTGAGCAGGCGCCATGTCCATCGGGGATTCTTTTCGAGTTTTCCCCCGCTCTGACAGCTCTTGGTGTTCAGGCAACACTTGGCCCCCGGAGATGGAACGGCTGATCAGATCCAAAACGTAGTTTGTCATTGTACTGGGCTCGCCTTCTTTTCGCGAAGGACTTCATTGAGCAGCGTCAGATCGTAGAATCCTGACAAGTCCGGCTGCGTTCTGCCGAGGAATCCTTCGTCAAATGCCTGCTGACTTGATTTCAAAATTGAAGCGCGTATGGGATCGTAGGTCACCTGCATGCGGGAAAACGCATCACTCATGACTTCCGCCGGCAACGGCTTTCCGGTTTCTTTCTGGAGCTGCTGGTTCATGATCCGTTTTGCCTGGTCCGGGTTCTTATTGATCCAGTCGGTCAGCTCGACGTGCGCGCGCAGGAAATTTTTCACAATGTCGGGATGTTCCTTCAGAAACTTGGGGTGAACCACCAGGCCCGTGATGGCGAATTGGTGATTTGGCCACAGGTCGCGTTCATCGAGAAAAATGTGGCCGCCCCCTTCGTGGACCAGCCGCGCGGCCCAGGGTTCAGGCGCCCACGCAGCATCGAGTTGTCCCTTCAAAAACAGGGTGAGCTGATCGGCGTTGGAGATGGGAAGAACCTGAACGTCGCCGCCCTTTTCCCGCGGCTTCATGCCGTTGGCCCGCAGCCACGCGCGCAGCGCCACGTCCTGCGTGTTTCCCTGCTGTGGCGTCGCGACTTTCTTGCCGTGAAAGTCGGAAGCCTTCTTGATGCCTGACCCGTCGCGCACGACAAGGGATGCGCCGCCGCTCGCGGCTCCGGCGATCAAACGCACTGCTTCGCCCTGCGATCGGACGTACCCGGTTACGGCGGGATTCGGTCCGACATAAGTGAGATCAATCGCGCCTGCAAAAAGAGCTTCGATCGCCGAGGGCCCCGCGTTGAAGGCTTTCCATTCGATCCGGACGCCCGGACCTAAACCTTTCTCAAACTGGCCGTTGGCGCGACCCACCAATGCCTGGGCATGGGTGATGTTGGCGAAATAGCCGACTCGGATCACGGCGGGCTTCTGCTGGGAGCGGAGTCCAGTGGCGCCCAACGTCAAGATAATGGCCAGGATAGAGATCCAGGCCTTTCCGTTCATTCGCCGTATTAGGTGCCGCATTTGGAACGCGTTCATATCCGCCACTCGAAATTTTTTGGCTTCTCCCCAAAAACAAAAATCCCACCGCTAGGTTGTTTCCGGCGGTGGGATTCTAGAATTGCTCGTTATGATTCTAGATTATTTAGCCCCCGGCGCCAGAAGACGCACACATACAGCAGGTACAACAGAGGCAGGCCTGCTTGGTCTTCTGGACGTCAAAAAGCATGCAGCAAAGGTACAGAAACGCCGTTGGGAAGTCAACCGGGCACTTCAGCCCAGCGTGCCAATCAAGGGTATTTGCAATGAAGTCCTTTGATTCGTTGCCGATAGTCCTAAGCATGTGCGGTGTAAGGGCAGAATTGAGAACGGCCGTGATTGCCATGGTGGAAGTGTCTTGGCAAGAGCGGGATGGAAGCTTGATGGACTCTCACGCGAGGGTAGAGGACAGATCTCCTTCGGGTGCGTGTATTCGGGTCAAGGCGCCAATCCGCGTTGGGTCAAGAATAAAAGTGAAATGGCGCTGGGAAGAGTATCAGGGCATCGCCAAATACTGCCATAGCGACGCCGGTGAATATCTCCTTGGCATTCAGAGAGTTACGAAAAGCCCCGCGCTCAGCTTCCGTCCGCCTGTTCAATCTGGTGAAAGTGCGCTCGATGACGTTCGGCCGCTTCCGGCGGAAAATATCCAAGCGATTCCAGAAAATAATTCAGCGGGCCCAACCGAACTGCGCGGAACGAGTTTTGAGCCGGTGGCCCTGCTGGAAATACCCAGCGTGTCTGTTTCGGCTACGCATGATTCAGCCGCTCCTGTAAGCCTTGAAATTCAAACGCGGCAATCCCCCGACGTCGAAGAAAGGACGATCATGTCAACCAAATGGCTCGACAATGCACTAAAGCGCCAAAAGCAGAACGCTCCCAACGGAAAACCCAACGGCGCGCCACCGCAGGACGATCTAGTACGCGCGAAGGCTTCAGCCCCGAATTCGAATCACGCGAATGGCGGCGGAAAGGACCCTGTCAGAACCCAAGGCGATCTCCAGTCGATGGATGATATATTTCGCTCCGCCGGGATCATGAATCCGCGGATGGGCTACAGCATCCGGAAGGTGGTCGAAATGCTGAACAGCGATCACCTTCGTGGCTTGTCAATCGATGCCAAGCGCGCCGCGGCGGCGATGGCGCTCCACGCGGCAGGCATCACGATGGACGAAATCCTGCGAGATGCAAGACAACGCCAGGATGCCCTCGAAACCTACGAAGCGGGACAGCGGAAACAATTTGAGGAATACTGGGCGTGGAAAGCAGAGGGCAACGCTCAAATTCAAAAAGAATTAGAGCGGGTCACGGCACAGTTGCTCGACCGGATCAAGCGGAGCCAGGACGAGGTGTCGCGCGAGAAAGCGGCGTTCACCGAATGGCAACGATCGAAGCAGCAGGAAGCCGAGCGTATCTCGGAAGCCGTTGGGCTCTGCTCGAAACTGACTTCTCCGGAACCGCCGGGCGCTTCGCTTCTCGCGCTTCGTGAAATGGATCCTGCTGCGAAGCCATCGTAGGGCGATTTCCCGGAAGGACGCAGTGCCGAGTGGATATTTAGAGGCCGTCCCAAAAAAATCCCACTGCCAGATAATCTCGGGCGGCGGGACTCTGGAACTTGACGTCATAATCTTGGATTTTTAACCTCTGGCAATGGGCTCCTCGAAGTGAATGTGGCAATATCCCCGGATGCGTCCCGGATGTCATTACCTCATGGCAGCGGGATCGGCTGAAACTTGGTTCTTTTGAACGCTCAACTCCAGGCGCATTTCCTCGTCTGCCTCTTGCGTCCGTCCCTGTTGGCGCAGAGCTTGGGCGAGTATTGCATGATAACTTACGGCCTGGGGCGCGATCTGCACTGCTTCGCGCAGGTACGCCTCAGTCTCCTTTACCCTGGAATTCTTTGACGCGATCATTGCCAGTCGGTACAACAGAAAAGCACGGTAGGGTGTGGGGCCGGGAGACAAATTCAATGCCTTGGTATATTCTGCCGCCGCGTCGTCGTCGCGACCGACTTCAGATAGTGCCTCAGCGTAACTTCCGTACGCGGTGGGATCATGCGGCTGGAGTTCCGTGGTGATGCGGTACTCCCGAAAGGCATCATCGTAATGCCCATAGCTACATAAAGCGAACGCGTAGTAGCGGTGCGCAAGCGCGCTCTGCGGGGCCACTTTCAGCGCACTTTCGTAGATCGAAATTCCGTCGCTGAATCTTGGTACTTGAACCGCCGTCTCGCCAAAAAGAACCACGAGGATCAGGGAACTTGCGATGACCGCAGCCTTTCGAGGAAGTTTCGGGTCCGTCAGCAAGGCAGCGGCGATCAGGCAAATAGGGACCGAGACCAGGTACATATGCCGATCGTGGACCCAATCTTCCTTCACGAACGTAGACACCGCGACGACTGGGGGCACAAACAGAATCGCTGTCCACAGCAGTTGCAGTCGCACTCCGGGCCTGTCTCGATAATGCCTCCACAGAAATGTCGCCACAATAACGGTTGATACGACGCCCATTGCCTTCAAGATGGTCCATTGCGATGCCCATTCGGCCGGATAAAAAAAACTCAAACGGAATGACCATAACAGGTTGCGCAGATATACGATCAGGACGAGGGGAACGTCTGCAAAGGCGGCAAGGCGGCTACCACCCGGGCCCGGCCCGAGGTTATGCCCGAAGAGGAATGTCCGCACCGCGGCGTAAACTCCCACGACGGCAAAAAACGGAAGTGTCCAGACATATCGTCTCCACCATTGTGAGTCTCCGCGCGGAAGGTCACGCAGCGCCTCATACGCCACCAGGACCCAAGGAATCATCGCCCCAGTCTCCTTCGACAGCATGGCTAGCGCGGCCGCAAATACGGCAGCGGCCAAGTACCCGAGGCCGGTGCCTTCCTCGCGAAATCGCGCGTAAGAGAGGAACGAAACCAGCAGGAAGAGGGTGACCAGCAGGTCCGTCGAAGCAGAAACGTAGCTGACCGATTCGACATGAATTGGATGGAACGCGAAAAGCAGGGCTGCTAGTGCAGCGGCCCACTGGTCTTTCAGCATCTTCGAACCCAGCCTATAGACCAGTAGGACTACGGCCACATGCAGAAGCAGAGAGGTGAGGTGCCACCACGGCAATACGGCTCCGAACAATTGTTGATTCAACATCAGCCATAGCATAAAAATCGGGCGGTAATGAACCGCCGCCATTGCAATTGGGACCTTGGCGCCCTGCACAAAAAACGCGTCGGTCATGAATAGCATTTTCCAGTTGCGCCACGAAGCGATGTTTTGATTCATCAGGATCAAAGCCACGTCGTCCAGAATGAAGTCATATTGGAGGTCGCGGCAGTAGACGGCTGCCGTGAGAAAGAGACCTAACAGGACCGCGCGATCCGGGGTAATGCGTGGTTTCAAAGACATGCCATTAAAACTTTACTAGCGATCATTCACGCAATGACCTCCGAAAAAGGCCGAGGGTACGCAGGAGTTACCGGGGAAAGGAAAACAGATTCATAACTCGGTAAATTTCACAAGTGGGGAATTGGAGGCGCGGGGCGGGATCGAACCGCCGATAAAGGTTTTGCAGACCTTTGCCTTACCACTTGGCGACCGCGCCTCGGTGCAGACTCATACTACCAGAGTAGAAGCCGGCATCGCATTCCTCGATCGACCTGCGATGCCGGGATTCCCGGCCTAAGGGAACTTCAATATATCCAAAAATCAAAACAGTAATTTCAATCCAAACTGGACCTGCCGCGAGCTGGTTGACGTCGAGGTAATTACGCCAGCCGTTGGAGATGGTCCTGAAGTCGCCGAGGTGAAGACGACTGGGTTTGGATTGTTAAAATTGGTGCGATTGAAAATGTTGAAAAGTTCGGCTCGAAACTGGAGATTGAGCCTTTCCGTCAGCAGGAACTTCTTTGCGAAAGACAAATCGGTCTCCGCGATTCCGGGTCCCTGCAGGAAATTGCGCGGGGCGTTGCCATAGGTGTTGGGGAGCGGCGTGATGAACGCGTTCGGATTGAAAAATTGTCCGGGGCCGCCAAGGATAATTGGACCAGTAAAAGCGGGGTTCAAGGACGGGCGAACCGGATTGCGAGAGTCGCCGTCGTTCGCGGGATTGTAGGAAAGCTGCGGCGTGAAGGGCAAACCAGTCACCAGAGTTTCGATTCCACTGACCTGCCAGTCCCCGATCGCGTTATTCCACCAGGGATTGTCCGCGGAGGCGTTGTGCTTGCCAAACGGCAAGTTGTACGTCGCATTAATTACGCCCGCATGCCGTATATCGAAGGAAGCACGGCCGTAATCCGCCTGGAGCGGGTTCAGCGGGTTCGAGGCGAACGCGGGAGAGTTCGTCGCGACGCTTGTGTTCATGCTGTCGCCGTCATCCAGGGCTTTTGAGAATGTATAAACGCCGCGGAATTGCAGCCCGTGGCTGAACTGGTGGTTCACGTCCACCTCCAGGCCGTTGTAGGAACTCACGCCCTCCGAAAACCAGTGCGTCGTGTTTGCCACGGCGGGATTGGCCAGAGCGGGCGTCCCCGTGAGCGGGGTAGCCAGACTGGCGTAATAGAAATACGCCCCGGCGGGGTAGTTCGCGGGGCACGGCGTGGCCGGGCAAATCACCACGTTGCTCGGAACGTTTGCGTCAATCGAAAGAATTTCGTGGTATCCGTGCGATCCGATGAATCCGACGCTGACGGTCGTGTTCGCGAAAAGCTGTTGCTCGATTTTCAAATCGTAAGACACGACGGTCGGTGTCTGCAGATTGGGCTGCACGCCACTGGGGATGACCTTTGGCGCCGACGATCCCGTGAGGACAGAGGTGTTTGAACCCCCTGCCAGGATCGTCGCGATGGGAACGCTTTTGGCGGCCTCCACCGTATTGAATGGTGGATTCTGGTCCAGACGGTAACTGAGATTGTCAATCAGGGCATAGTACAATCCGCCCCCGGCGCGGATCACGGTTTTCTTTGACCCGAACGGCGACCACGCAATCCCGATGCGCGGGGCCGGAAGGAATTTTGCATTGTTGACGCTGAAAGCGGAGTTGCCCACGACGGGGGTGGTGGAGATCACGCTATTTGAAAATAAATAGTTCGACGCCCGGCCGTACGCTTCGTTCCAGCCGTTCGTGAACTCTCCGCGAAATCCGACATTGAGCTCGAAGCTCGGCGTCAGTTTAATCGCGTCTTCCGCGTAAACGGCGCCCTCGAGCGAACGCCAGGAGAGCGGCGTGTAGGATGACGCGAAGGTATACGTGCTCACTGTGCCCTGCAGAAATGTTTGAAGGTTGGTAAACGACGCCTGAGCATACTGATCTTGTATCAGAACATCATTGGACTGCAGTTGCTCGAACCATACACCAAAGTTGAGAAGGTGTTTGCCATGCGTGAGGCTCACCTGGTCGGTTTCCGTATAGATATTGCGAACCACGGAGAGATTACTTCCGGCATTGGTGCCACCATTGGTGAGCTGTGAGGCTCCGTTGAGAGTCGTGCCTCCGCCGACCACCACGGCGCCGGGCACCGGTGCCAGTGTTGTACCGAGCCATGCCGTAGGCACCGCAGTCGCGCCCCCCGTGATTCCGCTATTAAAGTAAAAACCTCCGCGAGAAAACCCGACAGTTGCCTTATTAAGAAAGCTAGCGGAGAAGATGTGGGTTTCGTTCACGCTCGCCACTTGCTCCCGCAGGAATACGTCGGCCGTGCTGAAGGGATTCGTAGTGGGAGAGTGGGATTGACTGTCGTCCGCTGTGTAAACGCCGGCGAACGAATCCTTGTCCGAAACGGTTTGATCGTATCGCGCCGTCCCAAAGTCCTCGCGGATGTGCTGCTGGGGATTGCTGAACGCTTCTGCAATCCCGCTGTTGAGTCCCGTCGTTGTCAGGAGTTCCGGACCATTGGCCACCGGCCACAAATTCAGCAAACCTGTGCTGCCGCCAATCCCGGGCGCGAGCGTGAATATCGTTGGAGGTGTCGTCGAACCGCAAGAGGCAGGAACCGTGGTCAGCGCGCTGCAAGGCACGGAACCCGTCCGCGCGGCGGCATCGGGAACGAGCGTGACATCGCTGAGTCCCAGAACCTGCCGGAAGCCCTCGTAATTCGCGAACAGGAATGCTTTATCCTTCTTGATCGGTCCGCCGAGCGAGCCGCCAAACACGTTGCGCTGGAAGTTTGGAATTTGCGGCGAGTCAAACGGATTCCTGGCATCCAGCACGCTGTTGCGCAGAAATTCATACGCGTTTCCATGCAGCAGATTCGTGCCGGAAGCGGTCACGATGTTGACCTGAGCGCCGGGGCGTTTGCCGTATTCGGCTCCGTACGCGTCGGTGACGATTGAAAATTCCCGCACAGCGTCCACGCCCAGAAGTTGGCCGCTCGCGCCTCCCGGCGTGTTGTTCACTTCCGACGCGCTCGTAAATTCCACACCGTTGAGGATGTAGAGATTTTCCTGGGGCCTGCGTCCGGAAGCCGAGAACATGTTTCCGACAACCGAATTGGATGTTCCGGTCCCACCAGAGCGTTGCGAGGTGTAATTGACGACTCCCGGATTCAGAGTGAGCAATTGGTCATAGCTGCGGCCATTGAGCGGCAAATCCTTGACCTGCTGCTCGCCGACCAGGCCCGAGAATTCCGCCGTCGTCACAGCCAATTCCAGGGAAGTTTCCTCCACGTTGATGGATTGTTGCACTCCGCCAACCGTGAGGATGAGGTCCACATCGGCGCGTTGGCCCAGCACCAGCGTGATGCCTGTTTTCGTTTCCGTGCGGAAGCCGGTCTGTTCGGCGGTTACCTGATATTTTCCGACGGCCAGCAGGGAGGCGTCGTAACGCCCGGCGGCGTCGGTGACGAGCGTGCGAATCGCGCCCGTTTCCAGATTTTGTACCTTTACTGTTGCGCCCGCGATCGTAGCGCCCGTTGAGTCCGTGATAATTCCGCTGATCGCAGCTTCTCCTTGCGCCCGGGCGGTTCCTTGCGCCGCCACGAGAAGCAGTAAGAACAATCCCAAAATCACCTTCCAATTTCCATTCACTGTTTTCACACCCGGCATTGAATTTCTCCCCACTCCTAAAAATTTGTTCCGCCACATGACCCAAAAGACTCTCAAAAAGAAAAATCCCACCGCCAGATAATTTCCAGCGGTGGGATTCTAGAATTGCTCGGTTTATGATCCGATATCTAGAGCTTCAGCCTCCCGGCGCCAGAAGACACACATGTACAGCAGGTACAACACGCGCAAGCCTGCATGGTCTTCTGGACATCGAGTTTCATAATCCCATAAACGATACGCAGGATTCCATGGCATGTCAAACTAAAAATTAAATTACGCGATCATTTCCAAAAAAACCGCGATTGAATTTTAACCTGGGCAAAACGCCCCTGAAGTCTTGGCGGCCACGGGACGATCTAGGAGGCCGGCATTTCTTTTATTGGCCCCGCGGGCTGAGGGGTTGATTGGTCTTGAAGGAGCGTGGACTGCTTGCGCTTCCTGAGTCGCAATTGCAGGCGATCCATGTACAAATAAATTACAGGAGTCGTATAAAGCGTAAGCGCTTGACTCACCATCAAGCCGCCAACAATCGCGATTCCCAGGGGACGCCGCATTTCCGAGCCGGTGCCATTCGACAGCGCCAGAGGCAGGCCACCAAAAAGCGCCGCCATGGTCGTCATCATAATTGGACGGAACCTCAGCAGGCATGCTTTGTAGATCGATTCTTCGGGTGTTTTCCCTGTTCGCTCCTCCTCAACCGCGAAGTCGATCATCATGATGGCATTCTTCTTGACGATGCCAATCAGCAGGATGATTCCAATCAATGCGATCACGGTCAGTTCGGTGTGGAACAGGAGCAGCGCAAGAAGGGCTCCCACGCCGGCGGAAGGCAAAGTCGAGAGAATCGTTACAGGATGGACATAACTTTCGTAAAGAACGCCCAATACAATGTACACAGCCACAAGCGCCGCGAGGATCAGCCAGGGCTGGGATGAAAGTGAAGACTGAAAGGCCTGCGCGGTTCCCTGAAACGTCGGATGAATATCGGCTGGAAGCCCCATATGCAAGGCGGTTGTTTCGATTTTGGCGACTGCATCACCCAGAGCGACTCCCTCCGCAAGATTGAATGAGATCGTAACTGCGGGAAATTGGCCCTGATGATTCACGGCAAGGGCCGCATTCTTCGTTTCATAATGGGTGAAGACGCTCAAGGGTACCTGGTTGCCTCTCGATGACTTCACGTAGAGGCCCTGGATCGCATCCGTGCTGTCCCGGAAGGCCGAATCGACTTCCATCACGACGTGGTACTGATTCAATTGCGTGTAGATGGTGGATACTTGCCGCTGGCCGAAAGCGTCGGAGAGGGTGTCGTCGATCACTTGCGGTGAAATCCCCAATCGTGATGCCGTATCGCGATCAATGACCAGGCTTGCCTGCAAACCGCGGGTTTGCTGGTCGCTGGCAATGTCGCGCAATTCGGGCAGTTTGCTCAATTCCGCCTGTACGCGCGGCGCCCATTCCAGCAGGTCAGCGATGTTCTCGCTGGAGAGCGTATATTGATATTGCGAACTGCTTGAACGTCCCCCCACGGAAATGTCCTGACTGGCCCGCAAGAATAACGTGGCGCCGGGAACAACTGCCAGTTTCGGACGGAGCCGTGCGATCACCTGGTCCACCGTCACTTTTCGCTCGCTGAGCGGCTTCAATTCGATCTCCATGCCGCCCGTATTTTCCGATCCGCCGCCAGTATCCGCCGCCATGCTTTTTACTGCCGGATCGCTCATGACGATATCGGTATATTGCTTTAATTTCTGCTGCATTACCGGGAAGGAAGTGTCCTGGGCCGCGAGGATGCTTCCGTTCATCAGCCCGGTGTCTTGCTGCGGAAAAAACCCCTTGGGAATGACCACATACAAGTACACGCTGAGGCAGATCGTCGCGCCAGTGAGCACAAGCATAAAGGGCTGGTGGCGTAGAACCCAGCGTAACCCCGAGGCATAAGTCTCCACGCTCCATTGAAATACACGTTCGATCATCCGATATATCTTTCCATGTTTTATTTCTTTTTCTGATTTCAGGAATTGAGCGCACATCATGGGCGTCGTGGTAAGCGACACGCATAGTGAAACAACGATGGCCACGCTCAAAGTGACCGCAAACTCGCGGAACAGCCTTCCGATGATCCCGCCCATCAGCAGGAGGGGAATGAACACCGCGATGAGGGATGAGCTCATCGACAGAACTGTAAATCCGATTTCACGGGAACCCTTCATGGCGGCTTCGAGCGGAGAACATCCCGCCTCCAGATAACGTGTAATGTTTTCGATCACCACAATCGCGTCATCCACAACGAAACCCGTGCAGATCGCCAGGGCCATCAGGGAAAGATTGTTGAGGCTGTAGTTCAACAGGTACATCACGCCAAACGTTCCCACGATCGATAGCGGCACGGCAATGCTGGGAATAATCGTTGCCCAGACATTGCGCAAGAATAGAAAGATAACCATCACCACCAGCGCCACGGTCAATAGCAGCGTGAATTCAATATCCTTGACGGACGCGCGGATCGTCGTTGTGCGATTAAAATTAGAGTCGAGCAGGACGGTGGGAGGGATGGAAGCCCGTAGTTCCGGGAGCAGTGCGAATATGCGGTCTACGGTATCTATGATGTTTGCGCCCGGTTGCCGCCCAACACCCATGAGTACCGCGGTCTTGCCGTTCGCGTATCCTGAATTGCGAAGATCTTCGATTCCCTCGGTCACATTCGCAATATCACTCAGCCGGACTGGGGCTCCATTCCTATAGGCGACTATCAAACTTGAATATTGCCCAGGTTCGAGCAGTTGGTCGGTATCGTTCACGGTCCATCGGTTGGATTGACTATCGAGGCTCCCCTTCGGGGAATTTGCATTGGCGGACCGGAGGGATGACCGTACTTCCTCTAAACCAATGCCGTAATGGGCGAGGGCGTTGGGATTCAGGTCCACGCGAACCGCGGGTTTCGCTCCGCCGGATATGCGGACCTGGCCCACCCCATCGACCTGGGCTATCTTTTGTGCGAGATACGTATCACACAAATCGTACAGACGGCTCCTGGGCAGAGTGCCAGAGGACACGGCCAAATCCAGGATGTCCGATTCGGTTGGGTTTACCTTGCGGTAGGTTGGCAGGCTTGGCAAACCGGCGGGCAATTGACCCGCTGCGGCATTGATGGCCGCCTGGACGTCCCGGGCCGCAGCATTGATGTCGCGATCGAGGTCAAACTGAAGAGTGATTCCGGTTGACCCGAGCTGACTGGCGGAAGTCATCTGCGTGACGCCTGCGATCCGCCCGAACTGGCGCTCCAATGGCGTAGCCACGGACGAAGCCATGGTTTCCGGACTCGCCCCCGGCAGACTCGCCCGAACAGAGATCGTCGGGAAATCCACCCGGGGCAATGCCGCCACGGGCAGAAAATAGAAGCCGACGGCGCCTGCCAGAAGAACGGCAATGCTCAGTAACGAAGTGGCGACAGGCCGCCGTATGAAAGGCGCTGAAATATGCATCTTGGTTCGCTCTGCCCGTTAGTTCTCCACTGAGTTTACGTTGCCTGGGACACAAATGTTGCAAATTGCTACGGAATCGCCAACCCTCACGTCAGGGAGTCGGTGGGCGGAACCGGAGTAACATTGTTTCACGCGCTGGATCATTTTTGCAACGCGCGCCTGATTCGCGGCCACGATATTCAAAATTGAAAAAGCGCGACAGTCCTGATTTTGAGATGGCGAAGGCATGGGAAGACAGGATGAAAAAATGGGCATATTTAATGACGAGTTGTATCGTATTCCTATTCTATCTTAGCGGCGTGGCCGTTGGTCAGGATTCGGCGGCCCTGTCGCTGAAAACTAAAATCCTCGTACCCGGCATTAATGGACGGATGGACCACTTCAGCGTGGATCTGAAGGGGCAGCGCCTCTTCGTTTCCGCGCTGGGGAACAACACCGTCGAGATCTTGGATCTGATAGCCGGCAAGCGCGTGAAAACTATTACGGGTTTAGACGCGCCACAGGGATTGTTCTTCGATCCTTCCACGAATCACCTATTCGTTGCTAGAAGCTGTTGCATAACCTAGTACAGGGTCTTGAAAAGAAGGTAGTTGAGCTTTCTGAAATGAGAGATAAGGAGAATCAGCAGCGCCGAAGGAGGGCCGATGGCCCGATCGGGTCCGTT
>Ga0182024_10010260_pt1 | contig 19127 bp, 14 predicted proteins | sample P32metaG_FD_120480 | JGI IMG/M metagenome (GOLD analysis project Ga0182024, IMG submission 120480) | Permafrost microbial communities from Stordalen Mire, Sweden - P3-2 metaG (Illumina Assembly) | ecosystem: Environmental > Terrestrial > Soil > Wetlands > Permafrost | place: Sweden: Stordalen... | reverse complement strand
TCGGTGCTGCCTGCGAGCAATCTTTAGAGCGGCGATCTAGTCGCCCTCGCCTCGGCGGTCAAGCGTCGCATGAGGAAGTATTTGTTCCGCAAACTCAACCATCTTGGACACGCGCCGAAAACCGACCTGTTTTGACCCGCGCGGCGATTCTCATCGCTTTGCTGGATGACACGTCAAACGACCGTTTGAGAAGGCGCGGTCTCGGTTTTCAGTCCAATTCGCGTCTTTAAACGAACGGTATTCTGGGTGCACGTTCCGACCAAACAAAGCCATTCGCAATCCGGGTTCCTCAACCTCAGTGATGAGGATTAATGGCCGAGCGATGTTTGCGCTGCGGCGATTTTCCATTCCTAAGAGAAAAGCGCACAGGCATCGGAGGGTTGCCTCGACAAGGGTGTTGCTTTCGTCATACGAGTCGAGCAGTACACGACCATAAGTCAGCGATTCTTCAGTAGCACGCTCTTATAATTCACACATAAATCGGGTATAATGTATGTGTGATAGGGGCTCAGTTAAGCATTCGGATTCGGCTCCGCGGAACAGATCGTGGGCAGTGTCGGATGACTAAATAAAAGGCAACCCGGCTGGGTCGGGTGGCTCGTTAACGAGTAAGCCGACGTGGTTGATCACCTTTGAGGTGGTCGGCCACGTCGGTTTTTTATTGGTTTTCAATAACACGCGCGGCGGTGATAGCCGCCCGGGAGGAATCCAATGGACGACTCCAAGGAAGATAAACGCATTGTGGTGCAGCATCTCAAGGAAGCCACAATTGCTTTCCAGCAAAAACGCACGGGTCTCGCGCCCGTTCCTGCAGACAACTGTTGCGGAAATGGAAAAGGCGAACAGGTCGGGCAGAGTTGCCGATACGGAAGACTCAAGAATCGGTGGTGGTTGTCGGGCCAGTGAAATCGTTAGCAAGCTGATAGTTACACCGTCCTCGAAAGTCGGGGCGGAAAAGTGCGATCCGTGCCTGAGTGGTAGACTGCCAACTATGCTCAGTCAATTGTAAAGGAGAGTGAACCATGTTACGCCTTGCCATCGTTTTACTTGTGGTTGCACTGATTGCTTCCCTCTTCGGTTTTGGCATCATTGCCAGCACCTTTGGGGAAGTGGCGAAAATCGTGTTCTTCGTGTTCATCGTTCTGGCAGTATTGTCGTTTTGGGCGGTACGTTCAAACGGACACCTGCCTGATGAGAGGTGCTTGTCGTCAAGCGCGCTACTCATGCGTCCACAGAGGGCGGTTTGTTCCACCAGCATGATCGCGGAGGTTGCATGGCTCGACCCTTGCAAGTCGTCATCATTAAGCCCAGCAAGTACACGGCCGACGGCTATGTGGAGCGTTTTCGCTGGGGCTTCATGCCGAACAGCACCGTGCCGTACTTGCGAAGCATGACGCCGTCGGTAGTGGGCGACACGCCCGCTGAAGTCCACACGGTGGACGAGTACGTCCACACGGACCTGGATTATCTTTCGTTGCTTAGGCGGGGACGCCGCGACCGGACTCTGGTGGCGCTGGTCGGCGTGCAAAGTCATCAGTTCCATCGTGCATTAGATCTCGCGGCTTATGCCCGGCGATATGGTTGTATGGTCGTCATCGGCGGACCCCATGCGATAACCTGCGACACGTCCATGCTGCATGACAGCGGAGTCAGCTTTGCGCTCGCCGAAGCAGAGCTGGTCTGGCCAGAGATCTTGCACAATGCGGCCGAGGGAAAACTGCAACCCGTCTATGGCCAGCATCAACGTTGGCAGCAGGAATTGGAGGCCCCGGTCCTCGTGCCCCCGGAGCCCAAGGATCTGAGCCAATACGTCATACCAATGCTGGGACTTTACCCAGCTCGTGGATGTCCATTCATTTGTAACTTCTGCTCGGTAATCAAAATTGCCGGAAGGCGGATTCGCAGCCAGAAAGTCGCTACGACTATGGCCAGTCTCCGCGCCGCCAAAGCCGCCGGTGTGCGGACAATCATGTTTACATCCGACAATTTCAACAAGTACCCGGGGGCTACGGAACTGCTAACGGAAATGGTGGAGAGGCGACTCGGGCTGGAATTCTTCGTGCAATGCGATACCCAGATTGCGCGCCAGGAGCAGTTAGTTGAGTTGTTGGCCAAGGCCGGATGCTACCAAATGTTTGTAGGCGTGGAATCGTTCAATCGGCAGACGCTTTTGGCAGCCCAGAAAGGTCAGAACCGCCCCGAAATGTACCGCGACATTGTCCGACTATGCCGCGAACATGGCATCAGTTCGCACTTTTCTAACATCATCGGCTTTCCCCAGGATACTCAGCAGGAGATCGATGAGCACTTGGAAACGTTGCGCGCGATGAACCCGACCTGGGCTTCGTTCTATATCCTCTGCCCGATTCCGGGCACGGAGCAGTACGATGACTTCCTGGCCGACGGACTGATCACCGAGAAGAACCTCGACAGGTTCGACACAACGTGTCTGACCTGGCGCCACCCCTGCTTTTCGCACGAGCGGTTGTCGCAAATGTTATTCGACTGTTATCGCAAGTTTTTCTCGTGGCGGCACATGCTGCAAAACGTAAGGGACGAAATGGGTTTCCACAAGCAAAGCGTCCTGGCAAGAAGTGCGGGAGGCATGGCCATGTCGCTGTTTAATCGTTTTTGTGCTTGGCGAAAAACACATCCCATGTCAGGAGGGATTATACGAGTCCTGCGCGATAGCGCTGCGGATTTCATCGCCTGGCGGAAAGAAACGTTTGGTTTTGAGATGGCTCCGCTGCCACGGAGCTTGGCGTTACGTGCTCCCGAGAACCAACCAACTCTCGCCGTTGCTCGTGTCTCCGCACGCCAAGAGCCGGGAGACCTCATTTTGGTTGACGAATGCGAACGATGAGAAATAGGACAAGCTTTCGAGCTTCCGCGCAAATCAACACGGCAGTCAAAGATTTGGCTGGCAGGTACGCATGTGATCGGTTTATTGGCAGTCCAACGATGGTGAGACAAAATCGCACATGGGATATGTGCGTTCTTGCTCATAGTCGCTGTGTCCACAGCGTGGAAATTCCGGCAATCTTTAAACAGGCTGCAATCAATCCTGTTGGCACGGTTTATGCTTTTATGGCATCCCAGTGAGATCAAATAGGTTGAAACCAATCACAGATATCGACCTTTGGCCGACAAGCCCGATGCCGACTTGACGAGCAAGTTGCGGCACTTCCTAAGCGCGAACGTTGAAGATTTCGATGGATAGAGTTCCTGCATCGTGAGGAACTTCATCCATGTTCATATTTTCTTGGTCGTTGCGCTCGTGGTGCAATTCAGCATCTGCGGCTCAATTCAAAAAGGAGAACCGACATGCTTGGCACCATTTTGATTGTGGTTCTGATTCTATTGCTGCTGGGTGCGTTACCCACCTGGCCGCACAGTAGAGACTGGGGTTATTTCCCCAGCGGCGGCCTGGGATTGGTCGTGGTGATTTTGATCATCCTACTGGTCCTGGGACGCATTTGATCATTGCGGATTGTGGTTTTCCCCGAGCGGGGTTTTATGAGGAGGTGATGTCATGGTTCCTACAGCAATTAGTCTCGCCGGTGCGGTCGTTCTGCTCTTGGACATTTTCGCCATCGTCAGCGTGTTGCTGGGTAGCTCCCCGGTCCTGCGCAAGATTATGTGGATTGCGATAATTCTCCTGCTGCCCATCGTGGGCATGGGACTGTATTTCCTCATCGGCCGGAGCGCAGCCGACGCACATGCCTGAAGAGAATATAAACTCTGCCTGTCTAATAGGAACCAATGCAATGAACAAGCGCGATTACGCCATGGCGCAACAGATCGCCGAGGCGGTCAGCGCGTTCCAACAGATAAGTACCGGCCACATGCCGAAATCCGTGAGTGTGGTTCTAAGCGAAGACACACTGGTCATGGAAGGACGTCCAGAAGGGAGCCCAGTCGGCATGGGACGATTTGGACAAAGCTTTCCACGACGCGTCACGCGAGAACTAATTGATACACTGTTACCAGAGCAAATTCTAAGAAAAGGAGTCGCTATCATGAGTGGCAAAACAGACGTGGTGAAAGGCCGAGTCAAGGAAGCTGCAGGCGCGCTGACTGGCAACGACAAACTTCGCGCGGAAGGAAAAACCGATCAGGCGGTCGGGAAGACCAAACAGGCTGTCCAGAACGTCGCCGACATGGTCAAAAAAGCCGTGGAAAAAGTGACCGGGTAATTGAGGAGTGATGCGATGCAAGCGACTTGGCAACCAGTTCGCTACCGGTCGGAGGCTGCCATGAAAACCCAAGGTGAAATCGAAGCAGCCATCTGCGAAGGAATCACTCTATTCGAGCAGCAATACATGGGTCGCGGCCCCAAGTCAATTCATGCGCATCTCATCGGTGATCTCCTGGTCGTCCGCTTAAGGGATGTTTTGACCGCCGCCGAACAGCAACTTGTCAAATCGCAATCGGCGCAGAAGGGTAGAGATCTGCTCAAACAGGTGCGGACGCATTTGATTGAAACCGCACGACCGGTCATGGAAGCAATGGTCGAGAAGGTGACCGGCGTCAAAGTGCTAAGTCTGCATCACGATATCAGCACGGTGAGCGGTGAAGAATTGGCGGTCTTCACCCTTGCCGCAGCTCCGCACTTCCGTGGTCTTGGACACTAAAATTGCTGCATTGAGGAACAAAACGACAACAACTGTCGACACAGCCACATCAACTAAAAACGTCACCACAAGAAGTGTGAGAAACATATATCACCCGGAGTAAGTCTTATGAATGACAAGAGAATATTATTTTGCACAGACTTTTCGCGGCTTAGCGATAGTGCCCTGCCGCTGGCGGCTATGTTAGCTCGGGACAAGCAGGCTGACCTGCTCGTTTTGCACGTCCAAGAACCTCCGACCGCCTACTTGGCTGGTGAGTTCTACTACGGCCCGCTTGAGCCCGATAAAGGAATGCTAACCCAGCTATTACAACGAATAGTCTCTCCAGACCCAAGCGTTACCTGCAAACATGAAATGGCGTTCGGCGATCCGGCAACCGAGATTCTGCGTGTTGCCAAAGCCAACCATGCGGAAATGATCGTCATGAGTTCACACGGGCGGACCGGACTGGAGCGGATTTTGATGGGGAGTGTGGCGGAAAAGGTCGTCCGTCGAGCACCATGTCCCGTATTGATTTTCAAGCAACCGGTTCTCGCTTAATGGTTAAATAACATCGCCAAAGAATGGCATGGAGCTTTCCATGAGAATAATGCTTCCCGCGATCTCAATCGTGGGGACGGCGATTTTCATCCTGTGGGCAAACAACATTCGCACTTTGTATCACTGTGCGGCAACGGATCTTAACTGGCAAAGATCGAAGCTTTGCCGCAATGCCGATGATTCCGGATACTAATGGTACGGTATTAGCGTTCTTGCCTTTGAACTCATTACACCTTCAATTTTCTACTGACGGCGCATTTGCGGTTACTATCAGAGCGGTTGCCGCGCTGTCAAATCCTCAACTAGGGAGCAAAAAATATGAGCGTCACGACATCGAAAGATCGGGGCGGACCTGCAGCCCCGAAGTCTTCACAGACAGCGCACGAAATCCAAGAGTACGGGCATCTGGTCGCGATGCCACTTGCATTAAGTGAAAAGGCTCGCCAGCAAAGTGTCGATAATCTCAATCAATTATTGGCTGATACGATGACATTGCGAGACATGTATAAAAAGCACCATTGGCAGGTTTCAGGACCGACGTTCTATCAATTGCATCTGTTATTTGACAAACATTTCGGCGAGCAGTCGGAGATCGTGGACACGATCGCCGAGCGCATCATGACCTTGGGCGGTATTAGCGTAGCCATGTCTCACGATGTGGCCGAAATCACGACGATTCCGCGTCCGCCGCGAGGCCGCGAAGAAGCGCCAGTGCAAATCTCACGATTGCTTCAGGCCCACGAGATCACGCTAGAAGCTGCCCGATCGATGGCTCAGCAGGCCTCAAAAATTGGCGACGATGGCACGAATGATTTGCTGGTTAGTAACGTGATTCGCACCAATGAATTGCAAGTCTGGTTTTTAGCGCAACATTTGGTCGATGTGCCGTTGGTGCGTGCAGTCGACGTGGCCTGGAACTAGTGGCCGCCGTTTCACCGTGCGGCGATCGCCGGCTTAAAGATGCTGGAACTTAGGCATCGCGATCGTACGATTTGCATAGGAACATCGCAGAAGGGACTACTCGATGCAAATCGGCCCGAGTAAAGTATCCCGAGCGCAAATCAAATGATCGGGAATATTAAATCCTTGGAACACGGTTGCAAACGAGGAGGGTTCGATGTCATTGCTTGCCCAGAGAACTGGAGAACGAGTTTCATGAGCAACGACATCGTCGTAACCATGGTCGATATTCGAGGAGGACGTGTTGCGTTAGGTTCCCAATATCCTGACCAAATTCCCGTGCATCGTCATCGCGGTGTCGATCTGTTGCTGAACGTCAAAATCTTTGAATAAAGGAACGTTTATGAGAGGAATTTATCTCGGAATGTCATTGCTTGGCCTTGCAGTTGTCGGTGGATGGATCGTATCGAGATCGTCGGCTGCGCCGAAAGTAAATGATGTGCACGCTTTCATGCAGGTCAAGTTAGAAGATTCTAAAAAAGTTTTGGAAGGCCTGACCACGGAAAACTTTGACATAATCGTCAAGAACTCACAGGAAATGAGTCTCCTGAGTGAGGATACGCTCTGGCAAGTGTTCCAAACGCCTGAATATGTTCAGCGCAGCGCGGACTTTCGCCGCATCACGGATCGGCTTACCGAAGCGGCGAGGAAAAAGAACCTCGACGGCGCAGCTTTGGCCTACGTCGAACTCACCATGAGCTGTATCGAGTGTCACAAATATGTCCGTGACCAGCACAGCGGTGTCGTAAATCGCCAAAGGGCCGCCGGTGATGCCAAGTAACTTCGTGTAGCATGATTCGTGGAGATCCACAATGCGTACGACGGTTTTTCATGGTGTCAACGACATTCGCATGGCTGAGTTGGAACGACGACCCCGCGCCGGTATCAGTGAGGTTGTCGTTCGGATCACGTTGACGAATTGCAGGTGTGGTTCGCCTCTGATCAACTGCTGGCCCACAATCCGGGGTAGTTCGAGACAGTTATGAAGACCGAAGGTGTAATCGAAGAGGCGTATTTGTCGGGGATCACTTCGCCGTCTTTTACCCCAGAGGCTTGTCGGCAAGGCGACCGGACGGCTTGCACACGCCAATTCGGTAAATCGAAGTGAGTTCGGACAAAACGCCGCTCGGGATCGAGCGCGATTCTTACCTCAACGGGGAAGCTGTCGGTACGGGGGGCGGCTATGTTCACGATAGGGCGCGTTGTCAAAAGACCCCAGCGAGTGTCCAACGGGAACCTTGTTCTCGTCGCCTTCGGCGGACTCGTTCGATTCCGTACAACGGCATTCTTTCAGCGCCGCCTGCAGGTGTTCCTGGCGGATCGGCTTGACGAGAAACATGAATACGTGCTTGTGCTCTGCATTGAGCACCAGATCAGGCTCGCAATGGTGCGAGTAGAGAATGATCGGGATCGGCTGTCTCTCGTAAACGGCCGCGGCTGCATCGGATCCGCGCATCTCGGGCGTCAGCGTACCGGTAATTACTACATCTGGCTGTGTCTGCGCACACTGACGGATGAGCGATTCGCCGTTTTCGGCAACTGCTACCACTTTATGTCCCAAGTTGCGAAGCATTTGCCGTAGGGATTCCCGCATCCCAGGGTCGTCATCAGCAATTGCCACGCGCAGTGAGAAAGACATGGTTGGATTGAATTACTAAATAATCGGATCGAATCACTAAAAAATATGCAATCGTCCCAATTTCAACATGCAGCTAACAGCAACCCCTCCGACTCGGAACAATTCTTCTGCTGCAATTATACCATATCATCATCGCTCTGGAGGGCACCGAAATTGGTCGGTTCTGCACCACCCTTCAATTTCGACCGATGAAATGTCCTTGCATTTTTTTCTGCGTCCTGCTGGACGGTTTGTTTGCCCTTTGCCAATCGCCTGATCCAACTTTCCTTCGCGGCGCAGCTTGTCACACCTCAGGCGCTCCGGCATTTCCGTGACTTGCCCTTTCACTTCGCGATACCGCATTGTGGCCGGCCCCGGGCCTGCTGAGTTTTTTATCTGCAACTCGTGTGCCGTCCCGAGCCTCTACATCTCGCTAGATCCTGCGCTTGCTTCAGCATCACCTTCGATCTCTATCCGACGATGCGTCCCTCGTTACGGTAAGGGCTCGCGATCTTCCATAGTGAGCTTTGATGTGGATTGCTGTTGGCGAGGTTCCCTATCCTCGAAGTGACACTAATCTGCGTCGCGACTGGTCGTACAACCTGCCCGATCCTCAGCAAGCATTCGGGCAATGAGTTTGATGAAGGTGGCTTCCGGGTAATCGTTGTCCGCCAGTAGAAGCGCGTCGGTCTGCGGGCTATCATTGAAACGCTGTGCGGATCTCTATCTGCTTTCGCCGCAATAACGCAGGGGGACGTCGGTTGGAACGATGGAATATCGATTTGCGACGACCGATTTTGAGTCTAATGACGCGCGCGAGGCGCTTGCGCCCAGCGGAGGGTGACGAGCAACCGTTGCGGTCTGAGCTATTCAGCACCCACCAGCTTGAGCAGCATGCTAAAGCTTTGGCCGGTTGGCATGAGGTGGATAAGCGGCCGGGACCGGACCACCTTTTAAAGCGCTTAGAGAAAAACGAACAGGTCCTGCTCAAAGCTCAACAACTGATCGTGGCAGCGGTGGCGGCCAAACGGCGGGTGTCGCCGGCTGACGAAAGCTTGCTGGACAATTTCTATCTGATTGAAGAACAGATTCGCACTGCCCGTCGTCACCTTCCAAAGGACTACAGCAAGGAGCTCCCGCGGCTGCGTTCGGGCCCTGCGAGCGGCTTTCCGCGGGTATACGACATCGTGCTGGAACTGATCTCACATGTCGACGGCCGGATCAGTACCGAGAGTCTGACCTCCGTTGTGGCGGCATATCAAACCGTTGCTCCGCTTACCCTCGGAGAACTTTGGGCCATTCCGATCATGCTTCGCCTGGCATTGATTGAGAACCTGCGCCGCGTCGTCGCGCGTATGACTGCCGCCCGCCGCCATCGGGACCAAGCCAATGCCTGGGCCGATCAGATGATCGAAGCTGTAGAACAGGATCCTAAACATCTGGTCCTGGTCATGGCGGAAATGACGCGCGCAGCGCCCGAGATGGACAGCGAGTTTACGGCCGAATTTGCCCGCCGCCTCCGAGAACAAACTCATGCCATGGCATTGCCATTGATGTGGCTCGAACACCGATTGGCCGAGCAGGCGGTCACGGTCGAACAGTTGATGCAGATCGAGGGGCAGCAGCAAGCGACCGACCAAGTTTCCCTTGGCAATAGCATCAGCAGTCTGCGGTTTTTGGGCGCAATCGATTGGCGCAAGTTTGTCGAATCGCTCAGTTTGGTCGAACAGACGTTGTGCGGTTATTCGCCTGGCGACCTTGGCAATTTGGACAGCAGCTCGCGCAATTCCCGCCGGGTCGTCCAGGCCATGCAAGGATATTCGGACGTTTACAGCGAAATGGATTTTGCCACCCGCGACCGGTACCGCCATGTTGTCGAACGGATCGCAAAACTTAGTAGTTTTGCTGAGTGGGAGGTGGCTGCGCAGGCGGTCCGCTTGGCTAGGCAAGCAGCCGACTTGAATGGTGTTCGTGAGCGATCAGCTCACGTTGGATTCTATTTAATCGATCATGGATTGCCTCAACTCGAAGCAGCTGTCCGAGCGCGTATTTCGGTTGGCGAGAAACTGCGGCGATTGGTCAAACGGCATTCGCTACTGCTTTATCTGGGCGCGATCGGGGCGGTCACCTCTGCCGTGGCCGCGATAGCGCTCTTCCAGGCCTGGTCGCAGGGAGTCGATCTCTTACTGCTAGTACCCATGGCGTTCCTGTTACTGCTGGGCACAACGCATCTTAGTGTGGCCATTGTCAATTGGTTGGTGACGTTGTTGGTAACGCCACAACTTCTGCCTCGCATGGATTTGTCCGCCGGGATTCCCAGCGAGTTTCGCACGCTCGTTGCCGTACCCACCATGCTTACCAGTTCAAAAGGCATCAGCGATTTGATCGAGGGGTTAGAGGTTCGATATCTGGCAAACCGTGACGAGCATCTCCATTTCGCCTTATTGACTGATTGGCGCGATGCCAATGCCGAGACGACGCCAAAAGACAAAGCCCTCCTCGAGCGCATACGCGAAGGAATTGAGTCGCTAAACAAAAAGTACGAAGCTGAACGCAGCGATGTTTTCCTTTTGTTTCATCGTCCTCGTCGCTGGAATTCCCAAGAGCGAATTTGGATGGGGTATGAACGGAAGCGCGGCAAACTCGCCGATTTGAACGCATTTCTTCGTGGAGACAGGCGCGATCGGTTTTCGTTGGTCGTCGGAGACATAACCCCCCTTGGGAAAGTGAAGTACGTGATCACTCTCGACTCGGACACACAGCTCCCACGAGACGCCGCCCGACAGATGATCGGAACCATCGTCCATCCTTTGAACCGGCCCCGACTCAATGACAATAATAACGAGGCCTGCGACGGGTATTGTATTTTGCAACCCCGCGTTGCCCTGAGCTTGCCCAGCGCACGACGCTCGTGGTTCGTGCGCATCTTCGGCGGCCAAGCCGGCATTGATCCCTACACCGGAGCGGTATCGGATGTCTACCAGGATTGGTTCCAGGAAGGTTCGTTCATCGGCAAAGGCATCTATGACGTGGACGCCTTTGAAAGAATTTTGGGCCAGCGGTTTCCGGAAAACCTCATCCTCAGCCATGACCTATTGGAAGGTTGTTACGCCAGGTCGGCTTTGATCAGCGATGTTGAGTTGTTTGAGGCCTACCCTGCACAATACCGCGCCGATGTCGGTCGCCGGCATCGCTGGATTCGCGGCGACTGGCAAATCGCCACATGGGCGCTGCCATGGGTACCCAATCAACTGGGACAATTCGAAAGGAATCCTCTTTCGGCTTTGTCCCGTTGGAAAATCTTAGACAACCTACGGCGCAGTTTGGTGACCGCCGCGTTGATGCTTTTGCTCGGCGTGTCCTGGCTGGGGTTCGCGTGGGCGCCCTCCTTTGGGACCCTCTTGGTCCTGACGATTATGCTGTTGCCCCTTCTCCTACGGGTCGTCGTTGAGTTGATCAAGCGGCCGACCGATCTCTCGTGGCGGCTGCATCTGCGAGACCTCATCCGGCCCATGATTCGGTATGTTGTGCAGGTGATTTGCGCCCTGGCCTTTTTGCCCTACGAAGCCTATTACAGTTTGGACGCGGTGTCGCGCACGCTGACGCGGTTGGCCGTTACAAAACGCAATTTGCTTCAATGGCGCACGTCCACCGATGCGGAACAGGGTACGCGATCAGACTTGTTCGCAACACTTCGAACGATGTGGATCGCGCCAGTCGTGGCGCTCCTTCTAGCAGGCTACCTTGTCCGATTTCGTCCAGACTCACTACCGGCTTCCGCTCCATGGCTCGTTTTATGGCTTGCATCTCCGGCAATCGCCTGGTGGCTCAGTCGACCGCTGCCAAGTCGAGAGACTCGATTGACTCAGGACGACACGGAGTTTCTGGAGGAGTTGTCCCGCAAAACGTGGCGGTTCTTTGAAACATTCGTCGGTCCGGAAGATAACTGGCTTCCGCCGGACAATTATCAGGAATACCCTGTGGCCGTAATTGCCCACCGGACTTCACCCACAAATGTGGGCCTTACGTTGCTTTCGAATTTGGCCGCTTTTGACTTCGGGTTTATCTCAGTTGGTGAATTCGAGAATCGCACGGCTAAGACTTTTGCCAGTATGGAGCGGCTCGAGCGATTCCGCGGACATTTTTTTAACTGGTACGATACGCGTACACTCGAACCACTTTCCCCGCGATACATTTCGACCGTTGATAGCGGAAACCTTGTGGGTCATTTGCTCACTCTGCGTGAGGGATTGCTGAAGTTGGCAGATGAGAAGATTCTGCCGCCTCGGGCACTGCGTGGGCTGGCGATTACACTGCGGGGCTTGGTCTCAGCCGTAAATGCTGCGGGATCAACCGATCGTCATCCGATTGGGCGCGCATCAGCCGAAGGAGAATCACAGCCCTTACATCTCCTTGAACAACTTCAGCAAGAACTCTTGCATACATCGCCCACGCGCGAAGCCGGCTCGCTATTGCTCGCACGCCTAGCCACCGCCGAATACACTGTGATCACCGAATTGTTGGAACATCCTGACGAGCACGTCCGCTGGTGGGTAAGCGCTTTAAGGCAGCAGGCCCAGGCTTGGCTCGACGAGCTGAACTTGCTGGCACCGCTGGCGGCGTTTCCTCCACCGCCAGCGGCACTCTGGCAAAGCACCGAGCCAACCCAGGCGAATTGTGTGACCCAATTGCGCGCGGCGCTTGAACGGATTGATAACGAAGGAACATTACGACAGGTTGCCCGGTTCAGCATCGAACTGTCATCAATCCTCGATACAGTTCCGGCGGAGACAGAAGAGCATCGTGATTGGCTGGCTCAATTGAAACAGCGCATTAGCGATGTCAGCGATCGTGCCGCAGCGCGGCTGGCTTCTCACGAAAGGCTGGCCCGGACGTGCCTCGAACTGAGCGATGCTGAATTTGGGTTTCTATTCGATGAGCCTCGAAAACTCCTAGCGATTGGTTACAACGTGGCTGAACACCGCCTGGACGCCAGCTTCTATGACCTGCTGGCTTCCGAGGCTCGGCTGGCAAGCTTCGTTGCCATTGCGCAAGGCCAATTGCGGCAAGATCATTGGTTTGCGCTGGGGCGTCAATTGACTGAATTGAACGGCTCTCCCATTCTGTTGAGTTGGAGCGGCTCGATGTTTGAGTATTTGATGCCGCTATTGGTCATGCCAAACTTTGAGGACACGCTGCTTAGCCAAACGTGCCGGGGCGCCGTCGCGAGGCAAATCGCTTACGGTGCTAGTCGGAATGTTCCCTGGGGAATCTCCGAGTCGGGATACAACCTGACAGATGTTCATTTGAACTATCAGTACCGGGCGTTCGGCGTACCCGGCTTGGGGTTCAAACGGGGACTGGCCGACGATCTCGTGATTGCCCCCTACGCCACGCTGCTGGCACTCACGGTTGCTCCTAGTCAGGCCTGCGCCAATCTGCGACGGTTGTCCGCTGCCGGTCTTGAAGGAGGCTATGGATATTATGAGGCAATGGATTACACGCCGACGCGAAACCCGCCAGGACAATCCTGCGCCGTTGTGCGTTCGTTCATGGCTCATCATCAGGGGATGAGTATCTTAGCGCTTGCCTATGCATTGCTCGATCGGCCGATGCAGCGATGCTTTGAGGCGTATCCGCCGTTTCAAGCCACTGACCTACTTCTGCAAGAGCGCATTCCCAAGGCAGCGCCCATTGACCCACGCTCCGCAGAGAGTGTCGAGACGCCTCAACTAGCGGAAGAGCCCAAAGCCCTGCTGCGGCTCCTCAATACGCCGCAGACGGTTATTCCCGAAGTGCACCTGCTGTCCAATGGGAATTACCATGTCATGATCAACAATGCTGGTGGCGGGTATAGCCGCTGGCGCGATCTTGCGGTAACGCGCTGGCGCGAAGACATCGCACGCGATGATACGGGCACGTTTTGTTATCTGCGCGATGTAGCGTCCAACGATGTTTGGTCGATAGGCTATCAGCCCACGCTTAAGCCGTCTCGTGATTATCAGGTCATTTTTCCGCAGTCGCGGGCGGAATTTCACAGGCGCGACTTTGAGTTGGATACGCACACCGAAGTGGCCGTTTCACCAGAAGACGACGTTGAGCTGCGCCGCATCCGCATCAGGAACCTTTCTCGAGTTGTCCGCACGATCGAACTTACCAGCTATGCAGAAGTGGTATTGGCCAGCGCGGCGTCTGACGCAACCCATCCGGCATTCAGTAACTTATTCGTACAGACAGAGATTATCCACAACCGCCAGGCAATCTTATGTACCCGTCGCCCTCGATCGTCTGAAGAGCATCCGCCCTGGATGCTACATTTAATGTCTGTGCATGGGACCGCGGTTGGAACAACTTCCTATGAGACCGACCGGGCCAAGTTTCTGGGTCGTGGCCGCGGTGTTGCCGACCCGCAAGTAATGCTTCGCTCCACGGCGCTCGCGAACAGCGAAGGTTCGGTTCTTGACCCGATCGTGGCCATTCGCTGCACGGTCTCCATTCAACCCGATGAAACGGCTGTGATCGACGTCATCTCGGGCATAACTGAAACGCGCGATTCTGCTCTAGGTTTAGTCGAGAAGTACCATGACCGTCATTTGGCCGACCGCCTCCTCGATCTGGCCTGGACTCATGGGCAAGTGATCTTACAACAACTCAATGCCACTGAGGCCGAAGCGCAGCTCTACAGCCGTCTGGCCAGTTCGATTATCTATGCCAGCGGCCTGCGCCGCGCCAGTACCAGTATTTTGGCCAACAATCAGCGTGGCCAATCGAGTTTATGGGGACATGGCATCTCCGGCGATTTGCCGATCGTGCTGCTCCGAATTGCCGATCAAAGTAAGATTGATTTGGTGCGCCAACTATTGCATGCGCATGCGTATTGGCGATTTAAGGGATTGTCCGTCGATCTCGTGATTTGGAACGAAGATCAGTCGGGATACCGGCAATTCCTCCAGGACGAAATTGTCAGCTTGATCGCCGGCAGTTTCGAGGCTCATCTTCTCGACCGGCCAGGCGGAGTCTTTATCCGCCGACCGGAACAGATGTCCGACGAAGATCTCGTTCTCATGCAGAGCGCCGCTCGCGTTGTATTGAGCGATAGCGGTGGAATGCTGACCGACCAGATCGAGCGTCGCGGTCGCCGCGAAACCAGCATGCCATCATTCGTGCCACTCCGCGTCCGCAGAGGTGAGATCTTCCCCAGCCCAAAGTTGCCATTTCGCGAGCTAATCTATGCGAATGGACTGGGCGGTTTTACTTCTGATGGCCGCGAATATGTGATCACAACTTCACCTTCGCAGCGAACGCCGGCGCCCTGGGCAAACGTGCTGGCCAATTCTCAGTTTGGTGCGGTAGTAACGGAAAGCGGAACTGGTTACACGTGGTTTGAGAATGCTCACGAATTTCGGCTGACCCCGTGGTACGACGATCCGGTCACCGACGCTAGCGGAGAATTGTTTTATATTCGCGATCAGGATACTGGACACTTTTGGTCTCCCACGCCGCTGCCGGTTCCTGGCCGTAACGCCTACGTCACCCGGCACGGCTTTGGTTACAGCGTTTTTGAGACGACTGAAAATGGCATCGCGACCGAGCTGACGGTGTACGTGGCGCTGGACACACCGATCAAGTTTTTTTCACTGAAGATTCGAAATACATCCGATCAACCACGACGGCTTTCCGCGACCTGCTGTGTGGAATGGGTCCTGGCGGAATTGCGTCCTAAATCGCTCATGCATGTGGTAACCGAGTTCGATCCAAAGACGGGGGCGCTCTTAGCGCGTAACCCCTACAACTCAGAGTTTCCCGGCCGGGTTGCCTTTCTCGATCTGAATGAGTCGCAGCGCACGATCACCGGTAACCGAACGGAATTTTTTGGACGCAATGGCACTCCGGCTAAACCAGCAGCCATGGGCCGCACGCGCCTGTCGGGTAAAGTCGGGCCGGGGCTCGATCCATGTGGCGCAATGCAAACTGAATTCGAAATGGCCCCCAGGCAAGAACGCGAAGTCGTATTTTTCCTGGGTGCCGCTCCAAGCATCGAAGAAGCGCGCGGATTGATCCAACGCTTTCGGGGCGCTGGGCCGGCGCGCCGATCCCTGGAAGGCGTGTGGCATTACTGGCAGCGAACTCTGGGGACTGTCTACGTTGAAACCCCTGACCAGGGCCTCAATACTTTGGTCAATGGTTGGCTGCTTTACCAAACCTTGACCTGCCGTCTGTGGGGGCGGAGTGGCTTTTACCAGTCCGGAGGCGCATTCGGGTTTCGTGATCAACTGCAGGACGTTATGGCCTTGGTGTATGCGGAGCCCGGGTTGATGCGCGAACATCTGCTGCGGGCCGCAGGTCATCAATTTGTCCAAGGAGACGTTCAGCACTGGTGGCATCCTCCCACGGGACGCGGCGTGCGCTCGCATTGTTCAGACGATTTTTTGTGGTTGCCCCTGGTGACATGCCTGTATGTCAAACGGGTCGGCGATACGGGGGTTCTCGACGAGAGGGTGCCGTTCATCGATGGCCGCCCGGTCCCGTCAAACGAGGAGTCGTATTACGATCTTTTCAGTCGATCCGATCAGTCTGCTACCCTCTATGAGCATTGCGTCCGCGCGATCGAAAATGGTTTGCGATTTGGGAGTCACGGTCTGCCGCTAATGGGTTCCGGTGACTGGAACGACGGGATGAATTTGGTGGGCAGGCACGGGAAAGGAGAGAGTGTCTGGCTGGCGTTCTTTCTAGTTCACGTACTGCGGGAGTTCGCGGAAATTGCCCGCATGCGGGGCGACACGGCATTTGTCGAGAAATGCGATGCCCGGGTTGTTCAATTGAAAGAGAACATCGAGAACAACGCGTGGGACGGCGAGTGGTATCGGCGCGCTTACTTTGACAATGGCGAACCACTTGGCTCGGCCAGCAACGTCGAATGCCAAATCGATTCAATTCCCCAAAGCTGGTCTGTTTTGTCTGGAGCAGGAGATCCAAAGCGATCTCGGCAAGCCATGGAGGCTGTTAATGAGCGGCTTGTGCGTCGCGAGCAGTCGTTGATTCAATTGTTCGATCCTCCTTTCGATAGGTCGTCATTGGACCCGGGCTATATTAAGGGTTATGCGCCGGGTGTCCGCGAAAACGGCGGCCAGTACACCCACGCGGCAATCTGGACCGTCATGGCGTTTGCCGCTCTAGGCGATAAACGGCGCGCTTGGGAACTGCTATCGCTAATCAACCCGCTAAATCATGGATCGACCACAGCGGGCATTGCCACCTACAAAGTTGAACCCTACGTTGTGGCCGCCGACGTGTATGCTATTGCACCGCACATCGGTCGCGGGGGATGGACATGGTATACCGGGTCAGCCGGGTGGATGTACCGACTTTTGGTCGAGTCGTTGCTTGGCCTGCGATTGGACGTTGATAAGCTGTCTTTCTTTCCGTGTCTGCCGGATGAGTGGCAGTCATTCAAACTGCACTACCGTTACCGCGAAACCTTTTATCACATTACCATCAAGAACAATGGTGGTCGCGAAGCTACCCGACTTACCCGCGACGGAGTCGATCAACTCGACAAGGTCATCCATCTGGTCGACGATCGACAAGAGCATTTTGTAGATGTCGAGATCGGATGAACTACGATCATATCATTCGAATCGCTCCAGGCCGAGTGGTAAGTAATACGTCATCTGATGCAAAAAGTCGCTCATCGTTTCGGACTGCTGACATCTAGCCCACTAGAATTGCTTGGCCGGGTATCGATAAACACATCGACCAACTGGCCGACTAGTACTTTATGCTCCTTCACCAACGGACTATTGGGGTCGACCGCGTAAATGACCTGCACCACAAGGGTGTCAACTCGCTCGGTGTTGATTCCGGTTAACGATACTTTGGGAACAACATAAGGTTCCACGCGGACAAACGTCAAAGAAATTTCTTGTTGCAAAATGTTGCCACGAATTTTGGCCTGTGCCGGCGCGTTGCGCGGCAGTCGCGGGAGGTCTTCCTCATCGATATTGACCCTAACATGCAGCGGCGACGTGTTTCCCATCAAAACCAGCGACTGTCCGGCTAGCATGGAAATGAACTCCCCAGGTCGGACGTTGATCTGCAAGATTGTTCCATCCACGGGTGCTCGAATCAGCAGCAGATCCAAGGCTACTTTGGCCTGATCCACTTGAGCCTTGGCCTGTTCAACAGCGGCTACCGCAATATCGATGTCCGCTTTCCACGCGCCGGCCTTGAGCAGCGCCAGACTTGCCCTGGCAAGCGTTAATTCCGCTTCGGCCTTTTCGAACGCCTTTTCACGGCTAATGAATTCTTCTTCTGTGATCACGCCTGTAGTTTCACGCAGCTTCTTCCCGCGTTCATATTGATCTTTCTCGAGCCGATCGGTGGCTTCGGCAGCCACCACGTTGGCTTCGCTCACGGGAACTTCTTCGGGGCGTGGCTGTAGCTGCAGCTTGTGCACTCAATCGGCCGTTCTGCAACAGGTCATCGTTGCATCTCCACTAAGCCAATTCTCACGATTTTCACATGGCTTCTGCACGGATGAGATTTGGCTTGGCCCGCATCGCTGCCGCCATCACAGCTGCCGCGTTTCCTGATGCGCGCTAACAAACCACCGAAACAGACACGGCTGGCGACGGTTTCAAAACTCATCCGATTGATGGCACACCCCAAGCGCTTCGGAAACTCATCTCGTCGCTCGGTCTGACACTCACCTGCGGTTTTTGTCTCCAAATTGGTTCCGAGAAACTAACTATTTTCAAGAGAACCTCGCATTCGGAAGCTGAGGCATCAGCGTGCCCTAGATATCACTGTCGAAGTATGATTCCGGCCAACAGAACTCAGAAACCGGAACTGGGGCAAAAATTGGCGAAAAATTCACGGCGATTGCGCGCGTGGCCCGGCTCAGCCTCAGTCCATCTGGGAAATGTCGGTTGAATCATTTGGGTGAGAAGCTTTAAACCAATTTGTTGCCTCGGTTTCTAAATCTGGTTAAGATCAGGTGACGCATCGAGGCAAAAATCATCTGCAATTGCCCGACAGCTTCTTACGGCATCTGGGGGGTGCCGCGACGGCCCTTTCGTTCTCTCCACCATACCCGGGACCAGAAGCGACGTGCTCTAGGAGAGAGGCTTGAACTTTTCATCCCGGTCGCGCAAATCACCGAATAAAAGCCGGGGGGCGCTCGTTCGTCAGTGGCGGACCTTAAGCGTCGAGCGCTTGGAGCAGCGATGTCTGCTCGCCGCCTCCAGCTATAACTGGCAGAACATCAACATCGGCGCGGGAGGATTCGTCGATGGCATCTTCTACGATCCGCACAATCAAAATGTCATCTACGCCCGCAGCGACGTTGGCGGACTCTATAAAACCGTCAACGATGG
>Ga0182024_10010259_pt1 | contig 19128 bp, 18 predicted proteins | sample P32metaG_FD_120480 | JGI IMG/M metagenome (GOLD analysis project Ga0182024, IMG submission 120480) | Permafrost microbial communities from Stordalen Mire, Sweden - P3-2 metaG (Illumina Assembly) | ecosystem: Environmental > Terrestrial > Soil > Wetlands > Permafrost | place: Sweden: Stordalen... | reverse complement strand
GCTGCCGCCACCAGTGATCGACGGCAACACGCTATTCGTCGGCGCGGCGATCAGGACCACCGCGGTCTGCGCGCTCGTCGCCGAATTGTGGCCGCCAGCGTTGGTGGCGGTCACGATCACACGCAACGTGCTCCCAACATCCGTGGAAGCCGGCGTATAGGTCTGCGACGTAGCAGTCGGCCCAAGCGAGGAGCAGCCATTGCCGGACGCGTCGCACTGCTCCCACTGATACGTGAAGGTCGGCGAATTCGCCCACGTCCCGTTCGCCGCCGACAGCTGCACACCCTGCTGGGCAGTGCCGCCACCCGTTATCGACGGCAACACGCTGTTCGTCGGCGCCGCAATCAGAACCACCGCCGTCTGCGCGCTCGTCGCCGAGGCGTTGCCGCCCGCGTTGAACGCGGTCACGATCACACGCAACGTGTCCCCAACATCCGTGGAGGCCGGCGTATAGGTCTGCAAGGTGGCAGTCGGCCCAAGCGACACGCAGCCGCCGCCGGACCCATCGCACTGCTCCCACTGGTAGCCGTAGGACGTCGGCGAGTTCTCCCACGTCCCGTTCGTCGCCGCCAACTCCACACCCTCCTGCGCAGTCCCAGCACCCGTGATCGACGGCAACGTGTCGTCAGTAGGCGCCGGGGGCAACACCACCGCCGTCTGCGCGCTGGCAACCGTCAGGTTCCCGGAGCCGTTGGTCGCGGTAACCGACAACACCAACGTATCCCCAACATCCAGCGCAGTCGGCGTGTACGACAGCGACTGCCCGCCAGTCGCGACCGGGCTGCAGTTGGCGCCGCCGCTATCGCAGTCCTCCCACTGATAGGTCAACGTCGGCGTCGGGACGCCCGTCCACGTCCCCGGCGAACCCGACAACGCCACACCCTGCTGCACAGTCCCCGGCGAAATCGACGGCGCCTGCGAATTCCCCGGGGCGGAGTTCGGCTGGCCGTTCGTTACCGGAAAGACGTACCTTCCGGGCGTCGAGCTGTTGAGGTCATTGTCCGCGAGGGACGTCGACGAACTGGGGTCGTCGAGGAAGGCGCCCGGCACCCCGGAGCCCGGCAGTTGAAAAGAGTCACCGGAGGTCGACGTGCCGTTCGAGAAGCCGACGTAGGCACTCGTACCCGTTGTAGGCGGCGGCAGTTGACAGCTCGCGTTCCCACCGTCCGCCTGGCCGGCGTCCCATTGGATCTGGTCGTAGTTGTATTCGATGTCGAAGTCGTCACCGGAGTCGGCACTGCCTCCGCGGTCCGGGCGATCGATCAGGATCACCTGGAAGTTGTCGGTGACTGTGTCGTTCTCGCCGTAGCAGCCAACTCCGGGCCAGTTGACCACGAAGACGTTGTGGCCGTCGATCGTGCCGGTGCCGAAATTGACGACGTTGCCTACGCGCGTGTCAACGTCGGCGAAGAACGGGGCGATGATGGGGCTCCCGAAGGTGGTCAGGTCGCTCGGCGTGTACTGGGAGAGCGGCTGGGAGAAGGTGAGGTTGCCGTTGTTGTTGATGTAGACGCTGCTGTACTTGGTGCCGTAGAAGTCGATCGAAAAGCCGAGCGGCACCGTCGTGGGACCGTTGTCCCCGGCGACCGGACACGCCGGCGACGCGTTGCCCGTGCCACCGCATGGCCAGGTTCCGTCGTCGGTGCCGGTCCACTGGATGTCGCTGAAGCCGGTGATGCCGGCGGCCGCGACGACGGCGTTCCCACCCGTATCGCCCGAGGCAGCCGAGGGAACCGTCAGCGAGACGAGGGTCCCGGCGAAGGCGCACGCGCAGGCGAGCGCGGAAACGGCAACAAGCGACCGCCGACCGCGCTTCCCGACTCGCCGAAACGGCGCAGCAAAACGTTGGCCGAGCAAGGGCCTGCGCCTTGGTGAGCTAGCCCGAGACCGTTTCCGCACGGTCATCTGCCCCAATCTCCCTCATTCCAAACCCGCGATCGCCGACGGAAGCTAGGCGCGAAGGCTAGCACGGGTCTGGGCAGCCGGGCCGGGGCGGTTTTCCCTCCCGCGGTCTCGCCAAAATCACCACCCGGATGGTGGCCGGCGGTCATGCTTAATCGCCACCAGTCCGGCCTCGCGGCCTCGCCGGCAGGCACCACGATGGCGATCGCCGGCGAGCGTGGCGAGCGCCGTGCGACCCTGCTCGAGCACCTCGCCGCCCACCTCCTCGCGCGCCCGCCCGTCATGTTAGGGTCGCTCCAAGATGCGTACACGGCACAGCTCGCCCCGACTCGCCGCCGCCGTCGCCATCGCAGCGCTGCTGATACTGGGCGCGGCCCAGGCCAGCTCGTCCCCCAGCACGGTCTGGCTGTGCCGCCCCGGAGCGTCGGGCGACCCGTGCGCAGCCAGCCTCACGACGACGGTGATCGCAGCGAACGGGTCGCGCTCGCCCCAGAACGCAACAGCCGCAGCCAACCCGAAGTTCGACTGCTTCTACATCTACCCCACGGTCAGCAGCGAGACAGCGACCAACGCCGACCTGCGCATCCAGCCCGCAGAGCTGGAGGTCGCGCAGGCGCAGGCGTCGCGCTTCTCGCAGGTATGCCGGGTGTGGGCGCCGATGTACCGTCAGGAAACGCTCGCGGCGTTGCTCACCTCGAGCGCCGCCGGCACGGTGGCCGCCGAGAACGTCGCCTACGCGAGCCTGCTCGCCGCCTGGCAGGACTACCTCGCGCACGACAACGACGGTCGCCCGATCGTCTTCCTCGGGCATTCCCAGGGCGCAGCGATGCTGATCCGCCTGCTGAGCAGCCAGGTGGACCGCAACGCGGCGCTGCGAAAGCGCCTGGTCTCGGCGATCATCCTGGGCGGCAACGTCACGGTCGCGAACGGCCGCGGCGTGGGTGGCAGCTTCGCCAACATCCCGGCCTGCTCCGCGACGACGCAGACGGGCTGCGTGATCGCCTACTCGTCGTTCCCGAGCCAGCCGCCGAGCGACAGCCTGTTCGGCATCCCCGGTCAGGGTGTGAGCATCCAGTCAGGCCAGAGCGCGAGCAAGGGCGTGAGCGTCCTGTGCGTGAACCCGGCGGCACTCGCCGGCGGCACCGGCGCGCTGCTGCCGTACTTCCCGTCGAGTGGCACCGCCACCGTGGCCACGCCCTGGGTGTCCTTCCCCGCGCTTTACACCGCGAGCTGCAAGCACTCCGGCAATACGACCTGGCTGCAGATCAACGACATCGGCTCGGGCTCGGACAAGCGCCCACGCATCAGCGAGGCCGACGGGCCGCTGTGGGGCTACCACACCTACGACGTCAACCTCGCGCTGGGCAACCTCGTCGCCGACGTCGGCGACGAGGAGGCCGCCTACCTGCGCTCACAGCACTGAGCGCGGCGCCGGCGCGGCGGGGCTTGACGCCTCCGTCGCCGCGGGCGTGGTCCTGACGCTGACGCCGACCAGCACGGCCATCAACAGGCCGGTCAGGAGCACGGCCTGGCCTGTGAAGCTCGACCCAAGAATCGGCCCGCAGCGTCAGCGACGCGAGCTTGGCCGCCCGCTGCGCGCCCCGCCCAACTGCTATTGCTTGCCGCTCAAAGCCTCGGGAAGGAGTGAGCATGTCGCAGAGCTGTACGCACCTCGATCAGATCGCGGTCGAGCGGCCCGAGCGGGTCGCGGGCTGCGAGGAATGCCTGGCAATCGGCGGTCACTGGCTGCACCTGCGCGTGTGCCGCGTCTGCGGCCAGGTCGGCTGCTGCGACTCGTCCCCCAACCAGCATGCCTCCCACCACGCGAAGGCGCAGGGGCACCCGATTGTCACATCGGTCGAGCCGGGTGAGGACTGGTCCTACTGCTACGTGGACGACGTGATGTTCGTGCTGTCGGGCGATGCGTGAGCGAGCCGTTCGACGGCGGTCGCCGCTGTTCACCAGCGCCTCGGCACGTTCTGAGCGCACGCACACGAAAGCTGCGACCGATGGGGAGACGGGCGCAGCTCGCGTGCGAGGAGAGGGAGGGCCTCTAGGCGATGAACGGTGAGACTGCCTTGGTGGCCTGGGCGGCGGTGAGCACCTCGGGCAGGTTCGGGGCCGGGATGATCGAGTTGGCGGCGATGTTGGTGAGTACGCTGAGGTGGCGCGACTCGCAGGCGCCGATCTCGGCGGCGACGCCCTTCAGCGCGTTGCTCTGCAGCGCCGTCACGGCCCCCATGTAGGCGCCGACGAACGCGGTCTCGAGCGCCTCGCCGAGCTTGCCGATGCTGGCGCGCGAGGCAAACGACCCGGCCGGGTACTTGAAGGTCAGGCCCTTCGGCGTGGCGGCGCCGAGCACGCCCTTGAGGGCCGCGTAGTGCGCCATCTCGTTGCCGAGCGCGCCGGCGAGGTAGCTCAGCTCGTCGCCCTTCAGCTGCTTGGAGGCAATCGACTTGGTGTAGAAGTCGATCGCGAGCAGCTCGGCGGTCGCCGCCAGCTTCGCGATCGCGACGTCACCGGACGCGGTCGCCGCGAGCGCGCTGCCCTGCGCGAGGCCCAGCACGGACCCGCCGGCCACCAGCGCCAGGCCGCTGCCACCAGCGCGGCGAATGAACTGTGCTCGTGTCGTGACGCTCATTCTCTGACTCCTCGTTAGTCCGCGCAGGCGGAGGTATCTGCCGCGAAAGCGGCCATTGAATTTGTCGTGACTCCGCCGGCCCGCCGCAGCTGCCGGGCGTGTGAGCTCAACTCCGATACGCGCGCGGGCGCCGGGCGGATCACTCAAATTTGCGCGACGCAGTTCATCCCCGGGCTCGCCGAGGTCCTGCGGGCCTCGGGTGGGGGAGCGCGAATCGCAGTGCCGGCCGGCGGCCGGCGGCTCAGCCCGGGTCGCGCGGGACGCGGGAGCCCAGGCCGAGGTCGACGCCGTGGCGCTCGCACGCGGCGATCAGCGCCTGGTAGGCGGTGACCAGCGGGCTCTCGGGCGCCGAGCCGGTCTGGCGCATGAGCTCCGGGCGCAGCACGTCGGCGACGAGCGTCGTGGCGCGGATCATCGCCCTCAGCTCGCGCTCGGTGAGTGCGACCGTGATGCGGGCGTCGTCGCGGCGCGGAGTCACGGCGACGCCGCCGCCCGGGTCACGCGCGAACACGGTCGGGTCCCGGTCGGCACCACACATAACAGCCCAGTCCTCGGCATTGCTGATCACCCCCGCGCTAACAGCATTCCGGCTTGGCGAAAATTCCGCAGGGTGATTTTTGCCACCCGAATGGCGGGTTTCCGCCCGGCGGCCGCGGCCGGCCCGGTGGCGCGGCGCTCGCTATCCTCCGCCGGGGAGGATGGTCGACACGTGAGCGATCCGGAGCTCAGTGGAGTGTGCGGGTGCCCGCGCGCCGTCGTGCAGGCACACTGTGGGGTGCGATGAGCGAGCACCAGACCCCCGAGCGCGAGCAGGCGCCGGCTCCCACGCAGTCCACCGGGTCCGAGCTGGGCGCCGGCCGATCCCGCGACCTCACCTCGCGGGTGAACGAGATGCGCCGCCCGGCGATGATCGCGCTGGTCATCTATGCGGTGCTGCTGATCGTGCTCAACACCCACTCGGTCAGCATCAGTTTCGTGTTCTTCACGATCCACACCGCGCTGCTCGTCCTGATCGCCGTCGCCGGCCTCCTCGGCTTCGCGGGCGGGTATCTGGTGCGCCGCCACAAGGACGCGGATAGGACCGGGACCTAGGGGCAAGGACGCGAAAGCGCCGGCGGTCTGCGGCAGAGTCAAGCTTGCGCGGGCCTCCCCCCTACGCTTTCGCGATGCCCGGGCCCACCCGACGACTCGACAGCCAGTCGCGTGCCGCGCGCATCCTCGACCGCGTTCGCGCGATACCCGAGGGCTTCGTGCGCACCTACGGCGACATCGACCCGGGTGCGCCGCGGATGGTGGGCGCGGTGCTCGCGGCCGTGGAGCACGAGGACGTCCCCTGGCACCGCGTCGTGCGGGCGGACGGCACGCTCGCCAAGGGCGAGGACCAGCGCTCTCGGCTCCACGGCGAGGGCGTGCCGATTCGCGGGGGGCGCGTCGATATGCGTCTGGCGCGGCTCCCACCCGAAGCCCATTGAGCTCGAGCTGGTGCGGGCCGACGGGCTGCCCCGCGGTGCGCGCGTCTGCGGCGCCGGTGGCCTGCTCGGCCGCCGCGGGCGCGCTCCACTCAGGAGCGGGGATCCTCCTCGCGCGGCTCCCCCCACGCGGTTGCCAGCACCGAGCGGGGACCGCCATGGTCGCGGTGCTCGCACAGATAGACGCCCTGCCAGATGCCCAGCGCGAGCCGCCCCTCGGCCACCGGCAGGGTCAGCGAGGACCCGATCAGCGCCGCCTTGACATGCGCGGGCATGTCATCTGGGCCCTCGAGGCGGTGCGTCCACAGCCGCGCCTGCTCCGGAACCGCGGCGCTGAACCAGCTCTCGAGGTCGCGCCTGACCTCCGGCGAGGCGTTCTCGTTGAGGGCGAGCGACGCCGAGGTGTGCTGGATCAGGAGGTGGGCCAGCCCGACGCGCAGCCGCGCAAGCTCTGGGAGCGCGTCCACGACCTCACGTGTGACGAGGTGGAATCCGCGCGGGCGAGGGGCGAGCTCGAGCTGGCGCTGGATCCACACGGCCCCACGCTATCCGACCGGCCGTGGGGTCCAGCCGTTGCGCCAGCGCTGTCCCATCGCCCACCGGTCCGCGTGCCGGCATGGCATCTGCTGGCGGCGCCGGCGCCGCGCGACTAGTCCAAACGTATGAGCTGCGCGTGTGCAGTTCCAGGTTGGGTGCTGAGGCGCCGATGGCCACTGTATGGCGGCTCATGCCGACTCAGGTGCCGTGGTCGAGGGACCCGCCGGTGCTACGCGCGAGCCGTCGGGCGCCCCGGCGTCTGCGACGGTGAAGCCGGTTGCAGTCCTTGACGGCGAGCGGCTGGCTGCGCTCCGGGATACCGGGCTGGTTGAGGGCGAGCCTGACAACGCGTTCGCGCGTTTGAATCGGCTCGCGGTTGAGCTGCTCGGCGTGCCGGTGTCGCTCGTGTCGCTCGTCGACGAGGACCGGCAGTTCTTCGCGGGCCAGGTGGGACTGCCCGAGCCGTGGGCATCATTTCGCGAGACACCGCTGTCACATTCCTTCTGTCAGCACGTCGTCGACAGCGGCGAGGCGCTGGTGGTCGACGACGCTCGGTCGGACCCGTTGGTGTCCGACAACTTGGCTGTCCGCGACCTTGGCGTGGTCGCCTACGCGGGGATGCCGTTGCGGATGCGCGACGGCAACGTGCTGGGCTCGTTCTGCGCGATTGACGTGAGCCCACGTCACTGGAGTGAGCGTGATCTGGCGGTTCTCGCCGACTTGGCAAGCACGGCCGCTGATCTGATCGAGCTGCACCGCGTCGAGGGGGCGCCCTTGCTGCGTGATCCTCTGACCGGCCTGCCCGACCGGGCGTTGTTCGCCGAGCTCGTCGCGCAGTCTGTCGCGCATGCCGGGCGCAGCGGTGGATGCGCCGCAGTTCTCGCGCTCGGCATCGATGGCTTCCGCCTGATCAACGAGGCGCTCGGTCACGCCGGCGGCGATCAGGTGCTCGTGTCGGTCGGGCAGCGCCTGACCGCGGCGCTCCGCGACGGCGACACCGTCTGTCGTGTCGCCGGCGACGAGTTCCTCGTGCTGTGCGGGTCAGCTCGCGACGAGGCGGACGCTCTGGTCGTGGCTGATCGCCTCCGCGAAGCCGTGATCTGCGACCCCATCGACGTCGATGGCCGAGACCAGCCCGTCGCCGCGACGATCGGAGTGGCCTGCACCAGCGACCCGGTTGAGCCGGCTGAGCTGATCGACGCTGCACTGGCCGGCCTGCACCGAGCAAAGGCCGGCGCGCAGGCTTGTGAACCCGTGGATCCCGCGCGGCGTGCACGCGCAGACAACCGACTGCGACTGCGCAATGACATCACGGGCGCGCACGAGCGCGGCGAACTCCACCTCGCGTATCAGCCAATCGTGGGACTGAGCACCGGAGCACCGGTGGAGTTCGAAGCGTTGGTGCGCTGGCAACATCCCGACCTCGGACTAATCCCCCCCGATGGGTTCATTCCCGCCGCCGAGCAGTCGGGCGCGGTCATCGCCCTGGGCGAGTGGGTGTTGCGACAGGCGTGCTCGGACCTTCTCATCTGGAGACAGCGGCGGCCCGACCTCACGGTCGCGGTGAATGTGGCACCCACCCAGATGGGGACCGCCAATTTCGTCGATGTCGTGTCATCAACGCTCGCCGATCTCGGAATGCCACCCTCGGCACTGACCCTGGAGATCACCGAACGCACCTTGCTCCGCGACGGCGCGAACCATCGCCGGACGATGGATGGCCTACGAGCACTCGGCATCCGCCTCGCGCTCGATGACTTCGGGACAGGCTTCTCCGCGCTCGGCTACCTGACCCGCTTCCCCATCGACATCGTCAAGATCGACCGCACGTTCGTCGACGCGATGAGCACCGATCCGCGTGCGGCCAGGCTCGTCGAAGCCATATTCGCGATGACAAACGGCCTCGGCCTCCAAACCGTCGCGGAAGGCGTCGAGCGCAAAGATCAGCTCGACGCCCTTACCGCCATGGGATGCAGGCTCGGACAGGGATACCTGCTCGGGCGGCCCGCCCCCGCCGCCGCCGTCACACAACAGCTCAAAGGCGGCTGAGCCAGCCCAACCAGTCGCGCGCAACCGCCAGATGCCGACTCGCGGTGGGGTCCGGCCCAGGGCGGGCGCGCGCATCTGCCGACCGCTTTGTGCGCCGCCCGGCTACCGTTCCTGCTCTCAACGTCATCCCCGCCCGGGGCCGCGCGCCCGGGCCGGGCCGTCGGCAACGTCCCCCGCGCGCGAGCGGCTTGCCAGCCCCCGAGCCGGACCGCATCAAAACCGTCGAGGAGAACCACATGCAAAGCGCGACCGCGACCCGGACCCTGCACAACTACATCGACGGTGCCTGGGTCGACGCCGCCGGGGCGAGCACGCTGGAGGTGACCAACCCGGCCAACGGCGAGCTGCTCGCCCACGTGCCGCTGTCGGGCACCGGAGATCTCGACACCGCGGTGCGGGCGGCCCGGGCGGCGCTGCCGGCGTGGCGCGCGGTCAGCACGATCAACCGCGCACGCAAGCTGTTCGACCTGCGCCACGGGCTCGAGCAGCGCAAGGAGGATCTCGCTCGTTCGGTCACGGCCGAGATGGGCAAGACGATCGGCGACGCCCGCGCGGAGGTGGCGCGGATGATCGAGATGGTCGAGTGCGCGTGTGCTATCCCGACGACGATGCAGGGCCGGATCCTCGAGGACGTCTCAACCGGGATCGACTGCGAGACGGTCCGCCAGCCGGTCGGCGTCTGCGCCGCGATCGTCCCGTTCAACTTCCCGGCGATGGTCCCGTTCTGGTTCCTGCCGTTCGCGATCGGCTGCGGCAACACATTCATCCTCAAGCCGTCGGAGCAGGTGCCGCTGACCCAGCAGATCGCCTTCGAGGTGCTCGACTCGATCGGGCTGCCCCCGGGCGTGGTGAACCTCGTCAACGGCGGACGCGAGATCGTCGAGGCGATCCTCGAGCATCCCGGCATCGACGCCGTCTCCTTCGTCGGCTCGGCGCCGGTCGCGAAGCTCGTCTACGAGCGCGCCGCCGCCACCGGCAAGCGCGTGCAGGCCCTCGGAGGCGCGAAGAACCACATGGTCGTGATGCCCGACGCCTTCATCGAGGAGACGGTCGCCGGGATCCTCGCATCCGCCTTCGGAGCCGCGGGCCAGCGCTGCATGGCCGGCTCGGTGGTCGTGACCGTCGGCGAGGCTCACGAGCGGCTGATGCCGGCGCTGAGCGCGGCGACACGGGCGCTGAGCGTCGGCGACGGCATGGACCCGGCGACCGAGGTGGGGCCGGTCGTCTCCGCCGCCGCGCGCGAGCGCATCACCGCGTGGATCGACCGCGGCGTCGCCGACGGCGCAACGCTCGCCGTCGACGGGCGGGCGCCGGCAGGGCTCGACCCGGACGGCGCCTTCGTGGGGCCGACGATCCTCGACGACGCGACGGCTGAGATGGCGATCGTGCAGGAGGAGGTGTTCGGCCCGGTGCTCTGCGTGATCCGTGCCGACACGCTCGATACCGCGATCGCGATCGTCAACGCGAGCCGGTTCGGCAACGGGACCTCGATCTTCACAGAGAGCGGCGGTGCGGTCCGCCGCTACCGCCACGAGGTCGAGGCCGGCATGATCGGCGTCAACGTCGGCGTCGCGGCTCCCGTCGCGTTCTTCCCCTTCAGCGGCTGGAAGGGCAGCTTCTTCGGAGACCTCCACGCCCACGGGCCAGACGCGGTCGAGTTCTTCACCCGCAAGAAGACGGTCACCAGCCGGTTCTATTCGGGTGGCCAGGGCAGCGGCTCCTACTTCGTCGAGCGCTGATCGAGTGCGGCCCGCGGGAGCGGCCGCGCGCCGGCTGCCCCGGAGCCCTGTGCTCCGCATCGCCCTGCGAAGCGGCGTCCAGCGCGGCGCTCGTCACTAAGCTCCGTCCCAGCTATGGCCTACACCGATGCCCAGGCGCGGGCGCAGCTGCTCGACAGCATCGCCCTGGCGACCGACGAGATCGCCCTCGCGCTGGCCAACCTCGGCGAGGCCTACGAGCAACTTGACGAATCCTCCGCCGAACGGCTCGAGAACGAGCTGTTCAGGCCGCTGCAGACGGCCTACGGGCGAGCGCAACGCGTATACGCAGAGTTCGCCGCCCGCCACGGCCTGCCCCCACACACATTCGAGGCTGCGCATCCGCATGTGCGCGAGCACGATGCCAAGGGCATCATGGACGGCGCGGTAGCGGCGGTCGAGCGAGCGGACGCCACGCTCGCCACGCTCCAGGACTCGATGCTGCCGATCGACGTCGGCGATCCACCGCTGCGAGCCGGGCTCGAGCAGGTACGGGTGCTGCTCGAGGACACCCGCCGGCGTACCCGCGAAGTCACGCGCACGCTGGGCCGCTGAAGGCCTGCGAGGCCCGAGTGCAGGCGCGCCGAAAGGCCGTGCCGGCGCCGGCGCGGCGCGCCTGGCAGTGCAGCCGCCGACGGTTCCGTGATTGTGAACCTTAAATGCCTGCTCTGATACATTTACAGATGCGCTCGGTGAGTTCTCAGCTCTTCTCGCTTTCGGAGCGACCTTCGTGCAGAAGAGCAGAGAGGCGGTGCGCCATGGCCACCGCAACGAAGAAGGCCCGCGCCGCCATCCACATGCACGACGACGCCGCCTGCGCGCAGGTTGAACACCGCGCGACGGATTCGGATTTTGTATGACTGGCGCCGTCACACCCGGTAGCCGCCGGCACGCGCGAAACCGTCATTTCCCGCGTCTGTGCGTCGCCTGCCTTTCACCAATGGCCGTCCAGGAGGACACCTGCTGGCGCTGCGGCGCCGCATGGGTCTCTGATACCGACTGGATCCCTGACGTCGAGCCCACCGCCACGCTGCGCCTGCTCAAGGGCGGCGCAGCCGACGAGGTTTCCCCGGCGTCTACCCCTACCTCCACCGCCGCGCGACTCGCGCGACTGCGCGCGGAAGCGCGGAGATGATCGACGGCGGCGCCCCAGGCGCCGGTGCCGTCGGACCGCTCCGCCCGTAGGCGATTTTCTCACACTCTTCGCAGGACCAAGCGCCAGGGACATTTGTGGCAGCGCTGCCGGTGGTGCGCACAGACGCTCGTGGGAGCACTCGCTAGTTGGCGATTTCTGTCAGCTGGTAGGATGGGTTGGCATCGCGGGCCCAATGCGTCCGCGAGTGTGCGTTCGCCCGGTCCTTTGTGACTCTCTGCCCGCGGCCGCCGTCTTTGAGAGGCTCGTGAGGAGCGCCGGTGAGCGTAGTGGATGTAACGCGTGCGCGGACGCCTCTGCGCCGAGTGCCCGTCGCGCCGCCCGATCTGGGGACGACGCAAACGATGTGGGATGCCACGAGTCCGCTGCGGATCGCGATGCTCGCGCCTCCGTGGCTCTCCGTTCCGCCGCTCGGCTACGGCGGCGTGGAGACGGTGGTCAGCGCGCTCACCGAGGCGCTGGTCGAGCGAGGGCACGCGGTCACGCTCTTCTGCGCGCCGGGCTCGCTGTCCGGTGCCACGGTCGCGCCGTTGCTGGACGCCCAGCACCCGGATGAGATCGAGCGGTCGCTGTATGAGGTCGACCACGTCGCGCGCGCCTTCCGCGCGATCGACGACGCGCCCGAGCACCTTCGCTTCGACGTCATCCACGACCACTGCGGGTTTACGGCGCTCGCGATGGCCGACCGCATCAAGACACCGATCGTTCACACGCTGCACGGCCAGTTCACGCCCGCGACGGCGGCGTTCTACGTGCGCCACGCGCACAAGGCCGTGCTGGTGGGCGTCAGCCGAGCGCAGCTCGACTCGGCTCCGCTCGAGCTCGCGGACTTCGAGGTGATCCCCAACCCGATCGATGTGTCCGCGTGGCCGCTACAGGAACGCAAGGACGACTACGTGCTGTGGATCGGGCGGATCACGCCCGAAAAGGGGCCGCAGCGCGCAATCGCCGCCGCCGCCGCCGCCGGCGTGCCGCTGATCCTGGCCGGAGTCATCCAGCCGGGCAAGCAGGCGTTCTTCGATGCACAGATCGCGCCGCATGTCGACGGCGATCGAGTCAAGTTCGCCGGCGAGGTCGGCGGCGCGCGCAAGCAGGCGCTGTTCGCGCGCGCCCGTGGTCTGCTGATGCCGATCCGCTGGGAGGAGCCGTTCGGGATGGTCATGGTCGAGGCGATGGCCTGCGGAACTCCGGTGATCGCCTTCCCGGAGGGCGCGGCTCGCGAGCTCGTCGTAGAGGGCACCACCGGCTTCCTCGTGGACGACGAGCGCGCGATGGCGCAGGCGATCGGACGGCTGTCGACCATCGACGCGGGGGACTGCCGCCGCTGGGTGGCCGCGCACTGCGACATCGATGTGGTCGCAGCCGCCTACGAGCGGACCTACCGCTCCGTGGCGCTCGCGAGTCCCGCGAGCACGCGCGCGCGTGTCTGACCGGACCCTGAGCGTCCTCGACGGCAGCACCTTCGTCGTCGGTGACCGCCTTGGCGACCTGCGCGCCGACGAGGGACGCGAGCATGGCTTCTTCTCAGACGACACGCGCTTCGTGTCGCACTGGATCCTGCTCGTGGGGTCGACGCCGCTGGAGCTGCTGAGCCTCGATCAGGAGGCCCACTTCGCAGCGCGCTTCTTCTTGACGCCCCGCGTCGGGCCCGACGAACAGGCGCCCTACTCGATCATGCGCCGGCGCCTCGTCGACCACGTGTGGATGGAGGAGGTCACGCTCACGAACCACCTTCACGAGACCGCCGAGCTACGCGTCGTGCTGGAGGTGGACACTGACTTCGCCGACCTGTTCGAAGTCAAGGACGGCGCGATCGAAGCTCGAGTGGTGACCCGCAGCGAGGCTGAACGTGCCTTCACGCTCGCCTACGAGCGCGCCGGGTTCCACCGTTCAGTGACCGTCGCGACCAGTGAGCCCGCCGAGATCACTGCAGCGGGATTCGCCTACGAGCTGGCGCTCCGCCCGGGCGAGCAGTGGTCGACCACGCTCACGGTCACGCCGCGGGCGGCGCAGCAGGGAGCGAAGTTCTCCCTGCGGGGTTCGCGCGGCGGCCTCGCCGAGCTCGACGCGGCGAAGTCCGCGGAGCTCTCCGAGTGGCTCTCCGCGGCGCCGGTCCTGAAGGCGGATGACCCCGCGCTGCTTCGCACCTACCGCGCGAGCCTGAGCGATCTCGCGGCACTGCGTCTGCACCCCGACCTCACGCAGGGGGCGACGCTGCCGGCGGCCGGCCTGCCGTGGTTCATGGCGCTGTTCGGTCGCGACAGCCTGATCACCAGCTTCCAGGCGCTGCCGTTCCTGCCCGGCCTGGCCGCGACGACGCTGCGCGTGCTCGCCGCCCGCCAGGCGAGCGGTCGCGACGACTTTCATGAGCAGGAGCCCGGCAAGATCCTCCACGAGCTCCGCTTCGGCGAGCTGACGGCGCGCGGGGAGCGACCATATTCCCCCTACTTCGGGTCCGCCGACGCCACGCCGCTGTTCCTTGTCCTGCTTGAGGAATACCACCGCTGGACGGGGGACGATGAGCTCGTGCGCGCACTCGAGCCCAACGCCCGCGCGGCGCTCGACTGGATCAGCGACTTCGGCGACGGCGACGACGACGGCTATGTCGAGTACGAGCGGCGCAACCTGACCAGCGGTCTGATCAACCAGTGCTGGAAGGACAGCTGGGACTCGATCCAGCACGCCGACGGCCGGCTCGCGCGCGGGCCGATCGCGACCTGTGAGATCCAGGGATACGTCTACGACGCCCAGCGCCGCGCGGCGCACCTGGCGCGCGATGTGTGGAGCGACACGGCCCTCGCCGAGCGACTGGAGGATCGTGCCGCCGCGCTGCGCGAGGCGTTCCGCCGCGACTTCTGGATGCCCGCGCGCGGCTGTCACGCGCTCGCGCTCGACGGCGACAAGCGCCAAGTTGACGGCCTGAGCTCCAACATCGGCCACCTCCTGTGGTCAGGACTGCTCGACGAGGCCGAGGCGGCCGCCACCGCCGAGCGGCTGCTCGACGAGGAGCTGTACTCGGGCTGGGGCGTTCGCACGCTCGGCGCACGCGAGGCCGGCTACAACCCGCTCGGCTACCACACCGGCACCGTCTGGCCGCACGACAACTCGCTGATCGCGGCCGGGCTGGCGCGCTACGGTCACCACGAGGCTGCCGGCACGATCGCCGCCGCGATGCTCGCGGCCGCTCCGCATTTCGAGTACCGCCTGCCGGAGGTGTTCGCCGGCTTCCCGCGTTCGGTGACGTCGATTCCGGTCGCCTACCCGACCGCGTCGAGGCCGCAAGCCTGGGCGGCTGCGACGCCGCTGATGCTGCTCAGCACGCTGCTGCGGCTCGACCCAGAGCTCACCGACGCGCACGCCAACCCACCAGCCCCGCTCGGGCACCTACACCTGCAGCGAAAGCCCCGGCCCGGCTCAGACTGAGCTCACGCCCCGCGAGCTCATCGCGGAGGCTGTGCGCGCGGCTGCCAGTTCCTGCTCGACACCCGCGGAGAGGGTGCGCGAGTCGCTTGTGATCGTGATGAAGGTGAAGCCCTGCTCGGCGCGCTCACGGGCCTGCGAGCCGGTGCCGCAATGCGCGCCCGCGGCGATGCCATTGGCCTCGGCGGCACGGCAGATTCGCTCTATGGCCGCTGCGTGCTCGGGGTCATCGGCGGCCTCGGCCGGCGCCACGCCGAGTGAGATCGCGAGGTCAGCAGGGCCGTAGTAGATGCCGTCGAGGCCGGCCACCGCGGCGATCTGCTCCACCTGCTCCAGGCCTTCGCGCGTCTCGATCATGACGATGCAGAGCGCCTCGCGCTCGAGCGTCGACGGATCGCTGGAGCCGACGACGCGCGAGATCAGGGTCGGTCCGTAGGAGCGCCTGCCCGCAGGCCCGTAGTGGCAGGCCGCCACTGCGGCCGCCGCCTCCTCGGGACTGGAGACGAGCGGCACGAGCACGCCAAGCGCGCCGAGGTCCAGGGCCCTGCCGATCTGCCAAAACTCGTTCGCAGCCGGGCGCACGATCGGCGCGGCGCCGCCGGCACGGCACGCCGCGATCTCCGCCGGCAGCGACTCGTAGCTGCTGAGCCCGTGCTGCATGTCAATGCACACGTAGTCGACGCCCGCGCTCGCGCACAGCTCGACCGCGTAGGGGGAGGGGATCGACATGAAGACGCCGAACGCGGGCCGCTGATCCGCCCACGCGGCGCGAATCGGATTGAGCTCGCTCATCACCCCACCGTATATAGCTTGAACCGGCAATGCAGCGCCCGCTCGTGGACGGGCGGAGCGCTGAGCGCCTGCGCAGCGCGAACCGCGCGGTTTCCGCACGCGTGATCAGGCGTGCCGGCGGTCTCGCTGGGCGCCAACGCCCGCGACAAGGCATGAGGGCACCGACCTGGCGATACGCCGATATTCGCCTCGCCCGCTAACGGATCCGGCGCGGCGCGCCGAGGCCTAGGTCATCCCATGACCTCCTCCCGCGTCGCGCGCTCGATTCTGTCCTCGCTCCTGTTGGCGGGCGTGTTCGCGCTCGTGACGGTTCTCGCACCCGCCGCGCTGGGCAGCGCCGCCGCCGCTGCCGAGAGCACGCACACAGACAAGAGCGCCGCGTCAAAGCCCTGCTACGACACCGGCACCTTCAAGGGAAAGAAGGTGCGCGTGCCGATCAACTGCGCGAAGCCGCACGCGGCCCAGAAGTGCTATCTCACGAGCACCTACGATGGCAAGTCCTACCGCCAACAGGTGGACTGCGTGCTCGCGAAGAAGCCGGGAACCGCGGGCGAGGTCGTCGGAACCCAGACCACGCCGGTCGTCACCGGGCCGACCACCACCAGCCCCGCGCCAAGCGCCGAAGGCATCAATTGGGCGACCGCAAGCGCTGCGACCTGTGGGGATGGCTCGACGCCCACGAGTGTGGATGGGTCCGCCAGCTGCACCGACGGGAGCTGGCCGTACTGCAGCGCCGGCACCGCCTACGTCGTCGTGGATCCACTGAACAAACTGGTCGTGTGCCTGCCCGACGCCAGCGTTCCGTCAACCGGAGTCTGCGATGACGGCTCGCTGCCCAGTTCCGGCGGCACCGACAGCGATGGCACGCCCCTTTGCGCCGATGGTGACGACGCCTACCTACCCGGTGACACGGCCGAGGACTCCGCGTCCTACGGCAGCTGCGACGACGGCTCCAATCCCGGCGACGGCGGCTCCGCCGCCAGCGGCCCCCCACTGTGCGCCGACGGCACGCCCGCGTCCTACGGGCCCTAGCTCATCGCGCCCGCTCGCTGAAGAGCGCAGGTCCTCGGCTCGCGAAGTCAGCTCGGCCCGCGCCGGCGCCGGCGCCGCGCAACCCGGAAGGACGAAACTTGCTGGCGCAAGTAGCATGCGCTGACGACGGCGACGCACGGACCCGTCGATGCTAAGTGCGCGCCCCCGGCGATCCTCGACGGCGAGACCCGATCGAGTCCGCGCCTACTCCCACGAAGAAGGAGCCCCGATATGGCATTGGAGATCAGCGACCACGTCGCGCAAGCAGTCAACGGCGCTTATGGCGACGGCAAGCCTGTCGTGCTCAGCTATGTGAACGCGGACGGCTACCCCAGCCTCTCGACTCGCGGATCGACGCATGTGCACGGCCCGCAGCAACTGGCCATCTGGGCGCGCAATCCCGAGGGCGGCCTGCAGAAGGCGATCGCGAGCAACCCCAAGGTCGGCCTGATCGTGTTCAACATGGATCCGTTCACGCTGCTCTTCTTCACCGGCCGCGCGCGCGTCGATGCCAGCCAGAACGACAGCGTTTGGGAGAAGACCCCCGACGGCGAGAAGGGCCAGGACCCCGACCGCAAGGGCGGCGCCGTGATCATCGACCTTGACAGCATCAAGGGCCTCGGCGGCGACGGCAACTTCTTCATGATGACGCGCGACTAGCTTCCGACTGCTCGTCCGGCCGTTCCGTCGCGAACGGCCGGCGATGCCGTCCGCTGACCGCCGCTGCCGGGCGAGACAGTTCCGCCTCGGCGACGGTGACGACGCGCCCTGGGCGCCACCACGGCTGCTGCCGTGGCGGCATGCCGCCACGGCGGTCGCCTCGCACATCCGCATAACAGCAGCGACAAGAGCCGACTGAGCCCGGCCGCTACTCCGACCAGCTCAGCACGCGAATCCCGTCGTGCCACCAAGGTTGCCCGCGGGTGCGCCCGCCGATTTCAAGCACGAGCCGCGCGCGCGGCTGCTCCAGTAGCCAGTCGTCGATCGCTCCGGTGACGTCCGGCCGGTCGGCATTGTCACAAATGATCAGCGCCCCCGGCACAAGGCGCTGCTCGACGTCGCGCAGCCCGCGCAGCTGCCCTGCGTGGGTGTGGTCGGCGTCCCAGAAGACGGCCCCGACACGACGGCCCTGCAGCAGCGTGGACTCCAGGGCCTCGAACGCGTCGCCTTCGATGATCGTGGCTCCCGCCGCCTCGAAGCGTTCGAGGTTGGCATCAAACTGCTCTCGGCTGGCCCACTCGAACCGGTCGATCGCGACGAAGTCCTTGTCTTCGTTCCCGCGCATCGCTCCGATCAGGCTGGCGCCCATGTAGGAGCCGACCTCGACGTAGGTCTCCCCCGACGCGAGCACGCTCGCCGCAGCGTTGAGCAACGCCAGAGTGTTCGCCGTGGAGAGGTTCGGCACTGCGGCGATGACGTCATCGAACCGAGGGCTGCTGGGGCGGTGGGACTCCGGAAAGTCGTCGAACAGGCCCGCCAGCGCGGCCATGAACCTATCGGAGCGCATCAGCGCTTTCCCACCGGCACCGATCGCAATCCTACCCGGGCTCTGCGGCGAGCTAGCGCGTACCATCCGCACCCCACGGGCTCGGGTCAGGCCCAGGTCTCGCTAGAAGTCAACCACGAGGGCATGAGCGCTCACTACCACCGCGTCTTCATTTGTCTCGCCGTAATCGGTCTCTGCGTCCCCTCGCCGAGTCCCGCCCGCGTTGCCTCGAGTCGCCGGCAGTCGGTGAGCGACGCGGCAGTGGCGGGGCCGCTCACGCTCAATGCGTCTCCCAGACGCACGCAGCGGCGCGTGCGAGGAGCGGCGGCTCAGCTCCGACTCACCACCTCGCCGCAGCTGAACCCGGCATACGGCCCGGACATCCACGACTACACGGTCGCGTGCGAGCCCGGCGAAACGGTGAAGATCCACGCCACCGTGCCCCACGGTCAGACGTTCGCGATAAACACCGGTGCGGCTCTGGGCGGCAGCGTGAGGCAGACCATCGCGCTCCGCGCCGGGCAGGCATTTCAGTTCACCGTCAATGATGCGAGCGGCAGCGCCACCGACGACGTGCGCTGCACCCCAGCGGACTTCCCGACCTGGGTGGTGCGCCGGCAGGGGAGACCTGAGTTCAAATGGGTCATATTCTCGCCACGCAGCGGACCGTACGCGATCATTGCCGATAATCACGGCGTTCCGATCTGGTGGATGAAGTCCCCGACCGGTACCGCTAGAAACGCCAGCGTCCTGCCCGATGGAACCGTGACCTTCTGGAACCCGGGGGGACCCTCAGCGGACGGGGACGAGGGCTACTATCGCATCTACCGCCTCGACGGCACCGTTGTCAACACGGTTACCGCATCCGCCAGCGATGGGCACGGCGAGGT
>Ga0182024_10010258_pt1 | contig 19129 bp, 18 predicted proteins | sample P32metaG_FD_120480 | JGI IMG/M metagenome (GOLD analysis project Ga0182024, IMG submission 120480) | Permafrost microbial communities from Stordalen Mire, Sweden - P3-2 metaG (Illumina Assembly) | ecosystem: Environmental > Terrestrial > Soil > Wetlands > Permafrost | place: Sweden: Stordalen... | reverse complement strand
GCGTTGTCCTCCTCGGTGGGCCTCTTGGCGCCAAGAAGGCGGCCGATCGGGTAGTTCAAGAACCCCATGCCGGTGAGGAACCCGAGCGCGCTCATCGCGTAACCGAGGAGGATCCCGGGATCAGAGCCAAGGGAGGTCGGTTCGCCGCCGCCTCCATAGAAGTTGGAGATGGCACCACTGCCGAGGGCGTATCCGGCGATGAAGCCGATGACGGCGCCGATCAGTCCGAGCAGCAGCCCCCACTCATTGAGCCGTCGTGCCAGGGTCGGCCGTGCCGACATCAGCGGCCGCGCGGTGGTTACAACGTCCACATCAGCTCCCTCGTGTTTGTTGGCGAGTCGAATGCGGTCACGGTGCGTACACCCCGGGCTGCGGTAGGTTCGAACCACTGTACGTGTGGCTGTACGGCGGGAGGTACTTCATGATCGGGGCGTCCAGAGCCGTCTGCTCCTGAATCCAGGCCGAGAAATCCGAGGCGCTGACCACCATCGCGGTGTTGTCGGCCATGTTCCCGTGCCAGAGCCCGCAGAGTTCCGTGCACTGGACGCGGTAGGTTCCGACCTGCGTGGGCGTCGCCGTGATGACGTTGTCGTTGAGGGGAACCGCGTCAGCCTTGACGCCGAGTGCGTAGAAATTGAAGGAGTGGATGACGTCGAGCGACGTGACGTGGAACTGGATCTTCTGGTTGACCGGCAGCACCAGTTGCGCGGTCTCGATGCCGCCGTAGGCTGGGTATCGGTACGTGAACCACCACTGCTGGGCGATCACCTGGACCTCGAGCGGTTGATCCGTGGACGTCGGCATCGGCAGCGACGCGGAGGTGGTTGAGATGCCGGCCCCCGGCTGGTCGATCGCCAGCGCCACGGTGCCGTAGACAGCAATGCTCAACACGACCACGAGCGTGGTAACGATCCAGACGGTCTGCACCCGGGTGTTCCCTCGCAATGCCGAGGCGCTCACCTCGGCGGTCGGTGGAGCAATCTTGTTGACCACGAGGGTGAAAAAGAGCGCCGCGAGCACCGCCGAGAACACCGGCCAAGCCATCTCAGCCAAGAGCAGGATGGTTAGACTCTCGCTCGACGCGAGGTCACTGGCCTGGCCCGGCGGAATCGGGCCGAACGCCAGCGCCACATCGCCGCCCACGGCTGCGATGAGCCAGACCACGATGACAACGCGGATTGCGGTGGCTCTGTTCCTCATTGCTTAGCCCACCTGGAGCTCGCCGGCCATGTAGCCGAGCGTCTGCATGGGACCACCGTTGCCGTAGAGGGTGCCGGCCGCACAGGGCACGAAGCACTGCCAGCGGTACAGGCCCTTCTGGTTCGGCACAACGAAGTCGAAGACAACGGTGTTCTGCGTGGCGCTTCCGGACACGCCCTGAAGTGGAACGCTGACACCCAGGTCGGGGATTGTGAACGTGTGCGCAGGCAGGCTGGGATCGATCGCCTGTACCACCTTCCCGTTGACGGTCATCTGATCATTGACCGTGCCTCGAACGAGTGAGAAGTACGGGTTACGCAGCCCCGACGGGCTGTCCTGCTGGTCGATCGTCATGTGCACAACCGACCCCGCCGGCACCTTGAGATACGTCGTGGGGAGGTACGACACCCAGGCCGGGTGCGGTCCGTACCCGATCGTGCCGACCGTCGTCAGCGTGAAGTCGACGACCGGCCTCCCCTGGATCGTCGCGGACGTGGACTCGGCGGTGATCTGCGGCGGAGTCGGGTTGAGGAAGCGTGTCACGAAGAACCCGACGAGCACGCCGAACACGACAACTCCGCCCAAGAGGAGCCAGATTCTCGATCGCATGCAGCCCTACCTCTTTATGTGTGCGCGACTGGCGTGGTTGCGGAGACGAAATCGGCGACAGGAAATGGCACCGTGAACATCGCACGGAGACGCCGACCGTAGGGAGCCCCAGGGCTCCGCCAGACCCGTGACGCTAAAGGTGACGTAATGCCGGACACCAGTTCTCCACTCAACAGGCTGCCGGGTCGTTTGCAGGCGACATGATCGCGGTGTCTTAGGGGTTTCGTCAAGCCCTGCGTCGATGCTCCGCTCTGCGAACGATTGCGGACCGAGTTTGCGCACTGTTTGAGCAGAAGGTGCGCAGCCATCGTCCGAGCGTTCGGCTCAGCTCGGGTCCCTCACCGCGCTCCGGCCGATGCGGTTTACGCCGGGTTACTGACGTTCGGCCATCGGCGCGATGAGCGTCCTCTCGGGCGTATCGGACGTCGCCATGCCTTCGACCCTCGGCGGCTGCTGTAGGGGCTGTGGAAGCGGAGCCGCGGCTGACGACGCGCGGTCCGCGCTGCGCGCGCTGGACAAGCCCACCCACACGGCAAGCACGACACCAACGATCAAAAGAGCGCCGGCGATGGCGTGGCCATCGCCCTGGTGCTGCACGTACAGAGCGACTGCCAGCAGCGCCACGACGGCCACGAGCGCCACGGCGCCGTCATCGACAAAGAGTCCCCACACCTCGAGGGCGACTGCTCTGATCGCGCGTTCGAATCCTGAGACACTCCCCTCAGGGCGAGGCGGGCGCCGCAAGGACCAGACGAACACAAGTGACGCGAGCCCGTACACCGCCACCAGGATCAGGACGCTGAGATCGTCACCCCACCAGTGGACGCCGATGCCCTCGCCAGTGAAGAAGGTGCCGAAGGACGTCAGCATGATGCCGACGACATATTTCATCGCGTTCTCGGGGACACGGGTCAGCGGCCGGCGGAACGCCGCCCCTGCTCCGGCGACGATGAGCAGGGCGACCAGGGCTCCGACCACGGCGGAGAGGAGATTCTGCAGCCCACCCAGTGCCACGACGATGAAGACGACCTCGAGGCCCTCGAGGAACACGCCGCCCAGGGCAGTGGTCACCCCCACTCGATCAAGCCGCGACGCGTCGTTGGCGCCGATCGCGAGCTTGTTCTTTGTCTCCTCGAATGCCTTGGCCTCGTCGTGGTGGGACTTGAGGCCACTCGATCTGAGGATGGCTTTGTGGAGCCACTTGAGCCCGAAGAGCAGCAGGAAGACGCCGATGACGGTCCTCGCGGCGTCGATGGACACCTTCGAGGTGATCGTGATCCCGAAGATTGCAACGAGCGCCGCCAGCGCAACAAACCCGAGGGCCATCCCGACGAAGGCGCCCCGCCATCCTCTAACAAGGCCGACGGCCAGGACGATCGTCAGCGCCTCGATCCACTCGACACCCGCAGCCAGCGCCGTCGCGAGCAGCACAACAATGCTCACGGCACGCTCCCCGGCATCAGGAGACCACGCCCGCCGTCAGCTGGCTCGCTCCGGTCGTGCCCGGAGCGCTGACCCAGGGCGACTGGCGCAGACATTGCAGTGTCTAGCATGCCTCGTCCGTCCCCACCAATGTGACCTCGTCGTTGATCGGCGAAGGGCGGCTCGGCGTCAGTCGTGTCCGAGATCGTATGGGCGTGGGAAGCGAGTTGGCTTGAAGACGACGAAGGCAGCCGGCGCGGTGTTGTAGGCCGGCCCGAGCGCCGTCGCCGCGGCCTCGAGATGGGCAGCGGAGGTGCTGTCGCCCCAGCTTCCGGTGTTGACCCGGTGGATCAACGCCTGGAACGCCGCGATCGTCTCCGCCGGCGTGAACGTGCAGTGGCCGGCGCGACTCACGTACCCCTCGCGGAGCATCTGACCGTCGCCCGCATCCTCGGCAACGTTGCGATACGCCTGCTCGTCCTCGTTGATGACCAGGCCGTCACCGGTCGTGTGCAGCGTCAGCACCGGGCGATCGAGATCCCCGTTGAACACGATGTACTTGGTGAGGTACTTGACCGCGCTTGGATCGGCGGCGATCGGCGTCGAGGCCTGGAGGGTTCGGAGGTCGCCGCTGAGGCTCAGACCTGCTGCGGAGTAGAGCGCCTGCACCTCGGTGAGGTCGGCCGACTGGGCGAGTTGCGCTGTGAAATTGACACCTGCCGTCCACGAGACGTTGCCACCTGCTCGCGCCTCGAGCTCGGCCCTGAGCGCGTACGCGAATGGACCGTCGACCTCCGTCTCCCACAGGAACTGGTTCGCCTCCTGGGCGACGTAGTCGGTCGGCGCCGGCTCCGGGCTCGCGGGGTCAAACCAGCCTGGAATGTCGCCGAGTGCGCTCGCGAGGGCGATTCGTGCTCGACCCTGTGGAGTCGCCTGGGCGGCGGCCAGCACCGCCTCGGCGATACCGAGGTTGGTGGTCGGATCCGTAATGTTCACGACCTGTAGTCCCGACGTTGGGCCGAGTAGCTGTTGCACGGCAACAGCGGAATCGAGGGCCACATTCCAGGTGCCCACGCCACCTGCGACAACGCCGCACATCGGGAGTGCTGCCACAAAACGGTCGGGAGCGACCTGGAGCAGGGCCGCTGTGATCATGCCGCCGAGGGAGTGTCCCCAGGCGATGGTCCGCATCGGCTTGCCCACGCGGCGGTCGAAGGTGTTCAGGGTGGCAAGCTGATCCGGAATCGCCTGCTGGACCGCCCACCCTGTCGTGGCGTAGGACGATCCGGCCAAGGCGTAGCCATTGCTCAGCAGCCACTGGCCGGTGAGGGGATCGCCGACATCCGTGGCGGGATTCGGGCTCCCCGGGGTGACATAGCCATGGCTGTAGAGAACGAGCGTGCCATTCCACTTCGCGGGGACCTGGATCAGGTAGGTCGCGCCGTCATGCAGCGTGCCGGTGAGTGTTCGAGCCGGACCTGCGGCGAGCGCGGTAGCCGGGCTCGCGCCGATTGCGGCTGTCCCGGCGCCGAGAGCGATGGCGCACACAGCTGCCAGACGCCGGCGTCCCGTCATTTGCCTGCGATGCATGTTGCAACACCCCCGGTGATGACTCCGACGGCCGACAGCGGGCGACGCTACTCCGCGCGACGTGCTGGGTCAAGGGGAATGGCGCGGGACCTGCCGCCCTGCCACGATGGTGGGGCGGCGAGGTCTCGCTGACCGGTCGGTGAGAAGCCCCCTGCAACGCCCCAGGCTTTGGACCTGGCCCCCCGTTCTCGCGGCTCTAACCCCCGGTGGACAAACCTTAGCGTAATGCGCCGAAAGCGTCAAACGCCGAGATTCGGAGGGAGGATGTCGACGCGGCACCTGTGACCGCGGAGGCTTCACGCCGTGCCGCCGGCCCGCGAGCCGCCCACCGGTGGCTACGCGACTGCGTCGCTGCGCGACGCGACCGAACCCGCATCGCGGGCGTCCTGCGCCGGCAGATCGTCGAAGAAGGTGCCGCGCCGCAAGACGCGGTCGAGCCACGCTCCGGCCATCACCGACGTGACCAGGGCCAGCAGCACGAGATCAACGTAGAACTTCTGCGAGATGATGTGCGCGTCGAACGCCACAGACGCCATGACGATCGCCGGACCGCCACGAGCGTTGAGCGCCATCGCCAGGTTGATCGCGCTCTCGGGCTTCTCGCCGGCGAGACGTGCACCGGCGTACACACTGAGTGCCTTCACGATGCACGCGTACGCCAGGAACAGGGCGAAGAACGGGATGTCGAATTGATGAATCAGGTCAAGCTTGAGTCCCACGATCGCGAAGTAGATCGGGATGAAGAACGCGAACGAGAAGCTCTGGATACTCGCCTGCGCGCGTGTCGCGTCGATCGAGATGGCTCCGCTTTCGTCCTGGCCGGTTGAGAGCGTTCCCGCGAGCAGCCCGGCGACAAATGCGCCGAAGATTGGTGAGATACCCAGGAAGAGCGCGCAACTCGTCATGACCATCATGAACACGACCTGGAACGCCAGGGCATTGCCGCGCCCCACGAAGTTGAAGCGCATCGCGCCCATCTTCTCGACCAGGGAACGGCCGAACGCGAGCGGCAGTCCAAAGATCCCGATCGAGACCACCACGTAGTACGCGTCCGACAGCGCCGAGCCCGGGTGGATCTTGAGGAGGCTCGGTAGAGCGAAGCTGTCGCTCGAGTCAGTCGCCACCAAACCAACTGCGATGCTGAGCAGGACGCAGAGGATGACGTCGTCGATGAGCGCGACTGTCAGGACCATGCGGGCGAACGCCGTGCGAAGCAGCCCCAGGTCCGCGAGAATCCGCGAAATCACCGGGATGCTGGTGACAGCAATACCGCATGCGAAGACGATCAGGAGCGACGTGTGATTGTTGGCAGTTCCGATCAAGCCTCGCGGGTCGATGACGACGAGAAATGCAGCGCCCGCCGCAAAGGGGATGACGTTGCCGATCAACGCAATGAGCGACGTGGTCCGCCCTTCCCCGCGGCGCCGGTGCGAGCGCAGCGTCGCTCCTGCGCAGTACATCAGAAGGAGCTGTCCCAACTGATACATGGCTCCGAGCACAGCAGTGGTCGTAGCGCTCCCGGCAATGAGCTGATGGGTCAAGTCGGGCCGGAGAAACCCCAGGAGCGTCGGCCCGAGCGCCAGGCCGGCGAGGATCTCGCCTGCGACCCGGGGCTGGTGCAGCTTCACAAACAGGAAGCCCATGGAGTGGACCGCGGCCAGCAGGATGCTGAGCGTGACCAGCAGATGCAGTGTGTCGCTGTCGCTGAAGCCCAGGTTCATGACGGGCGCACCGATACCAGGGCGTGTGCGGAAATCCCCTGCTCTCTGCTCACCTCTCCCCCGCGGGCGTCGCGCCCTCAATCACCCGATGCTCATCGAGCGAACGGCTCGATCGCGTCACGTTACCAAAGCCGGCCTTTCCTGGCAATCTCGAGGACAGCGTGCCACGGTACAAGCTCTCGGCACGGCGACCGGTCAGGAGTGCACGAAATGAGCCAGACGATTGAGGTCGATGTTGTCATCGAGGTTCCCAAGGGCAGCCGCAACAAATATGAGTGGGACCCGAACGTTGGGGCGATGCGTCTCGATCGCACGCTCTTCACGGCAACCCGGTACCCCGCCGACTACGGCTTTATCGTCGGCACCCTCGGCGAGGATGGCGATCCTCTCGACGTCCTCGTCCTGCTCGACGAGCCCGCCTTTCCTGGATGCCACGTGATGTGCCGGCCCATCGGCGTCTTCCTCATGACCGACGAGCACGGCCCTGACGCGAAGCTGCTCATGGTCCCGAGCGCGGACAGCCGCATCGACTGGCGCGAACTTGAGGATGTTCCGGAGGCGCTGCTTCGCGAGATCGCGCATTTCTTCGATATCTACAAGCAACTCGAGCCCGGGAAGACAACCACGGTGCATGGATGGGACGGTCGTGCAGAGGCCGAAGCCGAGATCGAGCGGGGACGCGAGCGAGCTGCGCGAGTGTAGGTCTTCGTCAGCCCACAATCCTGCGACCATGTTGCGGACATGGATGACTTAGCAGCGCGTATCGCCCGCGGCTCATGACACCCGACAACGACGTATCCCCGATCACAACGTAGGTCGACGCGTCGCTCGCCCCTTCAAGGACCACGGCCAGCACCATCTCATTACGGCCGGTAGCGACGTTGGACGCTGAAACCCCCGTTGGCGTCCTGGATGCTGGAGTGTGATCGACGACCGGCGTCGGGACCAACGAACCCACCGGTCGCGGAAACGGGAACGCAGTCGGGGCCGTGGGCCGTACTGCCTTCGGCGGACGTTGCGCCAGCGCAACGATGATTCCGGCGGCCGCTACAAGAACCACAATCGCGGCGAGGACGGCCGTTGGTCGAAGGTGCCTGGGCTCTTTATCCGGTGGTTCAGGCCGACGCTCCACGGTTTCAGGCTACATCGACGACCGCCACCGCGCCGGCACGTTGTGATGATCACGGGTCACGCCTGGTTGGGGTGCAGCACCGCCTTGATCACTCCCCCAGCACGGCGATCGAATTCCCGATAGAGCTCCGGGGCGTCGGCAAGCCCTCCGTGGTGCGTGACGATCGCTCCCGGGCGGGCGCGCCCAGACAGCACGAGGTCACGCAGCAGCACGGTGTATCGGCGGTCGTGCGTGCGGCCGAACTTGACCGAAACTCCCTTGGCGAAGAACGTCGACCACGGCACCGTGAGGCGGCCATCCGCATGCCCCTGCGGCGCCGGATGCAGATCCTTCTCCGCGTAGACGCCCGCGATGCCGAGATGACCGGTTGGATTGATCAACCGTGCGAGGTCGGAGATGACCTGGGTGGGGTTCTCCTCGTCTGGCGCAGCGCGGTCGGCCGCCTGGAAGCCCACCGCATCGATCCCGACGTCCACGCCGTTCATGGGCTCTTCCCCCGGCGGCAACCCATCAGCACGCCGAAGCTCGCGAATCTGCTCGACCGGGTCCCCCTGCCGGAAGTCGACAGGGATGGCGCCAAGCTCGCCGGCCTTGTCGAGCCGTTCCGCGACGTGATCGACCACGAAGACCCCCGACGCTCCCTTGATCAGGGCGCTGTAGGCGGCAAGCAGGCCGACGGCACCGGCGCCGAAGACAGCGACCGTGGCGCCCGGACGAACATCGGCGAGCTCGGTCGCGTGCCAGCCGGTGACGAAGGCATCGGCAAGCAACACGAGGTCGTCTTCCCACTCGTCGCCGGGCTCGCCGGGAACCGGGATGCAGTTCGCATCGGCGTAGGGCACCCGGAGCAACTCCGCCTGCGCGCCGCGGTACGGGCCCATGCCGGCGTACCCGTATGCGGCTCCAAACCCGCCGGGGCGAACCCGAAGACACGCCGCCGAGTAGCCCCGCGCGCAGTTCACGCAGAGACCGCAGTACAGATGGGTGGGGATCACCACACGGTCCCCAGGCTTGACCATCTCCACGGCAGGCCCGACTTGCTCGACGACCCCCATCGGCTCGTGGCCGAGCACAAGGCCTGGTGTCGCCCCGGTCCGCCCGTCGTACATGTGCAGATCGGTGCCACAGATCGCGCTCGACGTCACGCGGAGCACGACGTCTGTCGGTGCCTCCAGCTCCGCGTCGGGGACTTCGACAACGCTGACCGAGCGGGTGTCGACAAAGACAACTGCCTTCATGGTGCGCGCCCTTCGGTGTCATCTCGGTCCGGAACCCGTTAGATGGAGGTGGGTCCGTATCGTGTCGATGGTAGTGCGATCGACCGCGGATCGCCAGCGCGTAGCTGCGTCTGAACGTCCGGTGCCCTGGTGAGAGGTCGAATCTGCCGTTATCGATCCGCGCGACGTCGTCTCACGCGCACTTGCGTCGTCCCTCTGGGCGCTCCGGTCAGGATGTCCTGGTAGCGGTCCAAGAGCCGCCACCATTGTTCGGCGTCTTGTAGGTGCCTGACATGCTGCTGGTGCTCGACACCGTCCCCGTATAGGTAACCACCTCGACTGCCCCGAAGGTGAGGGCGCTCCCTGCCTCGTTCCCGGAGATACCAAGGGTCTGCGCGGGAGACGAGAGGGCGATATTCCCGCTCAAGGTCGATCCCGACTGTGTCCATGTGAGCGTAAATGTGCCGTTGAACACGCCGTTGTACGATCCCGACCACGTTCCCGAAAGACCACCGGATGCCGCAGCCGCGGTAGGCGTGCTCGGCGCCGCTGTGCTCGTCTGCACCGCGGCGCTCGTCGCCGCGACACTCGTCGGTGGCGGCGTGGTGGTCGTTGATGATGAGCCGCATGCTGCAGCCAGCGTCGCCAGCGGAATCGCAGTCAACATTACGATGGTTCGCTTCATGTCCCAGGTCCTCCCGTTGTTGTAATTGCTGTTGATGACAATATTTCTGCGCTCAGTCATCGCGGGTCGACCCGCTGCTCTGGTGCTGGGTCGGCCTCTGGGCCGCCCGCGTCCGCGAGAAAGCCGACGAGGGCCTCCGGCTCGGTGAAGGTGACCGCCCGTCCCGAGCTCAGATGCACCGCAGTCCCCCGCAGCCCGTCGAGACGTTCGTCCCCATCCGGCCGCCAGACCCGCACCAGAAATGTGTCCATGGGCGCGAGCCTACGCACCGCGTTTTGGGTTGCCTTAAGGCCGGCTTAAAGTGGTGGTCGCGATGGCCAGCGTCGCGTTCCACCCCTCAAGTGTCGGAACCAACTTCCCCGGCGCACGTTCCAGAGGCATGAGCCGACGGCTTGTTGGACTTGGAACGGCGATCTTTGCTCTGACCGCCCTTGCCGCATGCGGACGAGCGTCATCGCCACACTCCGCGCCCGCCACCGCACTTGCTTCACAGGCGAGCGGGGCTCCCACGCCGCTCGCGCCTTCGCCTTCGCCGTCACCATCGCCATCGCCAACCGGGACTCCGATCGCGAGGATCGCGCCCACGCCGGCTCCAACGGCACCGACCACCTCGAGTGCAACACCGTATCCGCCCATCGTCGCCTGCATGTCCTCGCAGATGAGCGTCACCGTTGATTCGCAGCCGGAGTGGGCCGATAACGGCCAGGCCGCAATCTACCTCGTGGTCGACAACATCTCGAACTCGCTCTGCTCGATCGACGGATATCCGGGCGTGGCCGCACTGGATTCCGCAGACCATGTCATCAACGTCTCCTACGAACATGCCCTCGGAGCCGGCCCCATCCCTGACCCCGGCATCTACCGAACTCCAGTGATCCCCGGCGAGCTCGCTTACGCTGGACTGACCTGGACAACCGGCCATGGAGCCGGCTGTTCAGACGTGAGTCACTTCCAGGTGTCACTTCCCAGCCCCGACCCAATGTCGATGACGGTCCCGTTCTCGACATCCATCTGCATGGTGGGTGCCAATCCGGGACCGTTGGCGGTGACGGCCGTGGGGCCGGGCGAGTCCTTCACGAACAACCCGTATCACCCATGAATGCCGTGCTCATGAGTCATGCCTGGCTCCTCGTCGGCCCAACGCGTCCCGAGCGCGGATCTGTTGCGCCATGGGTCACAACTGCAGATCCTGGCGTACGACGCAAAGACGCTCCTGAAGACCGTGCGCGTGCTGCTCAGGGCCATCGGCAAATAGGCGCGGCCATTCGCTCGCCGAGCGCCCGGCTTGTGGGGTTAGGAAGCGCTGAGATGCACCGGTTGTGCCAGCCGGAGATCTCGGGACGACCGGCCAACCCGCAGGGTGTACGTGCCGGGTTGCCAGACCCAGGCATGCGCATCCGGGTCGAAGCGCGCAAAGGCGCGAGCCGGAATCACCATCCGCGCTTCTGCCTTCTGGCCGGCGCCGGCTTCCACGGTAGCGAACCCCGCAAGACACCTGAGTGGCCGGCTGGGATCGTCGTCAGGAGCCTCGAGGTACGCCTGCACGACCTCGCGGCCGGCTCGGTCGCCTGCGTTGCGGATCGTCACCACCAACGCGAGGTCCTGGTTCTGGTTCAGGTCCTCGGCTTCCAGCGACAGCGCGTCATAGCTCCAGTTCGTGTAGCCGAGACCGTGGCCGAAACAGAAGAGAGGCTCGCGTTCGCCGCGGTCGTAACCGCGATAGCCGACCAGGAGACCCTCGGTGTTAGATCGTCAGCGTCCCCTTGGACCGCTTTGCTTCCGTCATCGGGCTGCAGCCGCCTCCAGTTCCAGGAACGTCCCGCGCGCCGGCTGGGCGGGGATGATAGCCCTCCTCACCCCGCTCCGCAAGGGGGTGCGCAACATCGGGCGAGCACGTGGCGCACGTCGCCGTGACCGAACCCGACCGCACGGCAGGACGCCGCACCGGAATGGCTTGAGAGGTACCTTCTTCTCTACGAGTCCCCACCGGGTTCTCGTGGCAAGGTCCCCGAGTTCTTTCCCGCCGACCACGCATACGCGGATGCATTTCGTGATCGGCGCCCTCGTGCGCTCGTCACGATCGGACCTTCCCGGAGCCCGAGGAGAGCCAGCCGGGAGCGCTGTCGATCTTCACGTCGCGTGATGCTGCTGAGGAGTTCGCAGCGTCAGATCTGTTCGCCGACCTTTCGGCGACCGCTACCCCGGCCGACGCGCGGGCGATGCAGCTACCTCAGGCGACGTCCCGGCGATGCTCACGGCCAAGGTCTGCCGGCGGCCCCCACGCCTCAGCCTGCGGAGGCGCGGCTGGCTGCTCGCGCTCCTTCTTTGCCTTATCGGCCTTAGCAGCCTCTAGCGCGGCTGCCGAGGCGATGGCGGAGTGGTAGCGCGCAAAACTCGGCCCACGATTCACTGGCATTGGCATCGGAGTTTACGCTTGCGTACCGGGTCAGCTCAGGCAGGGTCGGCGTACCAGACCCCGCAGGTGCGAAGCCGGTTGAAGCGGCTCCCAGCGCCGTCCAGACATGTCATCTGCGGTGGAAGGATCTACACGATCGTTGGTTTCCGCTCGAGCGTGGTCGTCGTTTACTGAGACGGGACCGGGACCCCATATGCCGACACGCAGTAACGCTGGATGCGCTCGGTCGAAGTGGCGAGTGTGTCAATTCCACGCTGGGGTGCCACGCGCAGCTTGTCCTCGAAACGGCATTTTTTGCACCTTTAGCCACCCCGAGCCTGCCTGCAGCCGCCCGACGCTCGATCGATCGGGGGTCCTTTCGCACTCCGACCTGGGGGGACGGCCTAGGCAAATGTACGCGGATCGTCTACGTGCCTTCGGCCTCGAGCAGCGCCTTCAAGTTCTCTGTCGCGGTTTCGAACTGTTTCTTGGTCAAACGCACGATTACCGGCTCGGCGAGCTTGAAGAAGCCCCGGCTCTCACCTCGATAGATGGTTGCGAGCCTGGTTCCGCCGTCGACCGAACTCAGTGTGTTTTCGATTTCGAGGTGGAAGGGTCCGGAAGTCGTCTTGGTGCTGAACCTCTCGTTGCGGGTGTAGGCAGTGCATTCCGAGACCGATTCAAAACGGCGCCCCAGGAACTTTCCAACATACAGAAGGCTGCTGCCGACTCCGAGCGGTCCATCGCTCGTCTTTCGCGCCTCGGTCACCTGGGGATTCCAGTCAGGAGCTTTGCCGACGTCCACGAGAAACGCAAAGACCTGATCCGCGGGCCGGTCAATGAACGTCACGATGTCAAACTCGTCCATGGTCACACCTCTCTGTGAGAAGGCTTCGATCATCCGCCGCCAATGTAACCGGGGCGAACGTGGGGACCGGAAGCCTGCCAGCATGCGAACGCGAGTGGTGCCAGTACCCCAACCGGCCACATGGCGGTTCCAGTCTGTTCATCGCATGCTGGTGTGAGGGGGATAGCCGTCGCTCGGCCAGCACCGAGATTTGCCTGAGTCGGCGTGTGTACACGGGCTCCAGCCGTTACCCAAAGTCAGTGCGCGGTGGGAATGACCAGGACAAGCAGGTGGGCTTCTCGTCGAGCTTTTCCGTTAGGAGTCGGAACTCGGCTCCAGCCCGGCCAAGTCATCGGCCAGTTGGAGCGTTTCCTCCACGTGTCGCTGCGTGAGCTCGGCTGCGGCACGACTGTCGCGCGCTGCCAGCGCGGCAGCGATCCTACTGTGGCCGACACGGCTCGTCCTGCGAAGGACGCGGTCGCGCAACACGATGGCCCGGTACCGATCAGTTCGTGTCCATAGATGCTCCAGCAGATCAGCGAGCACTGCATTGTGTGAGGCCGCATAGATGGAATGATGAAACTCGCGATGCGCGCGAAGCTGCGCGTGGAGGTCTCGGGCTTGTGACTGACGCGCCAGCGCTGAGATCTCGCTCAGTTCGCGTGGAGTTGCTGACTCCGCGGCGAGGCTCGCGGCGAGCGGCTCGAGCCGCACACGCGCGACACACAATTCCCCCAGCTCGCGGCGCGTTAGGGGCAGGACACTCACCACGTGGTGAGGGCGAAGCGCGATCAGCCCCTCGCCTTCGAGACGACGCAACGCCTCGCGAAGCGGAGTGACCGACAGGCCGAGAGCGTTGGCGAGGCTCTCCTGATGTATCGTCGATCCTGGAGCGAGCGTCCCCTCGATGATCTGGGCCCGGACCTCGACGTACGCTGCTTCGGCCTTGGTCAGAGCAATGAGGGGAACCCTCCTGGAAGGCGACGGGTTGGCCCTTCTAACCTCCACGTCTTTCATCTCCGAGCAAGGACTTCACGAGCATCCACGTCGGCGCTACCACTCTATTCTCGCTTGTCGGTCGCATCGACTGACGATGACCTGAAACATCCAAGGCCTACGCGCCCCTTCGCTGCCAGGGCCCGAAGTACTCAGCGAGTTCCATCGCAACGGCCACGACCTGAGCGTCGTGATAGGGACGTCCGATGACCTGCACCCCCACTGGGAGCCCCTCATCAGACTGGCCGCAGGGAACGACCACGGTCGGCGCCCTGAGCAGGGTCACAACACGACAGCAACTCTCGATTTCAATGCCGTGAAGGGCTTGTCCACCAACGGTGAACTCGTCGGCCCCCGGCGCAAATGCCGGCACCGAGGCTACCGGCATGAGCAGAATCGGCCATTCCGTCATGAACGTGCTGACCCGTAGGCGAATGTCGTCGGCAATCGCGGTCAACGTTTGGAATTCCTGCCACGTGCCCTCCGGACGCGCCTGCGCCAGCCATCCACGTACGTAGTCTGTCAACTCATCCTCGCGGCCCTGCCACAGACGCTTGTGCTCAGGGAGACCATCGAGGTTGCGCAGCGCACGGTAAACCGACTCGGCCTCGTCGAGACCGGGTGGCCGACGGTTGATGACGCGTGCACCGCGATCAACCAGTGCCTGGGCGGCGCTCTCGACCACCTTGATCAGATCGGTCCGGACCGGATGGCTACCGTCGCCATCGCACCAAGCAACGCCGACACCGGCGGTGCTGTGACTCGATGGCGATCCAAGCAGCACTGGCACAGCGTTCGTATCGACGCCATCGGGACCGGCCATGACGTTGAGCAGCGCCCAGAGATCAGGAATCGAGCGGGCAATCGGCGCGATGGTTTGCAGGCGTGCCTGCATCGATGCACTGTTGGGTGAGACCGGTGATACAGAGGCTTCGAACGGCAGTTGCCCGGTGCCCGGGACGATGCCCGGTGTTGGCCGAAGCGATACCAGCCCAGTGCAGTGCGCGGGAAGGCGAATGGATCCTCCGTAGTCCGTGCCGATGCCAAAGCCGGCCATGCGGGCCCCCACTGCAGCCGCGTCGCCACCGCTTGATCCACCGGGGGAAAGTCGGACGTCAAGGGGATTTCGAGTGTCACCGAAAAGACGATTCCCCGTGTGGACCGCAAGCCCGAATTCGGGGCAGTTTGCCTTTCCAATGAGAACGGCTCCGGCCGCAATGAGACGCTCCGCGGCTGTGGCACCCCACGGCGATACGAAATCGCGCAGGATCAAGCTTCCGGCCGTGGCACGCACATCGCGCGTCGCGATGAGATCCTTCACCGTGAACGATACTCCGGCGAGAGGCCCCGGGTCGACGCCGCGAGCTGTGGCGTCGTCGATAGCTCTCGCCTGCTGCATCGCCCGGTCATCAAGGCGAGTGACGATCGCGTTCAGCGCGGGGTTCTGCGCCTCGACCCGTTCGATGTGGGCGTTCAGAACCTCGACGGCGCTGATGTGACGGCGCCTGACATGTGCCGCAGTCTCGATGACCGACCAGTCGGTTGGGGAGCCGCCTGCGCTGTCAGTAGGTGCCCGCACCATCGCCCACACCAACCATGAAACGCCGAGGGTCGCGAGTAATCACAGGTGATCTATGCGCTCACGTCGTCCCACGCAATTGCCCGAATGGGTGACCCGCTCGAACTGGGCATCCGCAGTGGGAGCCCGGCGAACCGGACCCTCCGGCCAACAAGGGGCTCGAGGTTGGTCAGCCCCTCAATGATCAAGATACCGGCCGCCAAACAGATCCGGTGCGCCGGCCAGGGATCTTCGACCTCTGGGCGGTAGCACTCTCGAACACAGATCCCGTCATAGACGTGTTCAAATCCAAACGGTTCGACACCCACAGCGCGAACCCCTTGCTCGACTAACCAGCGAGCCCCGCTCGGCGTCATGAAGGTCTGGTTCACGAGGTATTCGTCCGCAGTACCTGGTCGCTCGGCTGAATAGACGAGCACGATGTCATCGTGCCGGACTTCTGGTTTGGCTTGATCGAGATCGTCGGCGGTGAGCCCTCGACCGTGCGCGAATGAACAGTCGATCACCACGGCCTCGCCGAACAAACGGCTGAGGTCAACCTCATCGACGGAGGGCGCTCCGCGAACGATATGGCTTGGTGCATCGACGTGAGTCCCAAAATGGTCGTTGAGCGTCCACTGGCACTGGGCACCATTGTCGCCCTGTTCCCAGCTCCGCAGCCAGGAGAACTCGAGGTCCTTGACCGGGCCGTCACCGACCGCGAGCTTGCCGGCCAGAGCCACCAGTGTGTCGTGGTTCATCGGTCGGGTGAGATCGTAGATTCGTGGCGCCCAGACCATCGTGTTTCTCCTTTTCGGGGATCCGTCGCTACCTGACGGCGTCCCGGATGTGGTCCATGGCCAGATCGAGGTCTTGCCCACGTCCACCGAATTGCAGCCGAAAGTGACCAGTGACTCCGAAGGCGGAGCCCGGCGCAACTGGAACGCCGTAACGCACCACGAGATTGTGCGCCAGCGCCTCTGCATCGCCGTCGTAGTGGGGAAAGACATTGAGTCCCCCAGCGGGCGGCGGGCACTGCAGTAAAGGGAGTGCATCAAACGCCCGGACGAGGCGGCGGGCGCGCGAGGCTGCTTCCGCGACCATTCGATCCACCCAACGACGAGACCCTGTCATGGCAGCAAGGGCCGCCGCCTGGCTGGGCCGGCTGACGCAGAGGACCGACCACTCCAGACCCGCCGCGACGCTGTCGAAGAGGCTGTCGGGCAGACATGCATAACCAACTCGCATCCCTGGCATGGCGTAGTCCTTCGAGAACGATCGAATGACCACGGATGGGACTGCATTCAGTCCTCCGATCACAGGGGACACGTGGTGCCGCCCGCCATAGACGAAGTGCGACAACGATTCATCGCTCACCAGTATCAGCCCGGCATCATGAGCCAACTCGATCGCCGCCGCAACGTCTTCGTCATCAAAGACATAGCCGGTAGGGTTCACTGGAGTATTGACGTAAAGAATCTTTGTGCGCCGGCTCACATACTCCCGGGCGGCGGACCACGCCGGACGGAACCCATTCTCAAACGGAGACGGGAACTGGACAAGCCTGGCCCCCGCCATTCTCACCAGGCCGCTGATGAAGAACCCGGGTGCGGGCATGAGCACCTCGTCACCAGGCCGCAGCACCGCTCGAAACACCAGATCCAGAGCATGCATCGCTCCACTGGTGACCAGAATCTGATCCACGCTCGCTGCAATGCCTTCGTCGCCGAGTTCCGTCGCGATCGCTTCGCGAAGCGCCGCCTCACCGTAGGACGGTGTATATCCCTTGGCGCGCATCGACGTGCTCACCGCCTCTCGCACGTGGGGCGGAAGCTCGACGTGAATCGAACCGCCCAGATGCAACCGGTCGTCAGGGTGGTACTCGTCGAGAAGACGCTCGATTCTGCGCGTGACGGGCTCATCCGCACCCTCAGTGCTCCACGTGTCTGCGGCCATGGCCTGTCCTGGCGGCGCCAACCCTACACCGACTCTTCGAACGCGGCGCGCGCAATGCTGGCTTCAGCAGCCGCAAAACGCTTGCGCAGCGCAAAGCTGACGCCGATACCGACGAGCGCGTAAATGATGACGACGAGTGGCAAGAAGTTGTAAGGCACCGATTCTGGGCCGCCGAACGGACTGAGCGCCCACAGCGGGTAGATGACCACCGCTGCTCCGATGACTGGAAGAACGACATGAAGGATTGGATTGAACAGATGCTTGAGGCGCGTGGTGAAGACGATGACGGTCGAGATGAGAATGAGGATGTAGACGGGGACCATCGCGAATGTGAGAACGGTGCCGAGATAGGCGTAGGTGTTCATTGGCCCGACCCATATTCCGAGCACCACGAAGAGGACCAATGCGAGAGCCCCCTCTCCAACGATTGCGACCACGGGAGTGCCAAATCGCGGAGAGACTGTTGCGAGGACCGCTGGAAGCAGGCGGTCTCGCGCCATCGCATAGTAGATGCGCGACACGGCCAGCGTCGTCAGCAATAACGAGGCGGTAAAGCTCGTGACACCGGCGAGGTCGATGGCGATACGAAACCCCGGCGCAAATGTCTCCGCGAGAGAGTCGAACGGGGCTGCGTTGCCCACCAACCCAGAGATGTGATTAACACCAAAACCGATGGTTGCTGCGTAGGCCCCGAACGTTAGAAACAGCCCACCGATGATCACAGCTGCAAACAGAGCGATCGGAATCTGACTTCGTGGTCGGGACGCCTCTTCTCCCACGGTGGCCACCGCCTCGAAGCCGATGAACGACAGGACCCCGAAGACCATGGCGCCGCCGATCGCGCCGAACCCCCCCGATGGGACTTCGAATGGAACGATGCTGTTCCCGGCCGCGCCCCCCTTGGCGACCACGACGATGCTGAGGACCGTGACGATGACAAGCTCCGCAACGAGAATGACGAGCCCGATACGTACAGAAGGGCGTGCCCCGAGGATGTTCACCGCTGTCACCAGCACCAGCAGGATCAGCGCAATCACGAGCCAGTTGATGTCGACGCCGTAGCGAGCCAGGATGGTCGCCACGTACACCCCAACGGCCGCATAAACGCCTGGAACCACCATGAACGAGCCGGCTAGGACTAACCACCCGACGAGAAAGCCGACGCGTTGACCGAGGGCGCTCCGGATCCAGGAGTAGTACCCACCCGCGCTGGCTTGATGTCGCGCAAGCTGTGCCATACACGACGCCACGATGAGCATCGCGATCGTCGACAGAATGAAGGCAAACGGCACCTGCGCACCGGCAAACGACGCAGCGATCGGCGTATTGAAATAGAGGGCAGCCGTTGGAGCGTACGTCGCGGTCGCCATGGCAACCACGTCCGTTGCTGTCAGCGCATTGTGGCGCAGTGAGCCGCCGGAGGTCCCCGCCATAAGTCCCATCAGATCGCCTCCCCCGGAGCTTATAGACTATGACCTACATGGTAGGGATCCGGCCATGGAGGGGTCAAGGCGTCCGGCCCGAGCGTGATGGAGATATCAGGGATAGATGCCGCGGTCAGTCGTCGCTTCAGCGACCCGATCGATAGCGAGGAAGTAGGCACCTTGGCGCAGCGAGACCCCGTGCTGTTTCGACGTGTCCCATACCTCGGTGAACGCGCGGTGTATCACCTTCTCGAGCCGACCATTGATCTCATCCTCGTCCCAGAAGAACGACTGCAGGTCCTGCACCCACTCGAAGTACGAGACCGTCACACCGCCCGCATTAGCGAGAACATCAGGCACAACTGTGATGCCGCGTT
>Ga0182024_10010257_pt1 | contig 19131 bp, 17 predicted proteins | sample P32metaG_FD_120480 | JGI IMG/M metagenome (GOLD analysis project Ga0182024, IMG submission 120480) | Permafrost microbial communities from Stordalen Mire, Sweden - P3-2 metaG (Illumina Assembly) | ecosystem: Environmental > Terrestrial > Soil > Wetlands > Permafrost | place: Sweden: Stordalen... | reverse complement strand
CGGCCTTCTGTTTCCTGCAGTTTGTCTAGCGATGGGCCTTCCAGAAAATCCATGACCATGTACGGCTGTCCATCAAGCGCCACTCCAAAGTCGAAGACCGTGAGGATGTTCGGCATCGAAAGCGAGCTTGCCGCCTGCGCTTCAACCTGAAATCGCTTGAGAGCGTCAGAGTCCGTGATGCTCGTTTTGTGCAAGACTTTGATAGCAACGATGCGATTCATCAGACGGTGCTTGGCTCGATAGACCATGCCCATACCACCGCCGCCGACAACGTCCAGCAATTCATACTTATTTGCTAGTACGGATCCGGTGAGGTTGTCTTGCAGGCGAATCAGAGGAGTACCATCGTTAGGACAGACCGTCAGGTCCTCCAGGAATTGGCCGTGGCAACGAAGGCACGCCCGCTTTGCTCTGCCGATTCCAGCTTTTGTCACAAGGGGACCGCTCCATCTATCACCGCGCATCAAAACTGTCGCCTACCATTATGATGCACTTTCAACCTTAACCGATAACGGTTAATTTTGAAACTGTTAACGGCTCGTGATGTTATGCAACCAATGTCTCACCAATTAAAGCCTTATCCCATATGCAGGAAACGACTGATGTCGAATGGCAAGATCGCGTCGTTTGATGGCATAGGCTCTCACTGTTCCGTCGAAGGCCGTTTGTGCCGCTCGATCGTAATCTTTGCTCGCTGCGGCGAACTGCCGGCTGCGGAAATAAATGTTACCCCGGATGATCAAGCTCTGCGCAAGCGAATCGGATGCCATGCTGATGTTGGCCGCCAGGCCGCGCATGCCTACGAGTCGATCACCGCTCGCCAATTCGCATTTTGCGCTGATTAACTTTGCTTGCTGGCTGGTCAGATCAAGCCCGGCGGCAATGGTCATCAGTGATTTTGCCAGATTGTAGTTGCCGCAGTCGTACATCAGCATGCCCATTCTGAATGCTGCGTATTTGCCGACCGCCGGGATTGAAAGAAAGAGGAACGCGCAGATTACTGCCAGGGTCAAAGTTAGCTCCATTTTCGCCCGCCGCTTGCATCGATTCGCGGTAAAAGGAGCGTTTGCGATCTCGCTGTCGCAGGTGTAATCCCAATCTTGGAACCCGTGCAAAAAATATCGCAGATCATAAACGATACGACGATTCGTTCCGCTCAAATCCACAAGTGTCCAAGAATCACTGGGGCGGCAGCCGATCGCGATCTCCCAGGTTTCCCCCAGGACATTGTTGATTTGGAAGCTGATGTCGTGCGAGACTCGCTCGCATCTCGCCGTGGCTTGGATGCTTCCGTCTGCCTGATTCAGATGTGTAATTCGACAATCTTCCAACTGTCCGAGCGCGGCCAGGCACAGCTCTAACGCCTCCTGCTTGCCGACGTTGACGGTCATGATCGCTTTCTGGCGGGCAGCCCCGTATTTGCAGTATGCCCAGATGAACAGTGCCACACCAATGACTGTTGCACCAGCAGCAATCATTGCTGACGCTTTGTGCTCGCCGCCAAACATCAACGGCAGATCGATCAAAAGTATCGCTCCGGCGGCTGCCCAGAGAAAGCCTTTGACGTCATGCACATACAAACGAGGCATCGATTGCGCAACGACGGTTTTCATTATTGGTAATCCCTCTGGTGCAAAACGGCACTTACTTTCAGCGGACTAACCGTCGAAATCTTTGACACTAAATTGATTATGCTGACAGGGACAACGCCGATTGTGGCGGGATTGGAATCAGATCAGATTCTGCCTCGCCCGCCCAAGACGTTAAATAGGAAAAACCCCGGATTTGAATTTCCGAGTGAACTGTTTTGCCGTCACCATAACGCTGAGTGCGCCTATGTCGTTTAACCATATTTGGTTAGACAAACCGGCTTATAGAAATAGATCAATTGCTGTAAACCTAGATTTGGCAGGCGTTCCTGGCATTCGCTTTGATCCGGTTGTTATAACCATATTTGGTTAAACGTGGTAGGTGCGATTTAGGGGTGCATGCTCACTTGATTTTTCGGCTGTCTTTTAAATCGATCCATGCAGGATGGCGGCCGATCAATTGCAGTGCTTCGGCAAGCAGCTCTTTGCCCGGATGTTGGTGAAACCAGGTCGATGCACCTGAAGGATGGGGCAGCGGAATCAGGTCGAAGGTTTTGCCGAAAGCGGTTGTGCGAAATTGATTGCCGATCACCTCGGTAAGCGGGGCTTTGCGCTGCAGCATCTGCTCGATCGCCAGGCGACCTACCGGTATCACCAATTCAGGCTCCAGCATTTCGATTTCGCGCCGCATCCACTTCGAGCAACGCTCGATCTCGTCTGGAGCTGGAACGCGGTCGCCGCCCTGTTTCGCCTTTCCCGGGAAGCAGCGGCAGACTGCACTGATAAACGCTCGCGATCTGAACTCTTCTTCATTCAGTCCGAGTTGTTCGAACCAACCGAACATTCGTTTACCGGCCGTCCAGGCAAAAGGCCTGCCGAGGTCGCCTTCTCGCGGTCCTGGTGCTTGCCCGACTAGATAGACTTTGCTGATCACCGGTCTATGCACGATCACAGGACCGATCATGTTGGGACACATTGCGCACGCTTTCAGTTCGCGCAAATGCTTTTCTATATCAGCGGTGGTCGATTTGGTTCCCATACGTTTCAACCATTGATTATGCCATCGCCTCATCCATCGATTGCACAATTTTGCGAGGTGTTGCCAGATCGCGTTAGACTGGTGTCGGTCGGTTGAGCAACTAAGCATCAGCCAGGTTGCACCAACAGGCTGATCAGCCGGTCAATTGCCGGACCACTATTAGCTGGCTGCGACTATCCAACTAATTGGAATCCCAATCACTTTCGGAGCGCCGTGCTAAGCAGAAAGCAAATCCTCTCAGTCATTGTAACCTTCGCCGCCACTTTTCAATGCACATCAGCCATGGCACGCGAACTGCTGCTTGCTGACACCCGAGGAACCAGCAAAGGTGAACTCGAGTCGCTCTACCAGCGCGGCGAGACGGCTTTCGCCGCTCAAAGCTATGGTGAGGCTGCCAGTTATCTTCAAACTATTCTCTCGACCAATCCGCGCTATGCAAAAGCTATGAACCTGCTGGGGCGCATTTACCATCATCAGCAAAAGTTGGATCTGGCTGAGAGCCAATATCGCAAAGCGCTTGAAATTGAGCCGCACTTCACCGAAGCCAGATACAACCTGGCCATAGCCTACTTCGATCAGGGTAATTACAAGGAAGCGGAACGATTGCTGGAAGAGGTTACGACCAAGGAGCATAATACCGAGTACGAATACAACCTCGGTCTCACCTATCAGCGGTTGAACAAGCCAGACAAAGCCGTCGAGGCGTTCGATCGATCGATCAAATTGGATCCTAAAAACGCCGTCGCAGTCTATTCACTAGGCCGTCTGTATCAGGAGCGAAACGACCTCGACCACTGCATCGAGGAATATAAACAAGCGATTGCAATCAATCCGGAATTTGCCGACGCTCACAATAATCTCGGTGTCGCATATGGTGCGCAAGGCAAATACGAGGAGTCGATAGCCGAGTTCCAACTGGCGTTAAAGGAGAATCCCAATCTGCCGCAAGCTCAGCAAAATCTGGGTTTCGCTCAGGCTCACACCAGCCTCGGTATCACGTATTTTAAGCAGGGCGACTATGACAAGGCTTTCGAAGAGTACAAGCGCGCGTTGACGATCGATCCGGGCTATGCCGACGCTCACTATAATCTAGGCCTACTCTATCAGGAGCAAGGACAGTTGCAGACTGCTGTTGCGCATTACCAGGCAGCCATTAAGCTCGACCCCAAGAACGCGAAGCCGCACAACAATCTCGGCGTCGCTTTTGCCAAACTGGGCAAAACCGATCTGGCGGAAGCAGAATATCGGCAGGCTCTGAAGCTGAATCCATCATATAAGGAAGCCCAGCAAAACCTGGACTCCTTGCTGCAATCACAGGGCCGAAACAAGTAGCCCCCAGTTAGGAACCGCGAGCTTGCCACGTCACGAGTAGCTGTCCTAGACACCGGCGATACGCGCGGTTCAGTTGAGCGGAACAGGATAGCTGATTAACGTGTTTTTGACGTTGGCTGTGCCGACGCCGGTGTGGGCAATCACTGCCACATAGACCGGCACACCGGCATTCTTGTTGAACTCAGGCGCATCCAGGGGAATCGGCCAATCGCAAGATCCATTTTCATCGCTTTTGACATGGGCGATTACTTTTGCATCGGACAGCGGCACGGGAATCTTGCCGTCGATGGCCGATATGCCCTGCAAGTTTCCGCATACAAAGGTCAGTTTTGAATTCGGCAGCGCTCCGCGTACGTGAAGCGTCCTGTTCTTTGAGTCGCCATCAGCTTTGAGCAAGCCGGCGGTGATGGGCACAATTCGCTCGGGCACCGCTGGCGATACCTGATCGTGATTCTTCAAATAGGCAGTCAGAGCGACAGAAAGTCGATCGGGCTGGTGCACCACATTAGTGGCGGACTTGAAGTCAAAACCTTCACCGCCGCTAAAACTGTAGTCGTTCATGGAAATCTTGTACTGCCCGTGCGGTTTAATCGGGCTCCAGCCACCCGATGTATCCGGAATCAATGCGAAAACGATCCGGTTGCCGACCTCTTTGTGCGGGTCCCAGGCCACCTTCATTCCATGCTCGTCCAAGAACGGACCTCCCAATGAGCCGGAAAGGGCGTGTTCCAGGTTGCTCAAAATGCAGGCACCGGAGACAGTGGCAAAAGTAACGTGGTTGTCGAAGGGAAGAACCTCTTGCACCTTTTCTAGCGAAATGGGGCCCGGCTCGATTTTTCCGCGAATGCCGCCGCGATTCTCAAACGAAATCTGAGCACCATATTCTTTGCCTGCTTCCACCATGGCATCGCAAATCAGGTCTCCCAGACCGGAATCCCAGGGTAAAACTCGATTGCCGTTGTCGAACATTCCCTCCGCTTCCCCGGCGATCGTGTGCCGCAGCGGCAACAACGGTTTCACCTTTTCGTCCACATAAGCTTTCAAGTCGGGATCTTCTGAGATTTTCTCGGTCATGTTGATCAAGTGATACTCGGTTTTCGGGGTAATCACTCGACCTTGATCGTCAAAGGTCAGTTCTAGCTTTCCTAGAGCTCGGCTGAAACAGCCTGTCTGTACAATTGTCGTGCTGCTGCCGTCGGCGTGAGGCACGACAATCGCCTCGTCCAGTCTCGTATGGGTGTGCCCGCCAATAATCACGTCAACGTCTGGCAGCGCCTCGCCCAGCGCCTTGTCCAGATCGATACCGACGTGGGTGACCAGAACGATCTTGTTGACGCCTAGCGCTTTGACAGCGTTGATCTGCTCTGCAATCGGTTTCATCCAATTGTCGCCAGTGGCTTTGATCGTCACGCCGCCCGTTCTCAAGGCGATCTTGTTTAGATCCGGCAGAATCGCGCCGATGAAGGCTACTTTCTGTCCATGAATCTCCTTGATTTTGTAGGGAATAATCAGCGCCGCCAACTCCGGCTCCTTGCTGCAATCCATATTGCAATTAAGGATGGAAAAAGTGGCTTGTTTCAACTGTTTGGCCAGATTGTCCGGACCGTCGTCGAACTCATGGTTGCCGATCGTGTAAATGTCGTAGCCGATCATGTTGAGCAGGTGCACTTCGACTTCGCCGTGATACATGGTGTAGAGCGGCGTGCCCTCGAAGATGTCCCCGGCATCAACTACGACCGCCTCCGGATTGTGCCTTTTGAAGTAGCGAATCATGTGGCCGATACGCGGGATGCCGCCAAATGAATGGCCGGACTCTGTGAAAGCCTCATCGTGCGAATGCAAATCGTTGGTGTGTAGTATCGTTAGATGGAAGTCGTTGTCTGCGGCGCCTTTTTCCGGGGCTGCTAAGCAAGCGGCATAAATAAGGAGGAGCATAGCGATGAGCAGTGGCGTCACCATCCAGATCCATCGCCGTATTCGGTTTGTTCTTTCAGCGGTCACCCTTTTGATCTCCTTGACCTGTTATTTGCACCCCTATAGTTCTAACGCTCAAATGCCCGAAAAAGTTCGATCTTTAGGCGCACAATTTTTCCAGGAGGGCGGTTGTCCGGTGGCGATCACGCAAACGCGCGCAGAGCTGGATCTTGACGCTTTCGATGCGCCCCTCGATGCGCGAATTTACCTTACCTATCGCAATATTTCGGACAGACCAATTGGCGCCGCCAAATTTCGCATACGTTTTAGCGATGTTAATGGAAAGGATCTGGGAACCGTTCACGCTCCGGACGATGCGTTGATCGGCCCCGGCCAGGAGCGCACGCAGAAGTTCAAACGCGATCGCATTCATCCGGCCACGACCACCATGCAAATACGCGTCTTGCAAGTGAAGTACGCCGACGGCAGCATGTGGAACAGCACTAAGATGCAAGAGCTGGCCAGCCCTGGTGGTCCGTTGATGGGCGCACCGGGCGCCGACCCTAACATGCCCCAACCAGGAGGCGACACTGCCGCGCCCCCGGCAACTCCCGACAGCGTTCCTGCTGGACCGTAACCGGCATTACCAGGGGCGGCCGAGCGTTAGTCATCCAGATATGGGGCAAAAGGTGGGTCACTCACTCGAGTATGGAGTCGTAACCTGGGAGCGCCGGCTTCTAGTCGCGACACTGCCAGATGCCGCCAGGATGGCGGCGCTCCCAGGGTACGCTCCCGGACAAGTGATCTGGTAGCACCGTCTCTTACCAATCAGCGAAGAAAGGCTTGCTTGGCCAATATCTGCACGTGATGCTGATTTGCCAAGCGGTTTGGCGGCAGGATCGTTCTTGGCCTGCTTGATCCAACTATCTGTCCGTCGCGGATCGATCTCCCGAGAGTTCGGCCAGTCGGGCATCTCCAGCGTCCGATAAAAGAAAAAACGTGGGGCGAATAACTTAAGCGGAAATTAACACGGACGCCGGGATACTAAAGTTTTCAAGCGGAGTCTCGATATTCACAGGGTGTATCTTATATACACTTTCGGTGCGCAAGCATCGCCAACATTTTTTCGCCAGGAGAAGACGCATGGAAAGCGCCTTTAGAACCGTCGTGTCTGGACTCGGCGTTGTCGCCGCTTGTTATTTGCTCACCGCCGCAACATGGATCCAAGTGTTGCTGCTGTTTCTCGCCGCGTGTTTAGGTTGGTGCCTATTCACTACTCTTATGGCTATCCGGCCAAACCGCACGCCGTCGCCCTCAGCGCGTGCCAAGAAAGATCGAATGGCGGACAAACCGGCGGCGGCCAAGCCCGTTATCGCCGAACCAAAACCTCCGCGAGCCTCTGTTTATCGCTTTCCAATCGACCAGTTGACGGCGACACGAATTCCGATGCCCGAACTCGGTCAATAAGCCCGGTCGCGTACAGTCAGCTCAGGCTCGCGGTTTCGACGGCAGGAAACGCTTCACAACTGCATGCGGCTCATCCAATTTGCAGATCACGCACACCGCGAGATAGACGGCAAACGCCAGAGCGGACGAGATTGCCAGCGATACCGCTAGCGGTATTGTCCGCACATGCACATCGTTGTCCGAGAGATGGAAGAGTCCGTAGCCGATCCAGCGATAGACAAAGTAGCTTGTGATGCCGGCGGCGGCAGAGCCAGCCAGCATGATCGCCAGCGGCTTGAGCAGTCGCTTAGTGCCCAGATTGCCGATTTTCTTGCGCAGCCAATATGCCAGCGCGCTCAAATTGAACACTGTCACTAGCGTCGTAGACAACGATATTCCGCCAACTCCTAACGGCCACGCACAAACAAAGACCCAGTCGAGAAAGCCCTTAAGCACGATGGCCACCATCGCCACTCTGTATGGTGTCTTTGAATCCTGGTGCGCATAGAAAACGCGGGTGATCAAATCCCGTCCCATGTAGAAGAGGATTGACGGCGCCAGCCATACTAGAGCCAAAGAAAACAGCTGAGTGTCTGCAGCAGTGAACTTCCCTCGCTGATACAGAAGTTGCAAAATCGGAAATGGAATCGCAATCAAAAGAGCGGAGATGGGCAATGACAAAAACCACAGGATACGCAGTCCTTTGTGAAACTCCGCCTTCAAGTCGTCAATCCGTCTTTCTGTCACTTGCTGCGTGAACCGCGGCAAAATCGGCACCAACATAGCGGTCAGCAGAATTCCCAATGGCAGTTGCACCAGCCTGTTCGAATTGACGATCGCCGTCCAGGCACCGCCGACGTGTTCGGGACCCAACTTGATCGATGAAACGAACAAAGCGTCTACATAGACCGTCAGCGTGCCAATCGATGTGCTGATCGTGGCCGGCCAGAGCATTGATGTGTATTCCCTGGCGCCCGGCTCTGGCTTCAGTGAAAACTGCCACCGCATGTGGGGCAGAGTTGCAGGCAGTTGGGCCAGCAATTGCAAGATGGCGCCGACGAGCGTACCGTAGGCAAGGCACAAGCCCAATTGATCTGGAAAGATCAAGACAAAAGCGATCATCGCCACGCTAGCGATTGCAGGGGAAAGCGACGGCCATTTGAACTCGCCGTAGACGTTCGATATGCCATAGAGGATGCCGATCACTCCGGAAATTAGGATCAGTGGAAGCATGATCTGGAGCTGCATAGCCATGTTTGTCCACAGCTTAGGCTCGGTACTGGTAGACGGGAGCCGCGACAGTGCTGTCACCAGATATGGTGTGGCGCAATAAATGAGAAGCGTGATAACGCTGAGCACCAGCGCCGTTATAGACACCAGTTGAAAAATCAACTTGCCGACGCCCGCATCTTCTTTGCGTGGCTCGATCACCGCTACTGTCGATTGGTGAAACGGCCCGCCTAAGCCGCCAAAGAGGATGAGGATGTTGGCCGTCAACAGCGAGGCGTAGTTGTATGCGTCTGTGATGTAGCCCGCGCCATACGCGTGAAAAACGATGATGTCCCGCGCGAAGCCGAGGAACTTCGAAAAGGTGGTGAGAATGCCGACTAAACTAAAAGTTTTTCCGAGCGACGGCGATTTGGCGTTAGTGGGTTGCGGTTCCGCTTCCGGCTGCTTCCCGGGTGGGACTGAATTCGCTTGCATATTTTACGGATGGTGGAGGAACCGGTTTCACTCTCTTCATCCTTTCCTTGACCGTATCCGGTGCTCCTTCTATGTTAGTAGGCGGAATGCCCAAATAGCGCGCCGCCTCGACCGCAATTGCATTAAATACAGGACCGGCGACTGTATTGCCCCAGCGTCCATCTGTTTGCGGATTATCGACGACGACCAGGATCAGCAGTTGAGGATTCTCCGGCGGCAAGAAGCCGATGAACGATGCGATCGTCTGCCCGGCCATGTAACCTCTGCCGCTGGCGGTCACCTTTTGTGCAGTTCCGGTTTTGCCGGAGACTCGATACCCGGGGACCTGACCGGCAATCTGGCTGCCCAGAAGAATGTTGTCGGCCAAAAGCGATGAGACAAGACGTGCATATTCTTTTCTGATCACAGTACGCTTCTTCGGCTCGGTCCATTTCTCGGTCACACCGGTGACCGGATCGTACACACGTCGGATTAAGTGCGGCTGCACCCAGACGCCGTCGTTGGCCACCGTCCCGACACCTGCCACCAACTGCAGTGGCGTGATCGAAATCGCGCCTTGCCCAAAACCTGTGGTGGCTTGATCGATCGGTTTCCAGATACGCGCAGGAAGCAGCAACCCGTTTGATTCTCCAGGCAGATCGACGCCGGTTTGTTTGCCCAGACCAAAGTCGGCCAGTTTATCGTGGAACTGTTTGGGTGTCATTCTCAAACCCACTTGAGCGGCGGCGACGTTGCTGGAGTGAATAAAGAGGTGAAGCAGGTCTAGCATGCCGTGGCCGCCGTCATGGTTGTGCACGGTGGCATTGCCCACACGCAAGCTGCCCGTATCGGGAAGAATAGTGTTCGGCTTGATTGCGCCGGTTTCCAACCCGGAGGATACGGTGAGAATCTTGAAGGTGGATCCTGGCTGATATACATCGACCATCGACCAGTTTTTCGTCACTTCGAATGGATACTTAGAGTAGTTGTTAGGATCATATGTAGGATAGTTGGCCCAGGCCAGAATCTCTCCAGTAGTCGGATCCGTCACGATCGCTGTAGCACGCTGCGCATGCGAATGTTTGGCGGTGGCACAGAGTTCTTTTTCGGCCAGATGCTGCAGATAATTGTCGATCGTCAGCTCGACGTGACGCCCTAACGGCGGAGTGATGTCCCAGACCGGCTCGGAATGCGGCAGCAAGATCGAGCGACCATGTCCGTCCAATTGTGGCTTAGCGATGGCGCCTGTGTCTTTGAGCATCTGCTCTTGTGCTTGTTCGATGCCGCCTTGACCATGCTTATCCATGTTGACGTAGCCGAGCAGATGCGCAGCCAGATTGCCTTCCGGGTAGTGGCGGAAGGGGCGCGGCACGATGTCGATGCCGGTCCAATTGAGCGCTTGCAACTCATCGACAGCCTCGCGTTCCAATCCCAAGGCTACGGTGACGACTGGATAACCGCCGGTGAGCAATTTATATATATGCGCGCTTTGCTTAGGACTGTCCTGATGCATAATGCGAGCTAGAGTTTGAGCCGTTTCTTGCCTGCTCTTCTTGAGCAATTCCGGATGGACATATATGTCATATCTAGTTGTGTCGATCGCTAGTGGCAGTCCATGGCGATCCGTAATGGCGCCGCGGTGCACGAGCAGTGTGCTCTGCTGCCGTTGCTCCGTCGCTTTGTGCGTCAGCTCCGGACCTTTATATATCTGTAGATAATAGAGCCGCGCCACAATGCCGGTAAAGCCAAGCAGTAGGAGAATCTGCCAGATGCGCAGCCTCCAGACCTTCGAGCGAGGTTTGCGGCGTGACGCGCGGCGCCTCTTGAAAGCTTGTTCGGTAGCATTAACTGACAAGGACGGCCTCCGGCGCTCAAAGAACTAGTAAATCGAACAGTCCGCGGAAGGCTATAGCGCGGTCTTGTCAGTAGCCGGACATGATTGGAAACTTGTGTTTACTGGCCTCGAACTTGGGCGCTTCCGGCGGTGCGACTTCCTTGACAATCAGCACCTGCTCGGGCACTCGCAGACCGAATCGGCCCAGAACGCTGTCTTGAATCCCTTGAAAAGAGATCGCTTTGAGCAACTGCGCTGAGAGTTCGGAGTTTTGCTCGTTCAACCTTTTTGCCTGGTCTTGAAGTTTGCCTACATCACTAGATGCGGCCACGTCGAAACCGTAACCGACGATCGCCAGACCACAAAATGCCACCAGCGCCGTCCGCAATATGCGATTGGCCCGCACCACCAGTGGGGCTCTTCTTCCTTGGCGCTGCGGAACCGTTGGTGGTACCACATGCGGCCGTTGTACTGGCGTTACTTTCGGGCTGATAGGCTGCGATCCGGCTACTGATAAATGCGGATGTCGCGCTTTATCGGCAGGACGCGGACGATTGACGTTAGGAAGTTCGACTCTTGAAGAATGGCTGTGGGAGTGATTCTCAGCGTAGCTTTCGATTTCCCTGAGACTGATGCGGCGACTTGAAAGAGTGCTCGGCATATATACTCCTATAACTTTTCTCCCGCACGTAGTTTAGCACTACGGCTACGGATATTGGCAAGAACTTCTTTTTCGTCTGCAGCCACCGGTTTACGGGTGATTATCAGCAACTCAGGTTTGTGGTGGCACGTGCAAACTGGCTGCCTGGGCGGGCAAATGCATGGTGCTGCTGCTTGTCTGAGAAATTGCTTAACCGCTCGGTCTTCGAGGCTGTGGAAAGTTATGACAACGAGGCGCGCACCCGGTGCGAGAAGCGAAAGGCTGTCTTCTAGAAATTTTTCCAAACTGCCAAGCTCGTTGTTTACAGCAATGCGAATAGCTTGAAATGTTCTGGTCGCTGGATGCGTCAGCTCAGACACGTTTCCACGCCTTTTAGACGATGCTGCGATGCGTCTTTTTTGATGACGAAAACTCCGGCTGACAACATCAGCAAGCTCGCTTGTCGAATGCAGGGGTCGCTCTCGCACAATCTGTCGCGCAATCGCTCTGCTGAAGCGTTCTTCGCCGAACTTGAAAATGATGTTAGCCAACTCCTCTTCTGACATTCTGTTAATCAGTTGTTCGGCAGTGATCGATTGTGTCGGATCCATCCGCATATCCAACGGGCCATCGCGCAGGAAGCTGAATCCGCGAGATGCTTCATCTAGCTGCATTGACGAGACGCCCAGGTCTGCGAGTATGCCACCATCTATGGTATCGATGCCAATTTCGTTTATTTGCTCTTTTATATCGGCAAAGTTGGCATGCAAGAGAGTAGCGCGCTCGCCCAGTCCGGCTTCGAGTGCTTGCAGCGAATGCCAATCGCGATCGATGCCAATCACACGACCGCCGCCGCCTTGTTGCTGCTGAGCATCCAGTATCGCGCCTAAATGTCCGCCACCGCCAGCAGTGGCGTCAACGTAAAGCTTGCCCGGTCTGACGTTAAGCAGTTCGAGCGACTGGCGCAAGAGAACGGGCACATGTCCAGCTGACCCGTGCTCGGTCAAACTATGCTTTGCGCTTCGAGAGGAAATCGAAGTCCCAGCACATAAAGTAAATCATCTGAATCGTCAGTAATCCGAGCACGGCTGTCAACAACAGCGGGCTGCACCAGTCGGGCTTCTCGCTCCAGACATTGAGATACATTCCGCAGTTCAGAGCGACGAGAGGGAGCAAAAAGAGGCTAACAATGGTGGAGAGTTGGCGGCTGGTGGCAGTGGTGCCAGCCCAGTGCCATTTCAAACCGTCCCACCAGAACGTGGGAGCGACCTTCCAGCCCAGCCGTTTGGCGGGGTAGAGCAGGCGACCACCGCGAAGCGGTACGAAGTCGCGGTCGCAGTTGTTGCACTTGAAGGTTTCTGTCAAACCGAACGGTTCCAGCGCACCGCAGCTGCAGCGGGGGCAGGGATACGATTGATTCAGCGCAATTATTTGCTGGTGGAACGAAACGGATTGGTAGGATGGGTGAAACATTGACACTGCCCTGATTGGTGAGAGTGAGACCAAACCGAAATTCTTCTCGCGATCAGAATTCGGCGACCGGAAACGAACACTTTGCCTTGATCGCTCTCGCTTGGCTTGAGTGTTCTGCGTTTTCCCTTACCAGGTTTAAATACCCGGACCAGCGACCAGTCTTTCGGTTATCTGTGGAAATTTAACAAATTTAATCGTGTCCGAAACCCTGCCACTGGCTGGGCATTGCGGAACCTGATTCTGGACCGTGCCGGCTCATCCATCGCAAATCCGCCCAGTAGGCGGCTTTGCGGTGGATGAGCCAGCAGACTTTCTCTTTTTCTCTTGAAGCGGCTGACTGCATGCGCTTGCGCTTGGTTGTCATCAGTGCGAGCTGTGACTGTTTCAGCATTCCCGTGCTTGACTCCAGGCAAAGCCCAGTCCTGCAAGGATTTGCGCGGAATACATCTACCGTGAAGCAATCATTTATAGAGAATGTTTCGAAGGCAGTTCGCCACTTGTAAACCTGCATGCAAACTGGATATCGTTCATCCATACGTTTCTCCATGTGCGTTTATTTATAGATCCGCTCTCTGACGCGAATGCAGCCCGGTCTGCCGCCCGCAAGACAATTGCGGAAGCGGAGAGCGTGCCAATGGCAGGAAATGGTTGAGCCATGTCAAGCCTCGCCCGCTATAATTCGGTGGTTGAGTCCTGGAAAAGTGCGGTTGGCGACCTTTCCGTTATCGTTCACAAAGATGCAGGCGCTGGGCAACGACTTTGTTGTGGTCAGCAGCGTCGACTTGCGTTCTACGCGCCTTGGCCGCACGCTTCTGCGCGACTGGCATAAACGTGCCGGTGATCTGGCTCGAGCTTTATGCGACCGGCATTACGGCATTGGCGCCGACGGTTTGATCTTGGTGGTTGATCCACAAATCGTCAAACAGCCGGCCGAGTTTCCCGACCTTGTCAATAAAGGCTCGGCTGATACGGCTGATGTAGGCTGGGTTTACACGAACGCAGATGGATCCAGCGCTGATATGTGCGGCAATGGGTTGCGTTGTCTGGCTCTGTTTGCCGTTGAGAAACAGTTGGTGCAACGACATGATTTCGTCGTCGCTACTGCTGCCGGGACTGCTTCGATAGTCTTTACTGGTGCTGACAAGATCACAATTGACCTGGGCGAGCCGCTGCTTCAAGTTGAGGCCATTCCTCTTCAAGCACGAACCCAAGAGCGCTTCGTCAAGCAGCCTTTGACTGTGGTCGACAATGGACGTGAGCTGAAATTGCAAGTCACTTGCGTCAATATGGGCAATCCGCACTGTGTGATTTTCGACGATCGATATGTCGAAGCCGCATATGCCGACCCGGATTTAGGTCGCTTAGCCGAATGCATACAGAAGCTGCCGTTGTTCCCCGAGGGGGTCAATGTCGAGTTCGCTGCCGCCACCAAGCGCGACCATGTCCGACTGCTTGTGTGGGAACGAGGCTGTGGAGCCACTCTCGCTTGCGCGACAGGCGCAGCGGCCACTCTGGTGGCAGGCGTTTTGGAAGGACGCATCGCTAAGCACTGCACGATCGAGCTGCCCGGCGGCGTCTTGGAGGCCCAGTGGTCTGAAGCCGACGGTCATGTGCGGCTGACGGGCCCGGCGAGCCAAGCTTTCACCGGACAAATCGATCTATTGAACTTTCCGTCGCTGCGTGGTTTTCTAGCTGCGGAGGCGATCTGTTCGTGAGTTCCGAGTATGTAGACCGACGCAAAGATTGGATCAGAAGCCGGCGCAACCGGCGCAAACAAGCTCGTAGTGCGCGGCTCAATCGCCAGGTTTTTCGATATATCCTGCTTTTGGGCTTGTTGTGGGGCGGTGGGCAGACTTTGATGCGGTTGCCCTGGCTTCTTGCTAACCCGGAGACCGATATAGTCGTGCACGGCAACCATGTCGTGACGACCGAACAGGTGCGCAAATCGCTGGGCGACATGACCGATGCCAAAGTTTTCCAACTGGATCCACGCAAGTTGGAGCGAAAGGTGGAAGCGCTGAAGGCTGTGAAATATGCCTTTGTGCGACGATGCGCTCTGCCCAAGCCGGTCGTCACAGTTGAGGTGTTGGAGGAGTTTCCCTGGGCGACGTTCTCCACCGCTCCGGATGCACCGCCGACAGCGGTTATTTCTCAATCAGGGCGCATGATTCCGCTCAGCGAGTTTCCCAGAATCGCCCGACCGCCGCTGACAATTTACGGTGCGCCGTCGCTAAAGCTGAACAGCAGATTGGTAGCGCAATGGGCATCGTGGGCGGCTTTCATCTCGACTCAAACCGGACAGCCGGTGCAATCGGTCGATTTGCGCAAGTCATATGAAGTGTGCGTGCAGAATGGAGAGCTTTACCTCAAGCTCGGCGCTGCCGACGGTACGCTGACAACCAGGCTGGGACGCCTCTCTTCAATACTGGCGTCGATCGAGCCGCTGAAGTCGAGATTGGAATACATCGATCTCGGATTGGATAATAACGTTCCTCTCAAGCTGGCCAAAAGGCCAATTGAAGGGCGCCAGAACCAGGAAACGATCGAGCATCTGCAACAAGCCCAGGTGCCCGCAGCCCGCGCAATGTAAATGTCAGCTGCCGCGCCGTCTGCTGCAGAGCACTGGCGTATTTGATCCAACCTGACCGCGTTTACGATTTGGTCAAAACTTTTGCCTGTTCCCAGAGCTGATCGAGTTCATCGAAGGATAGCTGTTTGAGCGGTTTCTCCGCGGTCTCTTCCATTTTGCGATAGCGTTTTTTGAATTTGTCGATTGCACGAATCAATGATTCTTCCGCGCTCAATCCATGCCAGCGCCCGATGTTGACCAGAGTGAAGAGCACGTCTCCCAGCTCCAGCTCGACTTCGCGGCGTGCGGCAGGAGACTTCTCCGGATGCTTCAGATCAGGATGCGAGATCGCTTCTTTCAACTCGTTCAGTTCGCTGGCCAGCTTGTCCCAAACCTCGCCTTCATGCCGCCACTCGAATCCCTGACTGACGGCTTTTTCCGAAACTTTCAGCGCATGCAGCAGAGCGGGAAATGTGTGGGAAATTCCGTCCATAGCTGATTTGTTTTTCGGACCCTGTTCGTCGTCTTTCAAATCCGCCCACTGTTTGACCACGTCTTTGGCTGTATTGACTTTCGCAGTGGCGAAAACATGAGGGTGACGTTTGATCATCTTCTCATTTATCGATCTGGCGACATCTTCGATATCAAAGTCTCCACAATCCTTTGCCACCTGCGCATTCAAGGCAATCTGCAAAAAAAGATCACCGAGTTCCTCTTTCAACTTGGCTGGATCCCCGCTCTGGATGGCTTCCAGCACTTCATACGTTTCTTCCAACAAGTAGCGAGCCAGCGTTTCGTGAGTCTGTTCCAGATCCCACGGACACCCGTCCGGAGCCCTTAATCGAGCCACGGTCGCCAAAAACTCGTCAAGATGTTTACCCATGTCGATCTGATTGTTCTCCTGACTGGGAGCCGCTTGAGGCGGTCACTGCAGTCGTGCAAGAGGCTAACACGGTCTCAATCACCGCACATTTACGAAGGCTTATTGTTATATTTGAGGTAGAGTGGCTCAACCTAAGCTTTTCAAATGGTACCCTGTCAGTTGTTTTGAGCTGACTCCACTTACTTCCATTTAAGGTGAAGAACATTGGACATTTGTGTAATCGGTGCCGGATACGTTGGACTGGTCACCAGTGCATGCTTTGCGTACTTAGGCAATAACGTAGTCGCGGTTGATGCGAACCCCGAGCGGCTGGCATCGCTCAAGCGCGGTGAGGTTCCGTTCTACGAGCCAGGGCTGGACGTGTTTCTCAAAGAGTGCATCGCCTCTGGTTTTCTGGAGTTCTCCGATAAGATTGAGTCGGCGGTCAAAAAATCTCAAGTAATTTTTATAGCGGTCGGCACGCCGCCGGCCCCTACAGGCGATCCTGATTTATCCCAGGTGATGACTGTGGCTCGCGCGATCGGCAGCGCTCTCGATTCGACCAAGCACCGCGTGGTCGTGAACAAATCGACAGTGCCGGTCGGGTCGGGTAACTGGGTCGAGATGCTGGTCAGCCAGGGCGTGCAGACGGTGCAAACTGTACCGGCCCGGTCCTCGCGCCCCGACATGCCCACCTTCAGCGTCGTCAGCAATCCGGAATTCCTCCGCGAAGGCAGTGCTATTACCGACAGCCTTTATCCGGATCGCATCGTTGTCGGTGCCTCTGATGATGCCGCTGTCGATTTGATGAAACAGCTTTACAAACCATTAATCAACCAAACGTTCGACGCGCCGGCGTTTGCGCCGAGACCGGCGAACTTCTCCACTGTTCCTTTCGTCGTCACGGAAGTGGCCAGCGCAGAGTTGATCAAGTATGCCGCCAACGCATTTTTGGCGATGAAAATTAGTTTCGCTAATGAGATCGCCGGGCTGTGCGAAAAGGTCGGTGCGGACATTCGCCAGATCGCGCTCGGTATCGGTTTGGACAAGCGCATCGGTGAACGGTTCCTCAACTCCGGCATCGGCTGGGGCGGCAGTTGCTTCGGCAAAGACGTCAGCGCCTTGATGCATGTGGCCCGCGAATACAATCATCCGACGCCGCTATTGGAAGCGACTGTCAGTGTGAACGAGCGCCAGCGCCTTTCTGTGATCAAGAAATTGCAAGACGAGTTGAAGATCATCAAGGGTCGGACGATCAGCTTGATGGGACTTTCCTACAAGCCGGACACTGATGATTTGCGTGATGCACCCAGCATCACCATCGCTCGTTCGCTCGTGCGCATGGGTGCACGCGTCAAGGCTTACGATCCAGTCAGCAACGAAGTTTGCCAGCGCAATCATCCCGATCTAGACGTCATTTACTGCCACGATTTGAACGAGTTGGCGCAAGGCGCTGATGCGCTCGTGCTTGTCACCGAGTGGGATGAATTCAAAAATGCTGACTGGACCGAATTGCATGATTTGATGAGAACGCCTTTGGTCATTGATGGACGCAACGCCTTGCCAGAAAGAAAACTGATTTCGGCAGGCTTCACATATCGGGGGATTGGTCATTGAGAGTTGCCATTACAGGTGCCGCGGGATTCATCGGATCGCATCTGGTCGATCGAATGCTCACCGATGGACACAAGGTAGTTGCGGTCGACAATCTCGTCACCGGAACGCTCAAAAACATCGAGCAACATAACGGCAACACTGATTTCGAATTCATTGAGCACAACGTCAGCAATACAATCCACATTCCGGGGCCGCTTGATTGGGTGATCCACATGGCCTCCCCGGCCAGTCCCATTGATTATCTTGAGCTGTCGATTGAAACTCTCAAAGTCAATTCGCTCGGCACGCATAACACGCTGGGACTGGCTCTCGACAAAGGGGCTAAATACTTTCTCGCCAGCACTTCGGAAGTGTACGGTGATCCCCTGGTGCATCCACAAACGGAATCATATTGGGGCAACGTCAATCCGATTGGTCCTCGCAGTGTGTACGACGAAGCGAAGAGATTTGCAGAAGCGCTGACGATGGCGTATCACCACAGACATGATCTGGATACTCGCATCATTCGCATTTTTAACTGCTACGGACCGCGGCTGAGATTCAATGACGGTCGCGTTGTCTCGAACTTTATCTGGCAGGCTTTGATGAATAAACCGCTCACCATATATGGTGACGGATCGCAAACTCGCAGCTTCCAGTATGTTTCAGATCTGGTGGAAGGCATCGTGCGCCTGCTGGGCGTCAAGCACCACCAGCCAGTCAATCTGGGCAATCCGCAGGAGCGGACAGTGCTGGAGTTGGCCAAGCTGATTAAAGAGTTGACGGGCAGTAAGAGTGAAATCGAGTTCAAGCCATTGCCGGAAGATGATCCGAAGCGACGCCTGCCTGATATCACCAAAGCGAAGCAATTGTTGAATTGGACGCCCGACAAGGACATCCTCGAAGGGTTGAATTCGACGATCAGCTGGTACCGTGAGCAGATGGCCGACAAAGTCCTGAATGCTCGCTAGTCCGTCCGGCCGATCCGTCCGTGCTCAATTGAATTCAGACTATGATTCGATCGGCTCAGGGGCAGGAGTTCAGGACAGCTCGTACCTTGGCGACTGATGAACCGTTGATGTGAACGTCGCGGATCGCGCTTTTGCCGTCTTCTGCTGTTGAAGGATTGGCGATGATAGACAGAGCATTAATCG
>Ga0182024_10010256_pt1 | contig 19134 bp, 15 predicted proteins | sample P32metaG_FD_120480 | JGI IMG/M metagenome (GOLD analysis project Ga0182024, IMG submission 120480) | Permafrost microbial communities from Stordalen Mire, Sweden - P3-2 metaG (Illumina Assembly) | ecosystem: Environmental > Terrestrial > Soil > Wetlands > Permafrost | place: Sweden: Stordalen... | reverse complement strand
TCCCCCTCCCGGCACCAAGCCCCAACCCGATTTGTTCCCCTTTTTAGGCGCCCTTTGCTGCCGTATTTTCGCTGATCGCTTTCCTCGAAGCTTCTCTCGCGGGCAAAGGTATTCCCGACCCTCTCGGAACCCTGGCTCAGGCATCGCGTAACTCACAACGGACTGTATTGGAGAGTCTGATAGGCGCAATAAGAAATATGAATTGGACTCAATTTATGCGCGCCTTTACTGTCTGCGGGTTGTTTGAAACCACGAAACACGCGAGCGGCGCATGAGACCAATCAACAGAGTCTGGTCCCACCTCATTCGAACGATGCTCGGCTGTCTTCTGATCGGGACAATTACTGTTGTCTGCTATCGCCTTCAACTGAATCTCAGCATCACCGGCTTCATCTACCTGATTGTCGTCGTGCTGCAGTCCTTAGTAGGAAGCTTCGCGTCATCAGCTGCGGTTTCTGTGGTTGCTGTACTGTGTCTGGATTTTTTCTTCACGCCTCCCCTCTTTTCTTTTGAGGTCACGAACCCACTGGACATCCTGGCGCTGATTTCGTTCTTGACGACGGGGCTGGTCATCACTCGGCTCACCACACGAGTACGCGAGGAGGCCGCGGTTTCGGATCACCAACGACGGCAGGTGGATCGGCTGTACCAACTGGCACAAGCGTTACTTGCCTTGGATCCCGAAAAGACCGCGCACACGAGATCAATCGAATTGTTTCAGGACGCTTTTGGACTTCGGGCGGTTTGCTTGTTCGACGCGGCTAAAGCAGAAATTCACTGCACTGGTAATCTCCCCAACGGCCTGGCGGATCAGACCAGGGCGGCATATTTTTCTGGTCGGGATAGCGAGGATCTAGCTTCCGGCGTTTTAACTCGATGTTTGCGCGCTGGGGGGGACACAATTGGCGCGATCGGCTTCGCAGGTCTAAACGATCCGGAACTAACGGCAGGAGCTCTCTCCGCGCTGGCCGCGGCGATGCTGGAGAGGGCACATACTTTTCGCAGCGCCAGCCATGCTGCGGCCGCGGCCCAAGCGGAATTATTTCGCGGAGCCATTCTCGATGCCCTTGCCCACGAGTTCAAGACTCCACTCGCGACTATTGTGACCGCTGCGGGGGGCTTACGTGAACTTGGACCTCTGTGCCCAGAACAGGCAGACCTGACAGATATTGTTGAAACAGAAGCTTCCCGGCTAAGTTTGCTGACCTCCCGACTGCTTCGAACCGCGCAATTGGATCGAGAAGAGGTTAAGCCACAACTGGAACTCACGGACATGGCCGACCTAGTTACGGTCGTAGCGGAGCAGTACTCAAGACAATGGAGCAACCGAAAGCTTTCCATTCGGAAAGACGCGGTGGCCACCGAGGTGATGGCAGACCCCGAGCTGCTTCAGTTGGCTTTGCGGCAGCTACTGGACAACGCCTGCAAATATTCCGTGGCTGGCTCCGCCGTCACCGTCAGCATCGACTTGCAGGACGAGTGGGTGAACATCCTGACATCAAACAGCGGCAGTTTCATTCGGCCGAGTGAACGGACTCGTATTTTCGAGCGGTTCTACCGGGGTGCGGAAGCGCGGCATACGGCACCGGGCTCGGGGTTGGGTTTGTATGTGGCACGAAAAATCGTGCAAGCGCACGGGGGAAGCCTGGACCTGGAAATGGGGACAGCCACCTATCAAGATACGGCTTTCCGTCTAGCCCTGCCGCTGGCCTAAGAGAGTCCTGAAAGCTCGGTCGCGTGGGTCGGACTGACGGTTGTTCGAAAAGATTCTGAAAGCACGAGAACACAGAATCACTATGACTACGGACCGGCTCAATGCTTTGGTGGTTGATGACGAGACATCCTTTCGCCGGGTGCTGCGGACCTCATTGGCCACTAGCGGATTTGCGATCGAGGAAGCGCGAAGTGGTGAGGAAGCTGTCGCGATTCTTACCCGATCCGCCTTCGACCTGGTGTTGCTCGACGTGAATATGCCGGGGATTGGTGGGGTGGAAGCGTGCCGCGAAATTCGCGCCCGCATGCCGAAGATCGGCATCGTAATGGTTACAGTGCAGGATGGGGAGAGCGAGATGGTCAAAGCTTTGGAAGCAGGCGCGGACGACTACATCACCAAGCCTATCCGGTTTCGTGAGCTGGTTGCCCGACTACGAGCAGTGTTGCGCAGACTTCGTATCGACGATGCCAGCGAGCCAACATTGTTGCAGGCGGGCGACTTAGAACTTGATATTGATCGCCATCTGCTTTACCGCCAGGGAGAAACTGTCCACCTCACGCCGACCGAGTTCGAACTGCTGGCGCTGCTGATGCGGAATCAAGGGACTCCGGTAACGCATGCCAAATTGTTGCGCTCCGTCTGGGGCCCGGAATATGGGATTGAGCTTGACTACCTGCGCTCTTTTGTCAAAACGCTGCGTCAAAAGGTTGAAGAAGATCCCGCCAAACCGAAATACATCGTGACAGAACCTTGGGTCGGATACCGTTTCTGCAATCCGCATGATGTGTCACCGCTGGTACCACGTAACCAATCCACCTGAGTTTTCCAGTTTGGCGACTGCCACCAGTGCCGAGCACTCGCTGCGCCCTGCCAATCTTCGCCCTGCCAATCTTTGCCCCTGTGAATCAAGGAACTTATCCAAGTTAGTCGAATTATTAATGTCCGATCTTCACGGTTTCTTCATGCCGTCCAGTCTACTCTCCTGACCACATTCGGGGTGTTGAACGGTTTGCTCGCTTCCTGGTGGTATGTCTGTGCAGATGCCTTACAAAGGGTAATTAGCTTTAGGCTCTTGTCATCGAGCCGTTCCATCTTGAGATGTTTATGCGCTCTTTATGGATTTTTTAGCCGTTCTTTATGAGTTTTCGATTGTGATGGTGGTTTCACCACTATTAGGAAAGCAGCAAGAAACGTGATCGGTGCATTCAGTCATTGAGCGCACTGCGATTGAGAGAACCGCACTTCATACTGGAAAGGATTCTAACTTGAAAATCATGAAAGCTGTATTGTCTAAGCCCTTTGCAGTTTCAGCCTTCCTCCAGACGCTTGTTTTGAGTCTCTGTGTTGGTCAGGGCGCGCGCTGTTATGCACAGACTCAAACCCAACCGGACGCTCAGACGAAAGTAGCTGTGCTGCACGAAACGTCGCCTGAGGAAACAGGCGCCACGAAGACCGCGGCACCGGCGGTTGCCCAACCTGCGGCCAAATCCGATCTGGAAATCTCGCTTGATATCGCTAAGGAACTGGCGGTCATGAAGGCGCGCATCGAACAACTCGAAGCGGAACTCAAGAGTCGCGAGGCGAGTGCCACAGCGCCGGCGGCGAAGGCGGCGGAGTCCGCCGCGGCTCCTGCAGCCGCAGTGGCAGCAGTTCCCGCAAAAGCGGAAGCGGCCCCAGCGGCGGCAAGTACGAGTCCAGCTGTCTCAGTTGCGCAAGCGCCCAGCGACTCGACTGTCGCAGCAAAAAAGGAAAAGATAGCGCCTTTCTCAGACTGGGACTGGACTTGGCTCAACGGCAACCCGAGGAACAAAGACATAGCTTTCGATTCAAAATTCTTCACTCCGGAAATCCGGGCCGATGTTACCTATAACTACGACTTCAACAAGCCGGTCGATGACTCCGAGGGCGGGTCCAGCGAGATATTTCGCGCCAACGAAATCGGGTTGGAGCAACTGGGGGTTGGCGGGGATTTTCACCTCGACAACGTTCGCGCACGATTGATGACTCAGTTCGGCATGTATTCCACAGGGACGGTGCGCAATGATCCCAGCTACACCAAAGGGCAATGGCAGCTGAACGATGCATACAAATACCTGTCGGAAGCCTACGGCGGCTATCACATTAACGTCTGGGACGGCATCAACCTCGACGCGGGAATTTTCATGTCGTACATCGGCTTGTTCAGCTACTACAACTATGACAACTGGGCCTACCAGCCTTCGTACGTTTCTTCCAATACACCATGGTTCTTCACCGGCGTGCGAATCCAGATCTTTCCCAATCCACACTTGAAAATTGAGCCGTGGATCATCAACGGATGGCAGTCCTACGCGTCGGCAAACACACGCAAGGGCTTGGGCGGACAGCTCAAGTGGACTCCCAAACCTTGGATAAACGTCATCTCCAATAACTACGGTCTCGGTCATGACGACCTGTACATACCCAATCGCGGCCGCATCCACACGGACAACAGCGTGGAGATCAAGTATTACGACCATCCGGAGAAGACCCTCGACAAACTGGCCTTCTCATTCACCGGCGATATGGGTTGCGAATTCGGACCCAGCACGGCCACGTTAGCAGGCGTGAGCTGCCACGGGAACAAGAAGGACCCGCTCGGGCCGGCCAGTGCCAATTTCCCCAATGGAGGAGTCGATCCCAAGCAGAGTTTCATCGGCTACATGTTCTACAACCGTTTCTGGTTCAAGAAGGACAAGTACGGACTCACGCTCGGCGGGGGCCAAATCAACAATCCAGGCCGCTATCTGGTGCTGGATCCGCCCATCAATGGCGAGACTGCGTCATCCGCCGCGATTAATGCGCCGTACTTTACCGGAAATCCCGGAGACCCATTCAAGGCATGGGATTCTTCGGTCACGTTCGATTACATGCCGAAGCAGTGGATCACTTTCCGCTGGGAGGCCGACTATCGCCATGCAAGCGTTCCCTATTGGACCGGCGCTGGCGGAGTTACGCCGCCCGGTCCGGGCGGCGTGCCTTACACCAACAACGGATATCCCCAATACTTCGCTTGCAATGATGGGAATTCGTCGATGCAAGAGGGTCTCAGCGGTGCCCAAGCGGCCTGCGGAGCGCAAGGCAGCAGCGTATGGTTTCCCGATCTGCGCAAGGATGAAATGCTGGTCGACTTCGACATCATGGTCAAGTTTTAGATTGCCCGCGGAATTCCTGGAGGGAGTCGGCTTCACGTGGGCAAGGCGTCTCTAACGGAGGTGGAACAATGTTGAGTCACCGGCGGACGGTTCGCGCGATTCTTGCGGTGTTATTGCTGGCCGGGACCATGGCAACGGGCGCTGTCTCGGACCAGAGCGAGAAATCAACCGGCGTAGTTTCTCCAAAGCCTGAAGCTGAAAAGGAAAAACAACTCGCGGCTGCAACGGAAGCAGCCAAGCAACTTTTGCTGGCGATGGACACGAACAAGAGCGGGAATATCTCCAAGGAAGAATGGATGAAGTTTATGGAGGCAGAGTTCGACAGGCTGGACACGGACCATAAAGGCCAACTGGACGTGAAAAAGTTGACGCAATCACGAGTGCGGATGCGTCCATATGTCGGCAAGTGATCGCGAGAATCTGGAATTGGTGTGCTGGAGTTTCAGAGCACAGATGCTAAGCCCGAGGCGGATCGAACTGTGACGAAGAGCAGAAGAGTGCTAGGAATATTGTTGTGCGCGCTCAGCCTGCCTGCATTGTTGGCCCTCGCAGGCTGCACGGCGCATGCCGACCCGGCGGCGGAGGCTCCGCCGCCCGCAAACATCGTGCCTGGAGCGGATCCAAGCCTGTTCACGGCGGATCATCCCGAGCAATTCCCGCTAGCGGCCGCAATCGAGCGGTCCTCAACCTCCGAGTTAGTGGTCACGGGGACCGTCACCCCGGATGTCGCTCGCAATGTTCCGGTGGTCTCGCTCGCCTCGGGACGTGTGGTGGCCATTCACGCGCGCCTCGGCGACAGCGTGAAGAAAGGCGATGTGTTGCTGACCATCCGCAGCGACGATGTGGCCGGCGGCTTCGATGCTTATCGCAAGGCCGTGGCCGACGAACTTCTCGCACGAAAGCAGCTCAATCGCGCCGCGGACCTGTATGCCCATGGTGCCATCGCCGAGCAAGATCTTGAGGTCGCGCAAGACACCCAGGATGACGCCAAAGTTACGCTGGCGACCGCGACCGAGCACCTTCGGCTGCTGGGCAATGATCCCGACAAACCCATGGGCATGGTGGACATCGTTGCGCCCACCACGGGTGTGATCACGGATCAGGAAGTGACGAACGCAGCGCTTGTGCAGGCCTACTCATCGCCCAGCCCGTTTACTATTTCGGATATTTCGTCGGTCTGGATCGTTTGCGATGTGTACGAGAACGATCTGGCTACGGTTCGTCTCGGAGACACTGCAGAGATCACCCTGAACGCGTATCCCGGCCGGCCCTTCAAGGGAAACGTGAGCAACATTGGCGCCATCCTCGATCCCAGTATTCGCACGGCGAAGGTCCGAATCGAAGTCGAGAATCCAGGAATCATGCGGCTCGGTATGTTCGCGAGGGCGACCTTCCGCGGGCAGACCGCCGAGATGCACACCATTGTCCCGGCCTCTGCGGTATTGCGGATGCATGATCGCGATTTTGTTTTCGTTCCCGCGCCGGACAAAAAGTTTCGCCGTCTGGAAGTGGTGAGTGGAGACGTGCTGACCGAGAACACGAACTTGCAGGAGATCAAATCTGGGCTCAAACCAGGGCAGCAAGTGGTTACCAACGCGCTGGTTTTGGACCACGTGCTCGCTCAATAACGGATGGTGCAACCACGTCCGGCCTCGCGAGTGCGGCTCACGGACATTCCGGCTCCGCGGCCGTGAGAAGCGGCTGAGCGTGCGTATCGATCATAAAAACAGGACAGGAAATGATTCGGGCGCTCGTAGATTTTGCACTGAACAACAAATTTGTGGTGCTGGCCATTGCTGTCCTTCTGGCCGGATGGGGGGCCATCTCGTTCCACAACCTGCCGGTCGAAGCCTATCCCGATATCGCCGACAACTATGTGACGGTTATTACGCAATGGCCGGGCCGCTCCGCGGAGGAGGTGGAACAGCAAGTTACGATACCGATTGAGATTCAAATGTCGGGCATGCCGCACATGACCTTTCTGCGATCCGAATCGATTTTCGGCCTGTCGTTCGTGATCATGATCTTCGATGACAGCTCAGTCAACGACTGGAATCGCCAGAAAGTCTTGGAGAGGTTAACCCAGGTGAATCTCCCGCCAGGCCAAAACCTTCAGCCGCAAATCGGAACGGACTGGAGCACTACCGGCCAGATCTATTGGTACACACTGCGAAGTACGAATCCCCGTTACGACCTGATGGAACTCAGGTCCATCGAAGACTGGGTACTGCTCAAGCAATTCAAGTCCGTTCCGAATGTCGTGGACGTTTCCGATTTTGGCGGCACGGTGCGCGAGTACCAGGTGCGAGTCGACCCCAACAAACTGGTCTCCTACGGATTGAGCATCGGTCAGGTGGAGCAGCAGCTCGCCAACAACAATATCAATGCCGGCGGCAGCTTTGTTGAAGTCGGGATGCAGCAGATGAATGTGCGCGCGCTGGGGCTCTTTACCCGGGTGCGTGACATCGAGGACACCGTTCTAAAAACTCAAACTGGAACTGCGCTGCGGGTCAAAGACATCGCTGAAGTTACGCAGGGTCCGAAAATCCGCTTGGGCCATATGGCCAGAGCAAACCACATGGAGGACGGGCGCATCATCGACGAGCCCGATGTGATTCAAGGTGCGGTGCTGATGCGCAAAGGCGCTGAAGAACAGCCCACGCTCGACGGCATTCACAAGAAAGTAGACGAACTCAACAACGGGCTCCTGCCACCGGGCGTAAAGGTCGTCCCATGCTCGACCGCAGCGACCTGCTTTATTTTACCCTGCATACGGTAATGCACAACCTGGCTGAAGGCATGATCCTGGTCAGCGTGATCCTGTTCCTATTTCTATTGAACGTTCGTGCCGCTCTTATCGTCGCGCTGACGATTCCATTTTCTCTGCTCTTTGCCTCGATCTGGCTCGATCTCAGCCACATCCCGGCGAACCTGCTGTCTCTGGGCGCGCTCGATTTCGGAATGGTGGTGGACGGCGCGGTGGTCATGGTCGAAAACATTGTCCGGCACATGAGCCGCCTGAACAACGGACATGGATCGGGGAGTAAGAAAACACCGGCGGAAGCGATTCGCGAAGCTGCGCATGAAGTACAGCGGCCGGTCTTTTATGCCATCGCCATCATCATCACCGCCTATATGCCGATCTTCACGCTGCAACGCGTGGAGGGTCGACTCTTCCGGCCCATGGCCTGGACGGTTGCTCTCGCACTCCTGGGCGCTATGACATTTTCCGTTCTCGTGGCGCCGGTGCTGGCGGGCCTATTTTTTCGCAACGGCGTCCACGAACGGCGCAACCGGGTGATGGATTATCTGACGCAACGTTACCGCGAGCGATTGCGCTGGGCGGTTCAGCACCGCTGGGTCGTGGCTGGGGTTGGCATTGTGGCTCTGGCCGGAACCCTCTATTTAGGCTTCGGCGGCGTCATTGGCGCCGAGTTCTTGCCTCACCTCGACGAAGGCGCGATCTGGGCCCGTGGCACCCTGGCCAATAGTACAAGTCTCACGGAAGGCGAAAAATTCACCACCAACTGCCGCTACGTGTTCGCTTCCTTTCCGGAGGTGAAGACGGTGGTATCGGAGGTGGGCCGTCCCGATGACGGAACCGACACGGGTGGATTCGGCAATACCGAATATTTTGTCGATCTGAAACCGCACGACCAATGGCGCCCGGTATTTCATAAGAACAAAGAGGAGTTGATCGCCGCCATGAACCGCGCGCTGGAAAAATATCCAGGCGCGATCTGGAACTTCTCCCAGCCCATCGAAGACAACGTGGGAGAAACGATGACGGGCACCAAAGGTTCGCTGGCGCTCAAGATCTTTGGCGATGATTTGAAGCTTCTGGAACAGAAAGGCGAGGAAGTCACGGCCGTCATGTCCGACATTCCGGGCATGCATGACGTCAAACTCTTGCGCGATTTCGGCCAGCCCAATCTCGATCTGACGATCGACCGCCGCCAGGCTGCGCGTTTCGGAATTAATGTCACTGACATACAGGACGCCGTTCAAACCGCCGTGGGTGGGAACGCGGTGAGCCAGGTTCTGATCGGCGAGCAGCGCTATGACGTCGTAGTTCGATACCAAGCGCCCTACCGCAGTACACAGCAGGCTATCGAGAGAGTTCGTCTGCTTGCTCCCACGGGCGAACGGGTATCTCTGGCGCAATTAACCAGCGTGGAAGTGAAGGACGGTGCGTATGACATCTTTCGCGAGGGCAACACTCGGTACGTAGCGGTCACCTTCAATGTGAGAGGCCGCGATCTAGGCACTACGGTCGAAGACGCCATCAAACAGATCGGCCAAAAGGTGAAGCTGCCGCCGGGCTACAGCCTTGGATGGTCGGGCGAATATGAGAGCGAAAAACGAGCGGAAGCCCGGCTGGCTCTGATCGTTCCGCTGACGATCCTTGTCATCTTCATCATTCTCTACACCATGTTTCGCTCTTACAAATGGGCGTTGCTCATTCTGTTGAACGTCGGGCTGGCTCGCGTCGGCGGCTTTCTAGCGTTGCTTATTACCGGGACGTACCTCAGCGTGTCCTCTGGCGTGGGCATGTTGGCATTGTTTGGCGTGTCGGTGCAAACCGGTGTGATCATGCTTGAATACATTAATCAGTTGCGCGCGCGTGGGTATTCGATCCCAGACGCCGCGGTTGAAGGCGCAGTCCTGAGGCTGCGCCCCATCATGATGACGATGCTGGTGGCGACTTTGGGTCTTCTGCCCGCGGCGCTGTCGCACGACATCGGGTCGGATTCTCAGCGACCTTTCGCAATCGTGATCGTGGGCGGACTGATTTCCGATTTGCTGCTGAGCATTGTGCTGCTCCCCACGTTTTATGTGTGGATCGCAAGAGATGGCGATCAACTTCCGGAAGCGGAGGCGGCCCTTGAATAGTCCTGCACTGTTCCGGAAAATTGGCGCCCACATAGTCGCGACGGCAATACTGGCGTGTGCGCTGGCTAGCGCCGCATTCAGCCAAAGCACTGGACCAACCAGCGTAACCCTCGACGAAGCCATCCAAATGGCGCTGCAGCACAACCACAACATGCTGGCATTGATGACCACGATCCAGCAGAGCCAAGCCGAGGAGATCACGCAAAACTTGCGCCCCAATCCCGCGCTTTTTGCGGACTGGGAGTATCTTCCTCTCGGCTCGCCGGCCAAGCAAAATCCTGGCATCTACGGCGGACAGTCAACCAACGATTATCTGAGCAACAATACGGAAGGCGACATCGGGCTTAGCTACCTGATTGAGCGTGGCGGGAAGCGCCATGACCGCTTGCAGGCGCAGAAAGATATCACAGCCCAGACGCGTTCGCTGGTGGAGGATAACGGGCGCGGTCTTACATTTCAAGTTGCCACACTGTTTTACAACGTGCAGCTCGCGGAATCGACGCTCGAACTAGCCGAGAAGGACATAAAGAGCTTTCAGGAGACGGTCGACATCAGCGAGCATCAATACAAGGCAGGCGGTATCAGCGAGAACGACTACCTGATGATCAAGCTGCAGTTATTGCAATTCGAGAGCGACCTCGAACAGGCGCAACTGGCCAAGGTCCAGGCACTTTCCGATCTGCGGCAGCTGCTGGGATACGAGTCCGTGTCTCAGAATTACGATGTAGCCGGTCCCTTCGAATACCAACCGGTGAAGGGCAATCTCGAGGACTTGCAGCTAAAGGCACTGCAGAATCGCCCGGACTTGCGCGCAGCCCAGCAAGGCGTGACCGCCGCGAACAGCCAGCTGACATTGCAAAAGGCTATTGGCAAACAAGACGTGACCGTTCAAGGTAACTACTCGCACGTCAACGGAATCAGCGCCGCTACGCTCTACGGGAGCATTCCGCTAGCGATTTTCAATCGTAACCAGGGTGAAATCGCTCGCGCTCGCTTCGCTATTACGCAGGCACAGGAACTGGAGAAAGCGACCAACGGTCAAGCCCTCACCGATGTGTACGATGCCTATCAGGGCCTGCGAACCAATGACAAAGTGGTGTCACTGTACATTTCCACGTATTTAGACGTGGCCACGCGGTCGCGCGACATCAGTGAATACGCTTACCGCCACGGAGGCACCAGCCTGCTCAATTTCCTGGACGCAGAGCGCAGCTATCGCGCGACGCAGCTTGCCTATCGTCAGGCCCTAGCTTCATACTTGCTCGCTTTGGAGCAACTGCGGCAGGCGGTGGGTACGAGGGCGCTGCCCTGATTCTGCAGTGAGATTTGTGGCCGCTTTAACTTAGAGTTCATGCGACGGACATTGGATCAGTCGCCTGAGGAGCCGGATCGTTGAATAAGCAAGATGTGCGCAGCCGGATCGAAGAACTCGGGATCATTCCCTCCATTCGCGTGTCGACGACGGAGGACGCGCTATTCGCCGCCGAGGCGATTGCCCGCGGCGGGATTCCTATTCTCGAAGTCACGTTGACTGTGCCCGAGGCCGTCAAAGTAATTGCTCATGTGGTGAAGAATGCTCCCGACGTGATTGTCGGCGCCGGAAGCGTGCACGATGTCGAAACCGCGCGCCGCTGCCTCGATGCGGGAGCTAAGTTTCTTTCCAGCGACGGCCTTGATCCGGACACAGTAAAGTTTGCGGTGCAGCAGAACCTGGTAGTGATTCCGGGAACCCTGACACCGACTGGGGTGATCACCGCCTGGAAATTGGGGCCGGATTTCGTCAAAATTGTGCCCTGCGGGCACATCGGAGGCGACAGTTACATCAAGGATCTCAAAGCGATGTTTCCCGCCATTCCGATGATTGCCGCCGGCGGCGTGAATCAGCGCACTGCATTCAGCTTCATTGCTGCTGGGGCAGTCGCACTGGGCGTTGGCGGAGAGTTAATCCCGCGAGAGGCCATCCGGCGGCGGCAGCCGCATCGCATTGGCGAACTCGCGCGCAGGTTCCTGGAGTCGGTGAGCAACGCACGCGATCGCTGAGCGCGCAGGAAGAAAACGATCGGCGGAGCGCGAGCCGCTTTTAAAGAAACTTCAGTTTGTTCCCGGCTCACGGCACGGAAAGATAGAGTCCTTTGTGAATCAATACTTGGCGGTGCTATCTGCCGGCATAACGACTTTCGCCGTCACGAATATTGATGATGCGTTTGTTCTGACCTTTTTCTTTGCCCGTCGTATTCCGACACGACGCATCGTGGCAGGTCAGTACGCGGGTTTTGCGGCCATCGTTGGCATCAGTCTAATCGGCGTCTGGGGAGCTCTGGCAATGCCGCACCGGTGGATTCGTTTCCTGGGAGTGCTGCCGCTCGCGATAGGCATCAAGCGCCTGTCGCAGACGCGCAGAACCGGTGCGGAGCAGCCCTTCGCCGGCACGGAGAGCGTCGCGTCCATGGCGCTGGTCACGTTGTCGAACGGGGCTGACAACATCAGCGTGTACGTGCCGTTCTTCGTCATCGGGCGGTCGAAGCTGGGGCTGATCCTGATTGAGTATGCCGCGATGGTATCGCTGTGGTGTCTGGTTGGCAGATGGCTCGGAAGCCACTCGCTTATTCAACGTTCAGTAGATCAGTGGGGTCACTGGGCTATACCAATGGTGTTCGTTGGGTTGGGAATTTATGTCCTGAGTTCGTGAAATCTCACGATCAGCAGCAGTTCCAAAACCGCAGGGATGGATACCGAAAAGACGGGCAGAGTGGAAACACGTGCGCGTGCAACTGAGGAGGTCACATGAAGCTGGTTAGGTTCGAGGACATCAACGGCAGAGAAACGTTCGTCAACCCAGACCGTGTCAACCACGTTAGCGATTACGGAAGCGGGACGACCGAGATTAACTTTGGAGATAAACAGGCGAGCGTCTTCGTCGCGACGGAGGTCTCAGCAGTTGCTTCGACGCTGCTGAAAGCAGCGACACCGAGTTGAACATCATTTCGATGGCTTCGAGCGATGTCTTCGAACCGAATAGACGCTCGCAAGATGGATGGCCGAGTGGTTATCCCAGGGTCGCTCAAACTCTTTGAGGCACTCTCTTCCTGTCTCCTGTGCTGCTGCGACGACTGCGAGTTAAGGAAGGTTTCTTCTGCCCAAACTCTGACCCATTGGCTCTTCAATATGGCCTTGCAGAACCGCACCGTTCGACACACGCCCGTTCACGGCGGCTCTTTGAAACTCTAGAAAATGGGTCGTGGAAAATGAATGGGCTCGACTCAAAAATCCGCCAACCTTCGGGTCTTGGGGCGGGAGTCGCCCTACCGGCACCAGCTGCATTTCCAATTGCTTCGCGATAATTCTGGCTCTTGGACCCTGTTTCTGCAGAAGTGGGCGGGCCCTAATGCGTGTAATTTATGCAGGAGTTTCCGAGCGGCCGGGAATTTTCGTCTAGGGGGTTTACCTGAGTAACTACTTAATTACCCAGCGCTCGGTGCGAAACGCGAACTCGGTGGGGAAGTTCTTTGGTCGTCAGTCTATTTTCGATGGCAGACCTCGCAAAAGGCGTCAGCACGCGTGCAATCCGCGAATTCCCCTTATTCCGTTCTTTTTACGGCACTAATACCGGGACTGAAGCCGATTACGTACCAACGGCACTCAAGCTACGTACGCTGTCATACCCTTCAAACCCGCCGCATAATCTGCAAGTGCCTGTGGAAAATGATGTTCGGACGTCACAGAGGCCAAACTGGTCACAATGGCAACGTGGATGCTATGGGATTTGGTAGTTCAGCCGCACGCCCAGGGCGATGCAAAACAGGGGGAATAGATGAACGATCAGACGGTTCGGCTGGGCCCAAGAGAACAGCAGATCGTCGAATTACTCTTGCAAGGCGCTGATAATGCAGAAATTGCCAGCCAACTCAAAATGGCCCGGCGAACTGTAAAAGCTCATTTCAACCGGCTGTTTCTCCGCTTTGGAATCACCGGGGGTATCAAGCGAGTAAAACTCGCAACACTATTATATCGGAGGCAAGAATGTCAGCAAATGAACGGTATGGCACCCGTGTCCCAAATGAACGTGAGCACCGAGTCATCCAACTCGTTGCCGAAGGTTTAAAAAACAAGGAAGTTGCGGATGCCATCGGGACTACCGAGCACGTCGTAAAAAACTATTTGCGCGTAATTTACGACAAGCTGGGACTGTGGAATCGAGTAGAGCTCGCACTTTGGTATGAGTCCCGCCGCATGGTGCCGGCTCTGGTTCTTCAATAATTCTTCTTATCCCGGTGCCAAGGAAGCTGTTCTGAGCCATACGACAGCAGTTTCCCGGGCACCGGGCCTAATCGCAGCACCCTCATTAATCTGAACTACTGACATCCAAATGCCTGGAGATGTCGCAGGCGCTCGCCCGCGCCTTTCACACCCTTGAGGGTGGCTGCGTCCAGCAATACCCGCGCCTGATCGCAATTCTTCGGAACTCCGTCCCCCTTCAAATACAGTTCTGACAAGAGGAAAGTTGCATCGGAATTGTGTTTGGCAATTGCTTTCCACAGCCATTTGGCCGCTTCCGCGGTGTTACGGCTCTGTCCGTTGGTTCCGTTGAGATAGTCCTGGGCGACGGTCAGCTCTTCAGCCCCAGCTCCCGGCCCTGCCAACGGCTCAGCTGCAGCATTTTTTGGAGGACTGGGTGGAGTAGTTTCGGCCTCATCTGGATGAGGATTTGGTTTCTTCAGTGCTGGTTGATTCAGGTCCCGATTAGCGGGGGCGGATGGGCTGCGAGTCGATTCCGCCGCGCTGCCGGATGGGTTGGCGCCATTCCCAGTGGCCGAAGCTGCGTCTGGAGTGTTGCTTTTAGGAGCATTCGCTGCAACGGAGTCGGGGGTTACCGGCTCGTCGGGTGCCGCATAGGAAGCTGGCGGCTTAGAATTGCGGGCAGTTCCTTGCGCATTCCGCCATGCCAGGTATGCCAGTATCGAAACCACGAGAACGAGCAAAATCGCGATATACATGCGGACCGACCCCAGAGCGCGAGGAGCATCGTCGTAGTCCTCACGACCAGTTTGAAAGAGCGACAATTCGTTGGTAGGGCCTCTTGACTCATACGCATCCCGACGAGGCGCGAAGTACTGCAATTCGTGGCTGCGCATGGACGGAGCCGGGTGAGGCTCAGGGAGTTTTTCCAGATGCCGATCCTCATGCGGATCCTCGGCGTGACTCTCACGCTGCAGACCTTCGCGCCGAATCTCCTCACCCTGCAAGCCTTCACGCCACACCTGCCGCTGCTGCTGTTCCTGCCGCTGCCACGGACCGTGTTGCAGACCTTTTTCTTGTTCTTGCTGCAGATTGTCTTTTTGGAGATATTGGTGCGAGTTTTCTTGCGGATCTAGCGCGGGGTGTTCTTCGCTCTGGAAATCGGCGCTTCGGGAGTTGGCGACGGTATCGTGAGCAACCGGTTCGCCTTTCTGTGTTTCGTCCCTGACCGCTCCCTGCTCTTCGAGTCGAGTGCCGCACATGCCACAGAAACGCTGAGAGGGCGGATTCTTTTTTCCGCATGAGCGACACTCCAGAAACGCCGGCTGAATCTCTGGCCGCGGGTCTGGCGGCGCGAGGATCGTTTCTGGCCGTTGTTCTTTTACCGGGGCTGGTACTGGGTGTGGAATAACCGGAGACGAGGCGCCTGCGCGGGTCGACTTTTCCGCCTCCAACTCACGCACTAACTCCTGCACGGCCTGTTCCCGTTTTTCCGGCGGACTGGTGAAGTAAACCTGGGCCCACCGGCCCATATTGTCCGCCAATAAGGGATTCAGCAGAGGGTTCAATTCGGGCGGCGGCAAAGTGCCAGGACCGTCAGGATGATCGGATTGAGGCGACAATAGGATCCTCCCGTAACCTAAGCCTGGCCAGAATGAGCGTACGAAGCCTACAGGTATGATTGCACTCTCACGCCGAGGGTTGTCAATTTAAAACGCCCGAGGCGTGGGCCAGGGAAAACGAAAAAATGCCTTCAGTCGCAGGCTTTGCGATAGGCGGGCTCAAACTGGTCTAACTGCGCCTCCCGCTGCGAACTGAACCTTCCCTTTGGAGTCTTTCCGTACAGATCTGAGCCGGGACAATAGTAAAGCGCCGTGTGCAGATCGACCCAAACCTGTGTCCGCGGATTTCCCCTGTATTCTGGCGGATCGGGTGCCTCGGCCAAGCCGAGCTTTATCAGGATTCGGTCGAAAAGGGGAAGATCGGCGTCGGGAGCGGCTTTATGGTGTCCCGCGGAAACGGCCGGGTTCGCGGTTGCAGCGACGGAATGGTTCGACCATATTCCCCAGCGAATGACCGCCAGAACCAGCACCACGGCGATTGCAAGGTAAATGTCGCCTCGCCTTCGGCTCCAGAATTCAGCCCAGGCGCCCGGATTCCTGACTCCAGCCAGTTGCTCCAGGAAATCGAGAGTGGTTGCGGCAGAACTCCAGGTCGCGGCCTGTTGGGGCTGCGTGGAGTCGGGCGCTTTGGTCAGAGCTGCCGCTTCTGGCGCAGGTAGATCTGCTGGAATATCCGCTAGCGGAATTTCGAGATCTGTCGACGTACTGCTCTCAAAGTCCGCAGTGACCGCGGTTTCTCTCCGCTCTGTAGATGGAGGCGTCTGCCCTCGCAACCGCGCTTCCGACGCAAAGAGCTCAGGCACTCGGGCGGAACCGGGGATAGAGCCGGTCGGCGGCTTAGCAAAAGATTCTTCGTGGTCGACGCCATCGTCGAGATCAGCATAGACATCGCCATCGACGTTATCGAGACTCCTCTGCATTGACTCGGGAATCGCTTCCGCACCCACCGGGGGCACGGGCGACGTCTGCTTCATCGCCTCTTGCATGTGCCATAAGGCCGCTACCTTACTCTGCAAGCTGGGCGCTTCAGCAGGGCTCTCGCTCGCGGGATCGGTGCGGCGCGGTGCTCCGCAATTCCCGCAGTATTGTTCCTGCCCGACGAGTTCGTGGCCGCACCTGCGGCAGGCGAATGCCGGCGTGAAGCTTGCCAGAGATGGAACGACGCCGATGGGCTCGATCTCTTTTGTGGCTGGGGTATCCACCAGCGCCGCAAGGTTGGGCCGCAGTTTTTCCAGCGCCCCTAACATCACTGCACGCTCAGTAGCGATAGATTTCTTCCACGTGACTTCTTCATCCCTCGCTAATGCCTCGGTGACCAGGCCGGCCACGAGCTGGCAGGTATGCACGTCTTCTTCGGTGAAAGCGTCTGGTGCGGGGAAGTAGAGTTCCAAGCCTCCAGCCACGCTGCCATCGCGAAAAACTGGAACCGCAATCAGGGACCGAATCCCCCGGCGGGCGCACTCATTTTTATCGATGAGGCGGTCGATATTCACATCAGCGCAACAAAAAACCACGCCCGTCTGAAAGCAGGAGGCGCACAGCGCCTTTTCCACGGGAATTTCGCTTCCGACTGGAGGTGCCATGACTCCAGTGGCGGCCCGGTAGCGCAAGTTTTCGTGTTCAAGAACGCCAATAGCGGCGCCGCTCGCCCTGGCAACCTGCGTCAACCGCTCGGCAGCCAGCGACATCGCATCTTCTAATTGCAGATGGCGAATCTGAATCTGTTGCTGGATCTCGACGATCTGGGCGAGCACAGAGGTCGAAGCTGAGCGGGACGCTGGTATTGTATTTTGCGCTGGCGGCGCAGCGGCGGGCGAAGCGGGTGAACCTCCCACTGCCTGCGGATCCTTTGGCGATGGCGGCACCAGTGCCATCTTCGGCTTCTCTGGGGGCTTCTCGGCCGTCTTCTCCGGAGGCTTCTTTTCGCGATTCCGCTCTTGCATCACATAGGCCGCTTCCAGCACCTTTGCCAGTGCCTCCTCGTCGCGAATTGGCTTGTTTTTTTCCTCTGCCACGATTCCATCCAAAACTGCGAACGCGGCCCGGCGGGTCACTGCGCGGTGCGATTATTCTAGTGCCGCGTGCCGACGAACGAGCTTCAAATGCCTTTCTCGGATTCAGCGAAAAGAACTCAGGGACGCCCGCTGGGCACTTGGATTGACCATAGTTTACCCCGGAAAGTGCGCCCGCACGAGAGTTATCGGCAACCGAAATCCGGCCTTCGGTGGCCATGATCGAATCACAGAATTTGGAGGCACAGGATTTACTTCGACTGGGAATCGGGCTTGCCTAATTCAGGATTCGGCTCATCGCGGTTGTAGGACTTCGGCGGCAGTAAAAATTGCAGTCCAAAATAACCCACGAAATAGGATTGATTGCTGCGAGTGGGCGAAAGGCTACGGCCGGCCATGAGCAGGAGGATCACCGGACGGTGGATTTTGTAGCGGGCTCCGAAGTCGAGAGTGGGCTGATTTTCAGAGGGACGAAACGTCCCCTGATAATAGAACTCCATGTCCACTTCGAATTTAGGAGTCAAATCGTGCCCCAGTACCAGGCCTGTGAGCAGGCTGTTCGATCCTTTACGGACAAACTGATAACCGATCTCATAATCCACGTCGACCGGGCCGAATTTCTTGGAGAACTCGAAGGGCAGCAGAAAACCTTCACTCGCGGGAGTGATTCCACGGCGAACGGCGTCGTTTGGATTATTGAGGAAGAGCTGAGGGAAAACCGAAACCGCAAGCCCGTTTTCTCCCGCGTCATAGAAACGCCACTTCATGCCGGGATTCGATTGACCGAGGCCAAACTTCGTGGCCGAACCAGGATTCTGTACGCGTAGCCATGCATTTTCATAAGTGAGTTGAATGCGGTCGCCGAGACCGAAGTTGATGTCCACGTCGGGTGTGTGGGAGACAGATTGATTGCTGTAAAAAAAAGGCATGTAAGCGAGATTAATCTCCCAGTTCAAATGGCCGGGAGTCCCGGGGTCGTTGGTGTAATAGGGTGGCCCGCCTTGAGCAAAGGCGGAAGCGGCAGCAAAGAGGACACTGAGGACACTTAGGATTAGCTTCCGCAAAATGGGCTTGAGGTCAACGATGGACACGGGGGCGACAGTTCCAAGAATAACCTGTGCCGCCGGGTTCGGAAAAGGCTGATGCCAACGCGACGCGGATACGCAGCGTAGGACGCCGCAGGGATCAGGAATATCAATTGCCTTCCGGAAAGCCAAGCAATTTTCGGCCGCCAGGCCTGAGCCAGTTGCCCCTGTGGAGAACTCAGCGGTCTAAATGCATGTGTGCCAAAGTGACACTCGAACGATTCTGCATTGTTCAATACAGGAAACTGATCGTGAGCGAGCGATTCCGGGCCGAGTCGCTGGATTCACTTCCGGATGCCCAGAGACAAATCATGGCAAGAACCGCGATGGTAACGGGAATGCCGAGATCTGCGGTCGCGCAGGAAATCGGATTGGACCTCACGCGCAACTTCAGGAGTG
>Ga0182024_10010255_pt1 | contig 19136 bp, 17 predicted proteins | sample P32metaG_FD_120480 | JGI IMG/M metagenome (GOLD analysis project Ga0182024, IMG submission 120480) | Permafrost microbial communities from Stordalen Mire, Sweden - P3-2 metaG (Illumina Assembly) | ecosystem: Environmental > Terrestrial > Soil > Wetlands > Permafrost | place: Sweden: Stordalen... | reverse complement strand
GATCCAGTACGGCGACCTGCCCAGGCTGGAAGCGGAGCTGAAGCAGTTGACTGCCGCGCAGGAAGGAAATGCGGGCGTGGCGCGGATGCTCAAGGACGAGGTCGACGAGGAAGACATTGCCGGTATCGTGAGCAAGTGGACAGGGATTCCCGTTTCGCGGATGCTCGAAGGCGAGGTAAAAAAGCTCGTCGAAATGGAGACGCGGCTCAGGGAGCGCGTGGTTGGCCAGGACGCCGCTCTGACTATCGTGGCCAACGCCATACGCCGTTCGCGAGCAGGCCTGAGCGATCCGCGGCGGCCCATCGGTTCGTTCATTTTCCTCGGCCCCACGGGCGTGGGTAAAACCGAAACCGCGCGCGCGCTGGCCGAGTTTCTGTTCGACGATGAGCAGTCGATGATTCGAATCGACATGAGCGAGTACATGGAGAAGCACGCCGTGGCGCGGCTGATTGGCGCGCCGCCGGGCTACGTGGGTTACGACGAAGGCGGCCAGTTGACTGAGGCCGTGCGTCGCCGGCCGTACGCAGTGATCCTGTTCGACGAGATTGAAAAGGCGCACCCCGACGTGTTCAACATTCTGCTGCAGGTGATGGACGACGGCCGGCTGACCGACGCCAAGGGCCGGACTGTGGATTTTAAAAACACGGTGCTCATCATGACGTCGAACCTGGGCGCCGCTGCATTGGCGGTTGACACGTTGAAGACGGAGCACGACTTCGACATGGCTCGTGAATCTGTCATGCGCGTCTTGCGCGAGCACTTCCGGCCGGAGTTCCTGAACCGCGTCGACGACATGGTCATCTTCCGTCCGCTGGGGCACGCGCAGATGGGCCAGATCCTCGAACTGCGGCTGAATGAAGTGCGCAAGCTGCTTGAGGACCGGCAGATCTCGATCGAGCTCACGGAACCAGCGCGACAGTTGATTCTGGCGTCGGGCTCGGATGCGGCGTATGGAGCGCGACCGTTGAAGCGTGCGCTGCAGCGCATGGTGCAGGACCCGCTGGCCATCAAGATCCTCAACGGCGAAGTGCGGCACGGCTCGCATGTGCGCATTGACGTCGATCGCAATTCGAACCAGTTGCACTTTGAGCCCATGGGCCGCGAAGCTATGGCGTGACAGGCCGCCGCGTCGAATTGGGTGAAGCCGGGGCTGAATGCTCCGGCTTCTTGCTTTTTGCCTTGAAGGGACGCGAGGTATAAGCAATTTTTCGAAACAATTTCGAATTCAAAAAAGAATTCTTGCCGCTACGTGTTGCGCGAAGCTAGACTGAACGCCATGAAACTGACCTCGCTTCCCCGTCTGCTCCTCTGTGCCTCCATTTTGTCCAGCCTGGCCGGCTCTGTTTCAGTGCATGCGCAGGACTGGGCCAAAGCCCGGCTTGAAGCTTCGCCGCGCCACCATGAATACGTTTCCCTCAAGCACGGCAGCCGCACTGTTCAGGCCTTCGTGGTTTACCCGGAGGTCAAAACCAAGGCTCCGGTTGTGATTCTGATTCACGAGATATTCGGCCTTAGCGACTGGGCGAGGGAGATGGCCGACGAGCTCGCCGCTCAAGGCTTCATCGTCGTTGCTCCCGATCTGCTTACCGGCTTCGGCCCCAACGGCGGCGGCTCCAGCGAATTTTCCAGCCAGGATGCCACCGTAAAAGCTGTTTCCGGCCTGGACCCCGACGGGGTCAACGCCGACCTGGACGCCGCCGCCGACTACGGCAAGCACCTGCCCTCAGCCAACGGTAAGATTGCGGTCGTCGGTTTCTGCTGGGGTGGAGGCAAGTCCTTCGCCTTTGCCACCCACCGCAAAGATCTTTCAGCAGCCTTTGTCTTCTATGGTCCGGGCCCCGCAGATGTGTCCACCATCGCCGCCCCGGTGTACGGCTTCTATGCCGGCAACGACGCGCGTATCGGAGCCACCGTGCCGGCCACTACGGCGGCCATGAAAGCCGCCGGCAAGACGTATGAGCCCGTCACTTACGACGGCGCCGGCCACGGATTCATGCGCGCCGGAGAAGATCCCGGCAACGCCGTCCCCGGCAACAAGACCGCGCGCGAGCAGGGCTTCGACCGCCTGGTCAAGCTGCTCCACGAAATGAAGAGCTCACCCATGTCGGTCAACGGCGCCGCGGACCCCACTACAACAGCGCTAATCCGCGCAAAGGCAGTTGTCTGTCACGACACTGCCTCTGCTTCAGACAGGCCTTCAATGTAAGCAGGGTTGCGCTATTGTCCCAGCGCTGCCTCAATCGCCGAGGTAACCTGCGGCGAGTCCGGAGTCACGTTCGGCTCGAACCGCGCCACCGGCTTGCCGCTGCGATCGAACAGAAACTTGGTGAAGTTCCACTTGATGTCCCCCGCGAACTGCGGGTCGGTGTCCGCGCCGGTCAGGAAGGTGTAGAGAGGCGTCTTATCGTCGCCCAACACGCTCACCTTGGACATCATCGGAAACGTCACGTTGTACTTGTTCGAGCAGAACTTCTTGATCTCGTCGTTGGTTCCCGGTTCCTGCTGGCCAAAGTTGTTGGCCGGAATGCCGACGATGACCAGGCCACGGTCCTTGTACTTCTCGTAGACCGCTTCTAGACCGGCATACTGCGGCGTGAATCCACACTTGCTGGCCACGTTTACCAGCAACACCACCTTGCCGCTGTAACTGCCCAGGCTCACCGACTGCCCGTCAATCGACTTCATCGTAAAGTCGTAAATGCTCCTCGATTGCGCTGCCAGGCTTGTGCAGCATGCCGCCAGAACCATCAGAACCAAAATCAATTTGCGCATTGTTCTCTCTCCCAGAAAGACATCAGCGATCATACCGGATCGAGGGAGCTCGAATTGTCACTGAGATGTCAATAGGGATGACGAGTCAGGAATTCGCGGATTTGCGGCTGGACTCGGCTTTGCGAAGCGCTTCGTGAATGATCATCTTCAGGTAGGTCTGGTAGCGCAAGCCGCGCTCCGCGGCCTGCACGCGGGCCTTGGCGATGTCGTCGGGATCGAGACGGATGGTGGTAGTTGGGATGGGATGTGGCTCGGGGAACGGAATCCCCTTTTCAGCGAAGAGACGCCTCACCCCGCCGCGCTTGAGCCGGCCTTCCTTGGCAGCCTTTTCAAACTCAGCAGCAACTTTCCCGTCGTTTTCGAACCACCACTTGGCTTCTTCGGCCTCGTTCGCAAACTTGGGAAACTTTAGATCACTCATTGTCGACCTGCCTTCATTTCCAAGTAGAGGAGTTTGTAGCGCCTTTCCGGCTCAAACGCCGTAACTACCCGTATTCTCTCGCCGCGCATCGTGATCAAAACGCGCAAAATTCGACCGCGGTTCGTCGCCCCGAGATAAGACCAGCGCTCCTCGTCGCCCTCTTCTGAATCGACACGAGCCTCCAATGGATCGCCGAGAATGACCTCTTCCGCTTCTTCCAGAGCCACATCGTGCTCGGCGATTTGCGCAATGTTCGCATTGTCCCAATCAAAAAGTGGATTATCCATGGCCGCATCAACCCTTCTGGCCCTCGCTCTGCTTTAGCGATTGCCGAACTATGGTTGTTCGAGGCCATGATGATTCTCCTCGTAGGAGAAGAGGTCAGGAATCTCTACGAACTTCTGGTTTCGGTGATTTTCGACCCGACTGAATCCCAAGGTATGGAGGCATGTGGAATTCGAAAGACCGACTTCTCGCTACAGTGTAGCTACGTTGCAGCTATTTTCCAACTACTGCCTTAACTCCACCAGGGTGGCTCCTTGTCCGCCTTCGTTCTGCGGGGCTTCGGCGAAGGTGGCCACGTGGGGATGGCTCTTCAGGAACTCGCGTACTCCGCGGCGGAGGATGCCGGCGCCATGGCCATGAATCACGCGGACGCGCGGCAGGCCGGCGAGGAAGGCGCGGTCGAGATACTTCTCGAGCTCCCCGGTCGCTTCGTCGACCGTGCGCCCAATCAGGTTGATCTCCATGCGCATGTCATCGGTCGATGCGCTGCTAACGGTGACGTGGACGTTCTTCTGTTTGCGCGCGTCTGCAAGCGGGTCTGCTTTCCTACCGGCCGATGCGTCGCCCGAGGCCAGCGGCTCAGTGAGCTCGTCGCGCTTGACGCGCATTTTGATCGGTCCGAGAGAAACTTCGAACAGATCTTTCTCGATTTCGCGCTGCACCACGGCGATCTTGTTCATGGACTTGATGCGCACCTGGTCGCCCGCGGCGATGTGCTTGAGCAGATGCGGCTGCGCATTCTCGTCGCCCTGGTCGGCGCCGGTGCGGTGGGCGACGACGGTCTGGTTAAAGCTCTCCTGAAACTCGCGGCGCAAGCGGGTCATGCGGCGTTCGGCTTCCTTTGACAGTTTCTGCTGCGCGGCGCGGTCTTCGATGGCGCGCACCGTCTCGCGCATCTGGAACTCGAAGTCCTTGAGCAGCGAGGCCAGCTTGGTCTCGAGTTCCCGCGTGCGGTTGCGCAACTCAACGTCGCCCTCACGCGCCAGCTTGGCCCTCGCCTGATTCAACGCATACTGTTCTTCGCGCGCCAACTTGCGTTCGGACTCAAGTTGCGTCAGCTCATTGTGCAGGCGATCGAGAAAGCGGGCAATGTCCACCTGCTGCGAGCCGAGGCGCTGACGAGCTGCGGCGACGATGGTGGCGTTGAGGCCCAGGCGTTCGGCGGTCTGAATGCCCGCCGACGCGCCCGGTACGCCGAGTCGGAGCTGGTAGTTGGGCGCGAGGGTGACCTCATCCACGCCGGCGGCGGCGTTGATCACGCCTGGCGTGTTGGCGGCGTAAACCTTGAGCGAGGTGTGGTGCGTGGAAATGAGCGACCAGGACCCCACTTCGAGGAAGAAGCTGGCAATGGCGACGGCAAGCGCCGAGCCTTCTTCGGGATCGGTGGAGGAGCCGAGCTCATCGAGCAGAACCAGTGCTCGTGGCCCGGCAAGGCGCGAGAGGCGGTCGAGGTTTGTGATATGCGCGGAGAAGGTGGAGAGCGCGGCTTCGATCGACTGCGCGTCGCCGATGTCGGCCAGGAACGCGGTGAAGACCGGAAAGCTGGCCGCTGCTGCGGGCACAGGCAGGCCGGACTGCGCCATCATGGCCAGCAGGGCGGTGGTCTTCAGGGTCACGGTTTTGCCGCCGGTGTTGGGCCCGCTGATGATGATCTGGCGATGCTCTGCCGTGAGTTCAAGCGTGAGCGGGACGACGGCCGTATTGGGGCGCGCGCCGCTTGCGCGCAGACGCTTTTCGAGCAGCGGATGGCGGGCGCCGTCCAGATTCAGCCGGTCCGGAGCGATAGTCGGGGCCACGCATTCAAAATCGCGGGCGAAGCGGGCGCGGGCCTGCAGGCTGTCGACCAGGGCCAGCACGCGGGCGCCTTCGACAAGGCCCGGCGCGTAAGTTCCCACCTGGCGCGTAAGCGCGACAAAGATGCGATGAATCTCGGCCTGCTCTTCTTCGATCAGCCGCACCAGCTCGTTGTTCTGCTCGATGGTTTCCAGCGGCTCCACGTAGACCGTCTGGCCGGAAGAACTGGCTCCATGCACCACTCCCGAGATGCGCCGCTTCAGCTCCGCGCGGACGGGAATGACGAAACGGTCGCCGCGGATTGTGATGAGGTCTTCCTGGGTTGCGCCGTCACTGGAGAGTTTGCGCAGTGCGGTGCGGAGCGATTCTTCAATAACGCGCTGCTGGCGTTCTTGCTCTCGGCGAATGCGGTTCAACTCGGGCGAGGCGTTGTCGGCCAGCGAGCCGTCGGGCTGGATGGTGCGCTCGATGGTTTCGGCGAGAGGTTTGAGGCTGCTGGTCAATGCGGCTGAGAGGCTTGAAAGGCCGGGGAGTTTGCCCACGAGCCGCGCCGGAGGCGACTGCAACAGCGCCTGCCAGGCGCCCACGTCATTGGCGAGGCGGGCGATGGCTTGGAGTTCTGTTGCTTCAAGCGCCGCGCCGGGAATTTGCGCCTTGGCGGCCAGTTGCGTGGGGTCGAAGAGTCCTCCGCAGGGGATGGAGACCTGCTCGGCGAGCACCAGGCGGAGCTCGCCGGTGAACTGGTGCTGGCTGCCGATCCAGTCTTCGTCGGTGGAGGGGCGCAGGTCCAGGATGGCGTGGCGGCCGACGGGTGAGGCGGCAAAGCCGGCGACGAGGACGAGCAGCGGCTCCCACTCCAGAGCGGCAAAGTCGGCATGTTCGACAGGGGACGGGATGGGATCGAGCAAGGGCATGGTCAGCCATTATCTTACGGTGTTATGCCTCTATGAAAGAGGACTTGAAGCGTCGTTCAACTCCACCAAGGGGTTCGCGCCGCAGAGGAGGTTCGATCGTTTCCACGAGGGCGCGGCGAAGAGCGATCGAGAGGTTGAGCCAGATAAGACGCCTCCGGACAAGCCACATCCACAAAACCGGGATATGGATCGAAAAATATGGAACCGATCCGTCTTATCTGCGTACCGATTGATGGAAGACAGGCGAATCTCTAAACAGCTACGGCTTAGTTCGATGTTCAGGAGGACGCATGGAACCCGTTCTTGACTTCAACGCCTCACTGGCGATTGAATGTACTCCTCTCTCAGCCACTGCGGCGATCTGGCAGGACGTGCTGGCACAGGCGATGACCGGCGAACTGATTGCCGCCATGAACTACACCTCGCTGTCGCAGATATGTGACGATCCCGAAGAAGTAGCCGATGCATTGGAACATGCGCAGGGGGAACGGGGACATGCTGCCGCGTTCGCTGCCGAGGGCCGCAAGATTGGAGTGGACGTCCCCAATAACGTCGGCGGAAAGCATTGGAAGCGGCTCCGCGAAGCATTCATGCGCTGCATCGCAGAGCGCGACTTTATTGGCTGCCTGATCGTCCAGGAGATCATGCTGGAATCGTTCGCCGTCGCCAGTTATGCACGCGTTGGGAAGGTGGGCCGCGGGAGTCTCGGCAAGACCTTTGCCGCCATCGCAGCAGAGGAAGAAAACCACATCGACCACGCCATGGAGATTCTCAGGACGGAGCGAGCCTTTGACCCGCAGCGCTTCGACGACAAGGTCTACCGGCTGCATCTCGATGTGATGACCACCCTGGCGGATATGCTGACCAAGGAATGCAGGACAGGACATTGCGAAGTGTGCCACGGCAGCTGTGTGAAGCCAACCCTGTTTGAGATCAGCTTGAGTACAGCCGAGCTTCGCGGAGCGTCGCTGCAGCAGTACCTGAAGACGCTGGACACGCTGGGGCTGCCCGGGGAGGTAACACTTCAATGGGTTGCTCAATTGCCAGTCTAGCTGGGCCAGACCGGGCTGTCCTGAATCGGGCTGTCCTGGAACCGGCTGCCCGTGAGCGGACCGAGGCGGTCGATTTCGCCCTCATCGGACATCAGGAGAGTTGGAGAGCGGCTGCGGACGTGCTCGCTGTCCTGCGTGGGCCGGAGCATACGCCTTTGCCGGACGACGAGATCAAGGACATCCTGCCGTGGATTCCGCCCAGAACAGTGTGCCATGTCGAGGTCGGATCGACCTCGAAGTCGATCACGAGCCTGGTCGGCAGAAGCTCGCTCGGCGGGAGTTTGATCGGCAGATCGAGGGCTCGCGGCATTTACATCGACTCCTTCATTCCTCCCGACCGGTTGGACGGCGAATACATGCACGAAAACATCTCCCGCGTTCGAGCGGCGGCCGCGTGCGCGATCAAGGCAGGAGCGAAGATCGTGAGTCTGGGCGGATTCAGCTCCGTTCTAATCGAGGGCAACTTCGATCAGCTTCCCGAAAGGCACGATACGGTCTTCACCACAGGCAATACGTTGACCGTGGGTTTGATCGTTCAGGGCATTCGGAAGATGTGCGCGCTGCAAGGGCGGGACCTGCGCAGATCGACGCTGCTCATCGTTGGGGCGACAGGGGATGTGGGTTCCGGCTGCGCCCGCTGCCTGGCGCCCGTGGTGAAGCGCGTGCTGCTCAATGCACGCAACGGGGAGCGGCTGCGGAGGCTGGCCGCTGAGTTGAAAGCAGCCGCGTGGAACGAAAATGGAGTTGAGGTTGAAATCGCGACGGGTCTCCAGCATTTCTCCGCAGCGGCCGACATCGTCATCTGCGCTGCCAGTCTGGCGTCTCCTTCGCTGCTGCTGGGCCGCATCGCGCCCGGCGCAATCGTTTGCGATGCGGGCTACCCGAAGAACCTTTCCCCAGGTGCGCAGATGCCTGACGCCAGAGTTTTCTTTGGAGGCCTGGGACAAATCACCGGCGGATTAGCGTTCGCGCCGGATTTTCATGGAATTCTGAATCGGCATCCGTTCCCCGACCTGGTCCACGGATGTCTGCTCGAAGGCATGGCTCTTGCTTTGGAGGGCCGGTTCGAGCCGTTCTCGCGGGGCAGAGGGTTCATCACTCCGCAACGGGTTGCGGAGATCGAGAAGGTCGCGGCACGGCATGGGATCTATCTTGCACCCCTTTACAACGCCGATGGACCCGTAGAGAATCGGCTTGATTGCCAGGCGGACTGGTCGCGAAGATGAGCGCAAGGCTGCGGCTCAGTTATTTTGAGGGCCGGCAAACGCCGCCTTGGCGGCCGACAGGCGAGGCGGCAAAACCGGCGACGAGGGCGAGCAGCGGCTCCCACTCGAGGGCGGCGAAGTCGGCGTGACCCACAAGAGACGGGATGGGATCGAGTAGAGGCATGTACAGCATTTAGTTTATCGGCCACCCCCGTTGGGGCAGGCGGCGCATGCGCGGCAAGGGCTTGGTGGGCTGAGCGTACTCAGCAGTTGCATTACAAAACAGACATTTGGACGACCTCTCGTGGTTAGGAGCCCCATTGACATTGCTGAAGAGTTGACTTTGCAGGCACAAGTCTTGTGGAAACGAGTATTCTGGTGTTCGTTTCCGAGCGGGGTTCGTTCAAGTGATGACTAAGCATGCCCTCCCAAAATTGAACTTTGGTATCCGCCCTCTGCTCGTTGCGGCTGGATGGATGGCCCTTGCGGCACCTTCTTCCGGAGGGCAAGCAGGCGCGGCGACTCGACCGACATCATCCTTGCCTGCAAATGCTCCGTACGTGGCGACGATGACGTTTGATGTCGCGTCGGTACGGGAGAACAAGAATGCTGATGCGACCGGCAGCATCATGATGAGTGGTCATTTTGTGCCGCATACGACAACGTTGCGGGTGATCAATTGGGATATCGAAAACTTGATCAGGTACGCGTATGGCGCGAATGGAAATCAGATTGTTGGGGCTCCGAACTGGCCGCGCCCAACCGTGTTTGTGATCGAGGCCAAGGGTGACAGCGAGGCGGATGCGAAGATGGCGGCGCTGACCGAGGAGCAGCAGCGGGCGGAGCAGCAGCATATGTTGCAGGCGCTGCTACAGGAGCGTTTCAAGCTGAAGACGCACTGGGAGACGAAGGAAGGCGACATTTACCACCTGGTGGTGGCGAAGGGGGGGCCGAAGCTGGGCGCGGAGGGCTCGGTGCCGCCGTCTGCGGACGAGTTGAAAACGTTTGGGGACCATCCGGTACCGGCGCTCTACCAGAAGAGCGATGGGCAGGGGTATGACTTTATTGCGCATGTGTGCTCGATGGGCCAGTTGGTGGCGATGCTGACGGGACAGTTTGGGCGCCCGGTGATCGATAAGACGGGGTTGACGGGCAACTACGATTTTGTTCTGAAGTACAAAGGCCGATGGGACCGGGACCGAGAGGCCGACGATCTAGACCCGACGCCATCGATGGATCGGGCATTGCAGGAGGAGCTTTGGTTGAAGGTTGAAACGGCGAAGGGACCGCTGAAGGTGCTGGTCATCGATCACATCGATAAGCCCTCAGAAAACTAGCGACTATCCCGGTCCAAGGTGTAATGGATGTTCCGGTCTGCTCAGGGTTCCCGCCCTCGCACCAGGAAAAAGGCGCAAGGACGGGGCTGGGGTCTCAGTGGATGGTTGAAGAACGAAAAGCAACCGCAGATTCTTTGACTCCCTGCGGTCGCTCCGTCTGAAATCATCTTCGGAATTCGGTCGCCCCTCCAGGGCTTGGGATCTATGGCGTTGCTATCCCAGGGTTACGCTACGCTCACCCTGGGCTACTCTCGACGGCTCCCTCCGAGAGCGGAGGATGGAGCGCCGTGACAGGATTTTCATCCGCTTTGGTGGGGAAAATGCCCATCGAACACTCAGGATGACAGCGTTTCTTTGGGGATAGTCAGCTCACCCTCCCAGCGCGCGACAACGGCGGTGGCCAGGCAATTGCCGATGACGTTCATCGCGGTGCGGCCCATGTCCATCAACGTGTCTACGCCGAGCAGCATCAGCACTGCCGCGGCGGGAATCTGGAACGAACTCGCCACCGCCATCAGAATCACCAGCGTCGCGCGCGGCACGCCGGCAATGCCTTTGCTGGTGAGCGTCAGCGTTGCCAGCATCACGATCTGTTGACCCACGGAGAGATGCAGCCCCGCGGCCTGCGCGGCGAAAAGCGCGGCCATGGAAAGATAGATGCTGGAGCCGGTCATGTTGAAGCTGTAGCCGGTGGGGATGACGAAGGAGACAATCCAGCGGGGTACGCCGAATTCTTCCATGCGCTCCATGGCCAGCGGCAGGGCGGCTTCAGACGACGTGGTAGCAAAGCCCAGCGCAGCCGGCTCGGCCACCGCGGCAGCAAAGCGGCCGATCGGAATGCGGGCGAAGAACAGGATGAGCGCAAGCACGACAAGAAAAATTCCCAGCGCGGCGTAGCAGGTGACGACAAGCTTGCCCAGCGGCAGCAGCGTGGCCAGGCCCATGCTGCCCACGGTGTAAGCGAGCGCGGCCCCCGCGGCGATGGGTGCGATGACCATGATGATCCGCGTGAGGCGGAACATGGTCTCGGTGAGCGATTGCAGCACGCTGAGCAGCGGCGCGCGCTTTGTCTCCGGCAGCGTGGCAAGTGCTGTTCCGAAAAGCAGCGCGAATACGGCGACCTGGAGGATTTGATTTTCGGCCACGGCCTTGGCAATGTTTTCCGGAAAGATGTTTAGCAGGATCAGTTGCCAGCCTTCAGGGTGTGTGGTGGGGTCGGCCGCCTGAATGACGACGGGCAGCGTGACGCCCGCTCCTGCCTGGGTCAGGTCGATGGCAACCGCGCCCAGGATGAGGCCGAAAGTGGTGACGATTTCAAAAAAGATGAGGGACTTGACGGCCACGCGGCCCACGCTTCGCAGTTCGTTGTGGCCGGCGATGCCGGTGACGATGCCGCCAAAGATGAGCGGCGCAACGATCATGCGGATGAGGCGCAGGAAGATCTCACCCAGGAAATGTGTCTGGCTGGCGAAGTGCGGCGCGTCGACGCCAAGTTCCGCACCAGCAAGCATGGCTAGGAACGTCCATACGAGCAGCGAACGGCGGCGCAGAGCGATAGGAATCAGCAGGGCGATGGCGACGCATCGAAGACCCAGGGCGACAGCCGCAGACGCGTGCAAGAGGGCGGCGACGAATCCCGCGGCAAACAGGACGGCGGCAGCCACGGCCAGCGCGGCAGGCACGACACGGCCGGATTTTGGAGGAGTCTGCGGGTCGTTTTCGGTCATCGGCGAGCCTTGAGGGTGCGAGGAGTCCATTATCCTATGGCCATGCCCACGATTGCTTTTCTCGAATGCTCGCGCTGCCACTTGCACTTGGACGCGGCCAACCCGCAGACGGTTTGCACAGCTTGCGCAGGCCCGCTTTACGTTCGCTACGACCTATCCGCTGCAGCCGGCCTGGAGCAGCGCGACCTTATCGGCAAGAGCGCGGAGGATGCTCGATGGAGCGGGATGTGGCGCTACCGGCAGGTTCTCCCGGCCATCGAACCGGTCACGCTGGGCGAAGGCTGGACGCCGATGCTAAGGAGCCGGCGCTATTCCAGCGTCTGGCTCAAGGAAGAAGGCGCCAACCCGACCGGAACATTCAAGGCGCGGGGCCTGGCGCTGGCCGTGACCATGGCGCGGCATTACGGGATCGAGAAGCTGGCCGCGCCCTCGGCGGGCAACGCTGGCGGCGCGCTGGCGGCCTACGCGGCTGCAGCCGGCATTGAGGCGCACATCTTCATGCCCAGGGATGTGCCGCTGGCCAACCAGGTGGAGTGCCTGGCCTATGGCGCGCATCTGACGCTGGTCGATGGCTTGATCTCCGATTGCGGGCGCATCGTTGCCGAGCGCAAAGCGGCCGAGGGCTGGTTCGATATTTCCACTCTCAAGGAGCCGTTTCGCGTGGAAGGCAAGAAGACCATGGGCTACGAGCTGGTGGAGCAGTTGGGCTGGGAGTATCCCGACGCGGTCTTTTATCCCACCGGCGGCGGCGTGGGGCTGATCGGCATGGCGAAGGCATTCGAGGAGATGGAGCAACTGGGTTGGGTGACGGGCCGCCGGCCGAAAATGATTGCGATTCAGGCGGCTGGATGCGCGCCAGTTGTCCGCGCATTTGAGCAGGGCGAGAAGGCCAGCACCATGTGGCAGGACGCGCATACGTTTGCGTCCGGCCTGCGGGTGCCCAAGCCCTACGGCGACGTGGAGATTCTCGAGATTGTGCGCGCTTCCGGCGGCACCGCGCTGGCGTTGACCGACGACCAGATCTTCGCTTCGCTCAAAGACTGGGCCAGGCACGAGGGCCTATTGCTATCGCCGGAGGGCGCTGCGGCCACGGCGGCGTACGATCACCTGCTGGCGACAGGTTTCCTCAAGCCGGAGGAGCGGGTGGTGCTCTTCAATACCGGCTCGGGAAACAAATATACCGACGTGATTGCGGAGCAGATGAAAAAGGAAGGGATTCTGTAGAGCCTGCCTTTCACGAGGTCGAGCTTGGCGTCGAGGAGCTGGGCGTCGCGGCTGGCGCGGGTGCGGGCGTGGAAGCCGGCTTGGTGGCCGTGGTTTCAGTCTTGGCGGCAGGGGCCTTGGCGTCGGCCGGAGCGGATTCAGACTTGGATTCGGAACCGGACTCAGACGTCGGCTCACTGCTCTTGGCGGCGTAGTCGTTCACGTACCAGCCAGCGCCCTTGAAGTGAAGCCGCGGTGCCGTCAGCGGGCGCTCCAGCAAGCCGTGGCACAGGGGGCATTCGAGCTCCGGCTCGGCCGAGAAGTTCTGGATTTTCTCAAAGCGATGGCCACACTTGGTGCAGCGATAGGCATACAGCGGCAAGGCTCTTGTCCCTCCGGGGAAAAATCACCCACTCTGCCTATTGTATCGGCAGGGCGGCAAATTCGCTGCAATTGCCGCTCTGCCGTGCCAGGTGGTTCGCTCGCGGCCTTAGTGAGCGCTGATGGAGACGGAGCCGCTCTTGTTCTCCCAGGCCAAGGTGAGCGAGCCGCTGCCGCCGCCGTTATCGGTGAGGGTGTACTTGAGGCTCTCAACCAGGGCGGGGGGCGCGGACATGGTCATTGGCACCCGGCCCAGGTCCATTGATTTTTCATACTTCGTTCCCCACTGGCCGGTCTGCTTGTTCACAACAAGGTTCCAGTTGTCGGGGTTGGAGATATCGACATAGAGGGTGTAGTCGCCGGCAGGGACTGCCAGGTTGCCAATTTGAAGGGCGTCGTCGGTATGCAGCTTGGTAGCGTTGTTGGCTCCCGCGCGCCATACCGGATACGTGGGGTCCTTGCTGAGCTGGCCGTCTTTGGTGAAGATGCGGCCGGCGCGGCCTTTGACTCCGGGCGAGCTATAGGCAATGGTGATTGTTTTGCCGCCGATGCTAGCGGACGCGGTCGCGGGTGGGCTTGCGGGTGGGGCCTTCGGTGCGGGCGTCTGGGCGAGTAAAGTGGTGGCGGCGAGCAGCAGGCCGGTACAGGCGAGAAGTTGTTTCATGGCGATGTTTCTCCTTGGGGGCGGAGTCCCTGATTGGTTTGGACGGCGCCAACCGGATGATTGTCGCACCACGCGGGTAGGCGAGGGAAGCCGTGCAGGGAAACGAGGGCCACGAGGCTGTTATGATGCGGCGCAAGGCATTGCATGCAGCAGAGACACGATCGAGTATCGGCTGGCGAGAGATTTCGGCTCGCGCTACGGGAAGAAAAGCCGCTGCAGGTGGCCGGAGCCATCAATGCCTACACGGCGCGGATGGCGGAGGCCACGGGCTTCAGGGCGCTGTATTTGTCCGGCGGCGGGGTGGCTGCCAACTCCCTCGGCATTCCGGATCTGGGCATCAGCACCATGGAAGATGTGCTGACCGACGTGCGGCGGATTACGGATGCCAGCAGCCTGCCGCTTCTGGTCGACATCGACACCGGCTGGGGTGGCGCATTCAACATTGCGCGGACTATTCGCTCCATGATCAAAGCAGGCGCGGCGGCGGTGCACATCGAGGACCAGGTGGGGCAAAAGCGCTGTGGCCACCGGCCCGGTAAGGAGCTAGTGCCGGCGGCCGAGATGGTTGACCGCATCAAGGCTTCTGTGGACGCGCGGACAGATGAGCAGTTTGTGCTGATGGCGCGGACCGATGCGCTGGCCAATGAGGGGCTCAACGCGGCGATCGAGCGGGCACAGGCGTATGTGGCTGCGGGCGCGGACATGATCTTCGCCGAAGCCGTAACGGAGTTGGCGCAGTATACGGCTTTTCGCAAGGCTGTGGGCGTGCCGATTCTGGCCAACATCACCGAGTTCGGGCAGACGCCGCTATTCACGCGCGAGGAACTTGGCGCGGCAGGCATCGACATCGCCCTCTACTGCTGCGGGGCTTACCGCGCCATGAACGCGGCGGCATTGAAGGTGTATGAGGCCATCCGCGTCGAGGGCACGCAGAAGAGCGTGGTCTCGTTGATGCAGTCGCGCGCAGATCTTTACAAGTACCTGGATTACCAGGCTTACGAGAAGAAGCTGGATGAGTTGTTTGCGAAGGGCAAGAATTAGCTGGGCTTCCCGCGTATTCCTGGCGCGATGTTCTGTGGAGGTGCTCTATGAGTGTTGAGTCGATTCAATCTGCTGCCACGGCGTTCAAGCCGAAGAAGTCGGTAGCTCTGTCGGGCACGCCGGCGGGCAACACAGCGCTGTGCACGGTGGGCCACAGCGGCAACGACCTGCACTATCGCGGCTACGACATCAAGGACCTGGCCGCGCATTGCGAGTATGAGGAAGTGGCACACCTGCTGGTGCACGGCAAGCTGCCCAATGCAGCGGAGCTGGCGGCCTACAAGGCGAGCCTGCGGCCGTTGCGCAGTTTGCCTACGGCGGTGAAGCAGGCGCTGGAGTTGCTGCCGTCCTCGACGCATCCCATGGACGTGCTGCGGACTGGGGTCTCGGTGCTGGGCTGCGTGGCGCCGGAGGGTGCGGCCCACGACGATGCTGGGGCGCGCGCGACTGCCGATGCGCTGCTCGCATCACTGGGTTCGATGCTGCTTTACTGGCACCAATTCGCACGCAACGGAAAGCGAATCGAGGTGGAGACGGACGACGACTCCATAGCGGCGAACTTTCTTCATTTGCTGCACGGGAAAAAGCCCAGCGAAGAGGGTTCGCGGGCCATGCAGACCTCGCTGATTCTCTATGCGGAGCACGAGTTCAACGCGTCCACGTTCACGGCGCGGGTGATTGCGGGCACCGGATCGGATATTTATTCCTGCATCACCGGGGCAATTGGCGCGCTAAAGGGACCGAAGCACGGCGGAGCCAATGAGGTTGCTCTTGAGATTCAGCAGCGATACACGTCCGCGGATGAGGCCGAGGCCGACATTCGCATGCGTGTGGGCGAGCGCGAGGTGATTATCGGCTTCGGCCATCCGGTATACACCATCAGCGATCCGCGCAGCGACATTGTGAAGGGAGTCGCGCGGGAGCTGGCCGTTGCCGCCGGCGACACGCTGCTCTACTCCGTTGCCGAGCGCATTGAGAGCGTGATGATGGACGCCAAGCGCATGTTCCCCAACCTCGACTGGTACTCGGCGGTTGCTTATCATCAGATGGGCATTCCCATCGATTTGTTTACACCGTTGTTTGTGATTGCGCGGACAGCCGGCTGGAGCGCGCATGTGATCGAGCAGCGACAGGACGGAAAAATCATTCGCCCGTCAGCCAATTACACCGGGCCGGAGAATTTGAAGTTCGAGACGATTGAAGAGCGGGATTAAAGCGTGTGCTCCTCCTGTGGCTGGTTGCTTTCCCACCTTTGCGCCAGGAGAAAGGCGCAAAGATGGGGCACGGAGCATTTGCGCGCCAGATAGAGTGGAAACACCGATGCTGCGCCATCGAAAAAGGAGAAGGAGTGTCTTCGCAGATAAGCAATGAACGGCCGGCGCCGGATCAGGTTCTCACCGAAATCGCCGACTATGCACTGAGCTTCGAGATCGAAAGCGAGCTGGCGTACAGCACCGCGCAGCATTGCCTGATGGACACGCTGGGCTGCGGGCTCGAGGCGCTTGAATATCCGGCCTGCACCAAACTGCTGGGGCCCATTGTGCCGGAGACGTTCGTTCCCAATGGCGCGCGCGTGCCGGGCACCAGCTACCAGCTCGATCCAGTGCAGGCTGCGTTCAACATCGGCGCCATGATTCGCTGGCTGGACTTCAACGACACCTGGCTGGCGGCGGAATGGGGTCATCCCTCCGACAACCTGGGCGGCATTCTGGCTACGGCGGACTGGCTTTCGCGCACAGCGATCGCAGAGGGCAGACCCCCGCTGAGTATGCGCGAAGTGCTGACTGCAATGATCAAGGCGCACGAGATCCAGGGCTGCATCGCGCTGGAGAACTCGTTCAACAAAGTCGGCCTCGATCACGTGGTGCTGGTGAAGGTGGCTTCGACCGCGGCGGTGAGCCAGTTGCTGGGCCTGAGCCGCGAACAGACCATTGCCGCGCTGTCGCTGGCGTGGGTGGATGGGCAGAGTTTGCGCACCTATCGTCACGCGCCCAATACCGGCTCGCGCAAGAGCTGGGCCGCGGGCGACGCCACCAGCCGGGCTGTTCGTTTAGCTTTGATGGCGCAGGCCGGCGAAATGGGCTACCCCTCGGTGCTGACGGCGAAGACGTGGGGCTTTTACGACGTGTCGTTCAAGAGCCAGCCGTTTCGTTTTCAGCGGCCATATGGAAGCTATGTGATGGAGAACGTGCTGTTCAAGATCAGCTATCCGGCCGAGTTTCACGCCCAGACCGCGGTGGAAGCGGCCATGGCGCTGCGAGCGCGCATGGTGGAGCTGGGGAAAACCGCCGAAGACATTCGCGCCATCACCATTCGCACGCATGAGGCCTGCTTGCGCATCATTGACAAGAAGGGGCCGCTCGCCAATCCTGCCGACCGCGACCACTGCGTTCAATACATGATTGCCATCCCGCTACTTTTCGGCAGGCTGACAGCGTCCGATTACGAGGACTGGATAGCCACGGAACCAGTTCTTGGCGAGCGCATCGACGCCTTGCGCGCGAAGATGGAGTGCGTTGAAGTGCCGGCCTTCACCCGCGACTATCACGACCCGGAGAAGCGATCGATCGCCAACGCGCTGCGCATCGAGCTGAACGATGGAACAGTTCTGGAGGAGACGGTCGAGTATCCGATCGGCCATCGCCGGCGCCGGGAAGAGGGTCTGCCGTTGCTGATTGACAAGTTCAAGGCCAATCTCCGCCGCTGCTTTACCGGAGACCGGCAGCAAAAGATTCTCGATGTCTCGCTTGATCGGGAGCGCCTGGAATCCATGGCGGTGAACGAGTACGTGGACCTCTACGCGCTGTAGGAGCCGCAGGCAGATGCGACGGGGCGTGAGTTATACTCCCTTACGAACCGGAAAGTGGGGGTTGCACGATGCGCTTATCAGCGATTTTGAGCTTTGCAGCGGCTGGAACAATGGCTGTGGTCATGATGGCGGCGCCGGGGTCGGCGATTGCCCAGGGCGGCGATACAGTGTTGAAGCCGGCGGACATGCAGAAGCTGCTCCCGGCCAGCGTCTATTACAAGGGCCAGTCGGCCACCACGCAGTTGCGCAACTCGGGCGGCGTCAAGTTTGCCGATGGCTCCTTTGTGCTGGCCACCTTGGTGGATACCAGCGGCTACTCCACCGATATTCAGGCCAAGTACCAGGCCTATTTCATCACCGAAGTCCCGATCAAAATTGGTGGTGAAAGCCTGCCGGCGGGCATCTATGGTGCGGGCTTTGTGGCGAATAACAAGTTTGTGGTGACCGACGTGGGCGCGCACGACCTGTTGACGGTGAGCTCCGGCAACGACGATGCGATCAAGCGGCCCACGCCTCTGAACGTGACCACCGACCCCTCGGCGGCTTCCGGCTGTACGCGGGGCGCCGGTATGTGGTTTTCAGCCGATGAAGTTGGAGAGTTTGTAAATCCTCTGGCCTCGAAAATGGGAGGCCGGGGCGAGACCTGAAGCGCCCGGTCTTCGTCTATACTGAAAGTCATCCGGTTTGGCCTCCGCCGGGTTGGGTTCCTAGTTTCCGCCCGGCGCCGCGCGGAATAATTTACTTACGGCCACGGCCCGTTCGTTTCAATTGCTGGTCAATCTCTTGAACCAACAGTGGGGTGCGGACATGGCGCTTAAACTGACAGTCAACAACGTGGAATCCACGGTGGATTGTTCCCCCGATACGCCGCTCTTGTGGGTGTTGCGGGACGTTCTCAACTATACCGGCACCAAGTACGGGTGCGGCATGGGCCTGTGCGGGGCGTGCACGGTGCATTTGGACGGCAAGGCGGTTCGCTCCTGCATGACCCACGCGAGCTCCGCGGAGGGCAAGGCGATCACCACCATAGAGGGGCTTTCTCCTGACGGATTGCATCCGGTGCAGGTAGCCTGGGAGGCGCTGGACGTGCCGCAATGCGGCTATTGCCAGGCCGGGCAGATCATGTCTGCCGCAGCGCTCTTGGCGCACACGCCCCATCCGACGGATGCGGAGATCGATACGGCCATGAGTGGCAACCTGTGCCGTTGCGGAACATTTCCGCGCATCCGTCAAGCTATTCATGAAGCAGCCGAAGCCACTGCCGTTTCCAAGTAGAAGGGAGGCTCGAATCATGCGCATCGATCGCAGATCGTTTCTTCAGTTGAGCGCTCTCGCCGGTGGCGGCCTGGCGCTGGATTTTTATCACTCGCCGCTTGCCGGGGCTCAGAGGCCCGGCTCCACGCCCGATCTCACGCCGCAGGCATTCATTCATATTGCGCCCGATGGGATCGTCACCATCATGGCGCGTGCCTCGGAAACCGGCCAGGGCATGCGCAACATGCTGCCCATGCTCATCGCCGAGGAGCTGGAT
>Ga0182024_10010254_pt1 | contig 19139 bp, 18 predicted proteins | sample P32metaG_FD_120480 | JGI IMG/M metagenome (GOLD analysis project Ga0182024, IMG submission 120480) | Permafrost microbial communities from Stordalen Mire, Sweden - P3-2 metaG (Illumina Assembly) | ecosystem: Environmental > Terrestrial > Soil > Wetlands > Permafrost | place: Sweden: Stordalen... | reverse complement strand
GTGCACCACAAAACCAAGAGGAGGCCTTATGACCAAGCTTCGGCCGCGCAAGCCAAGCGCACCAATGGTCGTTGCCCTCATCGCCCTGTTCGTGGCGATGGGCGGCACAAGCTACGCCGCTGTAACGCTGGGCAAGAACAGCGTCGGCAGCAAGCAGTTGAAGAAGAACGCCGTGACAACCGCGAAGATCAAGAACCACGCGGTGACCGGCAAGAAGATCAAGCTGAGCACGCTGGGCACCGTGCCTACGGCGGCCAACGTGACCGGCCTGCTGCGCTGGCGCAAGACGGTAGCCACGCCGGGGAGCAGCATCACCAGCCCGAATACCGTTGTGCTGACCACGGACGGGCCATTCACGATCCTTGGGGGTTGCTATCTCAGCAGCGGGGATACCGAGGCCCAGACCTTCATCGAAACCAGCGGCACGAACGACTACGCAGAGGGCTACTACGAGAACGGCACCAACTGGCACTACTGGCCGCTGACTCCAGACACCCTTGAGCCGATCAGCCCGATCTACGCTGAGAGCACGAGCAGCTCGAGCCCGTCGTTCGAAGGCCCTGACGACGGTACCTGGGCCGCGGAGACGGGGAACGGCTCGCTGGCATTGAACGGTCTCGGGAACCAGGGAACGTACATGGACGGAGCCTCGGGGCCGGCCTGCTCGTTCTCCGGCTTCGCGGTCACGGAGTAGCGGCAGGATCTACCGCACACGCACAGGCGCGGGGCGCAGGCCATTGAGGCCTGCGCCCCGGCCCTGCCGGGTCGGGAGACGGCGCTCAGCGCAGCCGAAGCCGGCGCCCCCGGCGGAGCAGCCGCCTGACTCCCTTGGGGGCGGGCATGGCGTGGGCCAGGGCGCGGCGACGATCCCGGGAGGACAGCACGGCCGAGGTGACTCCGCCGGTGGCGGCGGCGCCCACCAGCGCCCCGGCGAGGGTCAGCCGGCGGCCGATCGGATCCAGGCGCATGACCTGCCAGCCCTCGTCACGGGCCAGGCGCTCGAGCTCGGCGTCCGGGCTGACCACCACGGGATGGCCGACCGCGCGGAGCATCGGCAGGTCCGAAGCGGAATCGGAGTAGGCGTAGGAGGCCGCCAGGTCCAGTCCCTCGACCTGGGCCACCTCGGCAATCGCCACCGCCTTGGCCTCGCCGTAGACGAAGCGGCCACTGGCGCGGCCGGTGAACACCCCGTCCTGGGAGTCGGAGAACTGCGAGCCAATGGCTCCGTCGAAGGCCATCACGTGGGCGAGCATCTCGGCCAGCTGCTGGGCGGCCGCGGTGACGATGTACACGGGCCGGCCGGCGTCCTGGTGGTCGTAGGCGATCTCCAGCATCTCCGGGTGCAGCCGGGGCAGGATCCCGCGCAGGACTCGCCAGCCCAGCCGCTCCAAATCGCGCACCCGTATGCCTTCCAGGGAGGCGGCGATCCGGTCGCGCAGCTCCTGCGACTGGCTGTCGCTGGCGCCGCGCAGCCGGTAGCGCAGGTTGGCCCAGGCGTCGGAGGCCAGCTGGCGGCGGCTCATCAGGCCGGCTTGGTGCACGGCACGGGCGAACTGGAAGGCCGAGGAGCCCTCCATGAGCGTCTTGTCCAGATCGAAGAAGGCGGCCCCGCGCCGGAGGCTCGGCGCCATCGACGGGTCAGAGCGGGAGACCGGGACCTGCGAGATCCCGGCGCCGCTCAGCGAAGTACGGGCGCCTTCAGCCGCCATTCACCTCTACCAGCACCGCGTCGCCCTGGCCTCCGCCCGAGCAGATCGCGGCGCAGCCGATGCCTCCGCCGCGCCGGCGGAGCTCCAGGATCAGGCTGCCGAGGATCCGGGCGCCCGAGGCGCCGATCGGATGACCGAGGGCCACCGCGCCGCCATTCACGTTGACCTTGCTCTCGTCGAGCCCGAGCATCCGCATCGAGTTCAGGGTCACCGACGCGAACGCCTCGTTGATCTCCCACAGATCGACGTCCTCCACCTTCAGACCGGCCTTGGCCAGCGCCTTCTCGGCCGCCTTGGCCGGGGTGCGGGCCAGGTAGGCGAAGTCATCGGCGATCTGAGCCTGGGCGATGATCGTGGCCAGCGCCATGCGGCCGTTGCGCTTGGCCCACTCGTCGCTGGCCAGGACCAGCGCGCCGCCAGCGTCGTTGACGCCGGGCGCGTTGCCGGCCGTGTGGGTGCCGTCCTTAGTGAAGATCGGCGGCAGCTTGGACAGGCTCTCCAGCGTGGTGTCGCGCCGGGGCGCCTCGTCCACCTCCACCACGGTGTCCCCCTTCCTGGACGAGATGGTCACCGGGACGATCTCCTCCGGCAGCCGGCCCTCGTCGGTGGCCTTGATGGCCAGCTCGTGCGAGCGCAGCGACCACTTGTCCATGTCGGCGCGCGTCATCTCCAGCTCGGCCGCCACCTCGCTGGCCTCTTGGGCCATGTGCTTGCCCGAGAAGGGATTGGTCAGCCCGTCGTGGATCATCGCGTCGATCGCCTTGCCGTCGCCCATCCGGAAGCCGAACCGGGCCTCCTTGAGCAGGTACGGGGACTTCGACATCGACTCCATTCCACCGCCCACGCCGACCTCCAGGTCGCCCGCTCGGATGGCCGCGTCCAGCAACCCGGCGGCCCGGATACCCGAGGCGCATACCTTGTTGATCGTCTCCGAGGAGACCTCCTTGGGGATCCCGCCCTTGATCTGCGCCTGGCGCGAGGGGATCTGCCCCTGGCCGGCCTGCAGCACCTGACCCATGACCACGTGCTCCACCTGCTCGGGCGCGACTTCGGCGCGCTCCAGAGCAGCCTTGATCGCTATGCCGCCCAGCTCCGTCGCGTCCAGCGAGGACAGGGCGCCGCCGAGCTTGCCGATCGGCGTCCGAGCAGCAGAGAGGATGACGGTCTTTGGCATGTTGGGATCAGCTCCGGGGTCGAGTTCAGCAGTGGGTCTGGCTTTGTCAGGGATCGTAGTGACCAGACCGATAGGGTGAGCGCATGCGGGTCTCAGCCACCACTGAAGCACCTCTGAACACCTCAGCCGAGACGATCGCGGTCGGCGTGTTCAAAGGCGAGAAAGTTCCGCATGACCCGCCGGGAGAGCCGCTCGGCGCCCTGTTGGCCAGCGGCGAGGCCGGCGAGGAGGCGGGCCGCCTGGCCGTCACCCATTTCCAGGGACGGCAGCTGATCCTGGTCGGACTGGGCGAGCGGGAGCGCTTCGACGGCGAGGCCGCTCGCGTGGCCGCCGGCCGAGCGGCGGGCCGAGCCGCGGAGCTGCGCTCGCGCTCTCTGTGCTGGGAGGTACCCCACCACGTCGACCACGGCGTCGTGGCCGGGCTCGTGCACGGCACCGTTCTGCGGGCCTACCGGTTTGACCGCTACCGGCCCTCCGAGCCCGACGCCGGCCGGCGTCTGGACGAGTTGATCCTCAGCGCCCACGAGGATTTCTCAGAGCCGGCGGCCACCGCCGCGCTCCTGGCCACGGCTCAGAACCGGGTGCGCGATCTGGGCAACCGCCCGGCCAACGACCTGACCCCGGCGACGCTGGCCGAATACGCCGAACAGCTGGCCGCCGAGCATGGGCTGCGAGCCACCGTTCTGGACGAGGCCGAGATCATCGAGATGGGCATGGGCGCGTTTGCCGCGGTCGCCCAGGCCTCGGCGGAGCCGGCCAAGCTGATCCGCCTTGAATACGACGGCTCCGGCGGACAGGCGCCGCTGACCGCGCTGGTGGGCAAGGCGGTCACCTTCGACACCGGCGGTCTGTGGCTGAAGCCGAAGCTGGACATGCACGAGATGAAGTTCGACATGCTCGGGGGCGCCGCCGTGCTGGAGGCCGTCGCCACCCTGGCCGACCTGCAAGCGCCGGTGCGCGTGGTCGGGGTGGTGGGCGCCACCGAGAACATGATCAGCGGCCGGGCCACCCGCCCCGGGGACATCGTCACGGCGCTCGACGGCACGACGATCGAGATCAACAACACCGACGCCGAGGGCCGGCTCGTGCTGGCCGACTGCATCACCTACGCCCGCCGGCAGGGCGCGGCGAGGATCGTCGACATCGCCACGCTGACCGGGGGCGTGATCGCGGCCCTGGGCCGCGCCTACGCAGGCCTGATGAGCAACGACGATGCCCTGGCCGCCGAGACCGAGGAGGCCGGGCGCCGCAGCGGCGAGCTCGTCTGGCGCCTGCCCTTGGGCGAGCGCTACGCCGAGATGGTCAAGGGTCGCTACGCGCAGATCACCAACCTGCCCCTGCCGCGCGAGGCGCTGGCGATCACCGCCGCGGAACTGCTCCATCACTTCGCCGGTGACGTGCCCTGGGCCCATCTGGACATCGCCGGCACCGGCTTTGACAACCAGACGCCCTACCTGGCCGACAAGGGCGCGAGCGGCTGGGGCCTGCGCCTGCTCGTCGAGCTGGCGCGTACGCTCACCAGCTGATGGACTTCGGGCTCTCGGACGAGCATCGGCTGCTGCGCGACACGGTGCGCGATTTCGCCCGCAGCGAGATCGCCCCGGTGGCCGAGGAGCTCGATCGCACTCACGCCTTCCCTTACGAGATCGTCCGGCGGCTGGGGGAGCTCGATCTGATGGGGATCCCGTTCCCCGAGGAATACGGGGGCGGCGGCGGAGACTCCCTGGCCTACGCGCTGGCCGTGGAGGAGCTGACCCGGGTCGACTCCTCGGTGGCGATCACCGTGTGCGCCCACACCTCGCTGGGCACCCAGCCGGTCTACCTGTTCGGCTCCGAGGAGCAGAAGCAGCGGTATCTGCCCCGGCTCTGCCGGGGCGAGATCCTGGGGGCCTTCGGGCTGACCGAGCCGGAGGCCGGCTCCGATGCCGGCAACACCCAGACCCGGGCGGTGCTGCAGGATGGCGAATGGGTGATCAACGGGACCAAGCAGTTCATCACCAACGCCGGGACCGACATCTCAGGGGTCGTGGTGATCACCGCGGTCACGGGCCCCGGCGAGGGCGCCCGCAAAGAGATCTCCAACATCCTGGTCGAGAACGGAACCCCGGGATACGAGCCGGGCCAGCCCTACCGGAAGATGGGCTGGAACGCCTCGGATACCCGCCCGCTGTCGTTCAGCGATTGCCGGGTGCCGGAGGAGAACCTGGTCGGGCCGCGGGGCGCGGGCCTGCCGCAGTTCCTCCACGTGCTGGACATCGGGCGGATCGGCGTGGCGGCGATGGGCGTCGGCCTGGCCCAGGGCGCCCTGGATGAGGCGCTGGCCTACGCCAAGGAGCGCCGGGCCTTCGGCCAGCCGATCTCCCGCTTCCAAGCGATCCAGGTGAAGCTGGCCGATCTGTCGACGGAGATAGAGGCGACCAGGCTGCTGGTCCACAAGGCGGCCTGGCTCAAGGACCGCGGCGAGAACTTCTCGCTGGTGGCCGCCCAGGCGAAGCTGAAGAGTGGGCGGCTGGCCGTGCGGACGGCCGACGAAGCTGTGCAGATCCACGGCGGCTACGGGTACATCGAGGAGTACCCGGTGTGCCGCTTCTACCGGGACGCCAAGGTCCTGACGATCGGTGAGGGCACCGACGAGGTCCTGGAGATGGTGATCGCGCAGGCGCTGGGCGCGTGAGAGGCGGCCTGAGCGATCGCTCAGGCCCGCGCCGGCGAACCCAAAGTCGCCGGCGCGGAGGAACCCGTCGGCTCAGCGATCGCGAGCGTCCAGGATCTCGGTGGCCGCGCTGGCCGGATCGAGCTCGCGCCGCACGACCCGATCGAGCAGCTCCTGGACCGAATCGTCCTGTGCGATCGCGGCCTCCAGCTCGCGGCGCATCCGGTAGGTGGCGATCGCCAGGACCTCGTTGCGGAGGTTGCGGCGCCGCCGCTCGATCAGCGTGCCCTCGCTCTCGATGTAGGCGCGGTGCTCGGCCAGCTTCTCGCGCAACTCCTCCACCCCGTGCCCGCGGGCGGCCTCGGCGCGCAGCACCGGCACCTGCCAGCCCTCGTGCGGACCCAGGGCCAGCACCCCCTTGATCTCGCGCACCATCGTGTCGGTCAGCGGGTGATCGGCCTTGTTGACCACAATCAGGTCGGGGATCTCCATGACGCCTGCCTTGAGCGCCTGGATCGAGTCGCCCGAGCCCGGCATCAGAACCAGCACCACGGTGTCTGCGTGGTCGATGATGTCGACCTCGGCCTGGCCCACGCCGACGGTTTCCAGAAGGACCACGTCGCGGCCCGAGGCGTCCATCAGCAGTGCCGCCTGCAGGGTGGCCTCGCTGAGGCCGCCGAGCGCGCCTCGGGTGGCCATCGAGCGGATGAACACGCCCAGGTCGAGGAAGTGGTCGTTCAGGCGGATCCGGTCGCCGAGCAGGGCACCCTTGGTGAACGGTGAGGACGGATCGATCGACAGCACGGCCACGGAGCGGTCATCCTGGCGCTCGAGCTTGATCAGCGCGGCCAGCAGCGTCGACTTGCCGACTCCGGGGGGCCCGGTGAAGCCGACCACGGTCGCCTGGCCGGTGCGCGGATAGACCTCGCGGACGATCTCCCAGCCGGCCGGATCGTCGTTCTCGACCAGCGTGATCGCGCGGGCCAGCGCCCGACGATCGCCGTCGAGCAGTCGCTGGGCCAGCGAGGATTGTTGGTTTGCGTCGGACTCACCCATCCGGCGAGCATGATGCCGATTACGATTGGCCCGTGCCGCCGAGCGCTGTGCAGAAGGCTCCGGTCAAGCCGAAACTGCAGCGGACCCGGCCCCCACCGCTGCGGGGTGGACCGCTGACATTCCTGAGGTTTGCCCGGGCTCACCACATGCTGGGCTGGCGCTACGCGCCACTGATGGCCCGCTGGCTGTGGCTGAAGCTGCGCTGGCGCGGGCGGCTGCAGACCGACGGACTCTGCTTCATCGGTCCGGGGGTGAAGTTCGAGATCGGGCGCTCGGGCCGGGTGTCGCTCGGGCGCTGGTCGTGGCTCGGGCACGGCTGCAAGATCCGGGTGCACGAGGGCGAGCTGTCGATCGGCGCCAAGTCGGTGCTCGGCCAGGAGTGCACGATCTCCTGCTACCAGCACATCTCGATCGGCCGCGAGTGCATCATCGCCGACCGGGCGATGATGATCGACTTCGATCACGGGATGGTCGAGGTGGAACGCCCGATCCGTGAGCAGGGCATCTACAAGCGCGACGTGCGGATCGGCCACAACGTGTGGATCGGCTACGGTGCCTGCATTCTGCGCGGCGTGACGGTGGGGAACAACGCGGTGATCGGTACGAATGCGGTGGTCACCGGGGACGTGCCCGATGACGCGGTAGTGGGAGGCGTTCCAGCCAAGCTGATCCGCAGGCGAGAGCGACCGCGCAGCTTCCGCTGGGTCGACTGACAAACGTTTGCCCCATTCACCCGCCGAACGGGCGATCCTCAGGCCCGGCAGACGGCCAGGAAATCCAGCGCGCGATCGAGCGGCCCGGCCCGCAAGGCGAAATCGCTCTGGCGGATCGCCGGGGTGAACCAGTCGTAGAAGCGCTGGGTGATGCCCAGGGTGTGGTGCACCCGGTCCCAGCCCGCCTTGAGCGCGTATTCGTGCACCGCCAGCTTGCGGGCGTGGTGCAGGCCGAGGATCTCGACCGAGCCGAACACGCTCGCGCACAGCTGCCTGAACTCTTCGGCTCGGTACTCCTTCAGATGCCATGGGTTACCCGACTTCTGCGCCCCGGACGGGCCGAGCGTGAGCAGGTTCGGGGTGGAGACATAGGCGGTGCCGCCGGGGACGAGGATGTCCCGGAAGTGCCTGAGCACGGCCTGGGGATCCTGCACGTGCTCGATCGTCTGCAGAAACACGACCGAGTCGAATTGCCCGGGCTCGCCGTAGGTCTCGACCAGACCACGCGCGAAGCTGAGGTTCTCACGCCGGTAGCGCAGCCGAGCATGCTCATGCGCCTCGGGATTGGCGTCGAGGCCGACGACGCCGGCCGCTGAAGCCGCCAGGACGCCCGACCCGTAGCCCTCCCCGCAGGCCATGTCCAGCACCCGCTGTCCGGCCACGCGGCGGGCAATCCACTCGTAGATGACCAGGTGGCGGCGATACCAGTAGTTCTCGGCCGGGACGTCGGGCAGCGTGCGCTCGCCGGTCAGGGACAGGGGTGGCACCCCGGGCGGCTGATCCTGCTGGACGTAGGCCTTGGCCGACACGCCGACAGGGTAATGTCATGCGCGGCATGCAGGCGGTGCGCACAGCGGACGAGATCCGTGACGTGAACACTCGCTACCACGATGTGGCCGCCTCCACCTACGACGCCAAGTGGGGAATCGACTTCGGCGGCGTCGGGCAGGCTCAGGTGCTGCGCAAGGTGCGCAAGGTGCTGGGCGGCGAGCTCAACCAGGGCTTTGGCCGGGCCCTAGAGATCGGCGCCGGGACGGGCTATTTCAGCCTCAACCTGATGCAGGCCGGCGTCCTGCGCGAGGTCACCTGCACCGACATCTCACCCGGCATGGTGAGCCGCCTGGGCGAGAATGCGCGGCGCCTCGGGCTCCCGGGCGTGCGGGCAGCCAGAGCCGACGCGGAGGCCCTCCCTTTTCCGGACGCCAGCTTCGACCTGGTGCTCGGCCACGCGGTGTTGCACCACCTCCCGGACCTGGAGCGGGCGTTCGCCGAGTTCCGACGCGTGCTGCGCCCGGGTGGGCGGATCGTGTTCGCCGGCGAGCCCTCGCGGGTGGGTGACCGGATCGCCTCGCTGCCCAAGCGCGCCGCCGGCCTGGTGGCGCCGCTGTGGCGGGCGGCGCTCAGAGCCTCGCCCGCTCCTCCTCCCGCCCCAGGCGATCACTTCCACGCCGAGGATCACGAGCTCGAGCACGTGGTCGACATCCATGCGTTCGTGCCGGGCGACCTGGCCGGGCTGGCCCGGCGAGCCGGGTTCGGCGATGTCAAGGTGCGCGGCGAGGAGCTCTTGGCCAACTGGTTTGGCTGGTTCAACCGCTCGCTCGAGGCCACGGCGGATCCGGACGAGGTGCCGATGGCCTGGAAGCAGTACGCCTTCCATGGCTACCTGTGGCTGCAGCAGGTGGATGAGCGCGCGCTGGAGTCGCGGCTGCCGGCGGCGATTTTCTACAACCTGCTGCTGACCGCGCAGCGCCCATGAAGCGGCCGCCTCGGTCCTAGTGTCCTGAAGCAGATGCCGGATCGGCTGTCCCGCGACTTCCCCCTCTTCCCCCTCGGCCTGGTCGTGCTGCCCAGCGAGCTCGTGCCGCTGCACATCTTCGAGGAGCGCTACAAGACGATGACCGGGGAGTGCCTGGCCCACGAGCAGGAGTTCGGCGTCGTGTGGCTGGCCGACGACGGGCTGCGTGACGTGGGCTGCGCCTGCCACATCGACCGGGTGCTGGAGCAGTTGGAGGACGGGCGGATGAACATCCTCACCCGGGGCACCAGGCCGTTCAGGATCGTGGAGCGCCAGAGCCACCTGCCCTATCCGGCCGGGGTGATCGAGTTCCTGGCCGACCGCGAGGAGCAGGTCGAGTCCGAGCTGATCGCGCAAGCGCGCGCTGCCTACGCCGACTTGGTCCGCCGGGCCACCGACCGGGAGCCGCAGGAGGAGGAGCTCATCGACATGGGCGCCTACGAGATGGCCGCCACGGTCGACTTCGGGTTGGACGCCAAGCAGGGCCTCCTGGATCTGCGCTCCGAGAACGCCCGGCTGCGGCTGGTCGCGCGCCTGTTCCGGGCGGCGATCAAGCGGCTCGACTTCGTCGACCGGGCCCAGACCAGAGCGCGGTCAAACGGCAAGGTGCGGTTTGGCTAGCGACCGCCGAAGCTACGCGTTGTAGATCACCATCGCCAGGCCGAACACCACGCAGTAGATCCCGAACGGAATCAGGTTGGCCCGCTTGAAGTAGCGGGTCAGGAAATGCACGGTGAATACGGCCACGACGGCGGCAAAGACGAGGGCGATCAGCGAGGCGACGCGCAGCTGGTGGGCCTGAGCGGCGGTGGCATACCCGTTACCCAGATGAATCTTTCCGGTGAGATCGCTGTACTTGAGCAGGCCCGCGGCCAGGATCGGGGGCGTGGCCAGCAGGAACCCGAACCGGGCGGCGTCCTCGTTGTCCAGGCCGCGCAGCAGGCCGCCAGTCATGACGATTCCGTCGCGGCTGATGCCGGCGATCAGGGCCAGGGTCTGGAAGGTGCCGATCACCGCCGACTCGCGGTACTCCAGGGTGTCCAGGCGCCGGCTCGCCCCGTCGCCCTTGGTGCCCTCGCGCTCGGCCAGGGCCAGCACATCGGCCCGGCGACGCAGCCGCTCGGCGGACAGCAGGATGAATCCGTTGACGACCAGGAAGATGGAGGCGAACAGGGGCTTGGCCAGCGCCACGCGGACCGTATGCTCGAGAAGCAGGCCGAGGATCCCGACCGGGATCGTGGCGATCACGATCAGCCAGGCCAGCCGCTCGGTGGAGGTCTCCACCGACCAGCGCCGCAGCCGGATCATCCGCCACAGTGACACGAAGAACGCCCGGATCACGTCGATCCAGGTCCGCCAGAAGTAGATCAGCAGCCCGATGGCGCTGCCCACATGCAGCGTGACCACAACGGCCAGCCAGGGTGACTCCGGCTGGGACTGCCAGGCGACGATGTTGTGCCACCCGAACAGGTTGGGGAAGATCACCGTGTGCCCCAGGCTGGAGATCGGGAACAGCTCGGTGATCCCCTGGAGGATCCCCAGGACGACCGCCTGGAAGGTGGTGATCAGCTGGGCGGCGCCTACTGCGAGCACAAGGTCGCGAACAGTAGCGAGACGACTTGACGGTCGCCTGCAGATCCGCTCCGCGATGAGAGCATTCAAACCGGGGGCTTAGGAACCCCTGAAGCGGCGGCCGCTGTCAGCTCTCCACGACCACCGCCGCGCCACCCCGTCGCGGATCCCCTCCGCCCCAGAATCCGCCCTCGGCATCCCGCTCCACCGCCTGTACGCCCCCAAAGAACAGGTTCCGGGCCCGGAAGGCCGCGTGCCCGTAGCGGGACCGATCGATCCCGTCCACGTCGATTCCCGGCTCGGTGTAGACGATCCCGTCCTCGTAGTGGATCCGGGGCGCTTCGACGGCGTCCCCGGCCCGCATCCCGCCGTCGATCACCCTGACGATCGTCTGCAGGATCGCCGAGCGGATCCGGTTTGAGCCGGCGCTGCCCAGCACCAGCTCCGGTCGACCATCTCGCAGCACCACGGTGGGGGCCATCATGCTGGGCAGCCGCCGTCCCGGCGGGTGGCGATGGAACCCCAGCGGGTTGAGATCCTGCTCGCCCAGCATGTTGTTGAGGTGCAGCCCGGTGCCCGGGACGACCACCCCCGAGCAGGCGCCGTTGCTGGAGGTGACCGAGCAGGCCATGCCCGCCCGATCGAGCACCGCCACATGCGTGGTCGACCCGAGGCGTCCGCCTCCCTGGGCAAGAAAGCGCTGGGCAAACCCGGGATCCCCGAGGCTCTCCAGGAACTCCGGCGTCCGGGCCGACTGGCTGCGCTCCATGGCCTCCACGATCGCCTCCAGCGAGGCTGGCCCGGGCCGGCGCTCCAGCAGGCCCAGCGCGTAGGCGATCAGGATCCCGCCCGCCGAGGGCGGAGGGTTGGTCAGCACCTGGCGCCCGCGGTAGGCGACCCGCACGGGCTCACGGTCGATCAGCCGGTAGGCGGCCAGATCCTCGGCCGACACGAGCCCGCCGCGCTCCCCGAGCCAGTCCGTCACGCGGCGGGCGATCTCGCCGGTGTAGAAGGGTTCGGCCCCCTCCTCACCCAGCTGCTCCAGGGCATCGGCCACGCCGGGCTGGCGAACCGTGTCGCCGGCTGTCAGGAGCTCGCCCCCCGGGGCGAAGATCGCCGCCGATTCCGGAGTGGAGGTGATCAGGCCGGCCAGGATCTCCACCACGTAGGCCTGCTCGGGGTTGAGCGGGGCTCCCCGGCGAGCCAGGTCAGCGGCCGGCCCCACCAGCTCGCTCAGGGCCATCCGCCCGAACCGCGAGCTGGCCTCCGCCACCCCCAGGGGCATCCCGTAGGTCCCCACCGAGGCGGCCCCCACGTTGAACACCTGGACGGCATCCCCAAAGGACACCGGCACCGGGATCAGCTCGGCCCGCGGGCGGGCCGCCGATGCGCTCCCGCCCGGCCCGGACGGACCGAACGCACCCCGCCCCGGCGCCTCGACGAAGAAGTCCAGTAGCACGGGCTGGCCACCGTCGGCCGGCACGACCAGCATGTAGCCGCCCGCTCCCAGACCGGTGAGCAGCGGCTCGCAGGTGAACGCGGTGAGCAGCGCCGCCAGCGCCGCATCCACCGCGTTGCCGCCCGCCCGTAGTGTGTCGGCGCCCGCCTGGGCGCTCAGCTCATGGCCCGCGGCGACGACGCCCAGCTGCTCTGGCAGCCCTATCTCCTGGGGATGAATTCTGGGACGTCGAGCTCGGTCGAGGAGAAGCGCTCGCGCCGAGAGACGCGTGGCTCGCCGGCCGGCTCACGGAGCTCGCGGCGTTCGGCGCGATCGCGCTCGCCCGGGCGGTCACGCTCGGACCAGTCCCGCTCCGAGCTCCGCGACCGTTCCCCGGCCGCCCCAGCCGCCCGCCACCCTGGCGGCGAGGAGTGGCCCGCCTGGCCCGGCGCGTTGACGTCCCGGGCCGAGTAGCGCGAGTTCCCGTACCCCGTGGCCACCACGGTCACCCACACCTGACCGTCGGTCAGCTTCTCGTCGAGCATCGCCCCGAAGATGATGTTGGCGTCCGGATGCGCCGCGTCGGCCACCGCCCGGGCGGCTTCGTTGACCTCCCACAGAGACAGATCCGGACCGCCAGTGATCGACAGCAGGATCGAGCGGGCGCCGTCCATGCTGGTCTCCAGCAGCGGCGAAGCCACGGCCGCCTCCGCGGCATCGATGGCCCGGCGCTCGCCGGTGCCCATGCCGATCCCCAGCAGCGCGTTCCCGGCGTTGGACATGATCGTCCGCACGTCCGCGAAGTCCAGGTTGATCAGCCCGGGCAGGGTGACCAGGTCAGAGACGCCCTGCACGCCCTGGCGCAGCACGTCGTCGGCCACGCGGAACGCGTCCACCATCGAGGTGTTGCGATCAAGCACCGTGAGCAGGCGATTGTTGGGGACGACGATCAGCGTGTCGACCTCTTCGGCCAGTGCGGCGATGCCCGCCTCGGCCTGCGCGCTCCGGCGCGAACCCTCGAACTGGAAGGGACGGGTGACGATGCCCACCGTCAGCGCGCCGAGCTCCCGGGCGATCTGGGCCACCACCGGAGCGGCGCCCGTGCCGGTGCCGCCACCGGCGCCGGCCGCGATGAAGACCATGTCCGATCCGCGCAGCAGCGCCTTGATCCGGTCGTACTCCTCGCGGGCGGCCTGCCTGCCCAGCTCCGGGTTCGACCCGGAGCCCAGCCCGCGGGTCACGGAGTCGCCGATGTGCAGCGTCTCGGCCGCGGCGCACTGCTGGAGTGACTGCAGGTCGGTGTTGATGGCCACGAAGTCGACGCCCTCGATCTCGGCCTCGATCATCCGGTTCACGGCGTTGACGCCCGCTCCGCCCACTCCGATCACCCGGATCACCGGGCTGCCGACCGGACGCGGCGGCGCGAACGCGTCGCTCAGCCGTTCGCTGCGCGCGTACGCATCCTCGGCGGCCGACGTCGCGGGAGCGGAGGGCTTGGCGGCCGGTGCCGGCCGATCCATCAGGTTGTGCGGGATGTCCGCCGAGAAGGCGTGGCGCAGCCGCTCCTGCGGAGACGGAATGTGCGGCGGCTCGACCTCGTCGAGCGCCGGCCGGCTGGCCGTCGGGGCCGGAGTCGCGCGCTTGGCCCGGGGCGCGGCCTGGGCCCGGGGCGCGGGCGATTCGGGCTTGGCCGCGGCCGGCGGCTGCTCCTTGCGCTTGCGCGCCGGCTTCTCGGCCGGCACCTCAGGAGCCGGAGTGACGTCCTCAGCCGTCTTGCGGAACAGCGCGGCGAGTGGTCCCTCGCGCATGCTCGCACGCTTAGGGTTTGGCATTTGAGAGGACCTCCTTCGCGAGCTGCCGGTAAGCATGAGCGGCCAGACCGTCAGGATCATATTTGAGTACCGACATGCCCTTCACAGGAGCCTCCGCAAATCGCACCGTCTTGCGGATCCTAGAGGCGAACACACGATCGCCGAAGTTCTCCTCCAGCAGCTCGATGGCCTCCTTGGCGTGAAGGGTGCGCGTGTCCATCATCGTCGGCAGGATCCCCTCTATCTCCACCCCTGGATTGAGGTTCTCGCGAATCATCGCCAGGGTGTTCTGCAACTGGATGAGCCCGCGCATCGACAGATATTCGCATTGCACGGGGACGATCACCTTGTGCGCGGCCGTCAGCGCGTTGATCGTCAACAGGCCCAGGCTCGGCGGGGTGTCGATGAACACGAAGTCGTAGTCCTCGTCCACCTCCTTCAGAGCCCGCTCCAGCGAGCGCTCGCGGCCGATCATCGTCGACATGGCGATCTCGGCGCCGGCCAGGTCGATCGATGAGCAGGCGACGTCGATCTCCCGCTTGCGGATCACCTCGCGAATCGACAGTCGATGCACGAGCACGTCGTACATCGACTTCTCCAGTCCGTCGGGATCGATTCCCTGCGACATGGTCAGGTTGCCCTGCGGATCCATGTCACAGCAGAGCACGCGGTGGCCCTCCTCGGCGAAAGCCACGGCAAGATTGAGTGCGGTGGTGGTCTTGGCGACGCCGCCCTTCTGGTTGGCGAACGCGATCACCTTGGCGGTGGCCGTCACGGGATGAGCTCCGGTTCAGTCGAGGAACACATTCGGGCCTGTATTCGCACGCCCGGCGGTGATTCCTTCTGATCTGACCCGATTGCACTCCGGGCGAGTGTTGGCAGGCGCGCACCACTCGGACAGGCGCGCGCCGAGCCGCCGCTATGTTTCCCGAGCGGTGGATTACCTGCTGCAGCGACGCCTGATCTTCGTGACCGGCAAGGGCGGCGTCGGCAAGTCGACCGTGGCCATCTCGCTCGGCCTGGTGGCCGCGCGCCGCGGCCTGCGCACGATCGTGGCCGAGCTGTCAGGCCACGACCGCTTACAGGCCCTGTTCGAGCCCCCGGCCCAGAACGGCGGCAGTGGCCGGCCGGGCGCCGAGCACCCCTACGAGGAGGTCGAGCTCGCCCCGGACCTGTTCGCGATCTCGATCGACCCCCAGCACGCGATGGAGGAGTACCTGCGCGTGAAGACCGGCCCGCTGGGCCAGGCCGTCGGCTCCACGAAGCTCTTCCAGGCCTTCGCCATGGCCACTCCCGGCATGCGCGAGCTGCTCAGCATCGGCAAGGTGTGGGAGCTGGCCCAGTTCGAGCGCCGCACGCGGGACGCCGAACCCTACGACCTGGTGATAGTCGACGCCCCGGCCACCGGTCACGGAGCGGGGATCCTCCGCACCCCGCGCACGTTCGCCGAGATCGCCCGCGTGGGCCCGATCGCCCACCAGAGCGGTCAGATCGCCCGCACGATCGCCGACCGCTCATTCACCGGCGTGATCGCCGTGAGCACCCCCGAGGAGATGCCCGTCAACGAGACCATCGGGCTGCACGAGACGCTGCTGCGTGACGAGCTCGACCTCGACGCGGTGATCGTCAACGCCCGCTACCCCGAACTGATCGCCGCCGCCGACACGCCCGTCCTGCAAAAGGGCCTGGACGCTGACCCCGGCCCCGTGATCCGCGCCGCGTTGCGCGCCGCCGTGTCCAGGCAGGCCCGTGCCAGCGCCCAGGCCGCGCAGCAGCAGCGCCTCCAGGAGGCCTTCCCGGACCGCGTGCTCACCCTCCCCTATCTGTTCGCCCCCGAGATCGGACTCGCCGAGCTGGAGGAGCTGGCCGACAACCTCGAGGCCAGCCTGGCATGAACATCCCTGAGCTCCTGGACGGCAAGCGGGTGTGCGTGTGCGCCGGCGCGGGCGGTGTGGGTAAGACGACCACCTCGGCGGTCATCGCGCTGGGCATGGCCGCCCGCGGACTGCGCGTGGCCGTGGTCACGATCGACCCCGCCCGCCGGCTGGCCAACGCGCTCGGGCTCGAGGAGCTGGAGAACGAGCCCCGCCAGGTGTCCCCCGAGCGTCTTGCGGCCCACGGGCTGGAAGTTCAGGGAGAGCTGTGGGCGATGATGCTCGATCCCAAGCGCACCTTCGACGAGCTGATCGACCGCCTGGCCTCCACGCCCCAGCGCGCCGCCGAGGTCAAGGCCAACCGTGTCTACCAGGAGCTGTCCACCGCGGTCTCGGGCTCCCAGGAGTTCACGGCCGTCTCCAAGCTGTATGAGCTGGCCCGCGAGCAGGACTTCGACCTGCTGGTCCTGGACACCCCGCCGTCGCGCAGCGCGCTTGACTTCTTCGAGGCCCCCGGCCGGCTCACCTCGTTCCTGGAGGGCCGGGCCCTGAAGGCGTTCCTGCGCCCGACCAGTCTGGGCATGCGGGTGCTGGGCGCGGGCGCGGCGCCGCTGCTGGGCGGCCTGCGCAGGATCACCGGGATCGACCTGGTGTCCGACCTGTCGACGTTCTTCGGCCTGCTGGGCGACATGACCGAGAACTTCAGCGCCCGTGCCCGCGAGGTGGAGTCGCTGTTGCACGCCCCCGAAACCGCCTTCCTGCTCGTCACCTCGGCTCAGCGCGAGCCGATCGACGAGGGGATCTGGTTCCGCCGGACCCTGCAGTCGAGCGGGCTTCCCTTCTGCGGCGTGGTGGTCAATCGCTTCCATCACGACCTGGGCGACGCCACCGACCCCGAAGCGCTGCGGGCCGAGCTGGCGAACCTGCTCGACCCCGAGCTGGCCGCGCAGGTGGCCGCCAACTGGAGCGACTACCACGTGCTGGCCGCCCGCGACGCCGCCAACGTCGAGCGGTTGGCCGCCGAGCTGGAGGGCGAGCCGCTGCTGCTGGTGCCCCAGCTGGACGACGACGTCCACGACGTCAGCGGGCTGGTCCGGGTACACCGCTACCTGTTTGCCTCAGATGACGAGCGGGCCAGGCTGATTGAGGACGTGGTGGCCTGACGCCAGGCCTCCCAGCCCAGTAGGACCCGCTGCCACTCCTCCCGCCCCGCGACCCCGCTCAGCTCGACCGTCCCCTCGTGCAGGAGCTCCCACACGGTCAGCTCGGCCAGGCTCAGCCGCTGGCTGGGCCGCGCCTCGGGGAGCAGTTGGTCGGCCATCTCCACCACCTCGGCCAGCGTCTGCGGGCCGGCGGTGAGCCGCCCCAGCACGCGCTCCTTGAGCCGGTCGACCTCGGCCGGGCGCTCGACCCGGGCCGGCGCGGCGCTCAGCATCTGCTCGGTCACCTCGGTGCCGCTGCGCATCACGTTCTGCCAGCCCCGCCCCATGCCGATCTCCTCGGGCCCCAGCGCCCGCCCCTCGTAGATCGTCAGCCTGGTCTTGTCGGGCTCCCATTCCCGCTCGTCGTAGGTGACCGTCTGCCCGGCCCGCAGCGGCGCCAGGAACCGCTGGCTCAGCTCCTCGGCGGTCAGATTGAAGGCCCGCGAGGTGTTGGGTCGCTGCTTGAGCTCGACGTGGAACACCAGGGCAGGTTAAGCGGTTTCTCCGGTGGGGGTGACTTGTGGAGCCGGACGACTCCCTGAGCTCAACCGGTCGTCGCAACGCGGTGTGGTCGGTGACTCTAAGGGTTGGAAGTGACGACTCGGCTTGCCTAGGTGATGCGGCTGTCGTCGTGGAGGCTCGCCCGGAGGGCGGGCCGGAACGGCGATAGCCGCGCGCGACCGTCACACACCCCCTCGGGGCGCCGGTCCGGTAGTCGTCACGCGTAGATGTTGCAGGCGGCGGTCAGGCCGCGGCGGTCAAGTACTCGGTGAGCGCCTCAGCGGGTGTCCTCCACCCGAGTGTCTTGCGTGGTCGATCGTTCAAGGCCGCCGCGACTGCCGCGAGCTCCTCGGCACTGTGGCGGGCGAGGTCGGTGCCTCTGGGGAAGTACTGGCGCAGCAGCCCGTTGGTGTTCTCGTTCGTGCCGCGCTGCCACGGGCTTCGTGGATCACAGAAGTAGATCTGCAGGCCGGTATCGAGCCGGAGTTGGACGTGCTGGGCCATCTCGATCCCCTGGTCCCAGGTCAAGGACCGCCGTAGCTGTTCGGGAAGAGTCCCGATCGTGTCGGCGATCGCATTACGAACCGCGCCGGCCCCGGCACCCGTGATCGGCGGGCCGGCCTTCACTCTTGGGCTGTTGTGACCTTCGATCGGTGGGAGATGCAACAGCATCGTGAACCGGCTTGAGCGCTCGACCAGAGTCCCGATCGCCGAGCGGTCCACACCGAGGATCAGATCGCCTTCCCAATGACCCGGCACGGCACGGTCAGCAACTTCAGCCGGCCGCTCGCTGATCAACAGCTCGTCAGTCACGAAGCTCCTGTTGCCCCTCGAGGTCCTGTTTCTGGGAACTCGCAGCGCCCGACCTGTCCGAAGACAAGCGGTCAGTTCCCGGCGCAGCGCTCCGCGGCCCTGCACATAGAGCGACTGATAGATCGCCTCATGGGAAACACGCATCGACTCATCATCGGGGAAGTCAACTCGGAGGCGCCCAGAGATCTGCTCCGGACTCCAGCACTGTCCCCAACGCCGGTCCTTTCGCGGTCCCTGACGCCGCCCACGCCATGCGAAATCTGGACCCGCGACGCTCCCATCAGGCCGCTGCACCATCCCAGAAAGCCGGGCCTGCACATAGACCCGCAGCTCCGCATTCACCGCGAGCTTCGCCGGCTTGGGACGTTGAGCGCGACGCTCAGCATGCCTCTGGGCGGTCGAGGCTCGATATTCAACGCGGCCACGTCCGATCGCCGCGTTGCGTTGCAACTCTCGGGAGATCGTCGACGGTGATCGACCGAGCCGACGCGCGATCTCTCGGACCCCGGAACCACCGGCGAGCAGGACCGCGATCTCCTCCCGCTCGGTGAAGGACAGATAACGCCCAGACACCGGCGCGAGAGTGAGAGGCGGCATACCGCCACCCTTGCGAAACCACCGGACACCAATACTCGGCAACACACCCGCCTCGACCGCAGCCTTTTCGCTTGATGCGCCTCGAGCGATCGCTTCCCAGAACCGGAGCCGATGCTCCCTTCGCCCCGCAGGCGGATGTCCACCCCAACGCGTTCCGGCTGCAGCGGCACGATTCCACGCCCGGTTTCTCCTCGGCATAACAACTCCTCAACGTCAGGCGTTGCGACAACC
>Ga0182024_10010253_pt1 | contig 19146 bp, 19 predicted proteins | sample P32metaG_FD_120480 | JGI IMG/M metagenome (GOLD analysis project Ga0182024, IMG submission 120480) | Permafrost microbial communities from Stordalen Mire, Sweden - P3-2 metaG (Illumina Assembly) | ecosystem: Environmental > Terrestrial > Soil > Wetlands > Permafrost | place: Sweden: Stordalen... | reverse complement strand
GGCGTGCCTCTCGGCTGAGGCCTCTGCTCACCTACGCCCTGCCCGTTGTTTCGGTCCAGGCACTTGTCGAGATGGCCCACTCCTACATCGGACTCGCCGACCCCGGCGGCGCCGCAGCGGCTCTCATGCAAGTCCACGACATCCTCCAGCAAAGGCCAGATCTCGGCGACCTCCCTCGGCGAGCCGCCCAGCTAGAGACCAGGCTCGCCATGATCAAGGCCGGGGCCGTCGGTGCGTCGTCGCTGACTGCGGCCGAAATGCGCCTCCTGCCGCTCCTGTCCACCCATCTCTCGTTCCGGGAGATGGGCGAGCGGCTATTTGTTTCCTCCCACACGGTCAAGACACAGGCGTATTCCGTGTACCGGAAGCTCGGGGTCTCGTCACGCAGTAAGGCGGTCGCCCGCGTGCACGAACTCGGCCTGGATCCTGCCTAGGGCCCCTTGGGCAGGGATTGGTGACATCAGATCAACTCGAGCTGCTGGGCTCGGCGCACTGCCTCACTGCGGTGAGTCGCGGCAAGCTTGCGGAAGATGCTTTTGAGGTGCGTCTTGACGGTGTTGATCGAGATGTACATCTCACTGGCCACCTCAGCGGTATCGAGCATGTCTGAGACATGTCGCAGAACTTCCCGTTCGCGCTCGGTGAGAGGCTCGACCACCACAATCGCGGGCTGATCTCGGGCTGGGACGTTCAGGGAAGCAGGGAGCTGATAGCGGCGCAGGGCCGGGGCCAGCAGGTGCTGGTAGCTGCGGGCCAGTTCAGGGTCACGTTCTAGTGCCGGCTTAATCCATCCGCGCTCCAGGACGAACGGCAGCCTAAGCTGCTCACGCTCCGCCAGGCGCAACGCGGACGCAAGTGAACGGTGACCTCGCGCGCGGTTACCGCTGTTGTAGCTGAGCTGTGCGTCAACCAGCCACGCTTGCAACCGCACTTGCTCGGCCGCCCCATGGTGGGCTGCCAGCACCGGGGAAAGCGCGCGCCTCGCGTTGCTGGTATCTCCGGCAGCCGCCCAGGCACGCGCGTGCACGATGGCCGCCTCCAGCGAGCTATCGGGGTCAATCCGCTCGGCTATGGCTAGCGCGGCCTGGACGTGCCCAGCGGCAAGGCATGCCTGCGCCTCGACCTGGGTCAGCTTCTGCTCAAGCCAATCCGGGACACGCCAGCCGGACCGTGCCTTGGCCACGAACTGCGCGGTGACGTCTGCGCGTCCCCCGGCGAGGCCAGCACGTGCGGCTACCAGCCATGCCACCGTCCCGATCAGCTTGTCCGGGCTTGCGCCAAGGGCGGCGTCCGCTTGCTTAAGAAGACTCCGTGTCTCGCGCATCTCATTGCGCTCCAGGTGTACCAAGGCCATTGCGACGGCAGCCGAAGGGGTCGACCACTTGACAGGCGGATGCAGCTCGCCGGCCGTGACGGGCACTGCCGCCTGGGCAGCCAGCTCTGCAGCGCGGCAAAGCCCGCCACGCAAACCCTCCGCCAGCGCAAGATAACCGAGGCACGCGGCTTGCTCGTGCTCCGCACCCGGCGCCGACGCGGCCGCCACCCCCGAATCAAGGACACGGACCGCCTCGTCAAGGTGGCCCGACCACAGCTCAACCACCCCGCGGGCGACCAGCCGGTGGGCGCGTATCCCAGGATGCCGGGCGAGCATCTCACCCGGGATTATGCTGACCAGCGCCTCTGCGCGGCCCACGGTCGCCACAAGTGCGGGGAGATCGCCGGTCTGCCGGGAGACGGCCAGACGGAGCATCGCGGCGGCCAGGCGGCCCGGGATCTCCTGTTCGGCGGGAAGACTCACGAGGATGGATTCCGCGGTAGTCAGCGCGGCGACACACGATTCGCGCTCGCCCCTGGCCAGCGACGCCGCAGCAGAGACCAGATACGAGTGGGGCTCGTCCCAGACTTCGCTGTGCGGCATGCTCAAGAACTCGCCAGCCAGGGACTGGCCACGCTCCGGCCCCATGATCTCGGTGATCGCCAGGCCGTTGATGACCATTCTGGCGGCCAGCGGCCAGTCGCCCGCTTTGGCGGCGTGCCGCACCGCGTGGATGAGCGAGCCGTTCTGCTCACAGAGGCGGGCGGCCCTGCGATGCAGATCGGGCATCCGTTCCGGGTACTTGAGCCTCAGCTTGAGACGCAGTACCTCTGCAAACAATGGGTGGTAGCGGTACCACCCAGATCCGATGGGCTGCACAAACGTGTTCGCGCGCGCCAAAGCTGGCAAGAATCCCGCTGCGTGCCCGTTGCCTACCAGTTCGCTGGCGGCCTCGGGGCTGACCTGGTCCAGGATGCTCGTGCTGAGCAAGACTTCCTGGACCTCAGGCGGCTGGCTGTTGAGAACCTCCTCCACCAGGTAGCCAGTCAGGGCACTGTCCTCAGTGATCAGCTCCTTGACGAACTGGTCAGGGTCGGGGTGGGTGTCCATGGAGATCGCCGCCAGGCGAAGCCCGGCCGCCCAGCCTTCAGTCCGCCGCGTGAGGCACTCGAGTGAGTCGCTCGAAATCGTGCCGCGGTGCTGGGCCATGAGCAGGCCGGCTTCGGCGATGTTGAAGGCGAGGTCGCTGGCCCGGATCTCGGCCAACTCGCCTGCCAGCCGGTAACGGTACAGCCGCAGCGGCGGATCCGTCCGCGAGGAGACCACGATGCGCAGGCCGGGTCCCACGTTCCGCAGCACGAAATCGAGTCCTTTCAGTACCCCCGGCTCGGTTAGCACATGGAAGTCATCGAGGACCAGGATCACCGGTAGGTCCCGGCCAGCCAGGGCTGACACAAGCCATAGCAAGAACACGTGATCGGTTGCTTGCTCCTGAGTGTCGGCCGACAGCGCCTCCGGAATGACAGTGCCGGAACGACGCAGGGCCGCGACCACGTAGGACCAGAAGGACTCCGGGCGGTTGTCGTAGCGGTCCAGAGCGACCCAGGCCACAGGCCTGTTCTCCGCTGCCGCCCACAACGTCAGAGCCATCGTTTTGCCTGTCCCGGGGGGGCCTGTGACAACAGTCAGCGGGTTCCACCGTGTACCCCCGGCCAGCAATTCGGAGATCCGCGGGCGCTGCACGGCGAAGCCCGGCACATCTGGCACTGTGATCTTGGATGCCAGGATCGGATCGGCAACGGCTGGCCCGGCACCGGTCGCCGCTTGTTTGGCCACATGGGTCACCATTGGAACCTCGCCCCCCCAGCTACCGACCTGATGGTTGGCCGCCATTGGAGATCACCCGCCAGGGACGCCGGCCACCGTGTCCGGCTGCAGCGGAGATCTCGCTCGCACCACCTACAGAACGACAGCCGTGCGCCCTCGCGCATCCCACGATTGGTATGAAATGGGAATTGGAGCAGATCAGAGCAGATGCCGCCCGGCATCGCCTGCCCGATCGACGCCACCAAACTCAGCCTCACCGGGATCCAGTTCGGCCAGGCGGTCGTCGCCCTCCTCGCCGTGCTGGCCATCACCAGCGAGTACAGCATCGGCATGATCCGCACCACCCTCACCGCGATGCCGCGCCGCACCGCCGTACTGGCTACCAAGGCCGCCATCCTCACCGGGCTGGTGCTGGCGGCCGACGCCATCGCCGTGCTCGCCGCCGGGGCAGCCGCGGCACTGCTGGCGGGCGGACTGCTGCAGCGGCTGCGCGACGCATAACTGGCTGATATGGGTGCCGGGAATGGGACGGCGATGGCCAGCCCGGCGTCTTGGGGTGTATCTAGCACCACCTGAGGTTCGGGTACCTAGCGTTACTGCCGGCCGGCCACACGTGCGACACACTGAAAGGAGACTGGCCATGCAGAACGGAGAGCGGCCGTGAACAGGCAGCCTCTGAGGGGCGCCTCCACACGGAAGGGCTACATCAGATGGTCACGCGCAGACGGATCATTGACATGGCGGAACGGATAGCCGACAGGTTGCTCACTGCCTTCTTCGAGGTGCGCATGGCAGCGGGCAAAGCAGTGAGCCGTCGTTCCCTGCGGCCTGCCGCCCTGGTAGCCGCGGCCGCCCTGCTGACCGCGGTCCTGGTGCCGATGGCCGCCTCGGCCTCGGCGCCTGGGGCGGCCACGTTGCCGGTTCCGATGCTGCACTGGCGCGCCTGCGACAACGGGTTCCAGTGCGCCACCGCCCGGACGCCCCTGAACTATCGGGACCCGCGCGGCGCGACGATCAGCATCGCGCTGGTCAGGCACCTGGCGACCGACCCCGCGCGCCGGCTCGGCTCGCTGTTCTTCAACGGCGGCGGACCCAACGAGCAGATCGAGAGCTTCGTGGCCGGCTTCGGGCAGTTCCCTGCCGCGATCCGGGCTCGGTACGACATCATCACGTTCGATCCCCGCGGCTTCGGCTACAGCACCGCGGTGCGCTGCTTCCCGACCACAGCGGCGGAGAATCAGTTCCTCGCCGGGCTTCCGCCGTTTCCTGTCGGCGCCCGGCAGGACGCGGCATGGGAGCAGACCTGGGCCCGGTTCGACGCGCGATGCGCGGGGCGGGGCGGCAGCCTGCTGGACCATGACACCACTGCCGACGTGGCCCGTGACATGAACCTGCTGCGCGAGGCTGTCGCCGCCCCGGTGCTGAACTACATCGGCTTGTCCTATGGCACCGGACTCGGCGCCACCTACGCCAACCTGTTCCCCTCCACGACCGGGCACATGATCCTGGACGGCAACCTCAACCCGGCGGCCTGGACCCACGCGGAAGGCGGGCTGCCCATCTGGCTGCGCCTGCACTCAGACCAGGGGCTCGCGGCATCGATGCAAGCATTTCTTGACCTGTGTGGCGAGACGACCACATCGGCGTGCGCGTTCTCCGCGGAAACCCCGGCCGCGACTCGCGCCAAGTGGGACACGCTGCTGCGACGCCTGCACCGGCATCCGGTGACTATCGATACCCCGCCGCAGACCTACACCTATGCCGACGCGGTGGTCGCCGTGTCGCTGGGCACTGTGAGCCAGTGGCAGTCCGGCGCCAGCCTGCTGCAGCAACTATGGGCTGCCTCGACCGCCGACCGCCCGTCAGCCGCGGCCGGCCCGGTCACTCGTGGCCAGGCCACCCCGCCCGCCAGCGCCGCGGCGGCGCCGCCCGTCTACACCGGCGTGGAGCAGACGCTCGCCGTGCTCTGCTCAGACAGCCCGAACCCGCGCGACCCGAGCGCCTACCCGCCCGCCGCCCGGCGAGCCGGCGCCCGGTCGGGCGCCTTCGGCCTGTGGCAAGCGTGGGACAACGAGGCATGCGCAGACTGGCCGGGCGCTGCGGCCGAGGACCGCTACGCAGGTCCGTGGAACAGGCCCACGGCCAGCACCATCCTGGTCCTCGGCAACACCGGCGACCCGGTCCTGCCCTACCAGGATTCGGTGGCAATGTCCCGGGACCTAGCCCACGCCCGGCTGCTGACCGTCGACGGGTACGGGCACACCGAGGCCAGCAACCCGAGCACCTGCGCCACAGACGACGAGATCCGCTACCTGCTGACCGGCGCCCTCCCCCCGCCACGAACTGTCTGCAAGCAGAATGTCACCCCATTCCCAGGATGACGACCACGCGAAGGCGGGCTGTTAAGGGAGATCATCTCGACATAGCCGAGCTTTGGCCAGCCCAGAAACCCCTGTCCAGCTCGCTTGGAAGCGGTTCAGGCACGGTCACACCAGGTGCGTTCTCCCAAATTCCTCCCAAATGATCTGGAGGAACAGCGGATCCGGCGGTTGTTCGAATCAGTTCCCGTGCCTGCGCCGTCAGCCATGAGCGCGCGGCGATCAGCTAGCCCGCTGCGCTCTGCGGCGGCGTCATGCCCAGGGATGACTGCTCGCTGACGGGGGCGGCGGGGTTCGTGGTGAGGGTTTTCTCGGCGGCGTCGACGACGCCGAGGTCTGCGCGGATGTGCAGTTCGGCTGCGGTGATGAGCAGTGATTCGACGGCTGTGGCGGGGGTGGTGGCGCGAGCCTCGGCGAGGGCGTGCAGTTGCCGCAGCAGGTGGGCCCGCTGTCCGCTGAGCACGGCGGGGAGCGTGGCGGGGTCCGCGGAGCGGACGGCGGCCATGACCTTGAGGAAGAAGTCGTCGCGGTAGCCGCGGGCGGGGATGGCTGGCTCTGCGAGCCAGCGGTCGAGTTCGGCGCGGCCAGCCGGGGTCAGGCGGTGCACGACGCGGTCGGGCTTGATCTGCTGCGGCTGCCGCTGGGAGTCGATCAGGCCGTCCCGGGCAAGCCGGTCGAGGATCTGGTAGATGTGGCCGATGTTCAGCCCACCCCACTGGTCGCCGACGGCCAGATCAAAGCTGATTTTCAGCTCGTAGCCGTGAGCAGGCTTGGCCGACAGCAGGGCCAGTACCGCGTGGTGCAGGGGCATGCGCCTTCCGCCTTGCCTTGCTGCTAGGTAAAGATGTGACGTCGGCTCTTGCCTAGTCGCTAGGTAAGGAGTGAGCATAGTCGCAGCCCCCGGCCGGTACCAGCCCCCCGGGGACGGGCACGGGCAAGCGAGGGGTGCGCTGATGGGCAGGCTCGCCTGGTGGCAAGCGCGGTTCCGCCCTGCCCGGACGCTGGCGCTGATCGCCGGGGTGCTGGTCGCGGCAGCCGCGTTCACCGTGCTCACCGCGGCGTCGCGGACCGCGCAACTGCGCACGACCGGCACCGTGTCGGCGAACTTCCAGCCCGCCTACGACATCCTGGTCCGGCCGAAGGGGGCCAGGACCGCGCAGGAGAAGCAGACCGGCACCGTGCAGCCCGACTTCCTGTCGGGCATCTACGGCGGGATCACGATGGCGCAGTACCACCGGATCCAGCAGATCCCGGGGGTCCAGGTCGCCGCGCCGATAGCGATGGTCGGCTACGCGCAGCTCAATGCCCTGACATTCGAGCCGGTGCCCCCTGCCGCGCTAGGCCGGTCCGGCTCCCGCCTGTACCGGATCTCCACCACCTGGGTCAGCGACAACGGCGCCAGCCGCGTGCCCCAGCCGCCGGGATACCTGTACGTGACGCCGCGACGACTCGCCCTCGGTCCCAGCACCGCGGGTCTGCGTTCGCATGCGGGCCGGTCAGCACCCTGCCGCCGGGAACGAACCCGTTCGGCACGGCCGCGCAGTCTTACGCACTGTGCTGGTCCCGGGTGAACGGCAACGGCATGCCGCCGTCCCCGGGCGGGGTCAGCAACACCGCGGCTGGTTACTTCGTCGAGTGGAGCGTCCCAGTGCTGATCGCGGCTATCGACCCGGCCGCCGAGGCGAAACTGGACGGGCTGAACAAGGCGGTTGTCTCCGGCCGGTACCTGACTGAGCACGAGAGCGGCTCCGGCCCGCTATTGCCGGTACTGGCCTCCTCCGCCAGTGGCATGAGCGAGTACGCGCAGACCACCGTGCAGCAGCTAGCGGCACCGGCCGCGAAGCCTGACATGAACGCTGCCTGGAAGAGTGCGCAGGCGTCGGCTCCCGGCCGCACGGTGGCCACCGTGCGCACCACGGCCCAGCAGGCCTACAACGCCGTGCTCAAGGGACCCGGGACGGCTTCCGAGGAGAACTACACCGGCACCGCCATCGCCGGCTACTGGTCGGTCGGCCCGGTGGACTACCAGCGCACCCCGGCCGGAGCGCTGGCACCGCATCAGGTGGGCAACCGCCCGTCGGTCTGGGTCACCGGCAGCCTGGCTTCGGTCGCCATGGACGACGAGAACAGCCAGTACCGGGCGGTGACCTCGCACGTCACGCCGGGCGGCTACTTGCCGGTCGCCCTGATCAAGATCTCTGGTGTCTTTGACCAGGCCAGGATCAGGTCGTTTGCCCCGTTGTCGCGGGTGCCGCTGGGCGCCTACCAGCCGGTGACCGCGGTCCCGGCCACCGCGGCCAGCCGCCGGGCACTACACGGGGGCGACCTGCTGCCCAGCCAGAACCTGGGTGGCCTGGTCAGCCAGCCGGTGAACCTGATCACCACCTTGTCGGCGCTGCCGAAGCTGGACAGCCTGGCCTACCGCCACGTGCCGGCCGCTGATCCGATCAGCGTGATCCGGGTCCGGGTCGCGGGCGTTACCGGGCCGAACGCACTGTCGCGGGAGCGTGTCAACGCGGTCGCGCAGCAAATCGCCCAGCGCACCGGCCTGGACGTGGACGTCGTGGCCGGCTCTTCGCCATCCCCGGAGACTATCGACCTGCCCGCGGGCAGGTTCGGGCCACCGCCGCTGACCCTGTCCGAGAACTGGGTGAAAAAGGGCGTGGCGGTGGCGATCCTGAACGCGGTGGACAAGGCGAGCCTGGCGCTGTTCACGCTGATCCTGGTGGTGTGCGTGCTGTTCGTCGGCAACGCCGCCACCGCCGCGGTGCGCGGCCGGCGGCGCGAGCTGGGGGTGCTCGCCGCAGTCGGCTGGCGCCGGTCGCGGCTGTTCGCCACCGCGCTGGGCGAGCTGGCCGGGATCGGGCTGGTCGCTGGGTTGCTGGCGGCAGCCATCGCTGTGCCGGTAGCGGCCGGGCTGGGCCTGCACGCCTCGCCCGGACGGGCGCTGCTGGCGGTGCCCGTCGCGATGGCGGTGGCCGTCGTGGCCGGCCTGGCACCGTCCTGGCTGGCCGCCCGGGCCGACCCGGTCAGCTCAGTCCGGCCGCCGGTAGTCGCGGCCGGCCGCGCGCACCAGCCCCGTGGCATCACCTCGCTGGCGCTGCTCAACGTGGCCCGCACCCCCGGCCGCACCCTGACCGGGGTGGCCAGCCTGGCCGTGGGCATCGCCGCGCTGACGATGCTGACCGCCGTCACCGTCGCCTTCCGCGGCGTGGTCGTCGGATCGCTGCTCGGCGACGCCGTCGCCGTTCAGGTCAGGAGCGTCGACTACGTCGCGGCCGGCGCGACGGTCGCGCTCGGCGTGCTGGCGGTCGCCGACGTGGTGTTCCTGAACATCCGGGAGCGGGCGGCTGAGCTGGCCACCATGCGCAGCTTCGGCTGGCACGACAGCACGCTGGCCCGGCTGGTGATCACCGAGGGCACGATCATCGGGCTCGTCGGCTCGCTGGCCGGCGCCGGGCTCGGTCTCGGGGGCGCGGCCTGGTTCGCCGGGCAGTTGCCCGCCCGGCTGCTGGCCATCGCGGCCGCCGCGGTGGCGGCCGGCATCATCATCACCGCCGCGGCCGCGCTGCTACCCGCCGCGCTGCTGCGCCGCCTGCCCACCGCCCACCTGCTAGCAGAGGAGTAACGACATGGCTGCGAGTGCCCCCGGCGATGGCGCGCTCGAGCTGCGCGACGTGTGCAAACGCTACGGCACCGGTACCACCACGGGCACGGGCGGGCAGGTCATCGCGGCCGACCATGTCACCTTCACGATCGAGGCGGGCGCGTTCGTCGCACTGACCGGCGCCTCGGGCTCGGGCAAGTCGACGATGCTGCACCTGATCGGCGCGATCGAACGACCCGACTCCGGCGTGATCACCGTCAACGGCACCGAGGTCACCGCGCTGCGTGGTGCCGCGCTGGCCGATTACCGGCGCACCGTAGGCTTCGTCTTCCAGCGCTACAACCTGCTGCCCGGCCTGACCGCCCTGGACAACATCATCGCGCCGGTCCTGCCGTACCGCACCGGCTGGGACAAGCGCGACCGGGCCCGGGGCCTGCTGGCCGCGGTCGGCCTGGCCGGGCGCGAACGGTCCCTGCCTGCCCGGATGTCGGGCGGCGAACAGCAGCGCATCGCCATCGCCCGGGCCCTGATCAACACCCCACCGCTGCTGCTGGCCGACGAGCCCACCGGCAACCTCGACTCCGCCACCGCCGCCGGCATCCTCGATCTGCTGGCCAGGCTCCGCGCCGAACACGACATGACAATCATCCTGGCCTCGCACGACCCGCAGATCGCGGCCAGAGCCGAACGGCTGATCCGGCTCCGCGACGGCGCGGTGGTCGACGACCTCCAGCTCACCGGGGACCGCCCGGTGCAGGACGTCATCCGGCACATCAGCCAGCTCGGCTGACCAACGCACCCGGCCAGGCAACCTGGTGATCAACGGGCGGCGGCGACCAGGACCGCGGCTGCGACGGCCACAGCGAAGCAGGCTCCGGGGGACCGCAAACGTCGCCTGGTGCGGCACTAACCTACGGGCTGGCCAGATCGAGCAGCAGGCCATAGGCATACGTTGGCCCGAGCCAGAGGCGCTCCTCGATCCCGGCAAGTGCCTTCGCGGAATGGGCATGTGGTCGGTCGCGCGCTAGGGCACCGGATCTGCGCGGCCCGGCCCGTTACTGTCACGAGATGCAGGCCGGAAGCGTGGCTCCAGGAGACCTGGGCGCCGGACATGTTCGGATGGCTCGCAGCGATCACCTCGGCTGCGTCCACCGTGCCGGAATGTACTGCCGCTCGTCAGCGCGGATCGGGCACGCCTTCGGCGTGGCTCCGGCTCCGCGCCGCAGGTAACGCAGATGGATTCCGCCGCCGCGTCACGGCCGGCTCGCGCGGCCGCTGGCCGGGCAGGCTTGCCGCGCGCGGACCCGTCATGTACTTTCTTAATGGAAAGTACATGACAGAGGAGCCTCAATGCACGATGTGGCAAGAGACCCCGCAGCGCTGGAGCTGCTGCGGGCGCAGCGCAGCCGGCTGGCGGACCGGATGCGGCCGCCGTGGTGGTACCTGACCGGTGTCGCCATCCTGTATGCACTGATCTTCGCGAGCCCCTTCAGCTCGCGGTACCTTCACCAGGGTGACTACTGGGCCATCCTGGTCGCCACATTGGCGGTGGCCTGCCTGCTGCAGTGGGGCCTGGACCGGGCCACCGGCATAAAGGTGGGGCCCCGGCCCCTGCGCGTGCTGCGAGACGGCCTCTTCTACTATCGCCCGGGCCGTCCCGCAAGGATCGCGATACTCGTGGTGAGCCTCGCCGCCATCGTGACCGAGGCCTCCCTGATCCGCCACGGCCTGCTCGCAGCCGCGATCGTCGTCGCGGCCCTCGCGGTCGCGGCGGAGGTGGCCCTCCAGCAGGCCGCTCTGCGAGGGATCCGCCAGGACCTGCGAGGCGGCGGAGGGGCGGCGTGACCGCCAAGCCGGACCCGTTCATTCACCCGATCACCCGGTTGTCGATCTGCGGGCTGCTGGCCGCTGGCGCGGACTGGGTCGAGTTCGCCGCGCTGCGTGATGCGGCCGGGATCAGCGACTCGGTGCTGTCGAAACAGTCCCGCGTGCTCGAAGACGCCGGGTACGTGGAAGTCCGCAAGGGCGCGGTCGGCCGGCGGCCGCGCACCTGGTTCCGGCTCACCGCGGAAGGCCGCCAGGCGCTGGAGGGTCACCTGGCCTGGCTGGCCCAGCTGGAGGAGGCGGTCTCCGCCAGCACCCGGGATGTAACGCAGGCCAGGCCCCTCCCTGGTGATCGCGACCAACCGCGGCGCGTACCGCCGCCTCTGCTGGACAGCAGCTGAGCTGATTCTGACCTACACGGCCAGCCGGGCGTTTCAAGATCGAAACGTTACCTTCACGTTATTTACGCCGGAGCCCCCTGAAGTGGCCCCGTCGTGGACGGCTTGAGCTGGCCCCGGTTGCACGCGCCTGCGTTTCGGGCTGCCGGGAACGGTCGCATCGCTGTGTGATGATGTCCGGGTGACCGATGAGGTTCTGACTGATCAGGTTGATTACTACCGTCGCCGGGCGGGCGAGTACGACGTGACGGCCTATGGCGATGTTGCCGCAGCTCGTACGCGTATCGCGCGACTGATCGCGGGGATGCGGCCAACCGGACACGTGCTGGAGATCGCGTCCGGGACTGGCTTGTGGACGGAGGCGCTGGCGGGGCTGGCTGACACGGTGACGGCGATTGATGCGGCACCCGAGGTGGTGGAGATCGCTAGTGATCGGGTGAGGTCGGCGAATGTCAGCTTCGAGGTTGCCGACGTGTTCTCGTGGACCCCGGGCACCCGGTTCGATGTGATCTTCTTCTCGGCGTGGCTCTCGCATGTACCGACGGATCGGTTCGAACAGTTCTGGCAGTTGCTACAGGGTCTGCTGGCCGAGGATGGACGAGTGTTGTTCATCGACGAGCACGTCGACGAACGCGGAAAAGAAGCCTATGTCGCGGGCCGGGACGAGATCGTCGAACGGCGACTACGCGATGGCGGCACGTTCCGCGTGATCAAGAACTTCGTGGATCCGGAGCGGCTGGAACTCCGGCTGCGTCGGCTGGGCTGGGATTGCACGATTCGCCGGGATGGCAGCGACTGGGTCTGTGGCGAGGCGCATCTCGCGAGGTGGCGCGGCTCATATCAAGAGGATCAAGTCGACGGTAACAACCCTTAACTTCTTAGAAACTTGCAAGTCTTCCTAACGTCCAGTTTCTTCTGATGCGTTCATAACTTGTAGCTTGACTGGTGGGGTTGCGTATTCAAGTAGTGCGTGTTCTCCGGGCCATTCTGCTGGGTTGTCACTGTCCGTCGCCGACGCGGGTCCTGCGAGGGTGGTGGCGGCGGTGCTGGGCCGCCGCGCTGGGGCGACTTGTTTGGGGGAAGGCAGATCCGGTGGCTGGTCTGTCTGGCCACTGAGGTGGGGACGTCGCGTCGCCGGAACCAGAAAATGGGTGGCGGGGGTTTTGTAGTGTTCCTCGCATGCCGCGTGATGCTGATCGCTTTGACGGGCCCGGTCACGAGACGGCCGCGCCGGAGCGGGCTGAGCCTTGTTATGACTGCGAGATTTCCCTGCCCGGTGGTGCCCAGATCGAGTTCAGCGAGCTGGATCGTGAGGGAAAGGCCCTGCAGGGCCCGGCGGGTTGACTTCGATGAGTTCGATCTGGGCGGTGGGCGTAGCCGCCGTCGCCGGATCGAGGGCGCATACGCATTGGGCAGCGCGGGAGAGGTGCTCACTGCCGCGGCGGGTGTCCCGGCCGGGGACCCGTGGGTGGCCGCGGTGTGCCGGGCGCTGGAGCGTGAACGGGCGTGTGCAGGTGAGCCGCGTTATCGCCGGTCCAGGCTCTGGGTGATGCCGGGCATGGGCGAGGTGTTCCATGTGACGGCTGTGGCGAACCGCGATTCGATTTCGCGGCATGGCCTGGACTGGCACCGGATGGGTGCGGCGCCAGGATCGCCGGGAGTGCAGAGCCGGAGCTTGCGGCGGTGTTTGTCTGCGACAGCCGTGACGAGGCGGGCTTCTTCACGGCAATGGCCCGCTCGCCCAGCGATGTGTGGGCGGTCCGCGCTGAGGGCCTGTGGGTTGAGAACGGCCCGAACGGCTGGCAGCTCATTACCGAGCCGGTCGGGCCCCGATCGGCTCCGGCTCGCTGACCGCGACGTGCCGCCTCCCTGCGCGGAAGATCATCCGCAGCGCCACGGCCCTTCGGCCGCTTACCAGAGCACGCTGACGATCAGGCGGGCAGACGGGTCAGTAACGTCGTGGCCCGGGGGCCCCCAGAGCCCTGGGACAGGGACGCCCAGCCCCACTGATTGTTATCTGTGGTCGCCGGCCGGGTAGCGGTTCCAGGTGGCGCCTGCGTTAGGTGCAGGATCAAGGGACGGTCCCGCGGGGCACCACCCATTGGACCCGCTGACCGGTGACTTCCGCGATGAGGTCGTAGTCACTGTCGTAATGGAGCACGCTCACCTGTTCCCGCTCCGCCATCGCGGCGATCAGCAAATCCGGGAAGCCAACCGCTCTGACCTGCCCTCCCTGCCACAATGCCGCCTGCACGGCCAGGGCGCGCCGCCAGTCCTCATCATGGGTGGGCAGCCACTCGTAACCGGCGTCCCGGTCGGCCCGCAGCTCACCGAACTCCTTGCTGCTCCTGGTAGCCCAGCCAAGCTCGAATTCGATCACTCCACAGGTGGCGACCAGCCCTGCCTCGATCAAGGGGCCCAGCGCCGCAGCGACCGGACGATGGCGCAGCCGCGCCAGGGCGCTGGAGTCGGCCAGGTAGCTGGCTACTGCCGCCATGCCGCGCGCATTACCTCCTCGTCCTCCAGATCACCCAGACCGCCGGAAGCCAACCGCTGCAGATCCCTCCGGCGCGCCGCCAAAGCCGTGTCCGGGCACAGGCGTGGATGCGCGAGAGCGCACACACTCCCGCCGTCAGGCGCGGCTCGCGTCTCGCGCAGTGTGATCCCGGACACCGCGCAGAATAGTCAATCTGCGTCACAAGATCGCTTGAGCGTGCCCGATACGCGCCCATGTCAGCGCGCGGTGCGCTGTCGTGCCTGTTCAGGTCCGGCTGACCGTTCGCCTGTTAGACGAAGGTGCCGTTAGCGGAGTCGCGGAATCCTGTCCCGCGGGGCCATATCGCTTGGGCGTTGCATGTTCACTCAGTGAACACCGCCGGCGCTCCGAGCTGGCATTTCCTGTGCGGCGGGCAACACCGGCAGGATGGTCAGCCTGGCAGTTTCTTGATCGTGCCCGGCGCTGCCGCGCTCTTCGCGCGGAGTGAGGATCAGTGCAGGGCAGCTAGCGCCACGCGCTTGCCCTGCGTGCTTCGCCTGGCCGACAGGCCCAGCCATAGCAGCGTCGCCAGGGCCAGGATGGCGCCAGGCCAGAATCCGTACGCGAGCAGGACGAGCGAGCCGGCCGCTGCTGCGACCTGGCCTAGATCGTCGGCCAGCAGCCGCTGACGGTTCGCGTCCGAGCCTGCCCGGCGGTGGATGGGCAGCCGTACCACGAGCAGGAGCAACGCGAAGCTGACGGCGAGGAAGACGGCCGGGATCGTATTGCCTGGCGGATCGCCCTGGGCCCATTGCCAGCTCCCGCCGAGTTCCGCGCCCACGATTGAGCGGCGCCAGACTCTGATCCTGAGCGGGGTGCGGGCGTTCTCGTCCGCACTGGCCATGCGCACTATCGTGGCCGGGTCCCCGTCGAAGCGCACCCAGGTGTTAATGGCGCCGTCATCGGTGATGTACGAGACATCGGCGAAAAGGGCACCGTTCGCCGGGGCGCGCACCCCGTTGATGACGGCGGTGAAGTCACCAGCGCAGGTGGCCAGATTCGTCTCGCCGGCGCACGCAGGGGCGTGCCGGAAGGCGCGAGCCGCAGGCCCATCCTTGCTGGTGAGGAGAACGCCGAACAGGACCGCGACCGTCAGCCCCCCTAGAAGGAACCCGGCGGCTGGGTCGCGCAGCACGCGAGCCCAGTTCGCCGGGTGCATGCGCATCCGCAGCGGTGTCCTGGCCGTTCGCGTGAGTCGTGCCGTTGGCGGGGCCGGCGTGTGCAGGTCGTGCGCACCGTCCGCGATGCCTTGCGCGCGGGCAAGGCTGGCCGGGGAATGACTTGCCTGGCGCCTCACTGCGATGCCAAGCCACGCCGAGAGGCCGAGGACCACGACGAGCGCTGCGCCGGTTGCGGCGAGGCCAGGGCCGAGTCTGGACGGCTGGCCGCCGAGCGCGATACCGCCGATACCACGACGATGCCGCCCAGCACAAGCGCCAGCAGCCCGGCCGCGCGCACTGGGCGCGTCAGCGGCCGCGTGCCGCCCGCCCTCCGGTTCCGGCGATTTGCCAGGGCTATGAAAACGAAGAAAGCGCCCACGCCGCCGGCCTTCTCGCTGTTGCCGAGATCGCGGGCGAGCCCTGTCACGGGCACAGACGCGGTGACCTCAGAGCGCCCGCCGGTCATGACGGATACCGGGACGCCGCGCCATATGGTCACAACGGCCGGGTCGCCGTCCACTGCGTAGCCGAGCAACGGGCTGTCTGCGCTGAACGTGAGGTGCAGCGTCCTCGATGCAGTACGCACGTCGAGCGCATAATCCGCGCTCACCCGGCCACCCCCGGGAAACTCGGTTACCGCGGCGACAGAGCCGTCGACGGCCAGCAGGCAGCCGGCATCAGATGGGGCGTCTGCCTGGCACGCGCGGGCGTGGTGGTAAGCGGATATCTCCGTGGCTTGCTGTATCGCGAGGACGCCGAGCACTCCGGCAGCGAACAGGATCGCCACTCCGAGGACTAAGCAGAACCAGCCACTGAACCGCACAGCCGACGCCCCCTACATGAGACGACCGCCTGAAGAGTACGGTCTCCGTGGGCCATTATGGACGGCTTGCCCGGCGATCCGGACGTGGCGGCCAGCTTGCCGCGGGCAGCACCCTGGCCCGCAGACCACAGCCGCCCGCGAGGAGCAAGCCCGACTCGAACGCGTGCGCGGCATCTCACACGGTCCCGGTTGCGGTACTTTGCTGCTGTACTCCCGGCCCGGCTGTTCGAATTACCCTTCTGACCTGTGGAGCTAAGGGGACTCGAACCCCTGACCCGCTGCTTGCAAACAACAGGCAGCACGTCCACCCGCGTCCATCCCCGCAGGTCACCGTCCCGGAGCGTGTATCCGCGTCCCTCCAGATCCGTACCTGTTGCGGTACTTCCGTGCTGTACACGTACAAGGCTCTGCGTGAGGGCTTGGATGTGCGTGCGCCCTTGTGCCAGGGCAGCGCCCAGGGTGGGCTGTAGTGTCCGCTGCCACGAGTATCTTGACCCAACGTGAGAAGCACACGTGATTTATACGACTTCGAGCTTGAGCCTGAGGTCCGTGACTGGCTGGACAGTCTCAGCAACAGCGACTTCAAGCGGGTCGATGAGGTCTGCGGGATGCTGGCGCAGAGAGGAACCGAACTCGGTGGCCCCTGGTCAGACCACCTGGAGGAGGCGGTCTGGGAGCTGCGGATCCGGCTTCGCGATGTTGCAGCCCGGGTAACGTACTGGTGTACTCCTGATGGGAAGATCGTGCTCCTCACCGTGTTCCGCAAGACCAGGCAGCACGACCAAAGGCAGATCGACCGGGCGGTCCGCGCGCAGAAACTGTGCATGAGCGACCACCATGGACCGGCCGCCGGGATCTATGAGAGGCAGGTGTGATGACTGGCTACCACACCCGCTGGGAGCGCCCCGAGACCGAGGCTGACGATCCTGAGCGGCTCGCCATCCGGGAGTCCCTGGCCTTCGGCAAGGCACTCTATGACCGGCGCACCGCCCTCGGCCTGAGCGTCACCGACCTGGCCGGGCGCGCGGGCATGACCACCGACGAGATCGAGTGCATCGAAGAAGGCGGCACCGAGCCCACCGTAGCCCTGCTACGGCGCCTGGCCGCCGCACTCGACGCCGACGTGCACCTCACCGCTGGCCACGACCTCGGCTCCGTCTGGTTCGAAACCCGCGCCGCCTGATCCACCCGGGCCGCGGCTCGCACTAAGCCAGCCGGGAAACTGGCCACCGCCCGCGCCCAGGACTTCCCAAACCCTGCCGCAGGTCCACACTCCGTTACGCCAAGGCACCAAAATCACGCGCAAGTATCCGCCGATCTGCGCGCCGGCGTCGGTCTCCTGGAACTCCGTCAATCCAGGGCTGAGCAGGGTGATCTTTGTGCGGTCCGCCGGCTCGAGGCGGCTGTGTCAGAAGGGGCGCGAACAACTGGAGGGGGACACTGTCGGGCTGTCGCGAAGATCGAGGAGCGCTCCGGCCTGTGTTACCCCGTCGGGGAACGCGCGGGTGACGGCGGCTGTGCGGTTCGTTACCTGCAGTCTGGTGTAGATGTTTTCCAGGTGCTTGCGCACAGTTCCCTCTGTCACGCCGAGCCGGCGGCCGATCTGGGCGTTGGTGTGCCCCGCGGCGACCAGGTGCAGTAGTTCCCAGTGCCGGGGGGTGAGTTGCGGGGCGCTGCCCCGGCGGCGTTCGGTGTTGAGATAGGCCTGGTGCAGGTGGGGGCGCAGCAGGGTGAGGAGCGCGCGGTCGCGTTCGGAGAAGTCGGGGCCGGGCCCGCGGGAGAAGATCAGCCGGGCGGTCCGCATGGGCCCGGCGGGCAGGCATAGCAGTATCTCGTGCTCACCCCCCCAGGGCCGGACGTACTCGGTGTACATGCCGGTGCTGTGCCACTGGCGGGTCGAGCAGAAGTCCGAGATCAGTATCACGCTGCGCACGTCCCCGCTGTGGTCGGGGTAGCTGCAGGGGGAATCCCAGTAATGCTCCCAGTACACCTGCTCATCGGGCGCGTCGTCACTGGTGCCGGCCGGGAGGAACTGGTCAAACCATCCGGTCTGCCGGGGGGTGTCCTGGCCGACGAACTCGAGGTCGTCGCAGCGGACCAGGTCCATCAGGTCGGCCAGCAAGGACAACGGCAGGCCTGCGGTTGGGTGGTCGCTGCGGTGGTCGCTGACGATCCCCAGCAAGGTGCGCAGGTCGGGTTCGCTGGCCGTCACCGGGGGTGTCATGGTGTTCCCCCTTCCCCGGGTGCCCTCACCTTACTGCCGTGGTCGTGGGTTGGGCATACGCGGAACGTCGAATAGCGGCTGTCCGGCGGGCTTGCAGAGACTGTCACCAGACCCATCACAGCCTGTACCGAAGGAGACTCCGATGACACGCATCCAGCGCTGCCTTGGCGTGCTGGCCGCCCTTAGTGGTGCCCTGTTCGCTCTGGCCGCCGCGGCGCCCGCCGCCCTCGCCAGCCTGGCACCACCCGACCCGGGCCCGGCCGGTGTCGCGCCTGCACCAGTCATTCGCACCGCTGTTGTCGGCGGCATGCCTGGCTGGCAGATTGCCCTGATCGCGGCCGGGGCCGCGCTGTTGGCCGCCGTCGTCGCGGTGCTGGCCGACCGGGCCTGGGCAGCGCGGCGGCAGGTAACCGCGCCAGGCGCCTGAGGATTGACCACCCGGCCCACAAAGACCCGCACCCTCGGAGGGAATGTCATGGCCATCGACACCGGCAAGCTGCAAGAGTTCCTGGGCCGGTTCGTCGCCGACCTGGGGGCGACCGTCGCCGCGGGCAATGTGGTGATCGGCCACCGGCTCGGCCTGTACCAGGCGCTTGCTTCCCAGCCAGCCAGCCCGCCAAGCAGCTGAGCCCCCGCCTGGCGGTACGGGGTCTCATCCACTATGGCGCTGGACGAGCAGCTCGGCGAAGATGGCCCGGACGGACGTGCGGCCAGGCCGGGCATGACGCGGCCGCGCCGCAGACGGCGCACCGCGCGGCAGCCCACCCGCAGCCGCGGGTCGCTACCGCGCCGAGCCTCATCCATCGGTGTCGTGCACGGGGGATGTCTTGTGACGAAGCGGCGAAGCGTGATATCGCTGGCGGCGGCCGCGGTGGCGGCCACCCTCGGCGTTGCGGCCTGCAGCGGCAACAGCCCACCGCCCCGCGGGGAAAGCTCCGCGGGGTATGGCGCCGCCCTGAAGACGGTGGTCAATCCGTCGGACCACAAGGGCGGGGTGATCATTTTCGATAACAGCGGTGCCCCTGACTCGACCGACCCCGGCAATACCTACTTC